>Ga0335075_10010912_pt1 | contig 13764 bp, 12 predicted proteins | sample Lox_Sample_24_FD_206723 | JGI IMG/M metagenome (GOLD analysis project Ga0335075, IMG submission 206723) | Soil microbial communities from Loxahatchee National Wildlife Refuge, Florida, United States - Lox_Sample_2.4 | ecosystem: Environmental > Terrestrial > Soil > Wetlands | place: USA...
TCGCCAGTTCTGGCGTGGCCGCGGTCTCCCTCGGCAGGCCCTCCGTCGAGGCGCCGCCAGCGGTCACGTCTGGGCCGACGGCGAACTCGTAGGAATACCTGATCGCCTCCTCGCGGCGCAGGTCTACGACCCAGATCTCGTCCGGCAGGTGCAGCACCAGGTCCCGTTGGCCGTCTGTCCGGTCGATCGACAGATGCACCGGCTCGAACTGGAACGCCAGGTCGTACCCGAACGCCCCGTACAGCCCCAGGTGCGGGTCGACGCACCCGAACGCGGCGGTGATCTCCCGCAGCACGCTGAACACGGTCGGCCTCCTGGACCGCTCCTCCTCCGTGAACGTCCCTTCTCCCTCAGGAACGTCGACGGTCACCGTGTCAAGCGCTCCGCGCCTGTTGCTGTTATCCGTCGCGGGGTCGGCGGCGGATCCGGGGCGGGTGCCATCGGGAGACTCGGCGGCATCCGCAGGCGAGGTGCCGTCGGGCGAAGGGACGGGCCGCTCGACGCCGGCCCGCAGCATCGCGGCCCGGATGACGGGCATCAGCACCTGGCCGCGGTCGTTGAGCGCCCGGGCGGTCACCATCCTGCCCCGGCACGCGATCTCGACGGGCGGGTTCACGTAGGCCATGTGCCAGCGGGTGTACCGGCCGGGGTACTCCATGCCCGAACTGAGCACGCCGCCGCGGCGGCGGTCGACCAGTTCGGCGATCCCGGTCAGTTCGGCCGGGTCGAACGGGCGAGCGGTGCGGGTGATCGTGACGCCGCCAGCGGCCGTCATCGTGCTGGTGTCCACCGTTGGGCCTCTCGGGTCAGGTCTGTTCTGCTTGGTTCTGGCCCGGCACCGGCGGGAGAAACGAAAAGCGACCGCCGTTGCCGGGCGGTCGCTTTGACAACAGCAGCGGGCACCGCCTACGGGCGGCGCCACCACTGAAGATCAAGGAACGTTCTCATCGAGGCATACCTTAACAGCCTGGCGAGCCTCCCGCACCCCCTCCGCGCGCGGTCCGCAGGACGCGTGAGACTTCGTGCTGTTATCTAGGACTCAGGTATCGGGCCAACGGACGCATATAACTGTTATCCAGTGTTCGACAACGGACGCCTACTCCTGCTATCCGGTTGGACATCGGACGCATACAGCCGTTATCCGGTGATAACGCCCGCCTGTTGCAGTTATCCGGTGGGATAGAGGCAAGCGGAGCCAGTATCCGGCATGCGCCAGGCGGCGGCCGCGTCGGTGATCACCTCGGCAGCCTCGCGCATGTCGTCATCGGGCGGGGTGACCTGCTGCCCGGACAGGAACGAGCTGACCATCGGCAGCACCGTCGGGTCGCCGAGCAGGCCGCCGTGGAAAGCGGGGACAACGATGACGCCGGACGGCAAGTTGCAGGAGGGGAGCGTGACCGCGTCCGCGAGCGGCACCACGGCCAGCCAGCGGATCGGATTGCCGTCGGGGCCGGTGCCCGTGCCGTCGCCTGCCGCCGCGATCACGTCGTCGAAGTACCTCGCCCCGAACTCGCTGACCGAGCTGAGCAGGTGCTGCGCTCCGCTCGGGCCGTACGGAGATATGCCACCGACCAGGCGGTTCAGCTCGTCGAGCGCGGCCTCGGAGACCGATACGCTGTCCGGGGCCGGCAGCGAAGTGAGCTGCCCCGGGCTGACGATCGGGCTGAGCAGCACCACGGCGGAGATCGGCAGTCCGGGGTCGCGGGCCAGCATCGCGTAGACGCCAAGGGTGCCCTCGCTCTCCGCGACGACCGCGACCGGCCGCTTCGCCGCCGCGCTGAGCGCGCGGACCTGGGCCGCGATCCGGTCGCCGAGGACAGGCAGCGGGAGGTCATCGGCGGACGATCCGCTTGGGATGGGCCGGCCCGCGGCGTTCAGGCCCGCGTAGGAGAACTGGCGCATCGGCACCCCCGGCAGCAGGGCGTGCAGGCTGTTGGCGGAGTTACAGCACGTCGACCCGAAGCCGCCGACCACCAGCACCGCGCTCGCGGTGGCCTGCGCCACCGCGTCCGCCTGGGACGTGCCCGCGCCGGTCCCCGAAGTGCTCGCGCCGGCCACCGACACCGCGGACGGCGCCGGAGAGATGGGAAGCTGGATGGTCCCGGTGAACATCAGGCGAGCCACGCCGACCACAAGGACGACCACCATCAGCGCGGCAAACGGCGCGAACGGGAGACTGAACACCAGTTTCGCGGGCACCGACTCGTGCGCCCGCGGCTGCACCCGGGCAGCGATGCCAGCCAGCCCGTACCAGGCCCTGGCGTTGACCAGGCCGGCCAAGCCGACCACAGCCAGTGCCGCCCCGGCGGGCAGGTGCGTGATCACGGCGGCCGCGGCGGTCGCCGCCGCGAAGCTGCCGAGCAGCCACAGCACGGCGCGGGCCGGCGGCAGCCGGCGCCACCAGGCCGTGATCACCCCGCCGTGGCTGAGCGCGGCGACGATGCCGAGCATGATGGGGAACGCGGCGAGGAACGGCCAGGAGAACGGCAGCACGGCGGCGCCGAACGCCAGCGTCACCGCTGGCGACAGCAGCACCCAGGCCAGCAGGGTCAGCGCAGCACAGGACACGAACGCGCGGCTCGCCGCGGGCGCCGGCATGCCGCGCGGCCACGCCAGCCGCAACATGACCACGTCGAGCGCCGCGCGCGCGACGAGGACCGCCGTGAGCAGCGCGGCGAACCACAGCCAGGACTGGGTGTCGGTGAACAGCCACCGCAGGTCATGGTAGGCGGCCAGCGACGGCAGCGCAGTGACCTGCGGCGCGACCGACCGGGCATTGGGCGCGACGAGCGTGAGCAAGCCACCCTCGACCACGGCGCCCCCGGCGGCGGTGAGGATCAGCGCTCTGTGCCGAAAGAATCCCTCGGCGGGAAGTTCCGTGCCCATATGCGATCCAGAGGGGCGGCGAGATCCGCCCTCCAATCGATGCAACGCGCTAACCGGAGGGTACGTTCCATATCTACGTCACGATCCGGTATACCTGCCCCGGCATCCCCTATGGGGACTTTGTTCCCGCGTGTTCCTGGCCAACAAACACAGGGGTCCCTCCCGAGCGACGCCACTCACGCCGCGACAGCCCGCCCAGGCCGGCGATCACGGGCTGAGAATGACCCGCGCCCTTGGTCCGGGGTACGGAGGTCGTCCCGGTCGTTACGCGTCAGTAGGCGGGGCTTGACGTTCCTGGTACGGTCTTGGGCCATGCGGAACGCGGGTATCGGGTCAACGCGGCTACCGGATCACGGCGGGAACGCCGGGGCCGGATCCCGCCCCGTGGCCGGTTCCAGGGACATGATCATCACCGGCGGAAAGATCCGGCGGGAGGGCGTGTACCCGGCGCAGCGCCACGTTCGGCACGTCGGCGGACTGCCAAGGACAGCGGCCAGGCAAGGTCAGCGAGACGGACCTGCGGGCGGAACACAGCAAGATCGAGGAGAACTAGATGACCAGCACGACGACCACGCTGGCTGAGCTGCCCTCGCTTAAGGGGCAGGCGCTCGGCGTCAGCGAGTGGTTCGAGGTGACCCAGGACCGGGTGAACACGTTCGCCGACGCGACTGACGACCACCAGTGGATCCACGTGGACCCGGAGCGGGCGGTGGCCGAGTCGCCGTTCGGCGGGCCGATCGGGCACGGCTTCCTGACCCTGTCGCTGTTCGTCCCGATGTGGTCGCAGATCCTCCAGGTCACCGATGCGAAGATGGGGGTGAACTACGGGCTCAACAAAGTGCGCTTCCCCGCGCCGGTGCCGGTGGGATCGAAGATCCGGCTGAACGCAACCCTCACGGACGTCGAGGAGGTCAAGGGCGGGCTCCAGTTGCTCGTCGCCGGAGTCATCGAGCGTGAGGGGTCGGACAAGCCGGTCTGCGTGCTTGAGTCGGTGACGCGGCTCTACGGATGATCGTCCGCGCGGATGCCGCGGGTCGTGCGATTCCCGGTCCGCGGCTTCCGCGTCTCCGAGGTACCCGTCGTCCAGGCGGGCTGTAGCCTGTCTTGGTGCTTGATCATGAGTGGTTCTGCGAGCGGGCCGAGAAGGAGATCTCGACCCTCGCCGCTGTTATCGCCAACGCGCCCGATGTGGCCACGGACGTGCCGAGCTGCCCGGGCTGGGCCATCAGCGACCTCGCCATGCACACCGGGACCATCCACCGGTGGGCCACCACTATCGTCGAGACCCGGGCGGCCGCGCGGGTTCCGTTCCCGGACATCGCCTCGGCCGGGGACTGCGCCGACGACTACGGCCAGTGGCTGGCCTCCGGTGCCACGCCGCTGCTGACCGCACTCCGCTCGGCCGGGCCGCTGACCGATGTCTGGTCCTGGGGTCCCGGGCGGACCTCCGGCTGGTGGGCGCGGCGCATGCTGCACGAGACGACCGTGCACCGGGCCGACGCGGAAATCGCGCTCGGCGTCGATGACCCGGTCATCGACCCGGTCGTCGCGGCGGACGGCATCGACGAGTTCCTGTTTAACCTGCCGTCCGCGCGGCGCCCCTACCCCCGCCTTGCCTCGCTGCCTACTGGGGCGTCCCTGCACCTGCACGCGACCGACACGGACGGAGAGTGGGTGATCAGGTTCACCGATAGCGCGATCGCCTGGGAACGCGGGCATGAGAAGGCGACCACCGCGATCCGCGGCCCCGTTGCCTCGCTGCTGCTGTTCACCTACGGGCGGCGCGCGGCGTCGGACCGCGCGCTTGCGGCCTTCGGTGACCAGTCCATCCCCGCGCTGTGGCAGGAGAAGACCACCCTGTGAGCGTCGGCCGCTGATGACCGGGCGGCTGCTGGCGGTCAGCGACCTGCACATCGGGTACCCGGAGAACCGCGCGTACGCGGAGGCGCTGGTACCAGGCGATCCGGAGGACTGGCTGATCGTCGCGGGCGATGTCGGTGAGGTGTTCGCGGACGTAGGGTTCGTCCTCGCCTCCCTCGCCAACCGCTTCGCGAAGGTGATCTGGACGCCAGGCAACCACGAGCTGTGGACGCTGCCGTCTGACCCGGTGGCGCTGCGCGGTGTCGCACGGTACGAGGCGTTCGTCACGCTGTGCCGGCGGTTCGGAGTGGTCACCCCGGAAGACGAGTTCCCGGTGTGGGACGGCGCAGACGGCCCGGTTACGATCGCGCCGCTGTTCACGCTGTACGACTATTCGTTCACCGCCGCCGCGGCCGCCACGGCGAGCGGGGAACCCGCCGCGGATGACCCGGTGGCGGATGTCCTCACGGCGATCGGCGCGGCGCTGCCCGCCGCCGCGCCGCACGACCGCGGGGCGGCCGGCGACGCGCACCGCAGGTCAGCGGCGCTCGCGGCGGCACGCGCGGCGGGGATCGCACCCGCCGACGACGGACGGCTGCACGCCGATCCGTATCAGTCGGCGGCGGCCTGGTGCCGGGACCGGGTAACGGCGACGGAGCGGCGACTCGCCGCCGTCGACGCGCCGGCCGTGCTCGTCAGCCACTGGCCGCTGCTACGCGATCCGGTCGGGGCGCTGCGTCACCAGGCCTTCGCGCCGTGGTGCGGGACCATGCTCACCGCCGACTGGCACACCCGGTACAACGTGCTCGCCTGCGTCTACGGGCACCTGCACATTCCGCGTGGCACGCGGCACGACGGCGTCCGCTTCGAGGAAGTTTCTGTCGGCTATCCCCGCGAATGGCAGCGCCGGGGCAACGCTCCCCCGCCGCCGAGAGTGATTCTCGGCGGCTAGCCGTGGCGTCTCTCCATGCGGACCTTTAGAAGGAGAAGCCGCCGGGGCGGGAGTTACGGTCGGCGAGGAGGCCGGCCAGGGTCGAGATCGCGATCTCCGGCGGGGTGCGGGAGCCTATGTTCAGGCCGATGGGGCGGTGCACGCGGGAGATCTCGACGTCGTCGACGCCGAGCGACCGCAGGGCGGCGATGTGCGGGCCGACGTGCCGGGGATTGCCCATGATCCCGATCCAGCGGGCCTTGGTAGCGAGCGCGTCACGGAGCAGGTAGCCGAGTTCGTCGCGGTGGTGGTCGGTGACCACGACGTCCGCGCTGTCAAGGTCCTCGGGCATCGCGCCGAGCACCGGGAAGCCCGCCATCCGCGCGGCGTCGGCCCGGGCGGTGTCGGGTTCGACGAGGAGCGTGCGGTACCCGGCGTCGGCGGCATACCGCAGCAGGTATCCGGATACCGGGCTAGCGAACACCGCGACGAGGGTGCGGTCGGCGCTGGGCGCGGCGCTGGCCGGCGATGACGCCGGGACAGCGGCCGGGGCCGCCCCGTGCGCGACTGAGCAGGCGTCGGACTCTTCTGGCATGGCCTCTAGTCTGCTACACCCGGCCGGATGCTGGCCATGGCGGGCCGGGCCGGCCGTGGGGCGCCGTGTTCCCTGGGGCGGTTGCGGCTGGCCGTACCCGGGTAGCTAGGGTGACCGTCTATGGAGTTTCAGGAGGTTGTCCGCCAGCGGCGGATGGTACGGACGTTCACCGGCGAACCAGTCCCCGAGGAGTCACTGTCGAGGATTCTCGGCAACGCGGTGCGCGGACCGTCGGCGGGATTCTCCCAGGGCCAGTCGTTCCTCGTGCTGACCGAGGCCGCCGACCGGGAGAAGTTCTGGGCGCTGGCCGGCGCCGCCATCGCGGAATCGGCGCAGACCGCGCCGCTGGTGATCGTCCCGATGTCGTGCAAGCGCGTCTACCTGGACCGCTACGCGGAGCCCGACAAGGGATGGACGGACAAGGACGAGGCTCGGTGGCCAGTGCCGTTCTGGCACATCGACACCGGGATGGCCGGGCTGCTGATCCTGCAGACCGCGGTGGACGAAGGGCTCGGCGCGGTGTACTTCGGAATCGTCCCTGATGCGGTGGCGCCGTTCAAGAGCGCGTTCGGTGTGCCCGGCGACCACGAGCCGATCGGTGCGATCGCGATCGGCTACGACGCCGAGGGGGAAAAGCGCGACCTGCGCTCGCGGCGGCGCAACCTCGATGACATCGTCCACTACGGCCGCTGGTAGGACCGGCCGTCTGCGCCGCGACGATCCGGGCCCAGACGCCGGGAACCGTGACGCCCGGCCCCTGAGGTAAGAGCCGTCGGCGGACGGATCGCCAGCCCCGCCCGGCCGGCACCGTGTCCTGGTCGTCGTCTCCCCCGTCATCCGGCTCGTCGTCCCGGTCACCCGGCTCGTCGACCTCCTCGCCTTCCTCGCCGGCCTCTTCGGCCGTGCTCCCGCCGGCCGCGACCACGGTCAGTTCCTCGGCCTCGTCCTCGGGCGGCGGCGCGGTGAGCCGCCATGCCTCGCGGACGACCACCTGGAAGGCGCCAGCGGCGGGGATGGCGAGCAGCGCCGCGACGAACGCGCCGAACAGGCCGCCGACCCAGTCTCCGATCGACGCGCCGACCAGCACGGCGACCAGCACGAGCAGCGGCGATATGCGCACCGTCTTGGACATGATGACCGGGTTCAGTATGTGGTTCTCAACCTGCGTGTAGACGAGGAAGACGGCCAGCGTGATGACGCCCACGGTGATCGACTGGAACGCGGCGAACAGCACGACCGGGATGCCCGCCAGGGCACCGCCGATCATCGGCAGGAAGTCGACGAGCGCGACCCACAGCGCCCACAACTGTGGGAACGGCACGCCGAGCAGCGCGAGGTCGGCGAATACCACGACCCCGCAGATGATCGAGGTCAGGAAGTTGCCGAGCATGTACCCGATGACCGCGCGGTCCACCTCGGACGCGACCGCCTGCACCTCCCTCGCCTGCCCGGGCGAGAGCATGGAGAGCACGCCGTGCCGCAGCCGCGGCCCCTCGAGGAGGAGCAGCAGCACCAGGATGAAGATGGTGAGCAGCTCGAGGAGGAGCGTCAGCGCGCCCTTCCCGAGGGCCAGCGCGGGCGCGCTCAGGTCCTGCCCGAACGTCACCAGCTTGGACGCGTTCTGCTTTACCCAGTCCTGCACGTGGTAGTGCTGGATGAGCTTCCCGTACCAGTCCTTGCCGTGCTCCGCGTTGGCGACGTAGCTGGGCAGGTCGTCCGCCAGGTGGGTGATGCCGTTGACCAGCGGGTAACCGAACGCGAAGGCCAGCCCGAGGAACGCTACCAGCAAGAGCAGGGCCACCAGGCTCACCGCCAGCCCGTGACGCTTGATCAGGTGCCGCTCGACGGCGTGCACCACCGGGTTGAGTATCAGCGCGACGAAGCCCGCGACGAGCAGCAGCAGCAGCACGTCGCGGAGCCGGTAGATCAGCTTGCCGGCCAGGTAGAAGAACGCGACGGCCAGAATGGCCGCGATGATGGTCCGCAGCGGGACCCTGCGCACGTCGGCCGCAGCCCACAGCCGCGCGAACCGGTATCCAAGCTGTCCGCCGTGGTACTTGCCGCTCTGCTCGCTCCGCACCTGTCCGTCCTGCTCTCTGTTCACGTCTACAGGATGTCAGCTTCCCCGTTTACAGGGCGTAATCCAGGCGCATGATGACACATTTGGATGACATCGATGTCCGGCGGCACGGGATCCGCGTGTACTTGCAGCTCATACCTTCAATGCTGCCCCGATTGTTGCCATTAGTACCAGCAGCAGCACGGTTACCGCGAATACCCCGTGGGCGACGATGGCCAGAGCCGGGATCCGGGCCCGGCGACTGGCGCGCCCGGCGCGCCTGGCCCGGGCCGGGGCCGGCAGGCCGAGGGCGAGCAGGCTCATACCGAAGCCGGCCAACGGCAGCAGCAGCCCGAGCGCGATCCAGGCGAGGATCACCCAGCCGCTGAGCATGAAGGCGGCCCACAGCAGCAGGCCGAGCACGCCGCCGCCGACATGCCCAAGGATCACCGCGGGCGGTGCGGCGGTCGCGGTCCGCCGTCGCGGGCTGCCTCCGGCAAGCAGCCAGCGGACCAGTACCCAGCCGCCGCTCGCGGCGGCCGCCAGCCAGGCGAGCAGTGCACCGATCTGAGCGGCCAGCTCACTGACCCCGCCAAGCCCGGGTCCGCCGGAACCAGACCCGTCGAGATCACGCGCCGATGGCTGACCGCCTGCGACGGGGGCCGCGCTGCCGGGCGCCGGCGCCGGACCGGTGATCAGCGCCCGCACCGACGCGGCGGCGACGCCCGCCTGCCTGCGCCGGGCGGACTTGGAACCGCTTTTCAGTGACATGCGGATAGCGGTGCTCACCGCCTGGTTGACCTGGCCGCGGCTGAGTCCCCGGCACGCGGCAGGCGTCGCGCTGATCACCTCCTGCCGCTCGATGGCGGCGTACAAGTAAGACACGCACGTCCCCGGGCTGCCGTTCACCCGGTCCGCCGCCCGGGTCACGCCCGCTGCCCGCGACGCGATGCCGACGCTCAGCGCGGTGATGAGCAGTACACCCCCGCATATCAGGGCAATTGTTGACAACCTCGCGGACACATCGGTGACCGTAACACAGCCGAAGCGATCTCAGCAGGGCAGCAGCCCGGCCGCCTGCTTGGCGGCGAGCACCCGCTGCGCGGCGGCGTCGACCGTAGCGCGGAACGCGGCGCTGTCCGTCGCCTTTGCGAGCACTGCGGCCGCCATCTGCTCGGCGGGACCGAGATCCTGGGAGGTGATCAGGTCGCCGCCGGCGGTCAGGAAACTGATCGCCCGCGTTCCCGCCGGGATCGACTGCACCGCCGCCGCCTCGCCGAGGTCGTCGGAGACGATGACCCCGTTGAAGCCGAGCCCGTCGCGCAGCAGCCGCATCACGGTCGGTGAGAAGACCGCGAGTTCCGACGGGTCGATCCGGGTGTACGTGGCGAGAGCCACCATCACCATCGGCACCCGGGCGCCGATCGCGGAGCGGAACGAGTTCAGGTACGGATCGTCGGCGGTGGTGACGTTGTCGACGACGTTGGACGTGAAGTCGGTGTTGCCGGTCACCCGGCCGAGCCCGGGGAAATGCTTGGCGACGGTGGCGACCCCGGACGCGGCCATCCCCTGGATGAAGGCGGTCCCGTGCTCGCCGTTGGTCACCGGGTCGAATCCGAACTCCCGGTCAAGCGCACCGATCGGCGCGTTGCTCGCCGCCGTCGCCTTCGGCACCACGTCCATGACCGGCGCGAGGTCGAGGTTGACGCCCGCGGCACGCAGGTCGGTCCCCCAGTCCGTCGCGGCGGCGCGCAGCGTGCTCACCGACCAGGTGCCCTGGTCAAGCTCGGACGGCATGGTGGTGAATCCGGGTCCGGTGAGCTGCTGGACCTCGCCGCCCTCTTGGTTGGCGGCGATGAAGAACCGGACCCCGCTGGTGTCAGACGCGAGCCGCTGCATCACCGCCGTCTGCGCGGCGAGGGCCGCGGTGCCCGCGCTGCTTTCGTTGAGCAGCAGCGATCCGAAGTAGTAGGTCCGCTCGGCGGCGGTTAGCTGCGGCCCGGCGACGTCACCGTCCACGGCGACAAGAAAAAGCTGCCCGACCCGCTGCGCGAGGCTCAGGTTCGCCAGCACCTGGGTGACGCACGCGGCGGCGGGCGCGGCGGTCGTCGCCCGGCCGCCCGGGGCACCGCTCGCCGCCGGGTCCTGGACACCCGGCACGGCGGTACTCGCCGGCTGGGCTTGGCTCGTCGGGCTGGGACTGGAACAGCCCGTGGCGACGGAGGAGGCGACGGCCGCCGCAGACACCGCCGCGAGCATCCGCCATCGACCGCCGCCTATTCGCACGCCACGACTCTAGCCGCAGTTCCTCGTCGTCCGGGCCTCTAGCCCAACCCGCGTGTCGTGACCGACGATGATCGAAAACGGACGTGATTACCGCATCCCCTGTGATGACCGCAAGACGAGTGTCATGACCGCAAGACGAAAGGAAACGCGACGATGCTCTTCGCCGTTTTCGACCACAACGACGCGACCGGGCTGCCGGCGGCACGGCAGCTTGACGAGCGCCTGGAACTGGTCGCGGCCTACGAGCGGCTCGGCTACTACGCCTACCAGCTGGCCGAGCATCATGGCACGCCCCTCGGCATCGCCACCCCGCACCTGATGCTGGCCGCCGCGTCCCGGCTCACCTCGGTGATCAGGCTCGGCACGCTGATCTCGATCCTGCCGCTCGTCCCGCCGCTGCGGATGGTCGAGGAAGCGGCCACCCTCGACCAGCTCACCAACGGCCGGCTTGTGCTCGGCGTCGGCCGGGGCGTCTCGCCGGTGGAAACCGGCTTCCACGGCGTGCCGGGCTCTGAGGCGCAGCCTCGTTTCGATGAGGCCTTCGAGATCCTCCGCCTCGGGTTGTCGAGCGATGTGGTGGACTTCCACGGGAAGTACTACGACATCGACTCCGCTCCGGTGCCGACCAGGCCGGTGCAGCAGCCGCTCATTCCCTGGTACGCCACGCGGACACCGGACAAGGCCCGCTGGTGCGCCCGTCTGGGCATGCCCATGGTGGCGCTCGTGCCGTCCCCGGTGGTGCGGACGCTGACCGACGCGTACAAGGAGGAGTGGGCGGCGCTCGGCCGGGCCGAGGCGGACCTGCCGCCGCTCGGCGTATCCCGGCAGATCGTGATAGCCGACACGAACGAGAAGGCCATGGAAGTCGCCGGTCGCGCCTTCGGACCGTTCACCGACAACCTCACCTACCTGTGGAAGAAGTTCAACGTCGAAATGCCGCCCGGGGTGAGCTCGGGCAGCTTCGACTCCGCTGCCTCGTCTCACCGGTACGCCGGCGACCCGGCGGGCGCGCGGGCGTGGGTGGCCGAGCACGCGGAGACGGCCGGCATCAGCTACTTCTCCCTGGAGTTCGCCTTCGGCGACATGACGTCCGCCGAGGTGCTGCGCTCAGCCGAACTGTTCGCCACCGAAGTCATGCCCGCGTTCCCCTGATCATCGCACGGCCGCCGGATGCTTGTTTGTCTCCGCTGACGAGCCCGCGTGCCCCCAGGGAGTCCCCGTTGCGCTGCCAGCACTCCCATGCCGCGACCGGCGGACGGGCATGCGCAACGACCCGCGGGGAGAGGACCAAAGCCCATGCTCAGGCTGGGGTACCCCGGGTCAGCCTCGACTTAGGAAGTCGGGACTGCACGCGGGCCCCAGCACCTCCGTGCGTTCCGCGGCCCGCCAAGCGGCCTGGTGGAAGGAGGTGACCGCAATGGGCTGCCAAGGTGCCGGACGCGTCATCCTAGGCGTGGACGACTCGCTGGCCGGCCTGCAGGCGCTGCGCGAGGCGGTCTGGATCGCCAGGCAGCGCGGCAGGGAGGTCCTCGCGGTGCGGGCCTGCTGCCCTTTGCCGGCCGGAGCCAGCTTCGCTTGCTGGCCTTCCGCCGGGCAAGACCCGGCATTCGTGCCGTTGCCTTCGCTGCTGGACGCGGAGCAGCAGGGGATGGCCTTCGTGGAGTATGCATTCAGTGCGGCAATGGGCGGCATCCCGGACGACGTACCGGTGCGCACGATCATCTCCTACGACCTCCCGTACCAAGCGCTGACGGCAACCGCCTGCGAGGAAACGGATCTGCTGGTCGTCGGAGCGTCGCGGCGCCACCGCTGGTGGCCGTTCCGGCGGTCACCCGGCCGTTACTGCGCCGCGCACGCCGTCTGCCCGGTGCTGATCGTCCCGCCGCACCAGGGGATCCGCGAACTCGACCGGACGCGACGGCCGTGGCACTGGCTGCTGAGGGAACGAGAGCTCTCCAGCCTGACGGCCGGGACCCCGCCGTCGTCCCGAGGATGAGCCACCGCAGTGTGCCGGGCCGGCGCCGCGGCTTACGCCTGAGCGTGCCGGACCAGGAGACCCTCACGCACCAGGAGACCGGTGTCGGCGGTGAAGCCGGCTCGCTCGTAGAACGGGATCGCCCGCTCCGACGGGCGCAGCACCACGCGGACGTAGCGCCGGGCGTCGGCGTGGGCGAGGAGGGCGCGCAGCAGCAGGGAGCCGACTCCCTGGTTCCTGTACGCGGCGAGCACGAACGCGTTCGCCAGGTATCCCCAGGTGCCAACGTCCCGGCCGGGTTGCGGCATCCGGTCGAAGATCGCGAGGTTCATCATGCCGACCGCCTCGCCGGAGACCTCGGCCAGCCAGGAGACGCGGCGCCCCGATTCCCGCTCGTACCAGCCGAGAAAGCGGTCATCGAACTCCTCGTCGTCGACTGGTCCGTGCTGCTCAACGGTCCACGCCCGGCGCAGCGCGGCGAGCCTGGCCGCGTCGGCCGGGCCGGCGATCCTGATGAGCGGACCTGTCATGAACGCGGACCCAGGCCACGGATGAGGGTAGCCAGGAACGACTCGTAGGTGTGCAGCGGGTCAGGGGTGAGGACCAGGCCCTTGAGCTCGAGGGCGACCGCGCCGTGCACCGCCGACCAGATCTGCTGCGCGGCCTCAACCGGGTCAGGAGCGTCGAGCAGGCCGGCCGCGGCCGACACTTCGACGATCCTGACCAGGGCGGCGAAGGCGGCCCTGGCGTGCTCGCCGACCTCCAGGTTGTCGTGCTCGTGCGGGATCGCGTCCTCGAACATGATCGCGTAGAAGTGCGGATTGGCGAGCCCGAACTCGCGGTAACGCAGGCCGCAGTTGGTGAGCCGGGCGAGCATGTCAGGCTCGCGGCCCTGCTCGATCGTCGCGCGGAGCCGGTCGAAGCCCTTGATCAGCAGTGCGTCGACCAGGCCGTCCTTACCGCCGAGCTTGTTGTAGACGCCCATCGGGGCGATGCCGGCCTCGGCGGCGACGGCGCGGACGGTCAGGCCGCCGGGCCCCTCACGGACGAGAACCGCCTCGGCCGCGGCCAGCAGCTCACGCTCCACGGCGGCGGACGGCGTGCGGCCACGGCGGGCCGGGGCGCCAGACGGCGCGGCACACGGCGCGGCCGCGCCGCTGGCCGCGTCGGCC
>Ga0335075_10010913_pt1 | contig 13764 bp, 11 predicted proteins | sample Lox_Sample_24_FD_206723 | JGI IMG/M metagenome (GOLD analysis project Ga0335075, IMG submission 206723) | Soil microbial communities from Loxahatchee National Wildlife Refuge, Florida, United States - Lox_Sample_2.4 | ecosystem: Environmental > Terrestrial > Soil > Wetlands | place: USA...
CGAGGGCCACCGCGTGGACTACTCTATGCTATTCAACGGGCTCGTCAGCGCGAGGTGGTTATTTCCATTATGAACGCAGAGCTTTTGGGCACCCAGCCCCCGGTACTGGTCTATCGTGAGAACATCTGGCGCCGCCGCGTAAAACGTGCGATCGACGTAAGCCTCGTGTTGGTCGTCTGCGTGCCGGCGGCGATCTTGGTAGCTCTCGCCTGTATAGCGATCTTCATGGAGGACGGGCGCCCGTTCTTCTTCCGGCAGAAGCGTTCCGGTCGCTTCGAGCGCGTCTTCACGATCTGGAAGCTCCGCACGATGCGCCAGTCGCAGTGCTTCGACGCTAGTGCGCCCACCAGTGCAAGCGACAGCCGGATCACGCGGGTCGGAAGCATCCTGCGCAAGACCTCGATCGACGAGTTGCCCCAGCTCTTCAATGTCTTACGTGGAGACATGTCGCTCGTCGGACCGCGGCCCGAGCAGCTCATCAAGGTCAAGAAGTATATCGATTGGCAGCACCTGCGGCATCTTGTGGTGCCGGGTATCACCTGCGTCTGGCAGACGACCTGCCGCAAGTCCATCGTATTGGACGCGCCCCAGGCGACCGTTCTCGATCTCGAGTATATCCGGCGCATCTCGGTCGCGTTCGACCTAGCACTCATTGTCCGTACGATTCGTTGCGTCATCAGCGCGAAGGGAGCTTATTAGGTGGAAGCACCGATCTGTGTCATCGGTACCGGCTACGTAGGCATGGCCTGCACGATCGGGTTCGCTGAACTCGGCTGGAGCGTCAATGGCTACGATATAGCGCCCGACCGCATCGAGCGGCTCGCCCGCGGCATCTGCCCCTATCGCGAGCACGGGATCGAGTCGTTGCTTGCAAAGCACCTCGCCGCCGGCCGCGTGCATTTCTTCCCCTCCCTGCGCGATGCCGTGCACCAGTCGCAGATCATCATCGTCGCCGTTGGAACGCCGGCGCGCGAGGACGGCTCGGCTGATGTCTCCGCACTGTACGCCGCGATGCATGCGCTGGCGGACGTCGATTTCGGCGACCGGCGGCCGACTATCGTCGTGCGATCCACGGTGCCGCCGGGGACGAGCAACTTGCTCGACGAGATCGCCGGAAGTTGGGCCGACCTCCTGTATGCGCCCGAATTTCTGCGCGAAGGGTCGGCTGTATACGACTTTATGAATCCCGACCGCATCGTCGTCGGCTGCACGGCGCCTGACGACGCCGTCCCGTATGTCCGCCTGCTCGAGGCGCTCGAGCGCCCCGTCGTCTTCACCTCTCGCACCAACGCCGAACTCATCAAGTGCGCGTCCAACGCCTTCTTGGCGATGAAGATCAGCTTCGCAAATGAAGTAGCGAACCTGTGCAGCCCGCTCGGCGCCGACGCCGACGACGTCTTGCGCGCGGTTGGCTACGACCGCCGGATCGGCTCTGAGTTCTTACAGCCCGGTATCGGTTTCGGCGGTCCATGCTTCGAAAAGGACGTCAAGAGCATCGATTTCGTGGCTTCGACGCACCAAACGGGGGCGCAGCTTTTCGCCGCTACTTTGCGTACCAACGAAGCGCAGCCCAAGCGCATCATCGCGCTGCTCGAAGCTGAGATCGGTGATCTCTCCGGGCGGCACATCGGCATTTGGGGCTTAGCGTTCAAGGCTGGTACCGACGACGTGCGTGATTCGCTGGCGTTACGCATCATCCACGAACTCGCGGCTCGCGGGGCACAGACGACGATCTACGATCCGGCCGTTCATATCGCGCCGCTACCCAGCGGGAGCCGCCTCGTACCCGACGCCTTGGTGGCGGCTTCGGCCGAGGCACTCATGGTACTGACGGAGTGGCCCGAGTTCGCTGCGATCGATCCCTTCCTCATCGCGTCCAATCTCGAGACGCGCGTCGTGATCGACGGGAAGAACGTGCTCGACGCACAGCGGGCCGCCGCTGCCGGGCTCATCTACCGCGGCGTGGGCCGCGTAGCGCTTCCCTCGGAAGAAGAAATGGAGCTCGCACGAGCCGTATGACAAACGCAGATATCAATATGTCCCCGGAGAAACCGCTGTGGAGCGTCTTGTGGGCGCGGCGCGTGGTGATCGCCGTGACGCTCGTGCTGGGGGTCTTCCTCTCTGTCGTCGTGCTGCGGTTGCTCAAGCCCGACTATACGGCGACTTCGAACGTTCTGCTCGTGAGCGATGGCGGTTCGCAAGACAGCTCGTCTGTAAGCAGTGACATGCCAACCATTGCAACCAGTAGTGTCGTTCTCGACCGGGTGCGCCAGAAGCTTCACCTCGACATGGATTTGAAGGCCTTGAAAAAAGGCGTCGTTGCGCGCGTCTCGCCGCACTCGAACATCATGCAGATCTCATTTAAGAATCCCGATCCACAGACCGCAATGATGCTGAGCAACGGAATTGCCGACGCCTTCGTCGCCTATTACGCGTCGCTCTCCGGGCGCCGGTACGATCAAGTCACTTCGCAGCTCTCGGCCGAGCTTGCGAATGCCAAGCAGCATCTCGATCAATTGCAGGCGCAGTTGGAGTCTTCGGCGGCACGGCGGAGCTTCGACGGAACCGATTCGTCGCTCGACGATATTACGAACCAGCTCAACGATCTCCAGGAGCAGCGCGGCGTGGCAAACGCGAGCCTCGTGAGCGATTACGGGGAGCTGGCTGGTTTGCAAGCGGATGCGGCGGACTTCGCGCCGGCGGATCGCCACGTGCTGCTCGAGAGCGATCCCACATTTCGGAACCTCGAAGCCGATGTCGCAAAAAACGCGGCGATGCTCGCCTCGATGCGCGCCGAGTACACCGACAGCTATCCGGGTCTTGCTGGTTTAGAGGATAAGGTCCAGCATGAACAGAGTGAGTTGTCGGCGCAGGCTCAGGCGTTGACGAGCGCACCGCATGCGTACAGCTCCAGCGCCCTGCAGCGCTTGAGCGAGATGCGCAAGATCGGCGCGCTCGTTGCCGGCGACCGGGCACGCGTGAATTCGATTGATTCGGAGATCGCTACGGCCCGCCAAGAGCTTAGCAATGCACCAGGAAGCCCGGCGCAGAGCGTCGGTGCACTTCGTAGTGAACGCGACGCGGCCAACGCCATCTATCAGGCGCTGGCGCTTCACCTCGGAAACGCGCTGGCGAATCGCGCCGAAGCGACCGCGCTCGGTGCGGCGATCGTGGTGAATTACGCCGTCTCGGCGGAGACCGGCCTCGCCGGCCCGCGGACGCTGATCGTTCTCGCGGCAATCGCCGTCTTGCTCGCGGCCTTCGGTGCGGGGTATCTCGTGGAGATGCTCGACCCGCGCCTGCACAGCCGCGAACGCGTGGAGCTGCTCTACGGCCAACCCGTCATTGCAACGCTCGGTGGTGGAAGGGAAGAGACTGCGTGACGAACTGGACGCCCGGAGACATCGACTTCGAGATCCTGCGCAGCTCCGTCGAGCAGTCCTCCTCGCCCCCAGCGATCATCGCGGTCTGCTCGGCTGCGGCTGCAGACGGGAAGAGCCTGACGGCCTTCGGTCTTACCGCGACGCTCATGCAAGCGGGTCACCGTGCGCTCCTCCTCGATGCGAACCTTGCCCATCCCGCGCTCACGGCGGTGCGTGAGACCGGCCTACGGTACGAGATGATCGGGGAGCGCGTCTTCAGTGATCCGGTCACCGGCGTCGACGTGATCTCGTTTGCGAGCGCAGGTGCAACCGGCGGCCGGGAGAGTATGCCCTCGACCAAACAGTTGCGCGTCCTGTTGGCTACTTTACGCAATCGCTACGATTTTATCGTCGTGGACACCGAGCGTATCCCGGCGAGCCGGACGGCACTGCAATTGGCCGGTCTCTCCGACGGTGTTATCCTTGTCTGCCGCGCCGGCCGTATGCCGACCGACGACGATCAATACATGGTCCGCGCGCTCGACAATGCACACACACGTATACTCGGAGTGGTGACGGCAACGGCGGCGAGCATCAAGCAGTTCTCGACTCGGATTCGTCTGGCGCCCGAGCCAAAGCGCGTCATTCGCGAGTCGTCGGTCGGGAATACCTCCGAGGGGCCGCTGCCGCATCGGGTCGTCAAAAGTGCAACGACATGATCAATCTGGTCACCGGCGGAGCGGGCTTTCTCGGTAGCCACCTGGTCGACGCGCTGCTGGCGCGTGGCGAATCGGTGCTCATCGTCGACAACCTCTCGACGGGGCAGATGGCGAACATCGAACAGGCATTGCTCTCGAGCCGGGCAACGTTCATCTATGCCGACGTCTCCAAGGATCCCGACGTGCTGCGTCGCGCAGTCGCCTCGGCGGCGAGCAATCGCATTGGGTGTATCTATCACCTTGCATCGCCTGCAAGCCCGCAAGCATACGGTGCGCACCCGTGGGAGACGCTCGCAGTGAACGGCTCCGGCACGATGGCGCTCATCGATCTCGCGATCGAACAGCACGCACGTTTCGTCTACGCGTCGACCTCTGAGATCTATGGCGACCCGCAGGTGCATCCGCAGCCGGAGAGCTATTTCGGCAACGTCGACCCGATCGGGCCGCGCTCGTGCTACGACGAGGGGAAACGTTTTGGCGAGGCCGCCGTCGCCGCGAGCGTGCGAGCGCGGGGTCTGGACGGACGTCTCGTTCGCTTCTTTAACTGTTATGGCCCGCGGATGAGCGAGGCTGACGGCCGACTCGTTCCCGCACTTGTCGAGGCCGCCATGGCGGCGCGCCCGATGCCGATTCATGGTACCGGTAAGCAGACGCGTTCGATGACGTATGTCGATGATGCAATTGCGTTGCTGCTCCAGGTTGCCGCCGATCCCACGCTAGATTTTCGGCCGGTGAACATCGGCAACGACGACGAGCGGTCCGTTGAAGAGATTGCGCGGGCGCTCTGCGGGGTCGTGGGCATAGCATTTACCGCCGCATATGAACCGGCACGGCCGGACGATCCGCAGCGGCGGCGTCCCGATCTTACCTTTGCGCGTAGCTTAGGCTGGGCACCGCGCACATCGCTCGAAGACGGCCTCCGGCACACCTACGAATGGTTCAGTATGGAGCGACTTACCTTTGCGTAACGAACGTCATCGTCTCACGGTTGCCGGCGTGGATATTCACGTCGAGGCGCCGAAACCGGTCATGCACTGCCTCTCACGGATGCTCGAGCGTGTCGAGCCGGGTGGCAAGTCGCCCTCGGCTACGCAGTTCGTCGTCGATGCCGGTCATCACCATCAGTCGGCGCTCGCTGCGGCCGATGCGTTGATCGCCGAGGTTGCGCAATACGTTGCGGCGCAGCTCGACACGAGCGTTTTGCAGGGTGCCGTCGTCTCGCAAGGCGACGTTACCCTTGCGCTCGTCGGTGCGCCGGCCTCCGCAGCACTGTTGGCGGCCCATCTGACAGCGCGGGGTTGGTCGTTGCTCGCCCCCCGCTACGCCTTCCTGAATTTCTCGTCGCTCACGGTGCTTCCGTTTCCGACGCTCATGCAGGTGCAGGCCACCGCGATGGATCGCTACCCGAAGGCCTATCGACGTGCGTTCGAGATGTCCGCGTGGTGCAGCGACGGAGAGACGCTCAATTTCTACGCCGTGGATCCAGCCAAGGCGAAGCCATCCTTTTCGTGGGCGCAGGAGAGCCGGTTGAGCGGACTCGTTCTGCTCGACGATGAAGGCGACTCTGCCGGTACGCTGACCGAGCTGGAGCCACATGAAAGCGATCCCATATTCGGGGCGCCGAGCAGTGAGATGCCTCTGCGCCGCGCTCGTTTGACCTTCGGCCCGATGGTTTTCACGACAACGGCTCTGGTGCGCTGGGCGGAACGCGGATCGTGACCTCCGCTGTGGCGGTCAAGCCACGGAGCCGCCGCATGCTGGAGACGATGCTTTCAGCGGCGGCGTGGCACAGCTCCTCGCAGTTGCTTTTGCTGTTCGTGACGCCGTTTTTGCTGCGGGGCGTCGGCTTGGAATCCTACGGGCTTTGGGTGCTGCTGACATCGTTTTCGAAATATTGTGCGATCGCTAATTTCGGAATTGGTCCGGCGCTCACCAAGTATGCCGCCGAATATGTCGCGCGCGGCGAACCGGAGAAGACACGCCAGATGACCACCTTCGGCATGCTGTTCTATTTGGGCATAGGTCTTCTGACCGTGCCCATTGTCATCGCGCTCTCACCGCGACTGGTCGTGGCGCTGCATCTCTCGCCGGGCCTGGCTGCCATCGCTCCCGCGCTCTTCGTCTACTTCGCCATTTTTTCGGCGTGTGGCCTCTCCTCGGCGATCTTGTCGCAACTACTGATCGGCCTTGGGCTTTTCGACGTCTCTGCAGGTATCGGGGCAGCCTCTCAAATTACGTTCATCATCGTAGCCGGCGTCATGCTCATCGCCCACTTCAAACTCATGGCGCTTGTCGTTTCGGTGACCGTGCAGATGGTTTTGTCGGGCGTTCTGTGCTACGTGTACGCCCGGGGCAAGCTGGGTCGCGTCTTCGCGAATCCATTCGCCATCCGGCTCTCGGCGATCAAGCCGCTTTTTAAGGTCGGTGGTTGGATTCAATTGAGCAGTGCAATGGTGTTACTGCTTTTCGAATCGCAGTCGATGATGATCGGTCTTTTTGTCGGCGTTTCAGCTGCCGGGCTCTACGATGTCGGAAGTAAGTTGGCACGGGGTGTGCGCGCGCTCTCCTACTACTTCAATACGGCGACGCTTCCGCTGGTGTCGACGCTCGAAGCCGAGAGCGGCCGGGCGCGGGCGGAGTCCACGTTCATGGTAAGCGTCCGCTATGTCGGCCTCATCTCTTTTTCCATCATGGGCTTACTCATCGCGGGGGCTCCCCTCGTGCTGGCGCTTTGGCTGGGTAAGCGCTACGGAACCTCACCGACGATCTTGCTCGTCGTGACTGTTTTGGGCATGACGTACGCTCTCGACAATCTGACAGGTGTGGGTATCACGATTCGCCGCGGTCTCGGGGCAACCAGACTCGAGGTCGTCTACACGGCAACCGCCGCCGTTACGACGATTCTCTGCGGCTTGTTGCTCGTGCACAGATTTGGGGTTGCCGGCGTGGTGTTTGGAACGGCGCTGGGAACGCTGCTGGGAAGCGCGGCGTTCTTCAACGTATTCACTCGCGCCCATCATATCCAGATATGGAATGCGTTGCTGTCGCCGATACTGCGCTTACTGGCATCGACCGTGTTGGCTGCAGGCGCCTTTTGGCTTACCCAGCGGCTGATTCCGGTCTCCTTGTTGGGCTCACGAATGGGTATCTTGGTGGCACTCGTACTCGGCTCCGCGAGCTACATGCTCGTGTTCGCACTTGGCGTCGGTCTTACGCGTTTCTTCGGCGCCGATGATTTGGCCCTCATCCAACGGTCGGTGCCATCGCGGGTAAGTCGCGTATTCCGGTTGCCGCTCGTACGCGCATTTTTCGCGGTCGGATAGGGCGATGCGTCCGGATCATGTCGTCGTCCTCAATGATTCAGCGCACGTCAACGGCGGTGCAGCGCAGGTAGGCTTGTCCAGTGCGCTCGCGCTCGCGCAAGATGGGTTGCAGGTTACCGTAATCTCGGCGGTAGGGCCGGTCGCCCCGGAGCTGGTCTCGCATGAAAACGTGCGGGTGCTTTGCCTCGATCAACATGACATATTGCACGACCCCAATCGTATGCGCGCCATCGTGCAGGGCCTCTGGAACCAACAAGCGGCGAATTTGCTATCGCGCGAGCTCTCGCACCTGGATGCGAGTAAGACGATCGTGCACGTTCACGGTTGGTCAAAGGCGCTCTCTGCAAGTGTTTTGCGTGCGGCAGTCGCCAATAAGTTTCCGACGGTGCTCACCCTGCACGACTATTTCGTTGCGTGCCCAAACGGAAGTTTTTTTAACCATAAAACACGGCGCATCTGCACATTACGCCCACTGAGCCTAAAATGTGCCGTCTCGAACTGCGATTCCCGGAGCTACTCTCAAAAAGTGTGGAGATTGGGGCGCCAGGCACTTCAGGAATCCGCAGGCGGTATTCCCAGAAGTATTAAACATTTCATCACTATTTCCGAGCTGAGCCGCGACGTGTTGCGGACTTTCTTGCCGCGTCAAGCGAAGCTGCACACCGTTGACAATCCGGTTCAAGTCGAAGTGACCGAGCCGGTTGACGTCACCCGTAACAATGAGTTCGTTTATGTTGGGCGTTTCTCGAAGGAGAAAGGCCCGGAGCTTTTTGCCCGTGCGGCAGCGCAGCTCGACGTGCCGGCGACATTCATTGGTGCAGGCGATTGCGCCGAAGCGATTCGTGAGATATATCCGCGTGCCGTCGTTACGGGGTGGCTCGATCATTCAGAAATGTTGCGCCGTCTTCGAAAGGCCCGAGTTCTGGTCGTGCCGTCGCTCTGGTATGAGACGTACGCTTTGGTGGTCGCGGAGGCTGCTGCGTTGGGTGTCCCGGCGATTGTTCCCGACACCAGCGCCGCGCGCGAACGCATCATTGAAGGGGTTACCGGCTTAACGTTTCGCGGCGGGAGCCTCGAGGATCTCGTCGCCAAGATGCAGGCATTTCGTGATCCGCTGCTGGCGGCCGCCTTGGGAAGGGCGGCACGCCAGCGGTTTTGGCAGAGACCGGCGGGGATGGCGGAGCATGTTCGTCAGTTGCACGCGGTCTATGAAGAGGTCTTACGAAGTGCTTAAGCACTTGAGCTGGCGATATGCGCTGACGGCGCTAGGCTCGTGGGTATTCGCTCCTGAGCTTCGCCGGCTGGTAGACTACCGATCGCATTTCACAGCGCTCAGCATTTTATCGATCTTGCCGCTGCTGATGTTGCTGCCGTTCGGCTGGTGGCTTCTGCGCGAAGGTTGGAGGGCGTCCGACAAGAGAGTGCAAGCATTCGCCGGAATTTGGTTCGCCTCGTTCTTGTACGGGCTTTTCATTGCCGTGGCCCACGGAGCGAAAGCGGCAGGCCTTTTTGGTGTTGCAGAGTTTTGTTTGCCGGTCGCCATGGCGATGTGGTTTGCGACGCGCCCCGAAGGGGTCGAGCGGGCCTACGAACGCGTCGCTTATTTCATGCTGGCTTGTGCCGCCGTCTCCAGCGCCTATGGCATTATTCAGTACATCTCGCCACCGCCGTGGGATGTGCAGTGGCAGCTCAATACGGATGCATCGAGCTTTGGCGAGCCGCTGCCTTTCCAGATTCGCGTTTACAGCACGCTGAACTCGCCCGGGACGTTCGGCTCGTTTCTCGCGCTCGTGATGATCATGGTGCTGCCCCTTCTGCGGGCTCGAAAAACATGGGTCACCATATCGCTTGTCCTCTGCGTGGCTGCGCTGGCGCTGTCGCTCGTCCGCTCCGCTTGGCTTGCCCTCGTCCTTGGGATCGTCGTGTACGCGCTGCTCACCCCCTTGCGGGTACGCTTACTAGCGACTCTCGCCGGTTTCTCGATACTCGTGGTGTGCGCCGGCATGTTGGCCTTTGCGCTGATGCCGAACGACGATGCACGTGAGACGCTCTCCGATCGTTTCTCGACCTTATTCGATCTACAGGACGACGGCTCAGCGGCGGACCGGCGGCAATCGACCGAGGTTGCGGTGGAAGACGGAATGGCCAACCCATTCGGTGCCGGCGTCGGGACGACAGGGGTTGGTGCGCGCCTAATGACCAATAGCGGCGATATCAGCGGGGGCGCCGCAATCGATAATGGGTTCGCCTCACGTTTGGTCGAGATGGGCTATCCAGGCTTGGCCGGCTTCCTCGTAGTGACACTCGGTAGCCTATTGTTTTCGTTTAGCGCATGGCGTAGGGCCACAGCTCAAAAGAAGTCCGGGCCGGGCGAATTGCTGGCCGCTGCGACGGCGGTACAGATCGCTTTGCTCGGCATGGAAGCATCGGGCGATACGTATCAAGGGCTAAGCGGCGTTTTCTTCTGGACGACGGTAGCGTTGGTATCGACTCTGGCTACGCAAGCCTCCCGCGCGCGACGAGTGAGTGTCAGGTTGAAGAACGTCACCGCCTAATGCTCGTTGGCGTATTTGAGTGTCTTGGCAAACGTTAGCCGGGCTTTCTTTTTTTGTGTGCCCTCCGACGGTGAGTATAAGGAGGTACCGTATCAGCATCTCGTGGTCTGCCTCGCCGAAGGGCTTACGGCATTAGGAATCGAGTGCTACGCCAATATACCGTATTGGCCGCTCGACGCCGAGCGCCGCACCCATCTGTTGACCTGTAACCCGGAGATATCGCCCGACGATTGCGACCTTGTGATTCTCAGCGACGAATGGCTTCCGTTCGAACGCCGCCTGCCGCCCCGGCTCTTTCACGCTTCTCGGCGGTATCGCACGATCGCTCTGGATCGCCAAGACGGTAGCCGCCTCGTCCTGCTTCAGCCGGAGTTCGGTGGTTTCGATCTCGTCCTTCGCACGCACTACAACCAGTACACGCGCTATCCGGCGAGCTATCGTCCTTGGGCGTTTGGACTCTCTGAACGAATCATACGCGCTACAGGCAGAGCAGGCGAAGACGGTGTTGCGCGGCGGCACCTCCTTTTAGCAAATTGGCGGCATACCCGGTATCCGCATTCACTTCGGCGGGCGGTAGAGCGGCACGCTTTTCCGAAGATCGCCGACGTACTTCCGGTCGATGAGGCGCGTGAGGCGAATGAGGATGCGCCGATCGATCCGTACGAACGAGTCCTCTGGTATGAGACCGGGAAGCGGCACTGGCTCAGCTATTACGAACGTCTTGCGGAATCGGAAGCCTGCGCATGCTTCGGCGGCTGGTTCGTTACACGTTGGCCGGCGTCGAAATCGGGGAGGCTGAGTCGCACGATCAAACAGATCGTGACGCGGATGAGTCTGCGCACGAAATTGGTCTCGCAGTGGGATAGCTGGCGCCTGTGGGAGTCGCTAGCCGCGGGCTGCGCAGCGTTTCACGTCGACCTGGCTCTGTACGGATGCGTGTTGCCGAACATGCCCCAAAACTGGGTCCACTACATCGGCATTGACTTGGACGATGTCGATTCCGCCGTCGAACGAATCCGCGATACGCCTGGGTTGCTCGAGCGCGTCGGTGCGCAGGGCCGTGCTTGGGCGCTCGAACAGTATGCGCCCAAGCCGACCGCCCAACGGTTACTAGACGTACTCGCCGCTACCTGATTCGCCGACGGCGCGTATGACGGTTACACGCTCGATTGTGCCGGTGCCCCCTTGCGCACCGCATCGATGTCGGGCCGCAAGACGCTGCTATACACTTCTTCGAGCCTATCGCCGACGCGCTCCCAGCGATGCTGTTCCTCGACGACACGACGATTGATCGCACCCATCTCCGCTCGAAGGCTCGCCGAAGAAAGAATGGTCACCAGTGCCTCTGCGAGCGCGGGGGCGTCGCCGGGTGGAACCTTGTACCCCCCGCCCTCGGGAACGAGGTAGCGAATGCCCCCCGTGTTCGTAACGACTACCGGCTTCCCGCAAGCCATAGCTTCGAGCACGCTTTGGCCATACGGCTCTCCGAACGAGGGAAGACAGTGGACGGCGCATGCGTTCATGAATTCGGGGACGCGCGTGCGATCGACCCGTCCGACGATCTCGATGCGGTCGGCAGCTTCCGATCGAGCTGCGCGTTCGCGGACGCCGTCGCTTTCCGGCCCGTGACCTGCAATCACCAGCCGGGCATCGGGCACGCGACGAGCGACGACGTCAAAAGCATCCAGCAACGTGTAGATGCCTTTATGTCTCCAAATGCCGTTGAGAAAAAGTATCCGCTTGCCGTTTGAGTCGGCCTCAGCGCTGGGAGCGAATTGCGTTGCGTCGATCCCGTGCGATACGATGAACGTCTTTTTTGCAACGGCATCCGGCCAGGGCATACGGTTGCGTGCCGCGGGCGTCGTAATGAGTAAGGCTTGCGCGCTTTGCTGCTGAACGATATCCAACGCTGCCTTAAATGCCGATCCGATCCCGAGACGAATGCCCTCGAACGACCGCAGCGATGGAGCGCCGGTTGGCCAGTCGCCGACGAAGGTGCCTAAGACGACAGGCAAGCCGCTCCCGACCATGGAGATACTGAGACCGCGCACGACCGGGTTCAACTGATGGATGAGATCGATATGATGGTTGCGGCGGATGGAGTCCAGGAGCGCGCGAGAGCGCACCATGTATTCGAGCTGCCGGAAACCCGGACCGGTGCGTGCGGTGAGGTCGTAGAGATGAACGTTGTCCGGTAAGGGTGTTTGAAGATCGATAACTGGAGCGGCGACATACAACTCATGCCCGCGCCGTGCGAGCTCCCGAATAAAACCATATGCTACCAGGCCATCACCGTGCTGCGCGTGATCGGTGAGATAATGTGAGCCGTGAGAGATAAAGATGGATAATTTTCTCGACACTTGCGCCTCGCTCAGGCGGCTTTGGCAGCGTGCTGCTTTTGCGCTACGAGCGTCTCGAAAAAATCGAGATATTTCGGTCCAACGACCGACCAGGCGTAGGTGCTTCGCACGCGCGCGAGCCCCCGTGCGCTCAACTCGTGCCGCCGCTGCGGGCTACAAAGGAGTTCCGTGATCGCGGCCACCCAGGCGTCTTCGTCGCGCTCGCCAATGACCATTCCCGCATCGCCGACCACATACGGGATCTCCCCGCTGTCGCTGGCGATCACCGGAACGCCGCACGCGAACGCTTCGACCAGCATCCGGCCGAATTGTTCGCGCCAGATCGGCGTCGTCTGACTCGGGCCCAGAAGCATATCCATTGCGTTGAGAAAGCGTGGCACGTGTCCCTGGGTAACATCGGTGCGAATGCGAACGCGATCGCCGTACTTCTGGGCCCAAGCGCGAAGTGCAGGCTCGCACTCGCCGCCGCCGATAATGAGTGCACGCCAAGGCTCGGTAAGGCGATCGAGCGCGCGCATGATTAGCGAGATGCCCTTCGCCTCCGTAAAGCGCCCGAGATAACCGATGACGGGGACATCGGAGTCAGCCCATCCTAGCATCGCACGTGTCTCGTGACGAGATGCGGCATCGGGCGTGAAGGCCTCCACGTCAACGCCCAGGCCGGCGAGGCAGTGCGGCCGCGATCGGTACATGGGCCGTTGCAGGAGGGCCGCTTCGACCGTATGCGAGCCGGCCATCCAGCCATCCGCACGGCGCATGGCGTAGCGTTCGGTCGCGTTGAACGGCGGCGGATATTGCTTATTGATATTTTGATAGGTAACGTACGTGAGTACGCTCGAACGCGGAGTCCAAAGTGCTAATTGTGCGCCCGAGAGAATGTAGGGCTCCTCCCAGCAATGGATGACGTCCCAATGCTGTTGCATGAGCCGGCGCAGCGGGTCACCGTAAAGCGCAACGTGGATGCGATTCGTAAAGTACATCGGGACACCGTGTACCTCCACCGTCTCGTTTTGATTGCGACTCAGTCTCTGCGAACGGAAATCACCAAAACGCGGGTTTCCGCGATAGTAAGAAGGACCGGCGACGGCGACTTCCCAACGGCCGCCGGACGCCTTGGAAATCTCATGCGGCAGACGGCGATTACCGGTCCACGCATACGAATGGCCGATCGTAAGCACGCGTCGCCGCTTCGCGGAAGTCGTCATTTAGTCGCTTTAACCTTTCTCTTCTTGCAAAGGCGTAGGGGAGGTCCTTGGGGGAACCGGGGCCGGCGTCATCAGCGAAGCGAATGCGAAGATGCGTGGGTTCTATGCAATTGCTGCAGACTACTGCGGTTTGTCTTCCCAGAGGCGTTTTGTAACCACTTTGGCATACCCATTTTGGTCTACGCCGCAGCGCTGCCCGCATCGCCGCCGACGTGATTCGATGGGCCGCCGCGATTGTAC
>Ga0335075_10010914_pt1 | contig 13763 bp, 14 predicted proteins | sample Lox_Sample_24_FD_206723 | JGI IMG/M metagenome (GOLD analysis project Ga0335075, IMG submission 206723) | Soil microbial communities from Loxahatchee National Wildlife Refuge, Florida, United States - Lox_Sample_2.4 | ecosystem: Environmental > Terrestrial > Soil > Wetlands | place: USA...
AAGGCGCTCGACGACGTCGCCGACGTGGTGCTCGTCGAGCCAAAAGACACCTTCGTGCACAACGTCGCATCCCTGCGCGCGCTGGTGGACCCCTCATGGCTGCCGCGGATCCACCTGCCGTACGACCGGCTGCTCGCCAGCGGGCAGGTCATCCGCGACCGGGCGGCGAAGGCCGACTTGGGCCGGGTGACGCTCGCCTCCGGGCAGCAGCTTCTCGCGGACTACATCGTGCTGGCCACCGGCTCCGCGTATCCGTTCCCGGCCAAGAGCGATCTCGATCTGGCCGAGGCTGCCCGCGGCAAGATGCGGGCGGCGCACGCGGCGCTGAGCGGGGCAGGGCGGGTGCTGCTGATCGGCGCCGGGCCGGTGGGCATCGAGCTGGCTGGCGAGATCAAGGCGGTCTGGCCCGGCAAGCAGGTGACGCTCATCGACATGGCCGACGACGTCCTTGGCGAGAGGTTCCGGCCCGACCTCAAGGCTGAGCTGCGCCGCCAGCTCCGCGGCCTCGGTGTCGAGCTGCTGCTCTCCAGCCCGCTGCGGCAGGACCCGCCGGTTCCGCCCGGCGAGCTGCGCGCGTTCACGGTCGTCACGCGGGCCGGTGCCGAGGTCACCGCGGACATCTGGTTCCGCTGCCATGGGGTCGTGCCGGCCAGCGACTACCTGGTGGGCGAGCTGGCATCCGCGCGCACGCCGGACGGTTTCGTGGCAGTGGCGCCGACCCTGCAGGTGGTCGGCCAGGACCGGGTCTTCGCCGTTGGTGACGTCTCGGCCGCTGATCACAACATGGCCGGCATTGCCGGCCGGCAGGCCCAGGTCGCCGCGGGCAACATCCGCGCGCTGATCACCGGGGAGGGAGAACTCCAGGCCTACGAGCCGACGGCTCCGGGCATCATGGTCCCGATCGGGCCGGCCGGCGGCTCGGGGCAGCGACCCGGTGTCGATGAGCTGATCCCGGCCGAGCAGGTCGCCCAGGCCAAGGGGCGTGACATGATGGTGGACCGTTTTGCCGCGCTGCTCGGCGTGACCACGCCGTCCGGGGGAACGGCCGGCTGAGGCGGGAATCCGGCCCGGCACGTACCCCGGCAGCCCCGGTGAGCCGCCGGGAGCCGTCAGCGATGCCTGCGCCGGCGCCGTCCCGAGCCTGGCCGCGGTGTGCGGTCGGCTCCGGTGCCCGCGTCGTCGGCGGGCGCCGCCGGGCCCGCAGGGCCCCCGGCCACCGCCGAACCGGCCCCCGCCGAACCGTCCCCAGCCGAACCGGCCCCCGCCGAACCGGCCCCCGCCGAACCGGCCCCCGCCGAACCGGCCCCCGCCGAACCGTCCCCAGGGGAACCGGCCCCCGCGGAACCGGCCCGGCTGCCGGGTGCCTGGCGCGCCCGCTCTGCCCGGGACGCGCCAGCCGCTGCCTCGCTCTCCCGCGCCAGCGCCTCGTGCTCGGGGCGCGGCCTGGAGACGTCCCTGGCGCGCATCGCCGCGTCCACCGTGATCTTCATTCCGCGCATGTGCGCCCTCCTGGGCCCTAGTGTCGCACGCGGCGTAGCGCGGCGGCCCGCGCGCGATCGCTCAGAACCCGGTCGGGCTCCAGGGGGCGGGCTCCCAGGACATGGCGGCGGAGAGCGCGGCGAGCGCGCCGGGCCGTGCCTGCCGGGCCAGGCCCGCGGCGGCCAGCGCGCCGAGCCTGGTGCCGCCCAGGTAGGCGGCACCGAGCGACTGGACCGGCAGCGTAACGTCAGCCGCCGCCGACGTCCGCTCGCAGGAAGCCGGCCCCGCGGCCGCGGGATCGCCGTCGGCGGCCCCGCCCGGCGCCCGCAGCCGCCACCGTCCGGAGTTCTCCGGCAGGAGGTCGTCGGCGACCTCGATGACGACGTCAACGGGGCGTGAGTAACGCCGCATGGCGAGTGCCGCCGGCACGCTGACCAGCCGGACCCACAGCCCGTCCAGCAGCCTGGGACGCGCGCGCCGCGGGTCGGCGAGCAGGTACAGCAGCGGCTCGTCAACCGGGCGTGACGGAGCGCGGACCTCGCCGACGAGGTCACGGGTCAGCACGTCGGCCCAGACCGCCGCGTACGCCGCCGGGTCGGTGGCCATCAGCTCGCGTAGCTGCAGCACGCCGCCGGGGACCCCGTCATTGGCCCAGTGCGGCTTCACCGAGAACAGCGCGTATCCGCGCGGGCCCTCGCCGTCCGCTGCGATCACGCAGCGCACCGGGCTGGCGCCGCCGCGGCGGTGCTCCGGATCCCACAGGACATTGTCCCACCAGCGGTCATCCCTGGCCTGCATGCCAGGCCGGTCGCGCCGCACGGCTTCGTACACCGCGTCCATCTCCGGGACGGCGTCCCGCGGCGCGGCGATCCGCAGCCGCGGCTCGCCGGCCGGGCCTTGCGCCGTGATCCCCGTTGCCATGGCGCCTTCGCCGCGGCGGATCGTGAGGTCCAGCTCGCCGGTGGCGGTGCCGTACCCGTACCTCGCGTAGATGCCCGCCTCCGAGGCAAACAGGGCGGCGACCGCCTCACCGCGGTCGCGGACGTCGGCCAGCTGGCGGTGCATCAGACTGGTCAGGATGCCGCGGCGGCGGTGCGACGGCAGCACGCTCACCGCGGTCACCCCGGCTACCTGCGCGGCGTTGCCCGGCACGGTCATCCGCAGCGTCAGCGCGGCCGTGGTCCCCACGATCTGGGCGCCGTCGAAGGCGGCAAGGGTGCGGTCGAACTCGACGAGAGCCCGATCGTGCCGCCGCTCCTCGTCTGTCGGGTAGGAGGAGTTGAACGCGTGCTCGATCACCGCGTAGAAGGCGGTGAACTCGCTTTCGCCTATTGCGCGAACCGGATACGCGGCGGCCATGCCCTGATTCTTACCGGGTGACCCGCCGGTCCCGCGACCGAATATCGGGCGGGCTGGAACGTACCGGAAGGAAGGAGATACCGGTACAGTGCCGGCAAGATGGTTCGCCGTGTCCTGCACAGGTCTGCGGCCGCGGTGCTGACAGCGGCACGGCGGCTTCGCGTCCTGATCCTGCGGCAGTTCATCACCCGGAACCGGCGGCTCGCGTTCGTGCTCGCGGTTGCGGTCGTCGTGATCGGTGCCGCAGCGGTCCGGGTCTCCGAGTCGTGGTTCTCACCGGGCGTCATGATCCTCCCGCTGCTGGCCGGCGGTCTGCTGCTGTGGCCGCGGGCGCTGCGCATCCTGTTCGGCGTCGTCGCGCTCGCGCTCGCTTATGACGCGCTGGAGGGCAAGGCCGGCCCCGGGATTATCGCGACGATCGCGGTCACTGTGATCTTCGCCGACGCGCTGGCCCGGGCCCGGGCCAAGCTCGGCGTGCTGGGGCTGCGCGGTGACCGCATGCTGATCGAGCTGCGGGACCGGATCCGCGCCCAGAGCCGGCTGCCCGGCCTGCCCGACGGCTGGCGGTCGGCCTCGGTGCTGAAGCCGGCCGGCGGGGTATCGTTCGGCGGGGACTTCCTGGTGTCCGCGTGCGACGGCAAGACGCTCGAGCTGGCCCTCGTTGACGTGGCGGGCAAGGGGATCGACGCGGGCACCCGGGCGCTGCTGCTCTCCGGCGCGTTCGGCGGCCTGCTCGGCTCGGTACCCGCCGGCGACTTCCTGGCCTCGTGCAATGCCTATCTCCGCCGTGGCCCGGCGGCCGAGGGGTTCGTCACCGCCGTGCACCTCTGGCTCGACCTGGCCACCGGGGATTACGTCGTCGATTCGGCGGGCCACCCGCCAGCGGCGCACTTCGAGGCGGGCAGCGGCACCTGGCGGCTGACGCAGGCGCGCGGGATCGTGCTCGGTGTCGTCGCGGACCCGCGGAACCGGCCGGAACGGGGCACGCTGCGGCCCGGCGATGCCCTGATGCTCTACACAGACGGGCTGATCGAGGCGCCGGGACGGGACATCGACGCCGGGATCGACCGGCTGCTCGGTGCGGCGGACCGCCTGGTGACGTCGGGCTTCGGGGCGGGCGCAGGCAGGCTCGTCCAGGCCATGCAGGCGCCGGGGGCTGGCTCGGACGACTGCGCGCTCGTGCTCATCTGGCGGAACTGACCGGGTCGTTGCTGGCTGCGAGCAGCCGGATCGCGTGCTCGACGAGGATGACGAGGACGTCCCGGCAGGACGTGCGCTGCCGCGCGTCGCACAGGACGACCGGCACGTCGGGGCTGAGGGCGAGCGCGGACCTGATGACCTGGACCGGGTACTGGCTGGCCCCGTCAAAGCAGTTCACCGCCACGACGAACGGGATGCCCCGGCGCTCGAAATAGTCGACGGAAGGGAAGCAATCGGCCAGCCGCCGGGTGTCGGCCAGCACCGCCGCGCCGACGGCGCCGAGCGCCAGTTCGTCCCACATGAACCAGAACCGCTTCTGGCCGGGGGTGCCGAACAAATAGACCACCAGGTCTTTCCTGATCGTGATCCGGCCGAAGTCCATCGCGACGGTCGTGGTGGTCTTGTCCTCCACCCCGTCGGTCAGGTCGATGCCCGCCCCGGGTGCGCTGAGGTCTTCCTCGGTTCGCAGCGGGCGGATCTCGGTCAGCGCGCCCACCAGCGTGGTCTTGCCCGCCCCGAAGCCGCCGGCGATGAGGATCTTGATCGCGAGCGGCGCGCCGTCCCGGGGGCTGCCCGGGTCAGAGCCGGCGAAGGCCATCCGCCACCTCCCTCAGGATCTGGGGGTCGGTGAGTCGGCCCGGCGCCGGGCGGGCGACCGCGATGAGCCTGCGCTGCAGCAGGTCGGAGAGCAGGACGCGGACCACCCCGAGCGGGAGATCAAGGTCAGCGGTGAGGTCGGCGACGGAGGCCGGCACGCGGCAGAGGCGGAGCAGGGACAGGTGCTCCGGCTCGAGGTCGTCAGCGCTGGCCTGCAGGCCGCGAACGGCCGTGATCATGGACATCAGGTCGAAGGTTTGGCCCGCCGGCCTGGTCCGGCCGCCGGTCAGCGCATACGGACGGACGATGGGCCCGGCGTCACGGTCAAGCCACCTGTCTTCTGCCGGGGACATGCCTGGTCACTTCTTTTCCGCGCCGCTGCTGGCTGGCCGCGGGGCCGCGGCAAGATGCTCCCCGACCCGCTTCACCAGAACCGCCATCTCGTAGGCGACGAGTCCCACGTCAGCGGACGCAGCCGCGAGAACGGCGAGGCAGCTGCCCTCGCCGGCCGAGGTCACGAACAGGAACTCGGATTCCATCTCCACGATGATCTGCCGGGCGGGTCCCCCGCCGAAGTGCCTCCCGACCCCCCGGGCCAGGCTCTGGAAGCCGGCCGCAGCCGCGGACAGGCGATCGGCATCCTCCTTGCCCAGGCCGGCCGAGGACCCGATGGTGAGGCCGTCCCTGGACAGGATGACGGCCTTGCCGATGTAGACGACCCTGGCGACCAGGTCATCGAGGAGCCAGTCGAGCTCACTGGCCTGGCCCACGGGTTCCCCCTCTGGTGCTCCCGACCCCGCGACAGCCGCGCGGCGTCATTGATCGCTGAGCTGCTCGCCGCCGTTCTCGTGCTGCTCGGGTTCAGGCGTCGGGTCCGGCGGCGGCGTCACCGAGCCGGAGACGTAACGGCCGCGCTCCCAGCCCCGCTGCAGCGCCGTCATGACGCTCCGCGCCGCCTCGGGGGAGGGGGAGCTCGCGGCCCGGTCACCATCGCCCCCCGGGCCGCTGTCGCGGAGCTGCGGGGCCAGGCTGGCCTGGCGCACCCGGACGGGCAGGCCCAGCCGCGTGAGCTCCGCCGTGTCGACGCGCGGGTCAGGGCCCGAGGTGTCACGCGGTGCCGCCGCATCGCTGCCGAAGGCCAGGGCGCTGCCGGCCGCCCACGCCGCCTGGCGGCGGCGCGGCGTGAAAACGCTCTCCTCTTCCGCAGCGGCTTCCCCGTCCGGCGCCGCCGGGACCACCGGTGCGGCGGGGGGCGCCCCCGCCGCGGGCGAACCGGGAGCGTCGGGCGGGAGAGCGTCCGGCCGGGGGAGCGCGGCCCGCTCGGCGGTGATCCCCCTGGCCAGGGTGGCCTGCCGGGCGAGGAGCCGGACCGGGGCCTCAGCTGGCACGACCGCCGGGAGCCCGTCGGCCCAGGAACGCTCGTCGGCAACGAGCGACGTGGGGATCAGCACGATGGCCGTGGTGCCGCCGAACGGCGAGGCCTGCAGGGTGATCCGGATGTCGTGCCGCTTGGCGAGCCGCCCGGCGACGAAAAGGCCGAGCTGCTCGCTCCCGGAAAGGTCGAACTCGGGCGGGTGCGCGAGATTGCTGTTGATCTCGGCCATCTTCTCTTCGCCGATGCCGAGCCCGCGGTCCTCGATCTCGATGGCGAATCCCCGGCCCACGGCGTCACCGTGCACCCGGACCGGGGCGTTGGGCGGGGAGTAGGTCGTCGCGTTCTCGGCGAGCTCGGCAAGCATGTGGATGACGTCTGCAACGGCCGGGCCGATGAGCGCCGCGCTGGTCCCGACGGTGACCCGGATCCTCGGATAGTCCTCGACCTCGGCGACCGCCGCGCGCAGCACGTCGATGAAGGGCACCGGATGGCGCCAGCCACGCGCCGGTGGCTCGCCAGACAAGATGATCAGGCTCTCCGAGTTCCGCCGCATCCGGGTGGTCAGATGGTCGATCCGGAACAGGTCCTCGAGTTCCTCTGGCTCGCTGACCCGGCGTTCCATGGCGTCCAGCAGCGCAAGCTGCCGGTGCAGCAGGGACTGGCTGCGCCTGGCCAGATTGCGGAAGACGTCACTCACGCCGCGGCGCAGCCTCGCCTCGTCAACGGCGGCGGCAACCGCCGTCTGCTGTACCGCGTTGAACGCCTCGCGCACCTGCCCGATCTCGTCGGGGCTGGTCTCCAGCGGCGGGGCTTCCCCGGCTACGTCCACGTCCTGGCCGGCGCGCAGCCGCGCGATGACGCTCGGGAGCCGGTTCCGGGCCAGGTCGAGAGCTGATCGCCGGAGCGCGGCGAGCTGCTGCACCAGGCCACGGCCGATCCACACCGACATGCCGATCGAGAGCAGCACGGCCAGCAAGCCAAGGCCGCCGACGAGGTAGAGCCGGAGGAAGGTCGCGTTGGCGGCCGGCTGCGCCCGCGCGGTCAGCTCGGTCGCGGCCTGGATGCTCGCGTCCGAGATCCCGGCAGACACCGCGCCGACCGTGAGGTTCCAGTCCGGCAGGGCCACCGGCGGGACACGGCCGGGACGCCCGTCGGCGATGACCTTGTTCTCCAGTGCTTCCAGGGTGGCCGCCGCCTGGGAGCTGACGTCCCGCTCGTAGTAGGCCCGGTAGCGCGGCTCGAGGTCCGGCAGGGTCTGCGCGTAGATCGCACGGCGCGCCCCGGCCAGCTCGGTGAACCGCTGGCGGTCGGCCTGGGTAAACGTCCGGGCGATCGCGTCGCCGTTGATGAGGGCGTCCTCTTCGAGGAGCATCTCCTCGGACCGGCCGAGGCGCACCAGGGCGAGCGACTGGGTGACGACCGTGACGTTGTTCTCTTCCAGGATGGCCTGATTCAGCACGGAGTAGCCGTCGGAGATGAGGTCGCTGTAGGCGCTGACCGCCTGCGGCCTGCTGATGGACTGCGAAGCGATCTCGGCGCGCAGCTTTCCCAGGCCCGCCGCGGCCCTGAGCAGCCCGGCGATGGCCTGTCTCTCGCCCGGAGAGGCATCGCCGATGGTGGCTGCGGCGGCCTTGGCGAAGGCCGCCTGGGTGACCGCGGTCTTCGCTTCCTGGGCGCGCAGCGCCGCCAGGTTCGACGGCACCGGTGCGGCGAGGTAGGCCACGGCGAGCAGGCGCTCGATATCGACCTGGGCCTCAAGGTTCCCCGTGGGCGTGCCGATCGTGTCCTTCAGCGTCCTGGATCTGGCCAGGTTGATGGCGTCGGTGGCGGTAATGGTTGCGGCGAAGGCGTACACCCCGATGAGGGAAAGGATCGGGATGGCGACGAGCAGGACGATCCTCAGTCGTATCGACCGGCGGCGCAAACCCATACTCAAGGCCTCGGAGTGAGAAGCGACCAGCGGACTCGCTGTCTGTTGAGGGGGACTCCCGCGGGAAAGCGCTGCGATCGTAACAGCTTGTTTCGAAGATCACTAGCAAAATGGCCAAGTCATGGCCATAACGGGGCCGTCAGCCCCGCCATTTCTCACACTCCGTGACGTCTCTTTCGCGCTGCACCTGGCGGCCCGCGGCGGTGCATGGGCTGCCGGCCCCGTCGTGCAGCGAAAGGTGCAGATGGCACCCCGAGCCTGGCTGGCACTCGTCGGGCATGGCCATGAACGTGACCGAGCAGGAGCGCTGCTGGGCGATCGCCTTCCGGCATCCTGCCGGTGGGCCCGTACGTGCTGCAGGTCATCGACCCAGGGCTGGAGAATTCCAGCGTCGCCGCGGCGATCTCCGCGTCGGTCTGGCTAGTGATCGTCACGGTCATCGCGTACCTGGGGATCCAGCTCACCGCCAGATTCCAGTGGCTGCTCGCCTCCGTCGAGTACGTGATCGTCACAGTGTTCGCGGTGGTGACCCTCATCGCGGTGTCCGGGCATCCGTTGTCTTTGCCGTGCTGACCACCCTGGCCGTCACCTGGGTCTACACGCTGAGCTCGGCGAGCGTGGAAGGCGCGTTCACCAATGTCGTCAGTTCCGTGGGGCTGATGTTCGCGCTGTTCTACGCGGCGACCGGGATCGCGATGGACGTCTACTACCGCAGGCTCGCAGCCCGCGGTGCGGGTCCGCTGCTGGAACTCGCGGTGGTGCCGCTCGCTTCGGCTGCCTTCCTGATCTGGGTTGCGATCAAGTCAGTGCCAGGCCTGGGCGGCTGGAATGGCCACGTGCTGCATTACCTGTACGTCATGCTCGCGCTGGGCGTCGTCTTCCTTGTCATCGCGCGCCTCGTCGCGCGTTCGGCCTACTTCGCCGAGCACACCGAAGCCTTCGACCCCTCTTCCGTGGGCCCGGCCGGTGACGCCAGCGCGTGAGCGGCGTCCCGGTCGCCCGCCTCGGCGCTGAGCACGTACTCGACAAGCGTGATCAGGACTTGCTTGACCGACGACCGTACCCTGGCGTCGCAGAGCAGGGCGGGAACGCTCGGATCCAGGTCCAGAGCGATGCGGACATCCTTGGGCTCGTAGTGGGGCGAGCCGTCGAAGACGTTGATGGCGACGACGAACGGCAGCCCCCGGCGCTCGAAGTAGTCCACGGCGGGAAAGCAGTCGATAAGCCGGCGGGTGTCGGCCATGACCACTGCGCCGAGTGCCCCATAGGCCAAGTCGTCCCACATGAACCAGAAGCGGTCCTGGCCGGGCGTGCCGAAAAGGTACAGGGCAAGCCGGCTGCCCATCGTGATCCTGCCGAAGTCCATCGCCACGGTCGTGGTGCTCTTCCGGCCCACGCCGCTGACGTCATCCACGCCGACGCTCGCCTCGGTGAGTGCCTCCTCGGTGCGCAGCGGACGGATCTCGCTTATCGAGCCGACGAGCGTCGTCTTGCCGACCCCGAACCCGCCCGCGATGAGGATCTTGAAAGGAGTGAGCAGGCTGTCGCCGGCTGCGCCGGGGGCCTCAGAGTGAGCGGAGCCCATCGAGCACCTCCTTCAGGAGATCTGGGCTTGCCTGCCGGCGTACGGCTGGCCGCGCCTGCACAGTGATCATGTTCTGCTCGACCAGGTCGGCAAGCAGGACGCGGACCACGCCCAGCGGCAGTGCCAGGTCGGCCGCGGCGTCGGCGACCGTCATCGGATCCTGGCACATGCCGATGAGCTTGCGGTGCTCAGGACTGAGCCCGGGTGACTGGGCGGGCGCCGGAGGTGGCACGCAGGCGACGATCACCGAGATCAGGTCGAGCACCGTGTCACCGGATGGGTCGGTCCGTCCTCCGGTCAGCGCATAGGGCCGGACGACGGGACCAGCTTCCCGGTCGACCCACCGATCGTACTCGGCCACCAATCGCTCACTCGGCCGGCATCGGGCGCGCAGCCATTCTTGGCTGGGCGACGAGATGCGGTCCGGCGCGTTTGACGAGCATCGCCATTTCATAGGCGATCAGGCCCGCATCGGCGCTCGCCGGGCACATCACCGCAAGGCAGCTGCCGTACCCGGCTGCCGTGACGAACAGGAACGCCTGCTCAAGCTCGATGATCGTCTGCCGCACCTCGCCGAGATCGAAGTGCTCGCCGGCGCCCCTGGCGAGACTCTGCACGCCAGCGGCCAGCGCAGACAGGTGCTCAGCGTCTTCGCGCCTCAGATTCGCCGACGCCGCGATCGCCAGGCCGTCGCGGGAGAGGATCACGGCTTGCTGGATGTCATCCACCCGGGCGGCGAGGTCATCAAGCAGCCAGCTCAGCTCCTGGCCGGCCCAGGTTGTGCTATGTGAAGCCATTACGCGTCCTCCTGCAGTTCCTCGCGCCCACCGTCCCCCGGATCCCAGCCGCCGGCGGTAGCGCTGGGATCTGCACCTTCCTCAGCCCTGCGGCCGCGTTCCCATCCGCTCTGCAGCGATGCCAGCAGGCTGCGCGCCTGCTCTGGCGAGCGCGCCTCGGGTGCGCCGGACGGAGCCGCAGGCCCAGGTGATGGCCTGGCACGCAGATGCGGGGACAGGTTGGCCTGGCGGACACGGCGCGGCAAGCCGCGGTAGGTGCCTGCCTCCTGGCCGGTACCGGCGGGGCGGGGGTGCACGCGCTGGCCGAGGAAGGTCGGCTCCCCGAGGGGGAAGACTGGCTCGCCGCTACCCGCCGCCGGCTCCGCCGCGCTGGTGTCCGGCTGCGCGCGGTCGGTGCCCTGGCGGCCGGCAAAGGCTGGCAGGCCCGGCGCGCCATGCTGGTCGCGAGCGGCGCTCGCCGTCTCCGCTTCTGGCCGCACCGGCCGGCCGGTCAGTGCGAGCTGCAGCCTCCGCTGGCCAGCTGCCAGCGTGTCGCCATCGGCCGGCGGCACCGGTGCCGGCGCCTCGCCGGCTGGCGTGATCATGCTGATCGGCGCCAGCACTATGGCCGTGGTCCCGCCGTACGGGGAGGGGCGCAGGTAAACGCGCACGCCGTGCCTGGCGGCCAGCTTGCCGACCACGAACAGGCCAAGCTGGTCGGCGTTGGCGAGGTCGAAATCCGCCGGGTCGGCCAGCCGCTGATTGATCGCGTCAAGCTCCTCAGGCTTGATCCCCAGCCCGCGGTCTTCGATCTCGAAGGCAAAGCCACTGCCTACCCGGTCGGCCCTGACCTCCACCCGCGTGCCCGACGGCGAGAACAGGGCCGCATTCTCGATCAGCTCGGCCAGCAGGTGAATCATGTCCGCCACGGCCGAGCCGGCCACCATGTCTTCGGAATTGGTGGCTACCGCGACGCGCTTGTAGTCCTCTACTTCTGCGATGGCTCCGCGGATGACATCGATGACGGGCACCGGGCTGCTCCATCCCCGCCCTGGCACGGACCCCGAGAGGATGATCAAGCCCTCGGCGTGCCGGCGCATCCGGGTGGTGAGATGGTCGAGCGGGAACAGGTCAGCGAGCGCGGCGGGATGGGCGGCCTTGCTTTCCAGTTCGTCAAGCAGCCGCAGCTGCCGCTGCAGCAGTGACTGGTTCCTGCGCGCCAGGCTCACGAAAACCTGGCTGATGCCGGTGCGCAGGCTGGTTTCGGTGGCCGCTGCGGTCATCGCAGTACGCTGGAGACTGGCTAGCGCCGATGCGGCGCGGGCCACCTCCGTGGTCTTCGCCGGCGCCGGCGCTGGCAGCTCGCTGTCCAGCTCGACCTGTTCGCCACGCCGTAGCCGGTAGACAAGCTGCGGAAACTGCTGGTCGGCGAAGCTCCGGGCGGTCTCCTCGATGCCGGAGAGGTCGCGCGACACCCGGCGCGCAAACAGCACCGCGGCGACGCCCGCGATGAGGACCGCCGCCAGGCCGACCGCGTCAGCCAGCGCGATCCTGATCATCACCGTGGCGTGCTGTGCTGGCTGAGCGTGCCTGGCGATGGCGGCGACGATCGTCGCGCCCGCAAAGACCCACATGGCGGCGCCGGCGAGGATGGGAACGGCGGTGATCACTGCTGCGGTGAACCGGATCGAGCGGCGCATCGCACGCCACCGCTCGCGGCCAGGCAACATGTGAGCGCCCATGCGGTAACTCCCCGGTGTGGGTCAGCTGTTGCGAGCCGCGGACCCCTCGAGCCGACATCACTCCCGTGCGGTGGGGATGAATGGCCTCCGGTCGGTACAGTACATGACCGCCTGGATATTTATGTTCAGTTCCGAGCGGCTGCCACCGAAACCTCACGCAGGTCCGGAATCATCGACGACTGTGCATCCCGGCAATTTGACGAAATAATGCCGGGCGGGTCACGCCCGCCCGGCAGCTAGCGCCTCCCGCCGGGTCGCGAAGTAGCCCGCGCCGCGGCGGGTCATTCGGGCCGCGATCATCAGCACGATCCCGGTGCCGACGATCCCGGCGATGGTCCAGTTCACGTTGGCGGCGTTGGCGGCCATGGCCTTCCAGATGATCCAGCCAAGGAACACCACCGCGCCCAGCGGCAGTATCCCGAGCATGACCGCGCTGGCCGGGCTCGAGAACACCCGCCGGCGGTAGTACGCGATCAGCGCCACCCCGGTGAGGATGTAGTAGGAGGTGAACAAGATCCCGGTGCCGGCGACCAGCGCGCTGAAGGCGGCCGCGACCGACCCGACCAGCAGGTACACCCAGGTCACGGCCAGAAACAGCACCCCGGGAATGATGGTGGCCAGGACCGGGGTGTCGAACCGGGGGGACAGGTTGCCCAGCGAGGCAGGCAGCGCGCCGCTCGACGACATCCCGAACCCGATCCGGCCCAGCACCACGAACCCGGTCCCGGTGCCGGCGATGACCGACAGGGCCACCGCGAGCCCGGCAAGCCGGCCGAGCCAGGTCCCGCCGATCACATGCCCGATGTACACCAGTGGCGCAGCGGCGTTGGCCTGCAACGCGTGCGGGGAGACCGCTCCTTGCAGCGCCACGGTGCACAGCGCGTAGAACAAGCCCAGGAACAGCACGACCAGCACCACGGCCCTTCCGGGGTTCACCTGCGGGCGGTGGGTTTCCTCGTTCACGTTCGCCGATCCGTCCCAGCCGGTGAACATGAACACCGCGAACAGCAGTCCGGCGGCCAGGCTGCCCTTGCCGCCGATCCCGTTCAGCGACAGCCACCCGGCCGAGGGCGCGTAGGTGCCCGCAGAGTGCCCGCCCCAGAACACGGCCGCGGCGACCGCCAGGCCGATCACGATCCCGTACTCGATCACGGCCAGCACGAGCTGAGTGCGCACGGACAGCTTGATCCCGACGACGGCGATCCCAATCATCACCACACCGACGGCGGTGTCAATAAAGATGTTGGGCCACCGGGCGTTCTGGTTCTGCCCGGCCACGGCCAGCACCGACGGGGCCAGCACCGTGACCGCGGCCACGTTCCCGATCAGGTTCGCCATGATCATCAGCCAGCCGGTCAGCCATCCAAGATAAGGGCTGATGGACCGGCCGACCCAGTCGAACGCAGCGCCGCAGTTAGCATTCCATGCGTTCAGCCTGCGGTAGGCGTTCGCGATGATCAGCATCGGCACCGCACACAGTAAAATCACCGGCCCGCTGCCATAGGCGGTCGCCGCGACGATCGCGGCCAAGGTCACCGACAACGACAGCGCCGGGCCGGCGTTCGCGGCACCGATCACCCAGTCCCCGGCCAGCCCGATCCTCGGAGTCAGCTTGCTAGCCTTACGCGTACCCAGCTCGTTAACGCGAGCAGTCATGGAACCTCTCCTGTGGCGCGGTCGAGTGCTCATTGGATCGGGGCCTTTCCGGGGGGTTTAGCGA
>Ga0335075_10010915_pt1 | contig 13763 bp, 7 predicted proteins | sample Lox_Sample_24_FD_206723 | JGI IMG/M metagenome (GOLD analysis project Ga0335075, IMG submission 206723) | Soil microbial communities from Loxahatchee National Wildlife Refuge, Florida, United States - Lox_Sample_2.4 | ecosystem: Environmental > Terrestrial > Soil > Wetlands | place: USA: Florida...
GGTCCGATACCAATCCGGTATCGTGAAGGTTTGGTTGCCAGCAGGGGCGAGAGTTCGCGTGCTCCCGGTGATCTTCCGGGACCAGAAAACCTGACGTCTGCCCGCAATCATGTTTGAAAGGACCAAAATGCCTGACACAATTTCCAAGACTCATGCCCGGACTTATGCCCCCACGTCGCGACTGGGGAATTGCCTTTTGGTGGCAGCTCTATGCGCTTTCAGCTTCGTATCGGCATTGCCGGCACGCGCGCAGTCGCGTCCTGATACGCCCGCACAGATCCATTATGACGAGACAACGCATACTTTTCGCATGGACGCGGCTGGTGTTTCTTACGTGTTCGGCGTGAACCAGAGCGGAGAGTTGCAGACGCTCTATTGGGGGAAACGCCTGCGACCCGCCGATCCCTTTCCGGAGGCCCACGCGAATGAAGGCAGCTCCGCATTTGATTTGCCGGTGAACGCTACTCCGCAGGAGTTTGCTGGCTGGGGAAGTGGTCTGGTGGTTGTGCCCGATCTAAAGATCACGTTTCCGGATGGCAATCGAGACCTGGTGCTCCATTACGTATCCCATGCCATTCGTGACAACGTACTGACGATCACGCTCAAGGACATCAGCCGCGACGTATTCGTGGAGCTGCACTACGAAATGGACTCGGAAACGGGAGTGCTGGCACGCTCCGCTCGCGTTGAGAACCGCACACACGAGCCATTCACCATTGAGCAGGCGTTCGCGGCCACGTGGAACCTGCCTGCCAGCAGCGATTATCAGCTTCGATACCTTACCGGTCGCTGGGCAGGGGAGTGGAATTTGCAGGAGGAGGCGTTGCATCCGGGCAAAGTGGTCCTCGAGAGCAGGCGCGGCTCTACAGGTGACGAGGCGAACCCGTGGTTCGCTATCGAGCGCGGCAGCCAGCCTGATCAGGATGTGGGCGATGTATGGTTTGGGGCGCTGGGATGGAGCGGCTCGTGGCAGATCAACGTAGAAACGGACTGGGCAAACCGCCCCCGGGTTACGGGCGGGTACACTCCGTTTGATTTCACGTACGTGCTCACGCCTGGACAGTCTCTGGAGACGCCAAAATTCTACGGCGGATATTCGAACGCGGGAATCGGCGGAGCATCGCGCCTGCTGCACCGCTTCGAACTCGATTCTATTGTCCCCGCGGCGCCCCATCACCGCCTGCGGCCGGTGCTTTACAACTCGTGGGAGGCGACGGGTTTCGACGTGAACGAGGCCGGCCAGGAGGCGTTGGCGGAGAAGGCGGCCAGCATCGGCGTCGAGCGCTTTGTGATGGACGACGGCTGGTTCGGCCAACGCAAGGACGATCATGCCGGACTCGGGGACTGGTATGTAAATCCGCAGAAGTTTCCCAACGGTTTAAAACCTCTGATTGATAAAGTGCATTCACTCGGCATGGACTTCGGACTATGGGTCGAGCCAGAGATGGTTAACCCTGACAGCGATCTCTATCGCAAGCATCCCGATTGGGTGTTGAATTTTCCCGGGCGCCCGCGTACAGAGGGACGGCACCAGTTGGTCCTGAACCTCGCGCGTGCCGATGTGCGCGCCTATGTCTACGGCTTCCTCGACAAACTGCTGAGCGACAATGATATTGCATTCTTGAAATGGGACTACAACCGCAACTGGTCGGAGCCAGGCTGGCCGGCGGCGCCCCTCGCCGAACAGAAAGAGGTCTACGTCAAATATGTCGAGAATCTCTACAGCATTCTTGCCGAGCTGCGCGAAGAGCATCCGCACGTGGAGATTGAATCCTGCTCAGGCGGAGGCGCACGTGTAGACCTTGGCATCTTGCGCTACACCGACGAAGTCTGGCCCTCCGACAATACCGATCCCTTCGATCGTCTGAGCATCCAGAATGGTTTTACATACGCCTATTCTCCCGGGCTGATGATGGCATGGGTCACCGACTCGCCAAACTGGATGAACAACCGGTCGACTTCGCTGGAATATCGTTTTCTTTCGTCAATGCAGGGCAGCCTGGGGATTGGCGCGAACCTGAACAAATGGTCTCCCGAAGATTTTGCGACAGCGAAGAAGCTGGTGGCGGAATACAAGGCAGTGCGTGCGACGGTGCAGGAAGGCGCACTCTATCGGCTGATTTCGCCGCTTGGAGGTAGCGAGTACTCGGTGACCGAATCAGTGGCGCGGGACGGCCACGAGGCGGTCATTTTCGCGTTTCTACACTCGAGCCAGCAGGGCAAGCCTTTTCCTCAGATTTACCTGCGCGGGCTCGACCCGGATGCCGTTTACAACATTCATGCCCAGGCAGGTAAGCTCATCGATTCAACCGTGCAACGAGCCAGTGGTGATTACTGGATGCATCACGGAGTAGGAGTTTCGCTGCGCGGCGACTTTCAGGCGGCATTCTTCACGCTGGAGAGGGATGGCGCGCAATGAAGAGGACTTCGCCGATGCGGTACGCCGTTGCAATCGCGGTGATTTCCGCTGCGCTTGCTGGTGGGAGCATATCTTCATCTGTCTTCGCCGTTGCGCAATCGAAACCGGAAGAGATCGAATGGACTTGGGAAGTGCGGCCTCAGCATGCAGATTCATCATTGCCGAATGTCCTCCTCGTGGGCGATTCCATCTCCCGTAATTATTTTCCCCAAGTGACGCGAGATCTGAAGGGGGTGGCCAATGTATACCTCATGGCCAGTTCTATCTGCGTAGGAGATCCCCGGCTGCCTGAGGAACTTGTCTCATTCGCTAAGATGGAAGGCGTTTCATTCCCGGTCGTGCACTTCAACAATGGCATGCATGGGTGGGATTACTCCGAATCGGAGTACAAGGCGGGGTTCCCAGCTTATCTCGCTGCTCTGCATCAGATCGGCCCCGGCGCTTCGTTTATCTGGGCCACGACGACGCCAGTGCGAAAGAACAAAGCGCCAGGTCCGACCAATGCTCGCATCGATGCGCGCAACGCGATTGCATTGATGTTCGTGCATGGTATGACAGTGGACGACCAGCACGCCCTGATGGCAAAGCACGTTGATCTTTATCAGGATGATGTGCACTTCAACGATGAGGGATCAACGATTGCGGGCGATGCTGCAGCAGAAACAATCAGGCATGCGCTGGAGGAAGTACGCTCGAAATAGGCGCGTCGCCTCTTGATGGTCAGGCATGTGTGGTTTGAGCCTCGATTTCTTCGAGTGTGCGACCCTTTGTCTCCGGCACGAAGAAAAATACGAAGACGGCACCCGCAAGACAGATGGCGCCATAAATAAAGAAACTTCCCGCGCTGCCCAGCGCACGGTTGATGAACGGAAATGAATAGGTGAGCGCAAACGACGAGATCCACAGCGCGGAGACTGCTGCCGATACGCCGATCGAGCGCAGCCGGTTAGGAAAAATCTCAGAAATAAGGACCCAGGTCAGAGGTGCAAGTGTCATCGCATAGCAGGCAATGGCGCAAAGCGTGAGCACCAGCACCGCCGCACCGTGCTGGCCGATTCTGTAGGCGAATCCCGCCAGCAAGTGCGACACGCCGATGCCACAGCAGCCGATCAGCATCAACGGGCGCCGTCCCAGGCGATCGACTACGGCCATCGCCACAAGCGTAAAGAGCAGGTTGATAGTGCCGGTGATGACGATGTCGAAAAGAATCTGATTGGCGCCAAGTCCGGCCGCCCGATAAACCTCTTCCGCGTAGTTGAAGAGAATGTTAATGCCGCTCCACTGCTGAAGCACCGCCAGCACAACACCGGCAATGAGCACTGTGCGCACGCCGGGCCGCAGCAATCCGCGCCAGCTTGCAGGAAGATTCTCTTCGTCGCGCAACGCGTTGATGATTGCTGTGGTTTCGGCCGCCGCGTATTCCGCACTTCCGCCAATCCTGCGCAGCACATTTTTGCCTTGCTCAAGACGTCCGTGGACAAGTAGCCAGCGCGGGCTCTCCGGTATTCCCAACGCCGCCACGAGAAAGATGATCGCAGGCACGGCAACTGCCGTGAACATCCAGCGCCAGCCCAACTGGACATTCCACGACAGTAGCAATGCTTCAGGCGAAGTGTGCTCCGGTATCGGCGCGGCAATCTGCCAGTTCACGATCTGCGCCAGCAGGATGCCGATGACAACAGCGAATTGATTAAGGCTTACCAGGCGTCCGCGATGCGCTGCAGGGCTCACCTCGGCAATGTAGAGCGGTGAAATATTGGAGCTGAGGCCGATTGCCACGCCGCCGGCGATGCGCCACAGGATGAAAATTTTGAATGAAGATGTCCATCCCGTCAGGACTGACGAAACCGCGAAGAGTACGGCCGACACAAGCAGTACCGGCTTGCGTCCGAAACGATCTCCGAGCGCTCCGGCGATGAGCGAACCTGCGAAGCAGCCTACCAGCGCGCAACTATTGGCCCAACCTACGGCGGATGCGCTCTGAAGATGGAAATAAAGTTCAAAGAACTGCCGCGCACCGCCAATCACCACCCAGTCATAGCCGAAGAGCAGGCCCCCAAACGCTGCAACCAGGGCGATGCCCCAAACGTATGCCGTGGCTCGTGTGGCATGCCCGGGGTTGCTCATCCCAGGCGAAACCGTCGGGCCGTGCACTGCTAGCCGTCCGCCCGGCCGGCAGGACTATTCACAAGCAGGTCGCGTGCTCCCGAATGAGAGCGATCGAGTCTCTGGACCTCATCGAGCGCCACGCGAGCTTCGTTGTCTTGGCCAAACCCGAGCAGTGCCAACGCCTTGAGAAATGTCGCCGTGATGTGCTGTCGCTTCTGCAGGTCCTCTTCGAAGAGCAGCATGGCCGGCAGCGAAGTGGCAAAGTAATCTATCTTCGGAGTCTCCTTCTCCAACGCTGTCGCATAGGCGAGCATGTGCATAAACAGCGCCGCGGCTTCATCATTGCGGCCCAGGCGGCGCAATGCTATGGCGCTCCAGTAGGTCATCTCGGAGACGGGTCGCACCTGCATCTGCTGAAAATCGGCGCGCTGCCGTTCGGCTTTCTCCCAGTGCAGCTTTGCGAGCTCCGCATTACCGGCTGCAGCCCAGGCTTCTCCAAGCCAGAACTCAATGTTGCTGCTGTTTGCCAGGAGATGTCGCGCCTCATTGATGCCTTGCGGCGGATGATCCGCAGCCTCGAAGTGTTCGATGGCTCTATGTGCGTTGCCCGCTGCGAGCGCGTCGCGACCGAGCAAAAGGTATGCGCGGACATATTCACCCAGCACCAGGCCTTCTCCACCCTCCCAGGGCTGGAAGCTTCGTGAGAGCAGCAGCGCCACCGCATCAGCCGGTCTGCCAACCTGGTTGTAAAGAGCCGCGAGTTCCACCGATAGATCGTCGCGCTGGTCAACGAGATCACGATTGGCTTCCAGCCGACAGAGCCGTTCGGCTGGATCTTCTCCCAGCCGCTTGTGCAGCTGATCCTCTTCATACAGGATGCGAGCATCGCCCGGGTCTGCAATCCTCGCACGCCGAAAGGCTTCACGCGCCCGTTGCTCGTCATGTTCCACGTTGTAGTAAGCGATGCCAAGATTGCGCCACACGGTAGGAAAGGCGGGATCAAGCGCTGCGGCTCTTTCCCATTGCTCGATCGCGTCGCGATGGCGCAGGCGGTCATAGAAAAAATTGCCGAGATAGTATGGGGCGCGCGCATCTTCGGGCTTGGCCGCAATCGCTGCCTGAAGCACCTTCATCTCTTCAAGCCGGCTCGGGAAGACATACGTCGCATCTGCTTCTGCAGCCTGCGTGTAGAAGTCACGACTCGATGCGGCGTCCCCTCGAATTGCCGTGACAAAAGCCCGAGTATAGAGCTCCATCGCGCCTGTTTTACCCTCAAGAACTTCTTCCGCATCGTCCAGAAGGCCTGCTCGGATGCAGTCATAGGCCAGGTCCAGACACTGTCCAGGATCGACCGGAGGAATGCCTGTCTTCAGAAAACGGCTCCAGGTGTCGAGCGGATCGAGCGCGAGCGTCGCATCAATCTCGGACTCCGCTTCGGCACTGCGCCCCAGCTGGCGCAGAACAGCCGCGCGGAGATTTCGAGCGCTCAGATTATCGGCATCAGCGCGCAGGGAGCGATCGAGATGTTCCATCGCTGCCGCGAGGCGACCGTTGCGTACATCGATCTCAGCCAGGCGGTGATAGCCGGGCCCACGCCATGCCGCCGACCACGTTGCCTTGTAGAAGGCATCATAGGCTTCATCGCTGCGATCGGCGAGCGACAGCACCATGCCGAGGTTGTAATAAGCCTCGCTGTCATAAGGATTCGGATTGCGCGCAGTCAGCCGCTCAATAGCCTTGCGAAAGCAACTCTCGGCCAACGCAAATTCACCGCGACGCAGGTACGTTCGTCCCAGAGCGTTGTTGGCGCGGCTGTCAGAGGGGTCGCGGCGCAGAGCCTCGCGCCAATACGGTTCCGGCGCACGAGTGGCGTGACGATATTGTTCGAGATGAACCCCGGTCAGATAAAGCTCATCCGTTGTAGCAATTTCTTCGGGTTCCGGCGGCTCGGTAGCTTGCATCGGAGCAGGCGCAGGTGAAATTTCGGACGGCGCATAGCGCAGGAGCACCTCGGCTCCAGATTTGAGCTCAAGCATCCATGCGTCCACATTGCTCGGAAGCTCGAGGCTGATATGCGCGGGACTCTCCGGTCGCAATGTGCCGGTCCATGTGCTGAGCTCCGCGTCGGCTGAAGTCAGCCGCACGGTGGCATCTGTGATCTCGCGCGTTACCGTCACATGAACCTGGGCATTCTCACCCTCGCGTGTGACGCGCAGAGCGGCGTGAAGATTCGCGACATCCGGGATACCAGTCTCTCGAATCGGATACCAGAACTGGCTAAAGCTCTTCGTCTCTCCAGGGGCCAGGAAGGAGAAGTCAGGCTGATTGTCGGTGTAAACACCGGCCATCAGCTCGATATAAGGGCCATCGCTATCCGTGAGACTGCGATCCCACGCGTACCCGAACTCGTGATTGCCCCACGTCCACTGCTTTTTGCCGGGAGAAATGTGGTGATTGGCCACATGCACCACACCGGCGCGCGCCGCATGATCGTAGCCGCCGAAGAAATCCCCGCGCGAATTGGCAATCATGTAGCTGGTCGGAACAGGGATATTGGCATACCAGCGCAGATCGTTCGCAGGGTATGAGCCATCGGGAACAAAATTGCTTGGTATCTCGTCGGACGGCACGCCGTGCAGCGCCCGCTCGCCATAGGGAATGCCGTAATACACGCCAAGGCTCTCAGGGAACTCCGTTGTCGCGCGCTTGGCATGATCGGCGACATAGCCCACATCCTGCGGGAAAAAGGATTGATAGTGTTCGTGAACGCGAGTAGCAAGGTTGGCCCACCAAAGGAAAGTCTGCGTGTCCCACGTGCGGTTATAGAGTCGAACCTTCAGTTCGAGATAAGCGCATCCTGGCCGTAGGCAGACGCCATGCATTCCCTTCATGCGTGACATGGGATCGTGATCGCTGCACCATGCGGTGACCGAGCCATCCTTATCGCGCTCGATTGCGACTTCGACCGGCAGAAATGTCGCAGGGCGATGGTGCTGCGGCCAATTGAATTCGACCCCGCCCGAGATCCACGGGCCGGCGAGACCAACCAACGCCGGCTTGATCACGTTCTGGCGATAAAAGAAGTCGTAGCCGTTGATCTTGTCGTATCCGACATGGATGCGACCGCCTATCTCAGGCATGATCATCAGGCGCAGGTATTCGTTTTCCAGATGTACTGCCTGCCAGGTATGCTCGCATGGCTCAGTCGCAACGCGGTCAATGACGGGTAGTGGATACACCTTCCCGCTGCTGCCTTGATAGACGCGCTTTTCCAGAAAGAGGGGATTAGGGTCGGGTTCTGCTGGCAAATAGGTTTTCAGAACCACCGGTTCCTGCCAGGCCTTTACCGCGTCGGTCTCGCTGGCAGGCGCAGCGGGCAACTGAAGCACCGACGTTCCTCTTTCGCGTGAATTTATGGTCTGGCTGGGCATAGGCAGCGACAACAAAGTAATCGTCGTTTACGTTATCGTACACGCATGCAAATTGGCAACTGCTTTCTTTTGCGGAGGGGCGCGACAAAAGCCAGCGAATATGCCCAACTTCGTGTGAAATTTCATTTAGGTTCTGCTTGACAACCGATAAAGGGCGGTTCTAAAGTGTTCCCATTTCTACTATTGCGTGAACGTTACCGGAAGCTAGATCTCGACTAACCCGCAACGGTCATGGAGGCCCCCAACTATGATCATCCGCACGATCTCCTGCAACAGCCCAGATTTACTCCCTAACCACACAATGCCGTCGATTTGCTTTCGGAAGCGCTTCAGCTTGCCTTCCTGCGCCCTGGCCATGTCCCTGCTTGCCTTCGTATCGGCTTCGGCGCAGGTGAATGGTACAGGACAACGGCCCTACCTCGGCTGGAGCACCTTCAGCGAGCAGACCATCAACTCCAGTTTTCTCACCCAGGCCAACATCGCTGCCGAGTCTGATGCTCTGGCGTCTTCTGGATTGCAGGCGCACGGCTTCCAGTACATCAACATCGATTCAGGCTGGCAGGGAAGCTTTGATGCGAACGGGCGGCCTATTCCTAATACCGCCACGTTTCCGGATATTAAGGCGCTGGTCGATCACATTCACCAGAATGGTCAAAAGGCCGGCATCTACTGGATTCCGGGAGTAGAGTATCCGGCGGTTGTGGCCAATTCGCCTATTCTCGGTACGCCTTATCACATCCAGGACATTCTGGTCGTTCCCTACACCGCAGGCAATGCTTTCGGTGCGCCCGGGACCTCGCCCTATCATTACAAGATCGACTTCACCAAGCCGGGCGCCCAGGAATACATGAATTCCGTGGTCGCGCTCTTCGCGTCATGGGGCATCGATTTCATCAAGCTCGATGGAGTCACACCGGGCTCGGACAGCTATGATCTTTCCATCGACAATCGATCTGACGTGGAGGCCTGGTCGAAGGCTATCGCCGTCAGCGGACGCCCGATCTGGCTGACGATTTCCTGGGCCCTGGATCAGGATTACCTCAGCGTGTGGCAAGAGTACGCGAATACACGGCGCATCGACCAGGACGTGGAGTGCGAAGGGGGCTGCTCTACGCTCACTGACTGGCCGCGCATTTATGAGCGCTTCCGCGATCTGCCCGGCTGGGAAAATGCCTCCGGTCCGCAACTGGGCTGGAATGACATGGACTCTCTGGACATTGGCGACAGCGCTCTCGACGGTCTCAGCAACGAGGAAAAGCGGTCGGCCATGTCATTGTGGGCGCTCGCGAATGCTCCGATCTATCTCGGCGGAGATCTCACCACCATAGACAGCTTCGGCAAGGAGCTTGCGACCAATGACGAAGTGCTCGCCGTGGACCAGACAGGCAAGCCTGCGACCCAGGTGCTGGACGGTGACCTTGAGGTCTGGGTGAGCGATCTCGGCAATGGCAGCTATTACGTGGGCATCTTTAATATAAACGCCACAGTTACAAATGCACGGATTCCATGGAGTCTGCTGGGTTTCGCCAATGCGCTGCAGGTTCGCGATCTTTGGTCGCATCGCAATTTGGAGCCCTCGGCCGGCGGATTCTCGACTGTCCTGCAGGCCCACGGCTCGCGGCTCCTGAAAGTTGCAGGCTTCGGACGCCCTCTGCCATCGCCATCCACTTCTTACGAGGCCGAATCTGCCATCCTCGGCGGCTCCGCGGTGATTGCAAGCTGCCCCGCTTGCTCCGGAGGGGAAAAGGTTGGAGGCCTGGGTCTCGGCGCGCAGAACACGGTCACCTTCAATAACGTCTACGTACCCAGGGCCGGCGAGTACCTGATGCAGGTGGACTCGATGACGCAAGGCCTACGCTCTTATCTTTACAGAGTGAATGGGGGCGCCTTCCAGACTCTGAACTGCGGCGGTGGAAGCTTTTTCCTTCCTGCCAGTACAACCGTGCCGGTCCATCTGGAAAAAGGGGTGAACATGATCGCGTTCGGAAGCCCGGTAAGTTATCCGCCCGATCTCGATCGAATTATCATCAGCGGCAACGGAGATTTTCCGCCTCCGACGTCAGCGACCTATGAGGCGGAGGTGGCAACGCTGAGCGGAACAGTGACTGGAGGATTCAGCAACTACTCGTCGGGATTGGGGAAGGCCGGCAACATCGGCGGAGGCGCTGCGAATTCGGTGACCTTCTCGGATGTCACCGTTCCGGGGAACGGCACCTATCAACTGGAGATCGACTACCAAACCAGCGGACCACGCTCTTACTTCATCAGCGTCAACGGAGGCACAGCCACGGAGTTGGATCTGAACGGCAGCACCTTCAACGATCCAGTTCCGGTTGTTCTGCTGGTGCAACTGCACGCAGGCACCAACACGATTAGTATCGGCAACCCAACCGGATACGCGCCTGATCTTGACCGTATTGTTGTTGCTCCGCCAGTTCCTGCTGAAGGCCGACCGTTCTAACAATCGCATGTGTGAGGAACTCACTGACAAAGGACTAAAGGCTGGTTGACGGGAGAAGCGATAGCGGACCAAATACAGAATTCGATTCACTGAAGGCGCTTGCTCTCGGAAGCTGACTGAGAGCTCAAAATGCACATCAAGGTGTTCTCCAACCCGTTCGTAAATGGCTCAAGAAGCAGCTGTCACGGCAGAGGTCGCGGGTTCGAGTCCTATCGTCCCCGCCATACATTCCAAAGGGCTTAATTGGAATTATCGGGATACAATTGGGGTGCAAAGAGGACACGATGGTGCCCCTTTTGCACCCCAAAATCATTGTCCACCATAATGTCTGATCGTCGCCCACTGCGCCGGGGCAGTGGATAATTAGGGCGTCTCTCAATCTTCAGAATTCCTTCCGCCGCCGAGAAACAGCGACATCACGTTTTGATGTATTGGAGCTTGAAGGGACCCACTGCGGAACAAGCCATCTTCTCAGATGTGAAGGTCGTAGACACTCCGTTTGGCAATCGGCCTTTTCGCATCACTGTCGATCCGGCGTCAGATGGGTCAGAGGTGGTGAACACGGTGATGGATCGCGTGCGGACGGAGATGATTCGCCAGGCTGGGGTTTGAGGTCTGCTGCATCCCGCAAAGCTGGTGGAATAAGAGAAGAGCCCGAGTCTGGAGTGGGTGTGGTGGTGCATTTACCTATTTCCGATTCATGCGGGATGAATGTTCAAAGGTAGCGCTTAGATCTCACATCAAGAAATTTAGGCAGGGAAATATAGCAAGAAGTAATTGATAATAAAGTAGATGGTGGAGGCGGCGGGAGTCGAACGATTTTTCCACAATTTAAATTCAGCAACTTACCTATTTTCAGTTGCTTACAGAAATACCAAAAGGTCCAAAATGCCGGTTCCTTGGTACAGTTTTGGTACAGTTTTAACCGATCTATCCGGCGGAACGTCAGCCACCTCCACACCCTCACCTTCAAGGGCCTATGGAGTGAATTCCACGACACCTCATTTCAGGGCGTCCTCCAGGGCAGCAGCCTGTGCCTCGAACTTCTCTGGATTCGCAACAGCCAACTGTTCGAGATTTTGTAGTTTCCAGCAAATCGCCGGTAGCTGCGCGAGGTGTGGAATGCCGAGCTGCTCCCAATCCGGTTCGTTCCGTGCTACCGATACAAGGAATTTCCGCTCCTCTGTGCATAATCCCTGCTGCAGTTCCATCATCATTCGATCCCTAACCGCCAGCAGGTCTTCGAGCGCGACTGGTTCCTCCGCAACGCCGCGAAAGCTGCGTTCGTATTCGAGAGCAATGTCGCGCTTAGCCGGAAAGAGAACTTCGTGAAGAGGACGATTGTGGCTGGCCAGATACACAACGAATGCCTGCCGGATGGCAGGGGTGATTCCTTCATGCTCAAAGAGCTGCTTTACGTCGAAGAGGTCGCGTGGATGCTGCCTGTCCATCGCAGCGGCGAGCTTGCCGCCATACATGTCTGCGAGCGAAACCAGCGGCACTTCCAGATCAGCCCGCAGAACGTCACGCGCTTTTTGCGTGAGAGCGGCGATCTTAACAGGGTGAATCGTTCCGCGCATCACGAAGTTCGCTTCAACTTTGACTTCGATGTTGCCCCGCCGAACGAGCAGCTTCGTTTCTCCGGCCTCTGCCGCAGTGACGCGATACACCCGAAAGCCGCGAGCCGTCAGCCGGTCGGCCGACTGGCGAATAGCTTCGTTGATTCGTGCAAGGGCCTGCACACGAGGAATTGTGTAGTCAGGAAAGACCAGATCGAGGTCTACGGATAGACGCGGCATCTCGCGCACAAACAAATTGATCGCCGTTCCACCTTTGAGCGCGAAAGTGCTGTCTTCGAAGACGATCGGCGCGACTTGTGTCAACAGACGCGCGGTGTCCAGGTAGATCTGGTTCATGGTTTCAGTACCAGCAAACCATCCTTGGAGCGGGACACCCACGGTTTGTCACTGCCTGTGGGTAGTTCCGCAGGATTCAGCTTATTCGCCCAGGGCAGCGAAAGTTCCCGCCCAAGCTGAAGGCACAGGCGAACTGTCTTCACACTTGAACAATTCTTCAGCAGACTTGCGAGGACATCCGCCCGAAGACTGTACGTGCTCTCCATCAGCTCACGTGCTTCCTGTAACGGTTGCCGCACTCCGACCTCGCTCAGAAGTTCCAGCGTGCCTCGTTCTGGTGAAGAGGTGAGAGGGCTGCCCGCGCGATCTTCAAACCGTGTGACGCAGATCAACGATTCGGACTCCTCGTGGAACAGGCGCTTACGGTGATATTCGGCGGGGAATTGCTTGACGAACCAAACCGGCAACTTGGTTGCCTTGGTTCCGTAGAGATGGAGCGTTTCCTGGTGCGCCACATAATGACGGAGGCCGTACCAGCCGAGCGCCGTTTTGCCGCCGACATGAAATCCGTCTATGGTTCGCTCGAGCAAGCCAAGCGAGGGATACAGTTGCAGGGGCTCCCCTCGGCGGCTGTATATCCCTCTGGCCAAGCGAACCAGCCAACCGGTTCTGGCATAGTGGACGGCAAGATCAGCAGAAATGCCCAGAGCAGCCAATTCCACTGAGGTGAGAGGAGTGCCAGCGGCAGCTCGACCGTAGAGCATATTTAGCTTGCTCTTGTGTGTCGTAGCCATACTACGATTATATGCAATATTCCAAATAAAGGCCATTTGAGAAATACCGCATTGTCGTAGCCGAACTACGACAAATAGAATAGAGTCAAACAGCGATGCAAAGCCTTATGGTTCTGAATGGCGGGAGAGTCCGTGGGCTATAACGAACAAGAGACTCGCTTCTTCCTCATCGATCCAAAGCTACGCGACAAAGGCTACACCGACCACGAACACCTCAAACTGGAAACCCCCGCTCCCGTTGAACCAACCGGCCCAAAAGGTCGCCGCCGTAGTGGTCCGGGACGCATCGACTACCTGCTTTGCGTTCGCGTCGGTGACATGCCCAAGTCGCTGCCGGTTGGCGTGCTTGAAGCGAAGAAGGAAACTGAAGATCCGCTCAAGGGTATGCAGCAGGCCAAAGGCTATGCGGACTGCCAGCGTTTTGATGTGAAGTACGTCTTTGCCACAAACGGCCATCTCTACGGTGAGTATGATTTTTTCAGCAGCCTGCAGGCCGGCCCTCATGCGCTCGACAATTTCCCGACTCACCCTGACTTGACTGCCCGCTATGCCAAGGACACCGGAATCCATGTAGAGGAGCCCCAGGCAGCGATCCTCTTTCAGCCAGACAGCCCCGCGTGGTCACAAACCCGCTACTACCAGGACGCAGCCATCCGCGCGGCATTTGAGAAAATCATTCTCCAGCGCCAGCGG
>Ga0335075_10010917_pt1 | contig 13761 bp, 12 predicted proteins | sample Lox_Sample_24_FD_206723 | JGI IMG/M metagenome (GOLD analysis project Ga0335075, IMG submission 206723) | Soil microbial communities from Loxahatchee National Wildlife Refuge, Florida, United States - Lox_Sample_2.4 | ecosystem: Environmental > Terrestrial > Soil > Wetlands | place: USA...
ACTAAACACTAGCATTGATCTAACTGAGATTAGATCAAAAGTAACTTCACTAGCCACAGCGAAGACTTACGATAATTATAACAAAAAAAAGTTCGAAGATTTAGAAAGTAGTGAAAAAGAAATATTTGATAGTCCAAAATTAAAAAAAGCTGATGGTACGGATGATTTGCCAAAAATTTGAGATACTGTTCGACTTCTATCTGCTTATAAAGAGGCTAAAGAAAGAGTAACAATTGAACCAATGGGTTTGAGTAATGATGCTCATGATTTGATTAAAGTACTTCTAAAAGAGCAAAAAGCTGATTCTGAACCTTTTCAGTTAGTGAATAAAGGTAGTAGTGATGGGCCGGTTAATGAAGTTATTGATAAATTAGAAGATATTTTATTCAGTGAATCTGATCCTGAACTTGAACGAAAAATAGAAGCAGCAATCATTAAAAAAAATGAACTGCAAAAACAAGGAGCAAAAGTAGACAAAGAAGTTGAAGCATTGGAGAAGAAATACAATGATGATTTATTAAATAAACAAACTGCCTTAGAAGGTAAAGTTGCTGCTGCAGTTACTGCTTTAAAAGCTGATCTTCAAACTCCAGGAGTAGGGGGTAGAAAGTTTTTTGAAATAGCCCGTGAAAATAATGAAAGTACTTCAAAAGAAGTATATAAAACTAACGTTGCAGCTACTGCTACTACTTATGGATCAGTTATCGAAACTGGTTATACTAAGGGTGGTAAACCTTTTACTCATCCAATTTATTTAACGAGTGATTTTCCAGGTCAAATTTGAACTCTTCTAAAAGGTATAAATAAAACTAAACTTTTTGATTATATTTCTTCTCCAGATTGTACTTGGGATGCTGATAAAAAGAGAAAATTTAAAAAAGTATTTTCTCGAGTTGTAAATTGGAAACTTCAACTTGGGGATGTGGGTAATAAAAGTGTAATGGCTTGGGCAGCGAATAGTGGATTCATAGAAGAAGATCTAGAAACTCACTGATATTTAAGTGATATTTTTTATGTCATGGATACTCTCTTTCCCAAAGATAGTAATTATAAGGGTAGTCCTTTCATAAAAGCCGACAAAAAGAGTTGTTTACAATTTAATGATACGGACAAGAGTATTGATACTTCTTACTCTATTCTTTGACGAGGTGCGGATGCCAGTATTATTGGAACAAATTATACACTTACTAGTCCAAGTATTATGAGAGCTCCTTTTCCCTGTGAAGAAAAACATTTAACTTGGGCTAATGGTCAAATCCCGGAATTCTTTTGACAAGTTTATGGTGGCCCAACTGTTGGAAATGAAGCCATTGTTTTTAGTGCCTATCATGAAGTATTAGGTCCGGATGCCAATACTATGGAAAAAGTTCGGAAAGAACCAGTAACTGTTTATGAAAAGAAAATTCGCTATTCTTTTTTAACCCCATTAGATTATTATTGATACTCTCCAATAAATTCGCGAATTGAAGAAAATCGTGTTATTTCTATTTTAAGTGTTAACTATGGAAAATATGTTGAAAATCTACTCAAAGGTTTGAGAGATACAACTGGTGCAAGTCCACTTTTTACCAAAGAAGAATTAGAAATGCTTAGAACTGAGTGAGGAGGTATTGCTGAAAAAATATTGGAAGGTTTTATAGGGGAAACCCTCGCAACTTTCTCCCAGAGTGCAAAAGCTTTGACCTATCAAGACTTAAAAGATAAAATTTCTGTTTTTGATAAAAAAACTGTTAAATTAATAGAGAGGTATAAAGGAGGTTTGACCGGAATGACCGATGTTACATGAAACAAATGAGATGAATGAGAAAATAAAACTCTTGCTAAAAGAGAAACTTTAAAAAAAGCAGGTGCTGAGTTAGGTGCAAAACTTATTGAACGAACCACTATTAATAATGAAATATACCAAGCAGAACAAGAATTACAAGCAGCAGAAGATGCATTTACCTTACTTAAAAAAGGAAGAGTTAAAGGATTAAAAGAACAATTTAATTTCATCGATGCTAAACCAAGAAAAAGTTATCAAGAGATGATGTTCTTACGCAGTATTTTAGGTTTGGTGCAAAGATGGCAAGAATATTCTGAACCTAATCCAGATCCAGCTTTTGTTGTTGCTGATTTACGTGCTAGATTAGATGCGGATGAAGATGGATTAGCTGGTCGACTAAGTAAATACAATAACTGAGTAGCTTATGGTACTAACTTTAGTGAACGTTTAAAGAATTGAAAAGAATCTGATGGTCAATACTATAATCAAGAAGCAGTTGAGGTTTATCTAAAGTCAATCGCGACTGACTTAGAATGAGTGGGAACTAATAGTCATCGTGAGTTAAATCCAATTGAACAAAATGAATTAGACACAATTAATGAATATTTAATTAATCCAGAAGCACCTCCTGAAAAAAAGATTTTACCGATGGAGTTGCGAGTAGCTTTAGACTTATCGATTAATGTTTTCAGTGACCTAACTAGAAAATGAATCAATTATCCAGGAGGGAAGTTTAAGTCTGAGGTGAAAAATATTAAAGAAATAGCTGACAAAGTTAATGGTAAAGGAGCTAAGATTAATAAAAATGCCTTTGCTAAATCCTTAAAGAAAAAGGTGGCTGACAAATACCAGCTAACTGGTTTCCCAACTGGCAATGTGGTTGATAAAGCTAAATTAGATTGATTCTTTACTCAAGATCCAGCTATAGTAATTGGAGTAATTGCCCAAGAAGAGTTAGCGGCAGATGGTACCTTGAAAAAAGAGATCACTGATGAAATGAGAAAGAAAAAAGATGCTGATCAAAAAGGGTTAGATGTCTCCCCGAAAGGTTATGGAGATGGTACCGACTTCACGGATGAAGGAATTGCTAAGTATTATAAGGAGAAATTAGGAGGTCAAGGTCATACTTACTCTCACTTGAATGCCCCACCTAAAAAAGAAGAACAAACCGGTCCTGGCTTCTGACGGTGAGATAATCCTTATGCGGTAGTATCCGGAATACTTGCTTTAATATTAATCTTTGGACTAATTTGATTAGTCCTTAATTGAGAAAAGGTAGCAGCTTGATGAAATAGACCAGCTGATGATGAAAGAGAAGATGAGCTTGAATAACCGAAACTGTTGAAATTATTTATTATCTAAATGAAAATATAAATTATTATTATGGCAAACAATATAAATTGAACTCTAATCCCTAATAAGGACATCTTAAGATTTAACCGTTTATCTCATCTACAGCATCAAAAAAGAGGATTAGGTGTTAAAGATTATGTAGAAGTTTATTTACGTTGTGAAAGTTGTGATAAGATCGGGAAGTTTGGTAAAGTTAAGGTTAGCGGTGATGCTTATGCTTGAGATTTAAAAGATTGAAGAACTTTCATTCGCAAAGGTCAAGTTTTAAAAGATGAAGACCGGGGAAGTGGTTATTATCTTTATTCTCGAGTAGAGTTTTATTGTCCAACTTGTGCCTCTGAAGTTAGAAATAGAATTTAAATCTAAGGCTAAGGTTATACTTAACCTAGGACCTAAATAATCATAATTAATCTATTAATCTTTGTTTAAATTAAAGTACTGATGGCAGTTACCTAAGTGTGACTGAGGAAAGTCCGTACTCGCACTTACTGGAATGTAAGTAGTTTTAGTGCGAGGTCTAATAAACCTCGGCGGGTTTATTTATGTTTTCCCGACGGCTGACGAAATGCCTAAGTTTTTTCCATAGTTTTAATATGGTATATTAGTCTATAAAAGTGCTATAGTGACGATTACTAGGGAAACCTAGGAAGTGAGACGTCGTAAACCCCACTAGCGAGCAATCCAAATTCTTTAAATTGGTAGGAGCACCAAAGAAAGAGAAAAATAATCTCAATTGGTAATTCGATAAAGAATTAAGACAGATCATCAGTTAAACAGAATACGGCTTATTCTTTATATTTAAACAGTTTAGTTATCTATTAAAATGATGATTATATTATTAGAACAACGGTCTTGATAGGTTGGAGGTGTAGTTCAATTGGCAGAACATCGGCCTCCAGATCCGATTGTTGCGGGTTCGAGTCCTGCCACCTCTGCCAAATTATATTAAAATATAAACATAATTCAAGCGAGTATTAGTATATATCAACTTAAACTAGGCTAAACCTAGTCAGAGAATACTTAAATGCTTAACTATTGGGCTGAAACAGTAATGAATTTTAATAATAAAAATCAAACAAGAAAAAAATAACATTTTTCTAAAAACACTAGGGATAGTAGTCAACGGGAACAAGTAGAAAAGGCAGAAGTTCCTCTCGAAGTTTTGTTAAAAAAACCTGTTAGAGGATCTGACTGAGAAAGCATAAAAACAAAAGGGTTTTTTGATAAAATTGAAAACAAAAGTTTAAACAACGAAATTCCTAGTTATGAGGAATTTATAAAAAGAGGAATATCGTTTGATTTCGAGGATGATTGTAAAATCAATAGAAGTTTTGCTTTGCCGAAAGTGTCGTAAAAAAATTCCCGAGGGAAGAAAAGTTTATAGGGTTTTATACACTAACTGACGGACTTGAGAAATTGGTATAGATGGAGAAAGAGGTTGATTTCACAAAAAGTGTTTTATTAAGCGAAAGAAAGAAATTAGTGATCTTGAGTGGTTTGCTTTTGGTGCACTTGTATTCTTTCTTATCTTGGGTGCTTTACTCTCTTTTATCTTTTACTCGAGTTCTAGTTAGTTTGCTCTCAAAAAAAACTCCAAAGAATCCCAATAAGAAACCAATGAATTAAGAAAAAAAAGCAAAGCATTATATTTATAATTTGACATTAATTGAGTATTGAATTAAGTTAGAGTAGAAAGATTAGGAGCTAGCCTTTAAGAAACGGTGCTAGTAGGTGCTATATAGAGGATTAGAAGTAATAATTTCTGAGTTGTTAGAAGCCCCCACTTCTCTAAGTGGTGGGTAGTTCACTAGTTGAGTTCTTATTTTTTTCTAAAACTATTATAATATACTTCAATATTTAAAAGATTAAATTTTCCAAAGTTAGCAAATGTCAAAAGAAAAAAACAATAAATTAAAAATAACTATTCGCGGTTATGACGTAACTGCTACTGAAGAAGCAGCGCGACTAGTTTCTGAACAGATTACTCGCCTTAAACTAAATTTTAGTGGTCCAATTCCTTTACCACTTAAAAGAGAAGTTGTTACAGTACCGATTTCTCCTCATAAACATAAAGATTCACAAGAACAATTTATTAGGATAACTCACCGGCGAGTAATTCATATTTCAGAGATTTCTCAACGAGATCTCGAAGTTTTATCAAAACTAAAAATTTCTAATACAGTAGCACTTAAATTAAAGAGTTTTTTTTAGTTTTGCTCAGTAAGTTCGGAATGATTTTACGGAGATGTAGTAGGATTTAGAACCAATTTGAAACTTTTGTTGATTAGCAAAAAAACTTCTTCTAGTAGCTCGGTTAGAAAAGGAACGATTGTTTCCTACTAACGGTTTATTGTTTTTTTTATTTAATAATTTATTTAATTCTTGTTTTTTCATATGATGTTAAACGAATGACTATTACCAATACTCTTTTTTCCTATTATTATATTTTTTATTTATTATTCTTGAAAAATTTATAGAGAGAATTTTAAAACAAAAAATTTGCTTCAAGTTCAAGAAAAATGAAAGAAGAGGCTTCAAGTTAAAGAAAGTGAGTTGGAACTTAAAAATAAGAGGTTGGTCAGTGAAAGCGAAAAATTAAAAATTGTCGAGAATAATTTAAAAATTGAAGAAAAAAGGATTGAAAACTTTGCTAAGCAGTTATTTTTCAAAGAGGAATTAGTTACTCGACAACTGATTATTAATTCTCAAAAACAAGAAGAGATTCAAGAAAAAAGCGAGAAATTATTAAAAATCAAGAGTCAAGTAGTTGAACATTTGGAAAAGTTGGTTCCAATGAGTGTTGAAGAAGCAAAGAAGTGTTTGTTTTCTCTGCTTAAAGAAGAGATAATTCAAGAACTTCGTGATTATCAAGAAGAAGAAGTTTCTCGAGTAAAAAATAAAGTTAGGGAAGAGAGTGCAAAAATAATCTGCTTGGCTTTGGAGAGGTATAGTTCAGAGTTAGTTTTTCCTAAGACAACTAGTTCTTTGAAAATAGAGAACAAGCAGACTATTAGTAGAATAATTGGTAAAGAAGGAAGAAATATTAATGCTTTTCGAAAGATTACTGGGACTGATTTGTTAATTGATAAAGAAAATAAAGAATTGATTGTTCAGATTTCCTCTTTCAATTCTTTGCGAAGAGAAATAGCTTTACAAACTTTGAGCACATTAATTAAGGAAGAAAAATTTTCTCCGGCTCAAATCGAGAAAACTTTTCAGAAGATTAGTTCTGAAGTTAATGAATTAGCTATTGAAAATGGAAAAATGGTACTAAAAGAATTAGAGTTGACCGGTGTTCATCCAGGGTTAATTGGTTATTTAGGAAAACTTAAGTATCGTACTAGTTATGGGCAAAATGTTTTAGAGCATAGTTTGGAAGTAGCTAAATTATCAGGAAATATTGCTGCTGAGTTAGGATTAGATGTTTTTCTCGCCCGTCGAGCTGGTTTATTTCATGACATTGGGAAGTCTGTGGAAGATGGCGGAAAGTATTCTCATGTTCTTAGTGGGATTGAGTTAGCAAAAAAGTATAAAGAACCAGAAGTAGTCATTAATGCTATTTCTTCTCATCATCATGATTATCCAGCTGATAATTTTTATTCACTGATTGTCATTGCTGCTGATAAACTGTCTGCAGCCCGCCCCGGAGCTCGTGGTTACCAGTTAGAAGCTTATATTGAAAGAATGGATAGTTTAGAGAATATTGCAAAAGAAATCCCAGGGGTTGAGAAAAGCTATGCCTTCCAAGCGGGTCGGGAAGTTTGAATAATTGTTGATCCGGAAAAGGTGGATGACCATCAAGCTTGGGAAGTTTCTCAAAGAGTTAAAAAGAAAATTAGAGAACAAATAATTATTCCCGGTGAAGTAACGATTCAAGTGGTTCGAGAAAAGAAGTTTATTCAAAAATTAAATGCTTTAGATGATCATCTTCAAGAAAATGAAGAAATTAAACTAGAACCAATTCAAGAAGTGGTCACCAGGAAGTCAAAAAAACCTCAGCTAAGAAAAAAACTAAGAAATGTTTCGAGAAAAAATCCTTAAAACTTTATTCAGGAAATTTAAGTGAAGTTTTTTTGGCCTTTTTTTGCTTGTTTTTTTAGTCAATTATCTTATTTTTTTGAACTTTTTTAATTTTCGGCAAAATTTATCCTATGATGCAAAAAGAAGAGGATGGTTTTATTTTCTCTTCGGAAAGTATTCCGTTATTCATATTCAGGAAGTTCAAGGTACTAAGATATATGTCGATTGAAATAAATTACTCTTTATTCTTTTTTTATTATACTTTCCTTTTCGAATAGTTATTCAGTCAATTTTGGATTATTTTCAAGGCATTTGCCAAAGGCAAGCGACCGTTTTTTTAACTAAGAATTTGCTTAATTTTGCTTATAAACATAAAGGTTCAATGACTAAAAATCTTGAGGAGAAAATTTATATTGTTAATCATTTTGTGCCTATTTTTTGTCAGCAATTTTTTTCTATCCCGATTAAAATTTTTGATATTTTTGTTGATCTTTTTTTCGATTTTTGTTGACTTTATTTTCTAATTAAAAGCAATGAATTATTTAACCTGACCCCTTTTGTCTTTGCGTTTTTTCTTATTAATTTTATTTGCTTAATTTTATTTAGAATATTTACTAGTAAAAGTGAACAATCTCAGGTAAAAAGAGAAGTAAATTATCAAGAAGTTGAAGAAGATCAAATAAAAAATTTTTTCAAAAACCTAGATAATAATATTGCGCCAGCAGATTTAAAGAAGGCTCATAAGTTATTAGACAAAAACTCGCGACAGTTTTCTTCTTTGCGTTTTGTTTCACTGTTTTTAAGTTTACCTTATTTGATAATTCCTGGTCTTCATCTCCTTTTTCTTCTTTTGTATTATAAAGTTTTCTTAGGTGGAAAAGGAGGTTTGGAATGAGACTTATATTTTGTCGCTTTAGGTATTCGTAGTATTTTTCTAGTAGTAAGAAGAACTTTTGAATTTTTGCCAAATATTTCTTCCTTTTTAAAAAATTATAAGCGAGTTAGAAGTTTTTTTGATTAGTGTGTTTTAAGACGAGAGATAAGGAAAATGTTTATGGAGTCTTGGTTTAGTCTTCTTTTTCGATTTTTTTAAAAGTGCGAACTTTTTTATTTCTATATTAAATTGAAAAATAAAATTTAAATATGTATATAATCTATAACATAATAAATTTTCAAAAATATGGTAAACGAAAATTTTATCCCTCAAACCGAAACAGTATACGAAGTATACGAATTAAAAAACGAAATTCCTACTTATGAGGAGTTTTTAAAGAATTATAAAGTGGATGAGCGAGTTAAGACTAGTTATGAAAGTGAAATTGATAATTATGGTAAATTAGAAAAAGGATATGGTCCTTGTGTTAGTTGTGTTGATAGTGTATATCGGACTGTTAGTAATGGTAGCACAGAATTTAAACTTGAGATAAGACTTGTAAATGTTGCCGGTGCGGTAATTAGTCAAACAGTTTATAGTGTTAAGCAAGCTCGAGATGCAATAATGGGTATCAGGTATTCAAGGGATGATTGAGGAGGAAGTTGAAGTCTTGGATTTTTTAGCGGGGTAAATAGAGAGCGTTTAGTATCAGGCATTATTCAGTTGATTGATATGCATGAGAAAGATGGGGATCCTATTGATACGACTGTTTCTTCTATTAGTAGTTGATAATGGCGGAGAATGTCTTCTAATTCGGAAATAAGAAATTTTGCCATTAGTTTAAAAATTGAGCACAGCGATGGTAGACTTATTGATTTATTCGGGAAATGAAACATTGAAATTGATTGAGATAAGTTAGGCAGAGGACAGGTTTGTGATAGTGAGATAAAGGATGGTAAGGAGATAAAAAAAGGTAGTTCAATAACTTTTGAAAAGGATGGTAAAAATTATCAGATCTTGGTAAAAATCAACAAAATAAAAAAAGGTTGGTTTAAAGATAAAGTGATTGATTATGCTTTTGAATCTTTTAATAGTGATGGAAGTTGAGTTGTCTCCAAAACAAGTTATTATCGAAGAACTTTATGAGGTTGAGAGAGTAGAGATTTTCATGAAAAGATTGAAGCTACTCAAGGAAGACAAAGCGGCTTTGTCTTGATAGGTTCACTTTTTGTCGCGAGTCTTGTTTTGTTAATATTTATCACTTATAGAACTTATAAACGCAAAAGAAAATAATATCTCGATCTAAAAAAAACTAATTTGCTTTTAAACCTAAATTCTAACTAACTTAACAAGTTAATCGCCAAGTCCAAAGAGATTTTGGACTTGACATTTTAAGAAATTAAATACAATTCACTACTTTTATAACATTGGGCAAATAATTTAGTTAAGATTGCTAGGCATAGTCGTAAAATTTATTATAAATAGTTTAGTTCTGATTTTATGTCATCAATTTTATTAAAAATTTTTTTCTGCTTACTAGGAATAATTATTTTCATTTTTTCTTTTTTTTTTGGAGAAGAAGATAGTTTTTCTCCTACCCGCGAAAGCAAGGAAAAAATATATAAAACTACTCATTTTACTAAACTAACTAAATTTATTCGTAGTATTTACGCTTTATTGATAATAATATTCTTGATAATTGCTTTTCTAATTAAGTAGTAATTTACTAAATTCTGCGTTTTTTTTTTTTTTTTTTTTTGTTAAAACGTTATATATAACTTAGTAATGTTATATGATAATATCAGAAAATTAAAAGTAAATATCATGAATAAAAACAACAATTTTGAACCAAAAGAAAATAAATATACTCATCTACCTAATTGGTGAAATGATGATCGAGTTCCAGTTAATAAAGTAATCGAAACTAATAGTGATAAAAACCATGATTATTATGGTCGCTTTGAAACTTATCAAGGTGGTGGTCATCGTAGTTTTCAACAATGAACGGCAAAATCAGGAAGCAACTTATTAGAAATTATGTATAACGAGAGAGATCCGTTTATTGCTAATTGATTAAAAGTAAACGCACCAAACGCTAGAAAGTTAGAATCAGTATCGGGTAACATCTATGATACAGAATGAATAAACATGTGAAGCAAAGAAATAGATCTACGTCCGCCTTGTCATCGCTCACCAAAAGAAAATAGTAAAAATGAGTTCATTCATACATTAGAAACAAACTATTCGCCAGAAAGACATAAAATTGAAGATAGTTTAGTTAAAAATACTTCTCAATCAAACTTAATTAAAGAAAACGACCAATTAAAGCAACAATTAAACCAAGTGCAACAGAAATTAGCCGAAGTCTTAGCCGAATTAAAAAATCTAAAAGGTGAAAATAACGACCAATTAGTTAATAAATTAACTCAAACCCAGGAACAAAATCAGCAATTAATTAGTACAGACAATATTTCTGTTTCGGAAGTTCAAGAGCAAGTTCAAAAATCAGAAGCATTATTACGGGAAGTTGGAAACTTTTCTTTTACTCCTAGTTCTAACGAAAAAGGCCATAGGGTAATGCCTTATTTAGTTGGCGGTTCATTCCTGCTTGCTATCAGTGGTATCGCTGGATTATTATTATTGAGAAAAAGAAAATTAAGTAATTAGATTAGCAGTTTAAGAATTTTTTAAAAAGTTAGGTGTTCCAGTCAATGAACAAGTTCCATCAATATTTTTCGGAAAAGCGATTAATTCTTTTAAATTATTAGTATTTAATACTACTGCTAGTAAACGATCAATTCCCAAACCAATTCCACCATGAGGGGGAGCCGCAAATTCCAAAGCATGAAGGAAATAACCAAAGTTTTTTTCTTGCTCTTGCAGACTATAACCTAATATTTCTAAAACTTTTCTTTGTAATTCAGGCTGGTGGATCCGTAACCCCCCACTTAATATTTCTTCCCCATTACATACTAAATCAAAAGCTTCACAAATTACTCTTTCTAGTCTGACTTTTCCATTTAGTAAAGGTCTAATGTATTTTTTTTGTGGGATGGTAAAAGGATGGCGGGTTGTTTCGTATTTTTTAGTTTCTTGGTTATATTCAAAAAGCGGTCAATCAGTTATTCAAATAAAATTTAATTCATTTTTTTGAGAATCTTTTCGTAAATTTGGTTTATCAGTACCATACTTAGTTATGACTTGCTGATAAGTTAAACGAGCAAAAGGAATTTTTATTCGGCAACCAAAAACTTTTTTTAAGACAGTTTGAAGCAGATTTTCGATAATTCTCATAATCTGTCGAGCAGAAACCAAACTCATTTCCAAATCCAATTGCGAAAATTCAATTTGTCGATTACTGCGCGCATCTTCATTGCGGAAAGACTTAGCGATTTGGTAATATTTATCTAATCCTCCCACCATCAATAATTGTTTAAAAATTTGGGGTGATTGAGGCAAAGTATAATAACGATCGTTAAAGTTCGAAGGGACTAGGAAACACTTAGCTCCTTCCGGGGAACTTTGGGATAAAATGGGAGTTTCTACTTCCACGAATCCTTTTTTGTAAAGAAAATTTCTTATTTCATGTAAAAGTTGATGTTTGATTAGGAGCAAATTTTTACTTTTTGGTCGGCGTAAATCTAAATAACGATAACGATAACGGGTATCTTCATTAATATTAACTTCATCTTTGATTTCAAAGGGTAATTCTTGGCTAGGATTAATTAATTGATATTTTTTTAACTCAATTTCCACTTCCTCTTTAACTCCCTCTTTTTTTCTGATAATTCCTTTTATTTTTAACAAGTCTCCCCGATTAATTTTTTTTAACTTGGCAATTAACTGTTTTTCTTTAACTATTATTTGTAGATAACCACTACTATCTTGGCCAACTAAAAATAATAAATTACCTAGTTTGCGAATTCGGCTGACTCAGACACAAAGAGTAATATGTTTGTTTAACTTTTGGGAAGATAATTTGGCGATTTGTGAAAAAGAAGTCATTTGTAATGTTAAGAGTTTTTATTATATTTTTTTTAATGACTATTGCTAGAACACATTTAATTGCGGGTGAGTTTTACTTTTTTTACGGAAAATTAAGTAAGAATTTTCTTACTCTTTGAGAGTTTATGAAAACTCTATATAATTATTTCTCAATGAAATTTAAAATCTTTTTATTTTCAAACTTCATTTAAATTAGTTCGTTAATTTTTCTCAAATTTTATCTCAACCAGTTTTTAAGATTTCTTTAAAGCAGAAAAAAGCTTGATCTTGGTTATGGTTATTGATGATTAAGTAATAAGGATTTAAGTTTCGATCCTCTAATTTTTTAATGGTGATGTTGGTTAAATTTAGGGTTGGCATATCAGAATATTTTTACTTGTTATTAATACTTAGTTTTGTAAAATATTTTATATAGAACTAAGTTTCTATATTAATTTAAGAGAAATAAAATTTATGGAAGAAGAAAGCGACACGAAAAAGATAGGAACTAGTAATTGATAAACGATTACTCGATTACTAGTATTCTTTAAAAGCAGTTAGTAGTAATCGTTCAGTAGTTCTTGAATAAAGAACAAAATTTTAAAGAAAATAAAAATACAGTTTAAAAACAATATGGTAAATGAAAATTTAATACCCAAAACCGAGATGGTTTATGAATTAAAAATTAAAAGACGAAGTTCCTACTTATGAGGAGTTTATGAAAACTTACAAAGCGGATGAGTTAGTTAAGGCTAGTTATGAAAGTGAAATTAATGGATTAGAGAAAGGATATGGTCCTTGTCAAATATGTGAAAAGCCAGAGCAGGAAAGTTATTTGTATATGTCTTGTCCGGGAATAAATGATAGTGGTGTAGCTTGTGGTAATCCTAATAAGTCTTACTGATATCATTCCACTGATAATGCTCAAACAAAGATAACTAATAGAGCTCAAATAAAGTGTTCGGGTTGTGGTGTTAGTGATCATATGAGTTATTGACTTTTTAGATGTTCTAGACATGAAGGAGGAAAATATTATCAAACAAGTAAATTGGAATTTAAAAAAGCTCTAATGTTAGTTATTGGTGCTGAATCATACATGGGTACTACAATGTCAGATGATATTATTACATATATAGCTCACCCTGATCACAGAAATGAAGGTAGAATGGGTTGGTAATGGTAATATGATATTTATAAAAATAAAAGAATAATTTAAAATTAAAACTATGTTTAGACAAGACTTAATACAAAGAAAAATGCAAATGACCGCTTACGAACGAAAAACAGTTCATGATATTTTCCTTTCGACAATAGAATGGTTTGAAAAATACATCGAGTTGACTTACAAAGGGGAGTTTCCTAACTGGGAAAGCAGAAAGCAAATTCGGGATAATCTTATTATTACAAGAAAAGATATCTACGAAAATCCAAAAAGAGCCGAAGAGGCACTTGCTAGTCAATTACATTTATTTTCTTCGGTTTTGGAAGAAGATACTTCAGTTGAATTTGAAAAGGATTTAAAACAAGAATTTTACAAGTGAATTAATGTTGTAGGAATTGATATTGAAAATTGTCCCGAAAGGTTAAGACATTTCATTTTTGGACTTAACGAAATATTTGAGGGAAATTATGAGAAAATTCGTAATGATATAGCCAATAGAAAAAGGGAAATTGAACTTGATGATCCGAAATACATGGATGGAATGATGAAGATATTTTCTCATACCCAAGTTTCGATGCATAAGGAGGGGAAAATAAAAAAGTC
>Ga0335075_10010922_pt1 | contig 13756 bp, 13 predicted proteins | sample Lox_Sample_24_FD_206723 | JGI IMG/M metagenome (GOLD analysis project Ga0335075, IMG submission 206723) | Soil microbial communities from Loxahatchee National Wildlife Refuge, Florida, United States - Lox_Sample_2.4 | ecosystem: Environmental > Terrestrial > Soil > Wetlands | place: USA...
AACGACCACAGATTCCGCCGGATCCAGCGCGACGACCCCAGACTTCCGCAAGGCCCCGACCTGCACACATCGGACCCTGTCGGACCGCCTCAGATAAGACTTGCGCGCATGGCGTGCATAACAGCAGGCCCTTGGTCGGGTTAGCGTCGCCGAAGCCGGTGGCCTCCTCGACGTAGCCGGCGAACGAGCGGGAACCGTCGGACCAGCGGCCGTGGCGGCTGACGTGCAGCGGCTGGGCGCCGGCCGCGAGCATGGAGGTGGCACCGCCACGGCGGAGACTGTGGCCGCTGTACCCGCGGTCATCGGCCACCAGTCCAGCCGACTCGCACAGAGCCGTGACGATGGCAGCGACGGCCTGCGGACGGAGGCGTCCGTCGCGGCTGCTTTCGCTTGGGACGGACGGCGCGGTCCCCGGGTCCGACGCCAGCGAGTCGGAGTACCGGCCGCCGGCCGCCGAGCCCACGTTGCCCCAGCGGTCGATGCGGGTGAACAGCGGGCCGGTCGTGATGCCCCGCGCGGCCAGGAAGCTCGTCCACGCCAGTACCGCGCGGACTGGGCAGACCGGTTCGCGTGCGGCGTAGTGGATGCGGCGGATTACTCCCCGGGCGGACTGGTCGGTCTTCGACGCGCGGATCGTCACCGCGATGCCCTCACCGGGCGCCAGCTCGACGTCGCTGAGGTTGAGCGCCGCCAGTTCGGAGCGGCGGGCGAGGAGGGCGAAGCCGAGCAGGACGATGGCGCGGTCGCGCAGCCCCGCCGCCGTCTCGTCGTCGCAGGCCGCCGCGATCGCCGGCAGGTCCGCCGCCATCACCGGGACGGCCTTGCGCGGACCGTGGCGGCCGTCGCGGGCCGCCTCCCGGCGTCGCGCCGCGACGACGACCTTCCGCGCGGTCAGGGCGTCGGGCGCCGTCGCCCCGGCGCCGCGGTGCACCGCCCTGATCGCCGTGAGATGGGCGTCAACGCTGGTGGCCTTCAGCCCTCGCTCGGTGGCCAGGTGCGTCAGGTAGGCGGCGACGGTCTGAGCGGTGGCCGGCAGCGCGACCCGGCCCGCCTGCGCGCACCACCCCTCGAACGACCGCCACCGCGACCGGTAGGCGAGGGCTGTGTTCTCCGGTACCGCCTCCGCGATCAGCGCGGCGGTTGCGTCCGGGACCTCGAAGTCGGCCAGCCGGTAATCGCCGTCCGCTCTCGGGCCGGGCTGGGCGGCGGCCTCACTTCTTGCTGCTATCAACTGTCTGCGTCCTAATCGCGCCGGACGTGCCGGAGGGTCGTCGCGTACCGGCGCAGCGATCCGCGCAGCGGCCCGTCGGTGTCCGGACTGATCGGCAGCCCGGCACTGCGGGCGATCTCGTCGGCGACGAGGGGCACGGTCTGCTGGTCGGTGTGGATGTGCTCGGCGAATTCGGGCTCGCGCAGTCGCGCGAGGCAGTCGTCGAGCCGGCTGACCGCCCAGTGCTCGCGTCTGAGCCCGAAGCCGGCGTGCTCTGGGTCGCAGACGACGCTTCCCGGAAGTCGTCGCTGCAGTTCGAAGGCGGTCGCGGTCTTCCCGCCTCCGAACTGCCCGTTGATCCACACCAGCACGACGACGACCGTAGCATTGACGCCCGTGGGCCGGTCAGCACAGGGAGAGTGGCCGCCGATGCTGTGGGTCGGCGGCGCGCCGGGGGCGGGCAAGTCCACCTTGTGCTGGCAGCTGTCCCGGGCCCATGACCTGCCGCTGCACCCGGTCGACTTGTGGGCCTACGATCACCAGGCCAGGCTGCTCGCCGGCGAGACGCTCGACGACCAGCTCGCCCGGGGACCCGTGGCGGCGGCGGACGCCTTCGAGTCCGTCAGCCGGCGCCGCCTGGGGCTCGTGCTCGACGACATCCGGTCGCGCGACCTGGGCCCGGTTCCCGCGATCGTCGAGGGCCCGCAGCTGATGCCCGGGTTCGCCGATCGGCTTCCTCCCGGGTGGGGTGTCTGGCTCGTGCCCGATCCCGCCCGTACCCGCCTCGCGCGGCAGGAGCGGCTGGCCAAGGCGGAGGCGCTCGGGGGCCCGCCGGCCGCCGAGCGCTCGCGCCTGCGGCTCCTGGTGGAGCGCGACGCCGTGATCGCCGAACGCGTCCGCGCGGGCGCAGCACGCTCGGGAAGGCCGGTCATCGAGGTGCCGCCGCGGCCCGATTGGCCAGCGATCACGGCTGCCGTCGAGACGGCACTCGCCCCGGCCCTGCGCTCGGCGCCGCGGCTGACCCCAGGACCGGAGCTCAGTCGGCAGCGCCGGTACGAGAACAGGGCGGCCGACCGCCAGGGCCGGCTGTGGATGCGGGACGCCGAACTCACCTCGGCACCCTCGTACCCGTTCGGGTGCGAATGCGGGACGAGCCGGTGCCGCGCTGCCTGGACGGCAACGCCCGACGACTACGCCGTCAGGACCGCTTCCGACCGGCCGCTGATCGCCCACCGGCCCTAGTGCTGGCCCGCGCGCCGGACCTAGCGGTTCTCGGCCTCGGGACTCCGTCGGCGGCGCTGGCGTAGACCGGCTGCCACATCGCGTCCTGCACTGCTTGCACGAGGTCGTCGTGGGACATGGTGGCGACGCCGTCGGCGGCCGCGGCCCGGGCGACCGCGATCGCGGCGGTGGCCGAGGAGGCGCGCAGGTTCTCCACCGCGGGCAGCAGCGAGGCGCCCCGCTCGCTGACGTCGGCCTGCCCGGAGACCGCCTCGGCGGCGGCCAGCACCATGCCGTCGGTCACCTTCGAGGCGCCCGCGACGATCGTGCCGAGGCCGAGTCCCGGATAGACCAGGGCGTTGTTGGCCTGCCCGAAGTGGTAGCGCACGCCGTCGTAGTCGGTCGGCCCGATCGGCAGCCCGGTGGCGACCAGCGCGTTGCCGTCCGACCAGGCGATGATGTCGGCCGGCATGCCCTCGATCTTGCTGAACGGGTTGGAGATCGGGAAGATCACCGGTCGCTCCACGCCGGCGCTCATGGCCCGAACGACCGGCTCGGTGAACGCCCCATGGGCGGTCGAGGCGCCGATCAGGGTCGTGGGCTTGATCTGCTCGATCGCGGTGCTGAGGGTGACGATGCCCGCGGATGCCCGGGCGTCGCGCAGGGCGGCCATCTCCGGCCAGCGGGTGGCGGCCGAGGGATCCACCTCGACCGGCGTCCTCGCCCAACTGGCGGCCTCGTCGGCCGGGCGGGCATAGGGGCGCTGGTAGTCGAGCAGGCCGGCGCTCATGTCGTCGGTCAGCAGACCGGGCAGGTCGACGATCCAGATTCGCCTGATGGCCTGTGCTTTATCGAGCCCGTCGCGGATCATCTGGTCGCGGATCTGGTCGGCGATGCCGATGCCGGCGGTGCCGCCGCCGAAGACGACCACCCGCTGGTCCCGCCACCGGGTGGCGGTCACCTTGACCGCGTTGAACAGCCCGGCCATGACGATGGCGCCGGTGCCCTGGATGTCGTCGTTGAACATCCGGTACTTGTCCCGGTTGGCCAGCAGGATCCGCCGGGCGTTGCTGGCCCCGAAGTCCTCGAAGTGCAGCAGCGCCTTCGGGAACAGGTCCGATGCGACCTTCAGGTACTTGGCGATGAAGGCGTCGTACGTCGCGCCGCGGACTCGCGCGTGCCGGTTGCCGAGGTACAGCGGGTCGTTCAGCAGCCCCTCGTTGTTGGTGCCCACGTCTAGCGACACGGGGATCACCCGGCGCGGGTCGATGCCCGCCGCGGCGGTGTAGACGGCCAGCTTGCCGACGGCGATCTGGATGCCGCCGACTCCCCAGTCGCCGATGCCGAGGATCTCCTCGGCATCACTGCAGACGATCAGGTCGACGTCGTCGGGTGACAGTCCGAGGCTGCCGAACGCCTTCTCCATGTCGTCGGGCCGGTCGATGGACAGGTAGAGGCCGCGCGGCCGCCGGTACTCGTGGGAGTACTGCTCGATGGCGTCGCCGACGACCGGGTCGTAGACGATCGGGAGGAGCTCGGCCAGGTGATCGAGCAGGACCTTGTAGTACAGCACCTCGTTACGGTCGTGGAGCTGCTCGAGGTAGACGTTCTTGGCCAGGTCGCTTCCCTGGGCCTGGAGCTGCTTGTAGGACCGCAGGGCCTGCTGGTCCAACGTCAGCACCGCGGCCGGCAGCCGTCCGGTCAGGCCGAGGGCCTCCCGTTCGGCTTCGGTGAACGCGGCCCCGTGATTGCTCAGCGGGTCGCTGAGGACAGGCGGAATGGTCGAGGTTGCTGCGTCGCGCGCCATGATTGCTCCTTCGCCAGTCCGCAACGACTGGGTGCCGATCACCACCGTTGTATGGGACAGAGAATACGGAGCGCGATCGCTCGGTCACTGCATGGGGTGGCCGTTCGAGGGCCGCCGAGAGGCTGCCGATTCCCGCTCAACCACTCAGTCGCGCAGCTGTGCGTTGAGCCGGGCCGCCTGCCGGGTCAGGTGGTCGCGTTCTGGCAGGTTGGACGCCGACCTGGCCGCCTCGGCGTAGAGGCGGGCCGCGGTCTCCGCGTCGCCATTCCGCTCGTGCAGGTACGCGGCTGCGGCGGCGTACCGGGGCAGCGCCGGGTCGAGGTCCCCGAGCGCGGCCAAGCCGGCCGGCGGGCCGTCCGCCTCGCCGACCGCGACGGCCCGGTTGAGGCGGGCGACCGGGCTGCCGGTGAGCCGGACCAGCTCGTCGTACCACTCGACGATCTGCACCCAGTCGGTCTCCTCGACCGACGCGGCGTCGGCGTGCAGCGCGGCGATGGCGGCCTGCGTCTGGAACTCGCCCAGCCGGTCGAGGGCGAGGGCGGCCTGGAGGACGTCGACGCCCTCGGCGATCAGCCCGGTGTCCCAGCGGCCGCGGTCCTGCTCGGCCAGCGGCACCAGCCGGCCGTCGGGGCCGGTCCGTGACGGACGCCGCGCGTGGTGCAGCAGCATGAGCGCGAGCAGGCCCGCGACCTCCTCATGACTGGTGGTGGCGGCCAGCTGACGGGTCAGCCTGATCGCCTCGGCGGCCAGGTCGACGTCGCCGGAGTAGCCCTCGTTGAAGACGAGGTAGAGCACCCGCAGCACGGTGCCGACGTCGCCCGGCTGGTCGAACCGGACGCCGGAGACCGTCCGCTTGGCCCGGCTGATGCGCTGGGCCATGGTCGCCTCCGGCACCAGGTACGCCTGCGCGATCTGGCGGGTGGTGAGGCCGCCGACGGCGCGCAGCGTGAGGGCGACGGCCGAGGCCGGCGTCAGCGACGGGTGCGCGCACAGGAAGTACAGCTGGAGGGTGTCGTCGGCTACTTCGCCCGGGCCGGGCTCGGGCTCGGCCTCGACGCGGACCTCCCGGTGCCGTCGGGAGGTTTCGGCGCGGGCGCCGTCGAGGAACTTGCGCCAGGCCGCCGTGACCAGCCAGCCCTTCGCGTCCCTGGGCGGGTCGTCGGGCCACACCCGGACCGCCTCGACCAGGGCATCCTGCACGGCATCCTCGGCCGCCGCGAAGTCCGCTCCGCGACGGACGAGGATGCCGATCACGGTGGGGGTGAGGGTCCTCAGCAGGGCCTCGTCCACCGGGTGTCACTCCGTGATGGTCGGCGGCGCGGAAAGCAGCGGGCGCACCTCAAGCCACTCGTAGACCGGCTTGCCGCCCTGACCCGGGGCCGCCGACAACTCGCCGGCCAGCTCGACCGCCCGCTCGTAGCTGTCCACATCGATGATCATCCAGCCGGCGATCAGGTCCTTGGTCTCCGCGAACGGCCCGTCCGTCACCGGCGGCCGCCCGTCGCCGTCGTAACGGACCCACGTGCCGTCCGGTGAGAGGGCGTTCTCGCCGACGAACTCGCCGGTGCCCTCCAGCCGCTTGGCGAAGTCCACCATGTACTGGATGTGCGCGGAGACCTCCTCCGGCGTCCACTGGTCCATCGGCTCGCAGGCGATCGGAGCGGGCTGGGTCGCGGACCGGTAGTGCTTGAGCAGCAGGTACTTGGCCATCAGGTCCTCCTTGGTGAGGTACCGCCATTGTGGCGGTGTTCGCTGCCGGGACGGAGCGCGGTGCGCGTTCTCGACATCGGGTGGCGATTTTTCCCGGCCGGAATTTCGGCGGGGGCGGTCAGTCGCGCTGGCGCTTGTCGCGCCGCCGGGCCAGTTCCTCGACCGCGCTCGGCAGCGTCGTCTCGAAGTCGATCAGCTTCGCCCAGGTCGGGGTGACGACGATCCGGACCATGCCGTCGTAGAGCGAGCGGACGCCGGCCTCCCACTCAACCCGCTGCTCGGGGGTCATCTGGTAGCTGCCGTTCGCCTGGAGGTACTCGTCCGGGATCCCGTCGACGACGTCCAGCTTGGCCCGTCCGCGGATGAGCAGGATCGTGGGCGGGTGCGCCTCGGTGTCGATCGTCAGCGACACCGCCGGGTTGCCGCGCAGGGCCGGGAGCTTCGGCGCGTTCTTCGCCGTGCACATCACGATCTCGGCGCCGTTCCAGGTGAAGGCGATCGGGATACAGCGGGGCGTGCCGTCCGTGGCGACGTAGGCCAGCCGGGTCAGGCCGCGGGCCAGCATTTCCTGGCTCAGCGGCCGGTTGAGCACCTCGGTGATCTCGTTCGGTTGCATGGTCGTCCCTCTCTCTGTGGTGACACGCTGCCCGGTGCAGCCGTGTTCACCCGGGGACGGAGCCGGGCGCGCGTTCTCGACATCAGAGATCGCTCCGTTTCTCAGTCACGATATCTCGGACGTATCGGGAATGATCCGAGCGGTTCATATTTTTCGTCTTTCTCTTTCACTCTATTTATCTCTCTATTCTAGGCACTGGAGTGATAGATTTCCTGCTATGAGCGATACGGCGCGGCAGGCCGTCCCTGACGAGCAGCGCTGCGTGTGGCCCGGCTGCACCCGCAGGCGGGCGGCCGGGCGGGCCACCGGGTCCGGGCGGCAGAAGGAGTACTGCCTTCAGGCCGACCCGCCCGAGGTGGGCGGCAGCCCGGTGCACAACGCGCGCAATCGCTGGGCGTCGCTCCGCAGCGCCGCCAACCGCGGGTCGGGCACCGCGGGCTCGGCCGACGTTTCCGCCGACCACGAGGGAACGGGAATCGGGGCCGGGCAGTCGGCCGGGTCCGTTCGGGATGAACTGCTTTTCTCTTCCACCAAGAAACGTGCCAGTGACCTGCTTGAGCAGGCACGACGTCAGCACGCGGCCGCCACGGAAAGCCTGCGGGCCGAGCATGAGCTGTACCAGCGGCTCGGCCAGCAACTCACCGCGCTGGCTGACCCCGCCTCGCTTGACCTCGAGATCGCCGCCATGGCCAGCCGGGCCGGCGCGTCCGTCGCCCAGGCCCAGGAGGACGCCGCCCGGGCCCGCCGCGCCCAGCTCGCGGCCGAGCGCGAGCGCGACGACGCGGTCCGGCTGCGGGCCCACGCCGACGCGGCCGCGGAGCAGCTCGCCGCCGACGCCGAGGCCGCCGAGCTCGCGCTGGCCGAGCGGGCCGCCGAGTTTGATCTGGACCGGGCGACGTTCGTTGCCCGCGCCCGTGAGGCGGAAGAGCTCGCGGACCGATCCCGCGCCTCGGCCGCCGAGGCCCAGGCGGCCGCCGAGGCGGCCGAAGCGCGCGCGACGGCGGACATCGCGCAGGCGCGCGAACGGGCGTCGGCGGAGACCGCGGCCGCGCACGCGCGCGCCGACGACGCAATCGCGCAGGCACGACGGGAAGCGGCCGACGCGATGGCGGACGCCCGGCGTCAGGCCGCCGAGGAGGTCGCCGCGGCGCAAGCGCGCGCCGACGCCGCCGCCGACCAAGCACGGCGCGATGCCGACGCGCTGCGACGGGAGACCTCGGTGGCCATCGCGGACGCCAGCGCGGCGGCCGAAGGGGCCCGGGCGGAGGCCGCCGCCGCCCGCGACGCCACCGCCGACGCGCACGCGATCGCCGCGACCGCCGGGGCCCGGGCCGACGCCGCCGCGGCCGAGGCGGACCGCGCACGCGACGAGGTCGGCAGGCTCCGCGACGAGCTGCGCAGGCTCGATGCCGCCCGCGAGACCGAGATCGCCCGGCTGGCGGTCGCGCATCAGGCCGCGCTCGAGTCCGAGCGGGGCCGCGTTGCGCGGGCCGAGGCCGAGCTCGACGCTCTACGGCGGGCACCGTGATCGCCGCCGGGCCGGACGCGCGCGCCGCTGACCAGCGCGCCATGCCCCCATCCGGTGCCTGCCGCCCGTATCCCGCCGGGCGCGAGGGGCGACCGTGCCAGCCGAGGTCGAGCCAGCCGCGCCGGGTCGGACGCGCGGCCCGCTACGCTTGCGTTTTATGGCAGCCGAGCGCGCAGCGCACGCCCTCTACCAGAAGGTCGCCGAGGACATTAAGGCCGCCATCGCGTCCGGTGAGTACCCGGCGGCGGCGAAGCTCCCGTCGGAGAACGAGCTCGCGCAGCGGTACGGCGTGTCGCGGGGCACGATCAGGCAGGCGTTCGCCGCGCTCCGCGCCGACGGGGTGATCGCGTCCCGCCGCGGGGCCCGCCGGGTCGTCTTCGGCGGGCCCCGCGTCCAGTCGTTCGGCGAGCTGCTGTCGTTCTCCCGCTGGGCCCGGGCGGCCGGGGAAGTCCCCGGCGGCGAGGTGATCTCGCTCGACCGTCGCCCGGCCACCCCGATCGAGGTCGCGCGGCTCGCGATCGGTGACGGCGACGCCGTCTACGCGCTGGTCCGGGTCCGGCTGCTGTCCGGCCGGCCGGTGATGATCGAGCGCGCGGTCTACCCCGACAAGGTGGGCGTGCTGGTGGCCGGCCTCGACCTGACCCAGGACTCGATCACCGAACGGCTCGAGGAGCTCGGCGTCGTGTTCACCGACGCCGAGCACGTCATCGACGCGGTGGCGGCGTCGGCCGAGGACGCCCGCTGGCTCCGGGTCCGGGCGGGCGTGCCGCTGCTGCGCGAGCGGCGGTTCACCACCGACCGTGCCGGGCAGCCGGTCGAGTGGTCCGACGACCGCTACCTCAGCACCGAGACCGCGTTCAGCGTGCGCAACTCGATCACCGTCAACGCGCTCGCCCGCACCCCGCCCCCCGCCGCGTAACACGCGCGCCGTACGCTTCTTGCTGTTATCTGGGCGATGGGCCGGCGCCGGGATGATGTCAACCCGGCGAAGATGCCGAGCGTTCACCAGAAGTTGGCTATACAAGTTGATAGTTGTATATACTTGTTTCGTGAACGGTGAATCGGGACGGGTCGTCATTGTCGGCGGGGGCATCCTCGGCACCATGCACGCGGTGCTCGCCCGGCGGCACGGGTACGCGGTCACCCATCTCGAGCGGGAGCCGGCCGGGCGGGGCGCCAGCGTCAGGAACTTCGGCCTGATCTGGGTGAGCGGGCGGCGGGCGGGCCCGGAGCTCGCCTTGGCGCTGCGGGCCCGCGAGCTGTGGGCGGAGATCGCCGACGGCGCGCCCGGGACCGGGTTCCGGCCGGCCGGGTCGCTGACGATCGCGACCAGCGAGGCCGAGCTGGCGGTGATGCGCGAGGCGGCCGCGCTGCCGGACGCCAAGCAGCGGGAGTTCGAGCTGCTCAGCCCCGACGAGGCACGGTCGGTCAACCCGGCCCTGCGCGGGGAGTTCCTCGGCGGCCTGCACTGCCGGGCCGACGCGATCGCCGAGCCGCGAGTCGCGCTGCCTGCGCTGCGCGCGTCGCTGACCGGGCCCGCGTACGACTGGCAGCCGGGACTTGAGGCGGTCGAGGTGGCGGCGCACGGGGTGCGGGACCAACGGGGCACCTGGCACCGGGGCGACCTGGTGGTGCTCTGCACCGGGGCCAACTTCACCGGCGTGGCCGGGCCGCACCTGGCCGCGTCCGGCGCGCTGGCAAGCGCGGCCGGCCAGGCCGGGCAGGGCAGTGCGGCCGGCGGCGAGCCGAGGGGGCTGCGGCGGGTCCGGCTGCAGATGCTGCAGACGCTGCCGTTCGACGCGGCGCTGACCACCTCGCTGGCCGACGGCGACTCGCTCCGCTACTACCCCGCCTACGACGTGCCGTCACGCGCGGCGCTGCCCCCGCAGGCGGCGGTCGCCGCCGCCAGCCGGTCGCAGCTGCTGCTGGTCCAGCGGCTGGACGGGTCGCTGACCATCGGCGACACTCACGAGTACGACGAGCCGTTCGGGTTCGACGTCGACGAGACCGCCTACGACCACCTGCTCGCCCGCGCCACCGCGCTGCTCGGCGTGGAGCTGCCGCGCGTGCAGCGGCGCTGGGCCGGCGTCTACAGCGAGGTCGTCGGCACCCCCGCGCTCTACCACCGGTCCGAGGTCGCGCCCGGCGTGGTCCTGGTGACCGGCCCGGGCGGGCGCGGCATGACCTGCTCACCCGCGATTGCCGAGGAGACCTTCCTGTGAGTTCACGCCGCTTCTCCGTGCTCTGCCTGGATATGGCGGGCACCACCGTCGCCGACGACGACAGCGTGATGAACGCGTTCACCGCCGCCATCGCGAGCAGGAGCCTGCCCGTCGCCGAGTTCAACTCGGGGATGAAGTACGCCCGGGTCACCATGGGCCAGTCCAAGATCGAGGTGTTCCGCCACATCCTCGGGACCGAGGCGGCCGCGCAGGCGGCCAACGGAGTGTTCGAGGCGACCTACGGCGCGTCGGTCGCGGCCGGCGAGCTGTCCCCCATCCCCGGCGCGGTCGAGCTGTTCGCCGCCTGCCGGGAGGCCGGGATCAAGGTCTGCCTGTCGACCGGCTTCTCCCCCGTCACCCGGGACGCGATCGTGGCCGCCCTCGGCTGGGGCGCGCTGGTCGACCTGCTCCTCTCCCCGGCCGACGCCGGCCGCGGCCGGCCCTGGCCCGACATGCCGCTGACCTCGCTGCTCCGGCTCGGCGGCGGCTCGGTGGCCGAGCTGGCGGTCGTCGGCGACACCCCGTCCGACATCGAGGCGGGCCTGCGGGCCGGCGCGGGCCTGGTCGCCGGCGTCCTCACCGGCGCGTCCGACGCCGCCAGCCTCGCCGCCGTCCCCGTCGCCACCGGACTGCCGGGCGAGCCGCTCATCCTCGGCTCGGTCGCGGACCTCGGGCCGCACCTCGGCCTCGGCTAAGGCCCGCGGGCCCGGCGAACGGGGCCATCTCGCCCCGGCCGGCCTAGAATTTCCTCGCCGGGATCGCACGAGTCCGCCGGGAGGTGCCATGCCGATTCCCGCGCGGGTCGCGCAGTGGAACAAGGTCGGCCTGAACCGCGTGGTCAGGCATATCGCCCCGTGGATGCCGGGCCTCGCCCTGGTCGTGCACCGCGGCCGGCGGTCCGGTCGCATGTATCAGACGCCGGTCAACGCGTTCCCGACCGAGGGCGGCTTCATCATCGCGCTCACGTACGGGGCCGAGCACACCGAGTGGGTGCGGAACGTCCAGGCGGCGGGCGGCTGCGAGTTGCGAACCCGGGGCCGCGTCCTGCAGCTAGACGCGCCACGCGTCTACCATGACGAGACCAGGCGCGCGATCAGGGCGCCGCACCGGCACGTGCTGCGGCTGATCGGCGTCGCGGACTTCCTGTCGCTCTCGCTCGTCGGCGACAAGGAGCGGGGACGCTGACCCGGTAGCCGGCGCTCAGCGCTTCCGGCCCACGCCGCCCCACATCGCCGACTTCGCGCTGGCCTCGATCTCGCTTCCCGGCCGCCAATTCTGCACCGCCACCAGACCCGGGGCGACCAGCTCGAGGCCGTCGAAGAATCGCGACACCTCGGCGTGCGTCCGGTGCCGCTGCTGCTCATGGGCGGACCGGTTGTACCGCCGCGCCGCCTCGGCCATCTGCTCCGGCTCGATATCGGACGCGACCTGAGACAACGCGAGGTAGCTGCCGGGCGGCACCGCCGCTGTCAGCTGCGCGACGAGCCGGTAGGGATCGTCGGCGTCCCCGATCAGGTGCATGATGGCGATGAGCATGACCGCCACCGGGCGGCTGAAGTCCAGCGTCCGCGCCGCCTGCCGCAGGATGGCGCCGGGATCGCGCAGGTCGGCGTCGATGTAGTCGGTCGCGCCGGATACGCCGCTGGTCAGCAGCGTCCGGGCATGGAGCAGGACGACGGGATCGTAATCGACGTAGACGACGCGCGCGTCGGGGGCCGCCGCAAGCACCACCTCGTGCGTGCTGCCCGCGGCCGGGATGCCCGTGCCGATGTCGAGAAACTGCCTGATCCCGGCCTCGGCGGCCAGGAACCTGGCCGCCCGGGCGAGGAACGCCCGGTTGGCTCGCACCGACGCGACGATTCCCGGGTAGGCGGCGATGACCGCGTCGCCGGTCGCCCGGTCGGCGGCGAAATTGTCCTTGCCGCCCAGCCAGTAGTTATGCACGCGCGCGCTATGCGCGACGCTCGTATCGATGCCGAACCGGTCCGCAGACTCGTGCCCATCCACGGATAGAACGTATCGCCCTATCGTGTTCCAACGGTGAATCCCGTCGGCGCATGAGCGCTGATCCGCGACCCGGACTACGGTGGTGGCGTGACCGCTTCCTGGACGCCGGGCGGAGCCGGGGTGCTGGCGCTTCCGTCGGGTCGGCTCCTGCGCGGCCGGGGGCTGATGAGACCGGCCCCGGACGGCCCCGACCCGGAGTTCGCGCTGTACGTGGTGGGCAGTGAGCCGTTCGGGGTGCCGTGGGAGTTCCGCTGGGTCGCCTGGGCCGACTTTGGCCTGCCGTCCGATCCCCTGGCGCTGCGGGAGGCGCTCGTGGCGGTGTGGGAGCGGGCCGAGCGCGAGCGGGTCGAGGTCGGGTGCATGGGCGGCCGCGGCCGCACCGGGACCGCGCTCGCCTGTGTCGCCGTGCTCGACGGGGTGCCGGCCGACCAGGCGGTCGAATACGTCAGGCGGCACTACCACCCCGACGCCGTGGAGACCGACGAGCAACGCCAGTTCGTCGCCGCATTCGCCTGAGCGGTTACTCTCGGAGGGTGAGCGGTCAGCGGGCGCTGCCGGAGCAGCCGAGCCTCAGGCACCTGAAGCTTGAGGCCAAGCGGCGGCTGGCAGCCGGGGAGTTCAGCACCCTGCACCGGTCGCAGCTGGCCGTCGCCCGCGAGCACGGGCAGCCGAGCTGGGCCGCGCTGAAGGCCGCGGTCGACGCGCGCGGGCCGGCCGACGGGCGCGCGGTCGAGCAGCTGCGGTGGATCGCGGCCCGGTTCGGTGACGCCGCCGAGCCCGGCTGGACCGCCCCTGGTGATCGGGAGCTGCGCGAGCACTTCACCGATGAGTTCGTGGCCCACGTGACGCCGGAACGGCTGATCGCGATCTTCACCACCGCCGCCAGCGAGCTCAGGGAGGAGCTGGTGGTGATGGCGAGCACGCCGCTCACGGCCCAGTGCCGGATCGCCGGGCGGCTGGTGGCGGCGGTGGCCGAGGGCACCCCGCCCTACCGGCTGGCCGGGCTGCAGACGCGCCAGCTCGGCGAGCGGGTCAGCGACGACCGGACCGCGTCGCCGTCTACGGTGGCCGAGGGCGCCGCGCCGGGCGCGGTGGGCGAGATCACCGCCGACGCGATCGCCCGGCTCGGCCTGCCCGGCGTCGGCCTGGCGGGCCTGGTCCGGGGAGAGCCGGGCTGGGCGGCGGCAACCGGCTGGGCCGACCTCGACCGGGGCGAGCCGCTGCAGCCCGGCCACGCCTTCCCCGTCTACGGGATCACCGCCCTCATCACCGCGACGGCCGTGCTCCGGCTGGTCGCCGACGGCCGACTCGGCCTCGACGAGGCGGCCAACCGTTACCTCGGGGCCGTCCGGCTGGCCGACGACGAGGTCACCGTACGGCAGCTGCTGTCGCACGCGGGCGGCGTGACCGACCCGGAGCCGCCGCCCGGATCGGC
>Ga0335075_10010923_pt1 | contig 13756 bp, 12 predicted proteins | sample Lox_Sample_24_FD_206723 | JGI IMG/M metagenome (GOLD analysis project Ga0335075, IMG submission 206723) | Soil microbial communities from Loxahatchee National Wildlife Refuge, Florida, United States - Lox_Sample_2.4 | ecosystem: Environmental > Terrestrial > Soil > Wetlands | place: USA...
GACCTGCTCGACGTCCCGTTCAGCGCGGGTCTGCTCACGCGACAGGTCAGACAGCTCGGTCTCGGCGAGCGTGATCGCGTCCTTGACCTCCGCCGTGCGAGCGGTCAGCCGGTCGATCTCGGCGATTTCCGGCAGGATGCGCCGCCGGTGATCGAGCCGCGCCAGCGCGGTATCCAGGTCTGCCAGTTCAAGTAGCCGCAGCTGCGCCTCGGGAGTTGCCTTCATGAAGGCCAACGTTAGTCCGGACGGGCGCGCTTGTCGCATGAGAGGGGTCGGCGGGTGCCGAGGTACCCGTTGTCATCGGTTAGCAATATTTTCCCGCAGGGTTTGTCCAGACTGTCCAGGTAGCTTTTTATCGTGACAAGCAATCAGGGGGGATCAGGGCGTGCCTGGGGCGCGGCGTGCGGCATTTTGGCCGCGGCCGTCGCGATGGGCATCGGCCAGCTCATCGCCGGGCTGAGCGTGCCGCAGGCGTCACCGGTACTGGCGGTGGGGCAGGCGGCGATTGACCTCACGCCGACCCCCGTCAAGACGTGGGCGACGTCGTCGTTCGGCACCGCGGACAAGGATGTGCTGCTCACCGGTGTGGTCGTGGTGCTGGCGGTGCTCGCGGGCATCACAGGGGCGCTCGCGGTGCGCCGGCTGGCCTACGGGATGTGGGGACTGGCCGTGCTCGCCGCGGTAGGCGTCGCCGCGGCGGTGACCCGGCCCAACGCGTCCCCGGGATGGGCGCTGCCGGTCCTCATCGGTGCGGCCGTGGGAGCCTTCGCGCTGACCCGGCTGGTGCGGCTGGCCCGCGCCGTCGCGGCTTCTCCGCGGACACCGGAGCCGCTGCCGCGGATCGTGTTCGGCGGAGACGCCGACGCCCCCCAGCCGGGAGAACCCCGGGAAGGGGAGCCCCAGCCAGGGCCGCAGCGGGGAGAGCCTCAGCCGGGCGAGCTTGAGCCGCCCGACCTGCCGGGCGTGAACGTGCCCACGCTGCGCACTCCGACCGCTCCCCTGCGGCAGGCGGCGCGGCGGTCATTCCTGATCGCCTCCGGCGTGGCCATCGCGACCGCCGCCGTGTCCGAGTACGGCGGCCGGGAGCTGTCGACGCGGCGGAACGTGAGCGCGGCCCGTTCCACGATCCGGTTCCCGCGCCCCGCGGAGCCGGCGCCGCCGCTGCCGGCGGGCGTGAACCTCCAGGTGCCGGGCATCAGCCCGTTCATCACCCCGAACAGCCAGTTCTACCGCGTGGACACCGCCCTCTTGCTGCCCCAGGTCGATCCGTCGGGGTGGCAGCTGCGGATCCACGGCATGGTCGACCGCGAGGTCGTCGTGACGTTCGATGATCTGCTGCGGCAGCCGCTTATCGAGGACTACATCACGCTCTGCTGCGTCTCCAACCCGGTGAGCGGCCCCTACATCGGCAACGCGAAGTGGCTCGGCGCGTCCCTAGCGTCGCTGCTGCGGCAGGCGGGCATCCGCTCCGGCGCGTCCCAGTTGCTGTGCACGTCGACGGACGGGTTCACGTCCGGTACGCCGGTCAGCGTCGTGATGGACGGGCGGGACGCCCTCGTCGCCGTCGCGATGAACGGGACCGCGCTCCCGGTGGAGCACGGGTTCCCCGCGCGGCTGGTGGTGCCCGGCCTGTACGGCTATGTGTCGGCGTGCAAGTGGGTGACCGACATCGAGGTGACGACATTCCAGAACGCTTACGCGTACTGGGCGCAGCGCGGCTGGTCGCAGCAGGGGCCGATCAAGACGGAGTCGCGGATCGACGTTCCGGGGGACGGGTCCACGGTGAAGGCCGGCCGCAACGCCATCGCGGGGGTCGCCTGGGCGCAGCACAAGGGCATCGAGGCCGTCGAGGTGCGGGTGGATAACGGCCCGTGGAATGAGGCGACGCTGGCCACCGTGCCGGGCCTGGACACCTGGCGGCAGTGGGTGTGGTACTGGGACGCCCCGCCCGGAAAGCACGTGATCGAGGCGCGCGCCACCGACAAGACCGGTTACACGCAGACGTCGCTGCAGGAGCCAGAGGCGCCCAACGGCGCCAGCGGCTACCCGGTGAACACGGTCTCGGTCAGCTAGCTGGCCAGGCTCCTCCAGCGCTAGACGCGTTTGCGCCGGCCCGGGCGTTCGTGATTCGGTTATCGGCGTCCGGCGAAAGGAGTCCGCTGTTGAAGCTCGAAGGTCTTACCACCGCCGTCACCGGCGGGGCGTCCGGTCTCGGCCTGGCCACCGCGCGCCGCCTCGTGGATGAGGGCGGGTACGTCACCATCATCGACCTGCCCGGTTCGGCCGGCGCGGAGGCGGCGAAGGACCTGGGCGACCGCGCCCAGTTCGCTCCCGCCGACGTCACCGACGAAACGGCGTTCGCCGCGGCCCTGGACGCCGCCGACACGCAGGCGGACGGCCTGCGCGGGCTGGTGCACTGCGCCGGCGGCGGCCGGCGTCTGCGGATCCTGGAGAAGGATGGCGGCCCTGGCTCGCTCGCGGACTTCGAGGCCATCATCCGGCTCAACCTGATCGGCAGCTTCAACGCGCTGCGGCTGGGCGCGGCCCGGATCGCCAGGCACGAGGCCGACGACGGCGAGCGCGGCGCGATCGTGCTGACCGCCTCGGTCGCGGCGTTCGAGGGGCAGATCGGGCAGATCAACTACTCGGCGTCCAAAGCCGGGATCGTGGGCATGACGATCGTCGCCGCCCGCGACCTCGCGTCGAAGAACATCCGGGTCTGCACGATCGCTCCCGGCATCATGGACACCCCGCTGCTCGGCGGGCTGCGCGATGACGTGCGCGCCTCGCTCGAGGCGTCGGTCCCGAACCCGCACCGGCTCGGGCAGACCGGCGAGTTCGCGATGCTGGCCGCGCAGATCCTGCAGAACGGCTACCTCAACGGCGAGACGATCCGTCTCGACGGCGCCATCCGGATGGCGCCGCGCTGACCCGCGCCGAGTAGGTTGCTGCCGTGGACCTGCAGCAAGTCCGGTATTTCGTGGCGGTGTTCGATCACGGCAGCATCAACGCGGCGGCCAGCGCCGTCGGCGTGGCGCAGCCGACGATCTCTCAGGCGCTGCGGTCACTGGAACGGGAGCTGAAGGCGCCGCTGTTTCACCGGATCGGCCGTGGCATGGTCCCCACCTCGGCCGGATACGCGCTCGCCGCCCCGGCCCGCCGGATGCTGCGCGACATCGTCACCGCGGCGGGCGCCGTCCCCGACGCCGACGGCAACCTCCGCGGACGGCTCGACCTGCGGGCGCACCCGGCGGTCAGCACGGGCCTGCTGCCCGCGATCATCGCCGAATTCCACCGCCGCCACCCGAAGGTGAAGGTGACGATCGCGGCGATGCATGACGAGACGCGGGCGCCGGAGCTGCTACGGAACGCCGCCTGCGAGATCGTCGTCGCCCATCTCCCGCTGCCGCCCGGCGACGAGGCTGACGGGCACGCCGGGGCCGACGGCCTGGAGACCGCCGTGCTGGACACCCAGGAGTACGCGCTGGCGCTGCCGCCCGAGGAGGGGTCGCCGCCGCTGGCGAGCCTGCCGTGGAAGGACCTGGACGCGGCCATGGCCGTCGTGCCGCAGGGCGCGGCCCACGCCGGCCGGATGTTCGCGGCCATGAGCGCCAGGCAGCAGGCTCGGCGGCCCGCGGTCGTCCTGGCCAACCGCGAGGCGCGGCTGGCCTTCGCGCTGGCGGGCGTCGCCCCGACGTGGATCGAGCGCTCGATGACGAACACCGCGCTCAGCCGCGGCGCACGGGTGCGCACCATGGAGCCGCCGCTGCCGGCTCCATACGGACTGGTCTTCGACCGCGACAGCCTGTCCCCGGCCGCCGCCGCGTTCGTCGGCGTGGCCCGCCAGGTCGCCGCCCGGGCCGGGGCCGCCGCTCAGGACGGGGCCGCCGCTCAGGCCCGCGACGCGACCTCCAGGAACTCCGCGGCGGCCGGCGACAGCTGACCGGAGCGGAAGACCACCGCGACCCGGCGACGGATCTCCGGCTCCGTCCGGCGCAGCTCGACGCCGCGCAGCTGGGTGCGGGCGATCTCCTCCGGCAGCACCGCGGCCCCCGCCCCCGCCATCACCAGTTCCCATGTGACCTGGCGGAACGCCGACCGGATTGGCGCCTCCTCCGGCGGGGGCAGCAGGTCAGGCGCGGTCAGCAACTCGGCGAGGCGGTCCTCTACGCTGCGGATCAGCGGCAGGTCCCGCAGCGCCGCCTGCGGGACCGGATCAGGCACCGTGGCGGCGATCGCCGCGCTCATCGCCACCACCAGCCGCTGTTCTCCCAGCTCTCGCATGGGCAGCGGGCCGGTCCTGGCGGGCAGCGTGGTGAACCCGAGCTCGGCCCGGCCCTGCCGGACGTCGGCGACGACCGCATCCGGATGGCCGGGATCGCCGATCCAGACCTCGACGCCGGGGTGCCGGTCGCGGAAGGCCCGGACCAGTTCCGGCAGCGGATGCAGCGTCAGGTCGGCGACCGCTGACAGCTGCAGGCGCCCCGCGCGCAGGGCCGAGACGTTGCCGACGCGCTCTTTCGCGAGCGCGACGTCGCGCACGACCCGGCGCGCCGTGACCTCGAACGTCCGTCCGGCCTCGGTCAGCTCGAACTGGCCGCCGGTCCGGTCGAACAGCGCGACGCCGACCTCGCGCTCAAGCGCCCTGATCGCCTGGGACAGCGCGGGCTGGGCGACGTAGAGCGCGTTCGCGGCCTTGGTGACCCCGCCGTGGTCGACGACCGCGATGAAGTACTCCACGAGCCGCAGGTCCACGAACCGACAGGATAAGCGACCACCACCGGCTACCCGGGTTGCGGGCGACCGGATGTGCCGCATGGTGTCACTGATGCGGTCCCCCGCCGAAGCGGAAGCGGCCGACACCCCGATGATCATGACTTCGCCGGAGTTTCGCACAAATAAATCGGGATAAAACGGATATCTACCGGCCAGTACGCCTGCAAAGAGGGCGGGTGGGGCCAGTGTGATCCGACGGACCGCGTTTCCCGAGCGCCCGGACTGCCTTTGCCGGGCGCCGGACCGCGTTTCCCGGGCGGGCCTTCTTTTGCCGCCCAAGCTGTCTTTGCCGGATGAGCCCTTCTCGGCCGGGCGCGATGGGTCAAGCGCCTCGTGCTCAGCGGCCCTGCCAGTTGGGGGCCCGCTTCTCCGCGAAGGCCCGCGCTCCCTCCTGCGCGTCCTGCGACGTGAAGATCGGTCCGAGGATCTCGCCCTGTCGCTGCCACCGCTCGCCCGCGGGCCACGTCGGCGACTCGATGATGACGCGCTTGCTGGCGCGGACCGCGAGCGGGCCGTTGGCCGCGATCGCGCGCGCGAGCTCGCGGGCGCCCTCGAGGGCGGCGCCGTCGTCGGTGAGCCGGTTGACGAGCCCCAGCTCGTGCGCCCGCTGCGCGCCGAGGAACTCGCCGGTCAGGGCGAGTTCCATGGCGACGTTCGGCGGGATGCGCTGCGGCAGGCGCAGCAACCCGCCCGCGGCCGCGGCCAGGCCCCGCTTAACCTCGGGAACACCGAACTTCGCGCCCCTGGCGGCGACCACCATGTCACACGCGAGCGCGACCTCGCAGCCGCCGGCCAGGGCATAGCCCTCCACCGCGGCGAGCAGCGGTTTCGCGGGCGGCGCCTCGGTGAGGCCGGCGAAGCCGCGGCCCGGGATGCTCGGCGACTCGCCGCGCAGGAACCCCTTCAGGTCCATCCCCGCGCAGAAACTCCCGCCCGCCCCGGTGATAACGCCGACCACGAGATCGTCGCTCTTGTCGAGCTGGTCCAGCGCGGCGGCGACTCCCTCCGCGACGGCCGCGTTGACCGCGTTCCTCGCCTTGGGCCGGTTGATCGTGATGACCATGACGCCGTCACCGGTCTCCACGAGAACAGGGTCGGTCTCCTCGGCGGAAGAGGGCTGCTGCGGGCTCGTCATGAAGTGCTCCTATTGGCTAGGCGGGGGATCTCGGGGGCGGGCTGGCGATCGGGTCAGTGGGCTTGGCGGCGTTGCTCGGCTTTCACCAGGCCGCCGCCGATGATGAGGCGCTGGATCTCGCTGGTTCCCTCATAAAGCCGCAGCAGCCGCACGTCCCGGTAGATCCGCTCGACCGGGACGTCGCGCATGTAGCCGGTGCCGCCGTGCACCTGGACGGCCTTGTCGGCGACCTGGCCCGCCATCTCAGTGCAGAACAGCTTGGCGACCGACGGCGCGATCCGCCGGTCCTCCCCCGTCTGGTACTTGCGGGCGCATTCGCGGACGAGGGCCTCGCCGGCCAGCACGCCGGCCTGCATGTCGGCCAGGTGCGCCTGCACCAGCTGGAAGCTGCCGATCGGCACCCCGCCCTGGTCCGCGCTGGCCGCGTACGCCACCGACTCATCCAGCGCCCGGCGCGCCGCGCCGACGGACAGCGCCGCGATGTGCACGCGGCCCCGGGCGAGGGAGGACATGGCGGCCCGGTAGCCGACCTCCTCCGAGCCGCCGACGAGCGCGCCGCGGGGCACCCGCACGCCGGTGAACGTTACGTCCGCGGTCCAGGCGCCCTCCTGGCCCATCTTCCGGTCGTGCGGCCCGACCGTGATGCCGGAGGCGTCCGCGGGGACGAGGAAGACCGCGATGCCGGGATCCTTCCCGGCCGCCTCCCGCGTGCGGGCGAACACCACGAACAGCCCGGCCGTCGGAGCGTTGGTGATGAACCGCTTCGAGCCGTCGATGACCCACTCGTCGCCGTCGGCGACGGCCTTGGTCTTCAGGCCGGCCGGGCTGGATCCGGCGCCGGGCTCGGTGAGCGCGAAAGAGGCGACGACCTCACCGGAGGCGATCACGGGAAGCCACCGCTTGCGCTGCTCGTCGGTGCCGTAGTTAACCAGGGTCTGCCCGGCGATGCCGTTGTTGGTGCCGAACATGGAGCGCAGCGACAGTGAGGTGTAGCCCAGCTCCATCGCGAGCTCGACGTCCTGGGTGAGGCTGAGCCCCAGCCCGCCCCACTCCTGCGGTATCGCGTAGCCGAACAGGCCAAGGTCCGCGGCCGCGGTGCGCAGGTCGTCGGGGATGGCGTCGAGCTCCATGATCTCCGACTCGCGGGGGATCACCCGGGTGCGGACGAAGTCACGGGTGGCGGCGAGGATCTGCGCGAAGTCCTCGGCGCTGACCTGCTCGATGCCGGGCGCCGTGCCGGTGCCCGCGCGCTCAGTCGCCATCAGTCGCTCACTCGCTCCCAGACCGCCGCCAGGCCCTGCCCGCCGCCGATGCACATCGTGGTCAGACCGTACCTGGCCTCGCGGCGGCGCAGTTCCCGCGCCATCGTGCCGAGCATCCGGCAGCCGGTGGCGCCGATCGGGTGGCCGAGCGAGATGCCGGAGCCGTGGATGTTGGTGCGCTCGTGGTCGGCCTCGGTGAACTTCCATTCCCGCATGACCGAGAGGGCCTGAGCGGCGAACGCCTCGTTCAGCTCGATCACGTCGATGTCGCCCAGCGAAAGCCCCGCCCGGGACAGGGCGCGCTCGGTGGCCGGCACCGGGCCGATGCCCATGATCTTCGGCTCCACGCCGGCGTGGCCCCACGACACCAGCCGCACGTACGGGGTGAGCCCCAGCTCATCCGCGCGCGCACGCGTGGTGACGATGCACAGCGCCGCGGCGTCGTTCTGGCCGCTGGCGTTGCCCGCGGTGACGGTGGCCTCGGGGTCGGTCTTGAGCATGATCGGCTTGAGCCGGGACAGCGCCTCGAGGGACGCGTCGCGCCGCGGGTGCTCGTCGGTGACGATCACGTCCTCGCCTTTGCGGGTCTTGACCGTGACGGGGACGATCTCCTCGGCGAAGATGCCCTTGTCCTGCGCGGCGACCGCGCGCTGGTGGGACTGGAGGGCGAGCCGGTCCTGCTCTTCGCGGGAAATGCCGTACTCGCGGCGCAGGTTCTCCGCAGTCTCGATCATGCCCCCGGGAACCGGGTAAAACTTGCCGCCCGCCGTTACCCGCCCCTGCGCGAGGCCGTCGTGGATCTGCACCCCGGTGCGCGCGCCGCCCCACCGCATGTCGGTGGAGTAGAACGCCACGTTGCTCATCGACTCGGCGCCGCCGGCGATGATGAGGTTGTCGCCGCCGGAGGCGACCTGCATGATGGCGTTGAGCACGGACTGCAGGCCCGAGCCGCAGCGGCGGTCGATCTGCTGGCCGCCGGTCGTCACCGGCAGGCCGGAGTCGAGAGCCACTACCCGCCCGATCGCGGGCGCGTCGGAGGTCGGGTAGCCGTGGCCGAGGATGACGTCGTCGACCGCGGCGGGGTCGAGGCCGGTGCGCTCGAGCAGGCCCTTCATCGCGAACACGCCGAGGTCGGTGGCGGTCACCGGCTTGAAGGCGCCGCCGTATCCGCCCACCGCCGTCCGGACGGGCTCACAGATCACAACGTCGGAGTTAATCATCGGTCACTTGCCTTTCTCATGGTCCGCGCGGGTCAGAGCAGCTCCAGGACCGCGGCATTGGCCATGCCGCCGCCCTCGCACATCGACTGCAGCCCGTAGCGGATACCGTTGTCCTTCATGTGGTGGACCAGGGTGGTCATCAGCCGCGCCCCGGAGCCGCCGAGGGGGTGCCCGAGGGCGATCGCGCCGCCGTTGGGGTTCAGCCGCTCGTAGTCGGCTCCGGTCTCCTTCAGCCAGGCGAGCGTGACGCTGGCGAACGCCTCGTTGATCTCGTAGACACCGATGTCATCAAGGATCAGCCCGGCCCGGGACAGGACCTTGGCGGTCGCCGGGATCGGGCCCTTGAGCATGGTGACCGGGTCGACGCCGGTGACGACGCCGGTGTGGAAGCGGGCCATCGGCCGCCAGCCGTTGCGGGCGGCGACCTCGCTGGTGGTGATGAGCACGGCCGCGGCGCCGTCGGAAATCTGCGACGCGTTCCCGGCCGTGATCACCCCGTCCTCGCGGAAGGCCGGCTTGAGCCCCGCCATCTTCTCCAGGGTGCCGCCGCGCCGGATGCCCTCGTCGGCGTCGGCGCCCTCGACCGGGGCGAGCTGCGCCTTGAAGCGCCCCTCGTCGGTCGCGGCCGCGGCGCGGGCGTGCGAGTCCAGCGCGTGCTGGTCCAGCTCGGCGCGGCTGAGGCCGAACTCGGACGCGATCATCTCCGCGCCGACGCCCTGGTTGAACCGCACTCCGCCGTACCGCTCGGAGACCAGGGGGCCGAACGGGACGCCGAGCTCCGGGTTGCCCCGGGAGGACCCCATCGGGATGCGGGACATCGACTCGACGCCGCCGGCGATCGCGATATCGTACTGGCCCGCGATGACCCCGGCGGCCGCCTGGTGCACCGCCTGCTGGGAGGAGCCGCACTGCCGGTCGACGGTGAGCCCGGGCACCGACTCCGGCCAGCCGGCGGCCAGCACGGAGGCGCGGCCGATGCACCCGGTCTGCTCGCCGACCTGGGACACGCAGCCCCACACCACGTCGTCGACCGTGGCGGGATCCAGGCCGTTGCGGCCGGCCAGCGCGTTGAGGATGTGCGCGGACAGGCTCGCGGGATGGATCCCGGACAGGGCTCCTCCGGGCTTGCCCTTGCCGACCGGCGTCCGGACGGCGTCGACGATCACGGCGTCACGCATGGCGGGAGCTCCCCTACAGGCCGATCGACTTGCTGATGATGGTCTTCATGACCTCGCTGGTGCCGCCGTAGATCCGGTAGACGCGGCTGTCGGCGTACAGCCGGGCGATCGGGAACTCGGTGATGTAGCCGTAGCCGCCGTGCAGCTGCAGGCACTTGTCGATGACGCGGCTGGCGACCTCGGTGCAGAACAGCTTCGCCTTCGCCGCGTCCGCCACGCTCAGCTCTCCGGCGTCGAGCAGTTCCAGGGCGTTGTCCGCGTACAGCCGGGAGGCTTCCGCCTCGGTGGCGCATTCGGCGAGCACGAACTTGGTGTTCTGGAACGACGCCACGGGCTGGCCGAAGATGTTCCGCTCCTTGGTGTACCGGAGCGCGTGCGTCACGGCCGCCTCCGCGCCGGCCGCGGCGCCGAGCGCGATCACGAGCCGCTCCTGCGGGAGGTTGTGTCCGAGGTAGTAAAAGCCCTTGCCCTCCTCCCCGAGGAGGTTCTCGACCGGCACCTTGACGTCGTTGAACGCCAGCTCGGCGGTGTCGGAGGACTTCAGCCCGATCTTCTCCAGCTTCCGGCCGACGGAGTAGCCCTCGGACGCCGACTCGACGCACAGGATCGACAGGCCGCCACGGCGGTTCTCCGGGTCATACGGACTGGTCCGCGCCACGACGAGGACCAGGTCGGCGAGGGCGCCGCCGGTGATGAACGTCTTGGCGCCGTTGAGGATGTAGTGCTTGCCGTCCGGCGACTTGACGGCCTTGGTGGCGATGTTCGCGAGGTCGGACCCGGTGCCGGGCTCGGTCATCGCGATGGCCGTCATGATGTCGCCGGAGGCGAAACCGGGCAGCCAGCGCTTCTTCTGCTCGTCGGTGGCGTACGCCATCATGTACGGCAGCACGAGGTTCGTGTGCACGCCCTCGCTGCCGAAGGTCACGCCCGCCGCGGCCGTCTCCTCGATGACGATCGCGTTGTACTTCAGGCTCTTCTCGCCGCCGCCGCCGAACTCCTCCGGCACCTGGATGCCGAGAATCCCCACCTCGCCCAGGCGCCGGTAGAACTCGCGCGGCGGGTGCCCGGCCTTCTCCCACTCATGGTGGACCGGCGCGACCTCCTTCTCGATGAAGTCGCGCACCATCGCGCGGAAGTCCTCGTGGCTCTGGTCGTAGATGGTGCGTCGCACGGTCACTCCTGCGGTCGGTCGATCGGCGCCGGCGGCGATTCCGGACGCTCGCTTACGTTAAGTGTGCGTTACGGGCTGCGCAAGCACACCGGGGCCGTGATCCCATAGCGGTTCGCAATAGGACCGTTAGGCCAGGCTAGTAGCTGGCGCCACGGCTTCCTACCCCCCGGTAGCCTCGCGGAGGCCGGCCCGGCGGGCGAACAGCCAGCGCTCGGCGCCGCTCCACGCCGTGGACGTCACCAGGTAGATGCCGGCCGCGAGCGGCGCGAACGCCGCGGCGGCCACCGTGACGTAGGGCAGGACCGCGGTGAGGAGCCGGGCGATGCGGGCGGAACCCTCCGCGGGCGCCGCGGCCACCGGGGCCAGCCGGCGCGCGAGGCGGGCCGCCAGCCAGCAGGCGGCCGCCAGGAGCGCGAAGAGGGCGAGGAACACGACGCCGTGCGCGCCGAGCACGCCGGTCCCGGACAGCCAGTAGCTCCCCAGCGGCACGCCGAACAGCTGGCGCGATAGCAGCAGGTTCGCCCCGCCCGCCACCCGCGCCGAGCGGAACAGCAGGTACAGCACGCTGAACACCGGCCACTGCACGAGGACGGGCCACACGCCGGCGAACACGGTCGTGCCTTCCCGCGCGTACAGCGCGGCCATCTCCCGCCGGAGGCGTTCCGGCTGCCGGCCATAGCGCTGCCGCAGCCGCTGCAGTTGCGGCGCGAGCCTGGCCTGCGCGGCCTGCCCGCGTAGCGCGCGGAACGTGAGCGGCGCCACGAGCAGCCGGACCGCGATCGTGAGGACGGCGATGCCGGCCACGGCGGCCAGCCCGCCGAGGAGCGGAGTGAAGACGGAGGTAAGGGCGAGAACGATGTGGTACGCGGCGCCCGTGGGGACGCCAAGAAAAGCGGACATGACAAGAACGGCCTTCCAGCTGAAGATGGATGATTCGCTGGGAGACGGCCGCGGTTGACGAACCCGCGGGCGCGGGTGTGCTCAGGCGGCCGCCGGGGCCGCCGAGGGTGCTCTCGCTCTCGTCCGTCCGCGCGCGTCCGGATCACGCAGCCGCAGGAAGGCGACGCGCCACGATTTCTCCCGCAGCGCCGCGACGCGGCGGGTGACCGGCAGGGCAGTCAGGTCACCGGAGAAGCCGGAGCCGGCGGCGAGGCAGCCGATGACCACCACGGCCAGCACGGCGACCGTGAGAACGGCGGCACGCTGCGGTGAGTCCGCCCACATGAGGACGGCCAGCAGGCATCCCGCTACCTGCCAGATCCCGGCCAGCGCCCGCATACCCGTCAGCGTACGCCCGGGCAGCGTCTTAGGCGAAGGCGGCGCCTTAGGCGAGGGCGGTGCCTTAAGCGAGGGCGGTGCCTTAAGCGAGGGCGGTGCCTTAAGCGAGGGCCGCGACGGCGGACAGGAGCCGGTCGACGTCGGAGTCGTCGTTGTAGTGCACCAGGCCGGCGCGGACGGCGCCGCCCGAGCCCGCCAGGCCCAGGGCGCGCACCAGCTCATACGCGTAGTTGTCGCCGCTCCACACGTTCACGCCGCGCTCGCCCAGCGCCGCGGCCACCGCCCCCGGCGCCTTTCCGGTCACATTGAAGTACGCGGTCGGCGCGCGGTGAGCAGCCTTGCCGTAGAGCGTTACGTGGCCCATCGCGGCCAGCCCGTCCAGCATGCGGCCGAACAGGGCCAGCTCGTAGGACTCGACTTCGGCCATCGAGGACAGGAGGCGGGAACGGCGGGAGTCGGGAGTATCCGTTCGGGATGAAGAACTCCCGAGCCCGGCCAGATGGTCCACCGCCGCGGCCACGCCCGCCAAGTCGGCGAACGGGAGCGTGCCGCGTTCGAACCGCTCGGGCACGTCATCCGGCGACGGCGCCAGCTTGTCCGGCCGCAGCGGCTCCAGCACCCGCGGCGACGCGATCACCGCGGCCACGTGCGGGCCGCCCCACTTGTAGGCGCTGGTCGCGTAGAAGTCCGCGCCAAGGTCGGTCACCGACACCGGCATGTGCGGCGTGGCGTGCACCCCGTCCACATAAACGAAGGCGCCGACCTCGTGCGCGACCTCCGCGATCGCTGGGACGTCCGGGCGGGTGCCGAGGATGTTGCTGGCCGCGGTCACCGCCACCAGGCGGGTGCGGGAGTCGACCAGGTGGCGGTACTGCGCGACGTCCAGTTCGCCGGTCGCCGGGTCCACCTCCGCCCAGCGGATCGCGGTGTGGGCCCGGTCCGCGGCCTGCACCCACGGCCGGATGTCCGCGTCATGGTCCAGCCGGGACAGCACGACCGAGTCCCCCGGCGCCCAGCGGCGCGACAGCACGGCCGCGATCCGGTAGGTGAGCGCGGTCATGCTCGGCCCGAGGATCACTCCCTCGGGCTCCCCGCCGAGGAGGTCGGCGACCGCGTTCCGGCACCGCGCCACGATCTCCCCCGACCGCGCGCTCGCGGCGAACGCGCCGCCGACGTTCCCGATCCCGCCCCGGTAGGCGTCGGCGATCGCCTCAATGACCACGTCCGGCACCTGCGTCCCCCCGGCACCGTCTAGATAAGAGTTTCCGTCCCGCAGAGCGGGATATGCGGCTCGCACGCGAGAGACATCGAAGGTCAAGGCTCGGCCTTCCCCTTTCCACAGAAACCCGGCGAACCGGGAAGAGGATCAGGATACAACGCCGAAAAAATCAGGTGACAGATCGACTACCGCCAAATTAACCTCCGCATGGTGTCCTCCAGACCCGTCGCCGCGCTCTGGCGGCTCCGCCCTTATCTGCGCCCCTACCGGTTCCAGCTGGCCACCATGCTCGTCGCCGCGATCGCCTCGGCGTCTTCGGAGATCGTGATCCCCCTGCTCGTCAAGGCCGTCATCGACGGCCCGATCGCCCATCACCAGCGCGGCGCACTGCTCCCGCTCGGCGCCGCCGCGATCGGCCTCGGCGCCGCGGTCTCCGCGATGAACCTGTGCCGCCGCTGGATCCAGGGCAACTCGGTGGCCGGCATGGAGAAGACGATCCGCGACGACCTGTACCGGC
>Ga0335075_10010924_pt1 | contig 13755 bp, 9 predicted proteins | sample Lox_Sample_24_FD_206723 | JGI IMG/M metagenome (GOLD analysis project Ga0335075, IMG submission 206723) | Soil microbial communities from Loxahatchee National Wildlife Refuge, Florida, United States - Lox_Sample_2.4 | ecosystem: Environmental > Terrestrial > Soil > Wetlands | place: USA: Florida...
CTCGGGTCGTTTGAGTCGCAGGCGCTGGGCTGGTGGTCCAGCGCTGCGATCGCGGGGATGCCAACGTACGGCGGTCGAGATCTCGCTTCTACGGACGCCGACACCAACGGATCCCGCCGCCGCTGGCGGGACACGACAAAGCCCCGTCCGGGCTCTACTCGGTAACGAAGTCGGCGATGACGCCAGCCATCTGCGGCGCCAGCTGCAATAGGAACAGGTGCCCGCCACCTCGGACGACGACGAGACGGGCGTGCGGTATCAACCGGGCCAGGATCTGTCCGTTGGCCACGGGAACCAACGGGTCGTCATCGCCGGCCATGACAAGAGTGGACTGCTCGAGCCCCCTCAGCCAGGGCAGCCCGCTCCATCCCTGCACGGCCCAGAGCTGGCGTCGATACCCGGCGGATGACGGGGGTTTGCCCAACCGTGCCGCGAGGTGTCCCTCGGGCAGGCCGAGCGCTTCACCCCCATATAGCCGACCGGCGACCGAAGTCAGATAGTCAGGATCGCGATAGCGCCCCGGACCCAGCAGCTTGATCAAGGCGGTCGGGCTGCCCGGCACCCCGCCGAGCCCGGGCATCCCGGCGGACGTGGCCGCGAGCACGAGGCGACGCACCCGCTGGGGGGCCTGGTGGGCCAGCTGCTGCGCGAGCACGCCGCCCCACGAGATGCCGAGCACGTCCACCCGCTCGTAGCCGAGCTGGTCGAGCAGGTGCTCGACCAGCCGGGCCAGCGACGGCATGCGCCGCGGCCGGTCGAGTTCGCCCGAATCCCCGGTGCCGGGCGCATCAAAGCTGATCGTGTTGATACCGCGGCGGTTCAGCTCCCGATCAAACGGGTGCCACATCTCGATGTTCCCGCCCACGCCCATGATCAGAAGCAGCGGTTGCCCGTCGCCCATGGTCCGGACGCGCAGGCGCACCCCGCCAACGTCGACGAACCGGTCAGTCGGCCGCTCGACGGGGTCACCGGTCACGGTTCACTGCCAGTCACAGGACTCCCTCCTCGAGGAAGGTGTAGCGGCCGTCGAGCAAGTTCTGCGCGGTCTCGTTTCCGGCGGTGTCGTCGTTGTGCCACAGCGCACCGAACAGAGTGTCGACGCGGCGGCGTGCCTGGCGGGCGAAAAGGTCCGCGAGTTCGTAGGCGGCCTCTCGCCGGTCGGGGTGTTCGCGCGCGATCGTGTCGGCGTAGACGGCTGCGGAGGCGATTGCGAACAGTTCGGCGCCGATGTCGACGATCCGTCCGAGGACCGCCTGCTTGTGTTCGAGCTCGGCCTGCCAGCGGGTCATGGCGTAGAACGTGGAGCGGGCGAGCTTGCGCGAGGAGCGTTCGACGAACCGTAGGTGAGATGCCAGGGATCCGAACTCGCTGAAGGAGCGGGGGTTCTGACCTTCGCCGACCGTTAGCTGCGGTAGCCATTTCGTGTAGAACCTGCTGGCCTGAACGGCCGCGTTCGCTTTGGCCTTGAGGTTCCCGTCGCCTTGGAGGATCTCGCCGGCGACTTGGAGGTGCTGATCGACCGCTTCGCGGGCGATCAGCAGGTGCATGATTTCGGTGGACCCTTCGAAGATGCGGTTGATCCGCATGTCGCGCAGCACTTGCTCGGTGGGGATCGGCTTTTCGCCCCGGGTCAGCAGCGAGTCGGCGGTCTCGTAGCCGCGGCCGCCGCGGACTTGCACGAGCTCGTCGACGATCTGCCAGCCAAGCTCGGAGGCGTAGAGTTTGGCGATCGCCGCCTCGATTCGGATGTCGTTCTTCTTGTCGTCGGCGAGGCGGCTCGAGACGTCAACGACTGCCTCGAGCCCGAACGTGCTCGCGGCGATGAACGCGAGCTTCTGGGCGACGGCGTCGTGATTGCCGATTGGCTGTCCCCACTGGACTCGCTCGCCCGACCACTCGCGGGCGATCCGGGTTGCCCACTTGGCTGAGCCGACGCAGATCGCAGGCAGCGCGAGCCGGCCGGTGTTCAGCGTCGTGAGCGCGATCTTGAGTCCCTGGCCCTCCTTTGCGATCACGTTCTCCTTCGGCACGAACACGTTCTCGAGCCGAGTCACGGAGTTCTCGATCCCGCGCAGCCCCATGAACGCGTTGCGGTGCAGGACGGTTATCCCGTCGCTGTCATATCGCACCACGAACGCGGTGATGCCGCCGCGTCCGCCGTCGTGCTTGGGGACCTGGGCCATCACCACGACGATGTCGGCGATCGCCCCGTTGGTGGCCCACAGCTTGAGACCATTGAGTACGTAGCCCGTGCCGTCACCGGTCGGGGTCGCGATCGTGCCGAGCCGCGCCGGGTCAGAGCCGACGTCGGGCTCGGTCAACAGGAACGCGGAGATGTGGTCGCGAGCGACCAGCGGCAGCCAGGCGCGCTTCTGCTCCTCGGTGCCGAACAGCATCAGCGGCTCAGCGACGCCGATCGACTGGTGCGCGGAGAGCATCGTGGAGATCGCGGCGTGCGAGCTCGCCGCAAGTGCGAGCGCGCGGTTGTAGTACACCTGCGACAGCCCGAGGCCGCCGTACTGCTCGGGGACCTTCATCCCGAGCGCGCCGAGCTGCTTGAGGCCGTCGATGACGGAGTCGGGAATCTTCGCGTCGCGCTCGATCCCGAGCGGGTCGACATGCTCCTCCAGGAAGACCCTCAGGCTTTGGAGGAAGCGTTCGCCCTTCTCGACGGCGATCGGAGCGAGCGGCGGCTGGGGGTGGATCAGGTCGAGGCGGAAGTTGCCGAGGAACAGCTCCTTGCCGAAGCTCGGGAGCTTCCACTCGGTCTCGCGCGCGGCCTCGACGACGTCTCTTGCCTGTTGCTCTGTGACGGTGACTGCCATTGGGATCAGCGCTCCTTTGACGTCTGCGCTGCCGGCCTGATCACGGGGACATCGCGTCGGTGGGCCGACAAGTTCTGGATTTCTATGACCTTGGGGGTGAGCATGGCCGGCAAGGTATCCCCAGGAGCGTGCGCAGCCTATGAGCGCTCGACACATGAACCGGCCACTCGGTTTGTCGCCTCACGACAGTGATCTGTGAGCGGGTCGCGCGTATCAATCGAGTCGTCCCTATGCACCTATCAGGAGATCGATTCGATGAGCGCGATCAACACCGTCCCCGAGCTGCTTCGAGCGCAGGCCTCGCGTATTCCCGACCAGCCGTTTGTTCGTTGGCGGGGGCGATCGGTCAGCTATTCGGAATTTGATGCCCGAACCGACGCATTGGCCGCCGGCCTGGCTGATCTGGGCATCAAGCCCGGCGACGTCGTATCGGTCATGCTGCCCAACTGCCTCGAGTTTCTCGAGGCGTGGTGGGCGATCCTAAAGGCCGGTGCCGTGTTCGGCCCCATCAACCCGGCGTTCACCGCGCCCGAGGCGGCGTATGTCGTCGGTCATTCGCGAGCAGTCGCCGTCGTGACCGATGCCCGGGGGGCGGGGACACTGGCGGGAGCGGCCGGGACGGCTGAGCTCGCGCGGCTGCGGCATCTGATCTCGGTCGAGGACGGAGGCGACGTGACACTCGACTCGCTGGCGGGTCGCGGCGGCGAGGTTCCCGCCGCCCGACGCGGGGGTGACGATCTGGCCACGTTGATGTACACGTCGGGAACGACCGGGAAGCCGAAGGGCGCGATGCTCACCCACGCAAACGTCGTCGCGAACGCGGCGATGGGCGCCGAGCTACTCCCGCTCGTGGCCGGCGAGCGCGTCGGGATGCTGCTCCCCCTCTTCCACGTCAACGCGCAGATCGTGACCTGCGTGATCCCGATGATGGTCGGGTGCGAGGTCGCGATGTGGGAGCGTTTCTCGGCCTCGACGTTCTGGCAGACGGTCGCCGAGCTCAAGCCGGTCGCAATCTCAGCGGTGCCGACGATCCTCGCCGCGGTGCTCCACACCGCCAACGCGCCGGTCGGACGGACGTCGCTGCGGTACATCATCTGCGGCGCCGCACCGCTCTCGCGGGAGCTGCTTGAGGCGTTCGAGGAGCGCTTTGACATCCGCATCCTCGAGGGCTACGGGCTGACCGAGTCGACCTGCGTCTCGTCGCTGAACCCGTACTATGGCGTGCGCAAACCCGGGTCAATCGGGCTGCCCGTCCGCGGCCAGCAGATGAAGATCCTCGCCCCCGACGGCGGTCCGGTTGACGACGGGGAGCTCGGCGAGATCGCCGTCAAGGGCCCAAACGTGATGGCCGGCTACCTCCACAACCCCGAAGCCACCGCCGCGACGATCCGCGACGGGTGGCTACACACCGGCGACGTCGGCTACGTCGACCCCGACGGTTACTTCTTCATCGTCGACCGCGCCAAGGACATGATCATCCGCGGCGGAGAGAACATCTACCCGCGCGAGATCGAAGAAGTCCTCTACACCCACGCCGGCATCCTCGAATGCGCTGTGATCGGCGTGCCCGACGAGATCCGCGGCGAAGAAGTGCTCGCGTTCGTGGCGCCCAAACCGGACGCCGAGCTCGACGAAGAACAGCTCAAAGCCTGGGCCGCCGAACGCCTCGCCGCGTTCAAAGTCCCCAGAAAATTCGAGATCCGCGCCGAACTCCCCAAAACCCCGACCGGCAAGATCAGCAAACCCCCACTACGCGAAGAATTCGGCCACTGGGCAGCCGCCGGCGCCAAGCGGTGATGAGGGTGCGACGGCGCAGGCGTCGGGCCTGCTCGTTGATCCGCTGGCGCAGAGCGATCGTGGGCCGGAGCCAGGGCGCTGAGTCGGCGAGTTCGCTCTTGGGCGACTGGCGGGTCAGGCGGTCGACCGACGCGCGGCCAAGGCCTCGCCGCTGTCAGTAATCGGCGACGGTGACCGCAATGTCGGCGACCGGTAGGGGCGAATCCTGACCCGCGTCGTCGTGGAGCGGGCTGTCCGGCGGTGAGTCGGCCACGCCGTGGAGCGGGCTTCGACAACGACACAAACAGGCTGGTTAGACTGACATTGGATGTCGACGGTCCAACCGGACCTCGAGGCGGTCGTCAGGCAGCAGCTGGAAGCTGTGCTGGAGAGGCTGCGGCCGGGTCCGCTCGCGGAGGAGATGGCCGATCTGTTGATGGCGTCGATTCCTGAGCTTGTCCGTGCTGGCGATGAGGATTTCCGTGCCGGGCTGCTGCTCAGCTGTGAGAGCAACCTGATCGCGATCTGGAGCCAGCTCCTCACCGATGCGTCGCTCGAATCGATGGCCCCGCCGGCGGAGGCGATCGCGTGGTCGCACGAGCTCGTGCATCGCGGGGTTGAGCTTCCGGCGCTGTTGCGGGCCTACCGGCTTGGTCATGGGCTGGCCGAGCGTCGGCTCGAGGAGGCCGCGGCCGAGCTCGAGATCGAGCCCGAGATGCGCTGGCGGGTGCTTGCCCGGATTTCGCATTCCCTGTTCGCATACATCGACGCGGTTTGCACCGACCTGGTCGACGATTACGAGCAGGAACGTGCGCAGTGGATTCGGGGCGCGGCGGCGGCTCGCGCCGAGCTGGTGAGCGCGATAGTCGAGCGTCACTCGGTCGACGCTCGGGCGGCCACCGAGAAGCTGCGCTATGACATCACCCGGGACCACGTGGCGCTGATCGTCTGGGGCGATCCACCCCGCGCGGCGGCGCAGGTCGGTTCGCTCGAGCGCGAGGCCACGGCGCTGGCGGCGGCGCTCGGTGGCGGGCCGCTGCTGACCGTGCCGATCGGTGAGCGTGCCGTGTGGGCATGGACGTCGGGAGAGCATCTCACCGACGATCCGGCGGCCGTGGAGCACACGATGGGCGACGGTGTCCGTGCCGCGATCGGAACCCGCCGGCACGGTCTCGCGGGGATGGCCGATTCGCACGATGAGGCACGCGTTGCTCGTCGGGTCGCCGAGCTGCGAGCGATCCGGCCGGGCACGGTCGTCGGCTACCGCACTGCGGACCTGACGGCGCTGCTGACCGCGGATCCGGTCGAAGCGGTTAGGTTTGTCGAGAGCGAGCTCGGGGAGCTCCTGGCGGACAGCGACGCGGCCGCTCGGCTGAGAGCGACGGTCCGCGTCTATCTGGAGGAGAACCTCAGCCCGGCGCGTGCCGCTCGCCGCCTCGGGATACATCAGAACACGGTCGTGTACCGGGTCAAGCAAACCGAGCAGCTGCTCGGACATGCGATCGAACCGCGGCGCCTGCAGATCGAGGTCGCGTTGCGGCTTTCCGAGATGATCGACGGCCTGCGCAGCGCCGCCGACCGCGGACGCCGGACCCGTGGCGGGCCGCCCCCCGTCGCGAGCGGCTAGGCGCCGGCTAGCTTGGCCAGACGCCGCATCCGCGGCTGCGGCGTTTGTGCGCGGAGACCAGGAATCGCGCCTGGGGCTGGTGTGGGCACCCATGGAGGCGCCGCCCGGCCGTTGAGATAACCCCTCCGGACAAGTTCAACTCTTTTCGGAGGAGATTTCCGCGATGGGATTCATGACAGGGAACTTCCCGCCGGTGGACCCGGCGACGTTCATGGACAAGCCGTACCAGGAGCGGCTGAAGACGCTGACCAGACATTGGGTTGAGTACGGCTTCGGGTCGCCGAAGGTGATCATGGTGATGTACCTGCTCAAGCTGGTGTTCTTCTACGCCGTCGGTGGCATCCTGGTCGCCACCCTGACCTCGCACCTGAACCCGCTCGACCCTTCGGCGTGGTTCTTCCAGCCGATCTTCTACGAGAAGGCGGTGTTGTGGACGGTGCTGCTCGAGTGCCTGGGCTTCGCCGGGTCGTGGGGTCCGCTGGCCGGGCACTTCAAGCCGATGAGCGGTGGCGTGCACTACTATGCGCGGCGCGGCACGATACGTCTGGCGCCGTGGCCGGGGAAGGTCCCATTCACGAAGGGCGATGAGCGCACACGGGTCGACGTGCTTCTGTACCTGGGACTGCTCGCTGCGCTGGTCGTCTCGCTCGCGCTCCCCGGCGTTCACACGCATGGGATCGACCGGGCGCTCGGCTCGAACCACGGCCTGGTCGCACCGGCGGCGATCGTCGCGGTGATCGTGCTGCTCGTGACGCTCGGCCTGCGGGACAAGGTGCTGTTCATCGCCGCGCGCTCGGAGCAGTACCTCCCGGCTCTGATCTTCATGGCGTTCTTCCCGTTCGTCGACATGATCGTGGCGGCAAAGCTGCTGATCGTGGTGGTGTGGTTCTGCGCGGGCTTCTCGAAGTGCAACCGCCACTTCCCCAATGTTCTGGGGCCGATGGTCTCCAATGTGCCCTGGCTCCCTGTGAAGGCGATCAAGCGCTTGCACTACGCCGACTTCCCCAAGGATCTTCGCCCGTCGAAGCTCACCTACCGCATCGCGCACGGCCCGGGCATGTTCGGCGAGCTCGTGCCGCCGCTGGTCCTCCTGTTCTCACACAACCACTGGGTGACGCTGGCGGCGGCCGTGTTCATGATCGGCTACCACCTGTTCATCATCTCGACGTTCCCGCTGGCCGTGCCGCTGGAATGGAACGTGCTGTTCATGTACCTGACCGCGTTCCTGTTCCTCGGCTACCCCAACCAGCACGGTTACGGCCTCGGCGACATGAGCACCCCCCTGCTGGTGGTCACGGCGGCGGGGCTGCTGTTCTTCCCGGTGCTGGGGAACCTGCGGCCGGACCTCGTCTCGTTCCTGCCCTCGATGCGCCAGTACGCCGGCAACTGGGCCTCGGCGATGTGGGCGTTCGCGCCCGGCGCTGAGCAGAAGCTCAACGAGCACGTCGTCAAGGCGGCGCCGATGCAGAAGGACCAGCTCCAGATCAAGGCGCCGCTGCTCGGCTACGACGAGCAAGTGTCCGAGATCCTGCTGAACATGCTCCTGGCATGGCGATCGATGCACAGCCAGGCCCGCGGGCTCAACTCCGTCATGATCCGGCACCTGGGTCAGGACATCGACACCTACACGCTGCGCGAGGCGGAGTTCAGCACCAACGCGATCGTCGGGTTCAACTTCGGCGACGGGCATTTGCACGACCAGTCCTTGATCAACGCGATCCAGAGGCGCTGCCAGTTCGCGCCCGGCGAGTTCACCGTCGTGTGGGTCGAGTCCGAGCCGGTGTGGCAGGGCCGCCAGCAGTACTGGGTCATGGACGCGGCCGTCGGCGTGGTCGAGCGCGGCAGCTGGGCGGTCAAGGACGCCGTCAAGGAGATCCCGTGGCTCCCGGACGGCCCGATCCCCGTCCAGGTCGACTGGCAGCTCGACGGATATGAGCGCGTCAGCCACTCCCCCGCCGACGCATCCCTCGCGCTCGCGACGGGTTCCCCGGTGGCCCCGGTGCAGGGTCAGGCGGTGACGGCATGACCACGGCAATCGTGGTCGGCAGCGGACCCAACGGGCTCGCTGCCGCCCTCACCCTCGCCTCCGAAGGCATCGAAGTGACCGTGCTCGAAGCGGCCGGCACGCTCGGAGGCGGTACCCGCACCAGCGAGCTGACCGTTCCCGGCCTGCTTCACGACGAGTGCTCGGCCGCTCACCCGCTGGCCGTCGACACGGCGTTCACCCGCCGCTTTGACCTCGGCGCGCACGGGCTGACGTGGCGCTGGCCGGAGGTTCAGTACGCGCACCCGCTCGACGGCGGCGGTGGCGCCGCCGCCTACCAGTCGGTGCAGGCGACCGCGGACGGGCTCGGAAATGACGGCCGGCGCTGGCAATCGGTGTTCGGACCGCTCGCCGAGCGCTTCCACGACATCACCACCGACTTCATGCGCCCGATGCTGCACGTGCCCGAGCACCCGCTCGATCTGACGCGGTTTGGCGTGTACTCGGCGCTGCCGGCCGCGGTCCTCGCTCGCCGCTGGTCGACCCAGGAGGCCCGCGCGCTTTTCGCCGGCGTCGCCGCTCATGCCTTCCGGCCGTTCGGCTCCCCGATGTCCTCAGCGATCGGCGTGGCCCTCGGCACGGCGGCTCACCGCTACGGCTGGCCGGTCGCCGAAGGAGGCTCGGGCTCGATCAGCCGCGCGATGATCGCGCTGCTCGAGGGCGCCGGCGCGCGGTTCGAGACCGGCGTCCGGGTGGACTCGCTCGTCGAGCTCGGGTCAGCGGACATCGTCATGCTCGACGTCGCGCCGGCCGCGGCGGCGAGGATCGCCGGCGATCGGATGCCGCCCCGGATCGCGCGCGCGCTGACCCGCTACCGGCACGGCCCCGGGACGTTCAAGGTCGACTACGCCATCGAAGGAGAGGTCCCGTGGGCCTATGAGCCCGCGCGGCGGGCGGGCACCGTGCACGTCGGCGGTCGCCTCGAGGAGATCGCCGCCGGCGAGAAGCTCCTCCACTCCGGTCGGATGCCCGAAGCGCCGTACGTGCTCGTCTGCCAGCAGTACCTGGCCGATCCGTCGCGCTCCAAAGGCGACGTGCATCCGCTGTACGCCTACGCCCACGTCCCCGCCGGCTACACCGGCGATGCCACCGCGCAGATCGAGGCGCAGATCGAGCGATTCGCGCCCGGGTTCCGCGACCGGATCCTCGCCAAACACGTGCGCTCCGTCGCTCAAATGGAGACGTACAACGCCAACTACATCGGCGGCGACGTCGTCACCGGCAGCAACGACCCGCGGCAGATGGTGTTCCGCCCCCGCATCGCGCTCGATCCGTACAGCACCGGGATCCCCGGCGTGTACATCTGCTCCGCGGCCACCCCACCCGGCGCCGGCGCCCACGGCATGTGCGGCTACAACGCCGCGCTCTCAGCCTTGCGAGGCGTCGCACCCGAGCGTTCGCGCACCATCATGGAAGGTGCCGCTTCGAAGCAGCCTTCGGCCGCCGCGCCGCGGCCGCTCAGGCAGCGATGATCTCGGCGGTCGGCGAGGCTAACTAACTAACTAACTAATTGGGCCTAGTCAGGCCACGGCATCGGCGATCGTGGCGGGCGCGCCCCGGGCCTCGAGGACGAGACCCGGGGGTCTAGGAAGCGCGGCGGTCGTTCGCCACTCGGAGGCGGGGAACGATCTGACCGGACAGCTCGCGTTCCGCATGAGCGCATCGCCCGTGCTGCCATGCAGCACGCGCGCGACCGTTCCCCGTCGGCCTGAGCCGAGCTGGAGCAGATCGACCTCCCCGTAGAGCTCGATCAGGTCGATTGTCGGACCTAACGTGACATCGAGCTTGAACTCCACGCCGGTGGGGACTCCGTACACGCAGGCGGATTTGGCTGCGGCGCTATCAGCGTTGGACGGTGGCCCTCGCGGATGGACCGGTGCACGCCCCGAAGCAGGTTGTGGTCTCGTCCCAACCACCGGCATAGGTTCTAGAGGCGTGCGACATACACGATGCCGCTGACGCGACGTAGTGTTGCGCCCGAACTCAAGGCCAGCACCGAGAAATACGGCGCAGAGATCGAGGAGCTGTACACGACATGACGACCATCACCGAGATCGCCATCGGCCGGGCCCCCGGCACCGACTACTTCCCGCTTCGCCACCAGCTGAACGAGGACGAGATCGACTACCTCGACCCTACCTTCGAGGGCACCGACACGATCCAAACCTTGATCGTCGGCCGTGACACCACCGCCGTGGCCGCCTTCGCGTGAGCGTCATGGGAGCGGGCGCAACACCGAAGAAGCGAGGCAGTGGATCGACCCCCGGTCTTCGCCTGGCCGCAACCTCTGGCCTCGACATGATGCTCACCGACGCGGCGAACGAGGATGGCGGCGTGCGCAGGTTCCTGAAGCCGCGAGCCGCCGCGCGGACAGTCGCAGGATTGGCTCGTCATCCTGGTTCTGCTGTGCGCGATGCGGGCAGTCTCGGCGCGGAGCTGGCCTCTGTCCTCGCCGGACGGTCGGAGCTCGCCTCGCCGAAGGGCGATCGCCGCTTCGGCGACCGCGCGTGGCAGGACAACTGGATGCTGCGCCGGCTGATGCAGGGCTACCTGGCGACCTGCGACACCGTAGATCGGCTGATCGCCGACGCGGACGTCGACTGGCGCACCGAGCGCCAGGCGCGGTTCGCCGCGAGCAACGTGCTCGACGCGCTGGCCCCGACGAACTTTCCGTGGTCCAACCCGGCCGTGATCAAGGAGAGCGTCAACGAGGGCGGCGCGAACCTCGTCCGGGGCGGGCGGCGCTTCCTGCGGGATGTGACGCGGTCCCCGCACCTGCCGGCCAGCGTGGACGTGAGCAAGTTCGACGTCGGCCGGAACCTGGCGGCGACGCCGGGGTCGGTTGTGCTCCACGACGAGGTGTTCGAGCTGATCCAGTACCGGCCCACCACCGAACAGGTCCGTGAGGTGCCTCTGCTGTTCGTCCCGCCGACGATCAACAAGTACTACATCCTCGACATATCGCCCGGGCGGAGCTTGATCGAGTGGCTGCTCGGCCAGCAGCAGCAGGTGTTCGTCATCTCGTGGCGCAACCCTGACGCGGCACAGGCGCACTTCGACCTGGACACCTACGCGCAGGCGGTGCTCGAAGCGCGCGACGCCGTGGCCGATATCACCGGACACGGCGCGGTCAACCTGAACGCGGCATGCTCGGGTGGGATCATCAGTGCGTGCGCGGCCGGTCACCTCGCGGCGGCCGGCGGCCAGGACAAGATCGGGGCGCTGACCCTGATGGTCTGTGCGCTTGACCAGGCAAGGATGGGGACCACGGGAGCGTTCGCGAGCCGGGAGCTCGCCGCCGCCGCCGTCGCCGAGTCGGCCCGTAAGGGCTATATCGATGGCCGTGCTCTCGAGGGCGTGTTCGCCTGGCTGCGCCCGAACGACATGGTCTGGAACTACTTCGTCAACAACTACCTGCTCGGCAAGGATCCGCCTGCGTTCGACATCCTGTACTGGAACCAGGACACCGTGCGTCTCGCCGCGGGCCTGCACCGGGACTTCATCTGGATGGGGCTGTACAACGGGCTCACCCGCGCGGGAGAGATCGAGGTGCTCGGGACCCCGATCGATCTGGGGGCGATCACGCTCGACAGCTACGTCGTCGCGGGCATGAACGACCACATCGTTCCCTGGGAGAACGCGTATCGAAGCGCGCAGTTACTCGGCGGCTCCGAGCGCTTCGTGCTCTCGACCAGCGGCCACATCCAGGCGCTCGTCAACCCGCCGAGTCCGGAGAGGCGCGCCAGCTACCGCGTGACCGAGGACCTGTCGGACGATGCTGAGGCGTGGGTGGGCGACGCTGGCATCAGGAGCGGCAGCTGGTGGCCAGATTACGTCGCCTGGCTGGGGGATCGCTCCGGCGAGCTGCGGGCGGCGCCACGCAAGCTCGGCAGCCCCACGTTCAAGGCGACGGCCAAGGCACCTGGGACCTACATCCATGCAAGCTGAGGCGCTGCCAGATCGGGTCAAGGCGGGCGAGGCTCCTTCGGCCCGCGACGAGGCCTTGCCGGCGCCTGACTCGGTCCCGGAGCGGTGGTGGGGCCGTCCCGTCGCCGAGACGCGAGCGTGGCTCGAGCTGGGGCGTCTGCTCGTCGATCCGGTCTTCCACCGGACCGATGGTCTTCCCCGGGGGGACGGACGCCCCGTGATTCTGTTGCCCGGGTTCCTGGCCGGCGATCGGACGCTCGAGGTGCTGCGGACCTGGCTGCGGCACATGGGCTACCAGCCTTTCACCTGCGGGTTCCTAACCAACACCGACTGCTCTGACCGCGCGCTTGACCGCGTCGAGCGCAAGGTTGATGAGCTGTGGTCGGCGCACGGTCGCCGCGTCGGGGTGATCGGCCACAGCCGAGGGGGGCACTTCGCCCGCGCTCTCGCCGCCCGCCGGCCTGACCACGTGTCACATGCGATCTCGATGGGCGCCGACTTGCAGGGGATGTTCGGCGCCAGCGCTCCGACCCTCCTCGCTGTCCGCGCCGTGCGCGGCGCCGTGCGTTGGAGCGGGCGAGCCAGGAGCGTTGACTGCCTGACCGCGCGGTGTGACTGTCGGTTCAACTACGACTTCGCGAGGCGGTTCCCGGTCGAGCAGGTACGCCTAACCAGCATCTACTCGAAGGGTGACGGCGTCGTCGCCTGGCGCGGCTCGGTTATCCCCGAGGCCGAGTGCGTCGAGGTCACCGGAAGTCACGTTGGCCTGATCTTCAATCGCAAGGCCTACCGCGCGATCGCCAACTCGCTCGCGCTGCCGGAACTCGCGACGACGGGGGCGCAGGCGCACCGATCGAGGTCGACATGATGGAATGCCGCTCTGAGCGGATCTCACGAACAGCGGCATGGCCGGCTCACGCTCACCGGCGAGGTAGACCACCAGTTCGAGCGCGAGCGGGGCGCAAGGTGACGTCTCCCACTGACCGGTGTCGTCGCCGTCACCAACGAGATCAAGGTCAAGACTCCGCGCCCGGCTGATGAGTGGTGGCGGTCGTAACCCGCACGGTCTGGCTCCGTGACGGCGCCCGGGTCAGGCTTCGTCCCATCCGGCCTGACGACAAGCACCTGCTCGTGCGGGGGTTCGAGCGGCTGAGCGAGGATTCGCGGTACAGGCGCTTCTTCACCCCGATGTCCGAGTTGCGTCCCGCGCAGCTTGAGTATCTGACCGAGGTGGACCATCACGACCACGAGGCGGTCGTCGCACTGGATGACCACGGAGAGCCGGTTGGGGTTGCGCGCTACGTGCGCTCGGCGAGCGAGCCCGACGCAGCCGAGACCGCCGTCGCTGTCGTCGACGATTGGCAGGGGCGTGGAGTGGGGCGAGCGCTCCTGAACCGGCTGGCCAACCGAGCGCGCCAGGAAGGCATAAGGCGTTTCACCGCAGCGACCACTACGCGGCCAGGCGGCCCGGCGCGGTATCTCGCTGGGAACCTCACATGTGCAGGCCGACAACCACGCCGCGCTGGAACTCATCGGTGGAGGACCGCTCACCGAGC
>Ga0335075_10010925_pt1 | contig 13755 bp, 18 predicted proteins | sample Lox_Sample_24_FD_206723 | JGI IMG/M metagenome (GOLD analysis project Ga0335075, IMG submission 206723) | Soil microbial communities from Loxahatchee National Wildlife Refuge, Florida, United States - Lox_Sample_2.4 | ecosystem: Environmental > Terrestrial > Soil > Wetlands | place: USA...
GGTTGCGCTTAGGTCACGTGATCCTGCTGCGACGAATCATTAAAGTCATCATTTTGATTAGCACGTGGGTCACGAATAGAACCACGAAAACAGTAGATATAGAGTTAAAATTAATAATTGAAGCTATCTATATATAGATCTACCCTCAACGTGAATATTAGCCTCCTCCCTGCCCTGCCCTGCCCTTAGAACCTCGCTGTCGCCATGCCCAGAATGGCCCCTTTTTCGCTGACCTAGATCCTCCAGATCACTGCCGCTGCCGCTTCCTCTGCTGGACCAGCCAGGCTCTGAAGCTGGGCAGGCTCCTGCTACCACGCTGGACCTCCAGATCAGCGATGGCCTCCGCTGGAGTAAGCCCACGGCTTACACGCCTCACCAGCTCGTCTACGAGCGTCTTCCTCTAACACCACGCGGTCCTTTTAGCACTAGACTGCTGCCACTTGTCCCCCCATGTTGCCTCTAAGTCTTTAAGGGCTAGTCCGCTAAGGAACTTAGAGTCCTACTCCCTCCAGACATCGTCTAAGGTCTTCGCGGCATATAGGACGTATACTAGAAGGCTAGAAGTTGTTGAAGCTGGAGCGCTAGCACGTATAGGGGCAGAGGAGGGCATGCGGGCTACAGTCTCTGCTGTTAGGAGGGTAAAGGAGGAGGAGGTATTCTTAGCGGTTGAGGTTGCTATGGCAGAGGGGAGTGGGAGGAGGCTTGTTGGGTTAGCCTGTACATAGAAGTTAGCTGTAAATTGTCAAGTTTTATAGGCGGAGCACATGAACATGAGGATTATTGAATGTATTAATACTAGGTTATCTCATAGAAGAGGGACCAGCCTATAGATTTATAGTGGTGCTCCACCCTCTCAGCAAGGATTAGGGGTAAGCCAGCTATCAAACAACCCCTTAATAGGGTTATATCGCGACACACCCCCTAGCTGGTTTACTAGCGCATCTACCTGAGTACACATATATATAACCTCATGTCCTAAATCCTAATAGTTTGACGAATTGTTCATGCTTTAGCTTGGTCAATGACTTTGTGAGACCGTCAGCTAGATGTTCCTGTCCTAAAACGTACTCCAGCTTGATCCTGTTAGCAGCTGTCTCCTGTTGTAGCTAGCGCCAGTAAAGCTTTAAATGTTTAATTGAGCGTATAGCTCCTAAGTTGTTAGCAGCATTTAAAGCGTTAATGTTGTCGCCACATATTCAGAAGGGTATTCGGTTGTTTCTATGATAACCTAGTTCTACAAGGAGGTTGCTTATGAAAAGCACACTTCGAGCAGCTGTAACTAGTCCTACGTATTCGGCCTCTATAGATGACAGTGTAATAATAAGCTGTTTGGAAGAGTACCAGGCTATTAGGCCTCCTACTGCGAAGCACACAAACTGTTACGGACCGGCGTCGTCCTTTACGGACCAGCGTTGCGTCTTACCGGACCGACCCGGGCCCGTTGCGGTCCGTTAGAACCTACTAACAGGCTACGCCTGTTCGGGCCCGTCACATGACTTATTTTCCTTATATATACACTGCGTCCTGTATTGTAAACTAGCTTTCATCATCCTCACTTATCAATATATTATATACACATTTCAAGCACCGGCTGTAGCAGTTGGTCCTATTAGTTAATACGAGCGGGTCTGCTACCTTTACAGATTGCTGCGGACGGGTTGGAGAGGGTGTTCGATCTAGTTGTTAGGCGAATGCTATAAGGACTGTAGCTAGTCCGAGCGCGTTCGGAGACGATGCCTTTAAGGAGCAGTCTGCTAGTTATACTCTAAGTGCTTCGATTTCTACTTGTACAGCTAATAGTTCTTCTTGTAGTTCTATCGGGTTTAGGGTCTAGTCTGTTGAAGAGCTAGCAGCAGCCTTACTTGCTGCCTTTAAGGGTGCTATTGTGTAGCTTCAGTTTCTAGGTTGCAGTCGGTCGGTCTGCCTTAGTTGTTAAGGGCTAGTTTCATATATCTTTAGTCTGTAAAGTCTGTCTGTCTGTCTGTTAGGGTCTTATAAGATCCCTAAGTTGTATTAGGTTGGTTCTGTCTGTCTGTCACGTTCTAACGCGTCGCGTTCTATTTGTAGTAGAGGTTTACCGTTGTCTGCCAACAACAAAGATTCAGTTGAGCTTTAAATAATATAGCAGCCCTGATCAATTATAGTGCGAGTCACAAATATATAGCGATAAACTCGTAGAATTAGTAGTTTTATATATAAGGATCTAAAGCTAAGGAAGAAAGAAGAGAATTTAAGGTTTACAGACCGACTTAACTAACCCTTATAGGTTACATGTGTGGCTTACAGTCTGTGACGAGGGTGTCCTAGGCCCGGATAGGGCCTTACGGGTTAGAGCTGTAACACCTAGCAAGTAAGCTTTTATAAAAGGACTTATACTACTAGGTGAAATAGACAGGCTACAACCTAAATCCTACTTGGTACCTCACTTAGAACTTTATAGGATGCTTATAGAAGCTCTAGGAGTTTTATAACGACTACCTAGAACAACTAGGGCCCTTAAAATACTTAGACGAATAGTTTGATTGCTAGTACGGCAACAACGAACCTACTAGATACTGCAACAAGAACGCTCTTAAAGCTTGAGGGCAAGCTTTTTTTAAAGGGGGGGGGGGGGGGGGGGGTATATTACACCCCACGGTACAGCCCAGCTATAGCTGTTTACAGACCGTTATTGGTCTACGGATGGGCAGTTTGCATAGGCAGTTTGTACGGGTAGTTAGCTAACAGACAGGCTGTAAGCAACATGTGACCTGTAAGGGACTATATAAACCTGCTTGTAGACTACTACATCCTCCTTCTTCCTTCTTTAGCTTTAGATTCTTGTTATATAGGCTACCAATTCATTGAGTCCGCTTGCTTCCAGCTGGCGATCCTACTCTATATTGACCGAGCTACCACAATAGGGGTTGCTATATTATAGAGCTTCTAGGCTTATAACCTAACAGAATTTAACGCGATTAAGTAAGTCACATACATATAATATTAGCAGCAGATGGCTTATCTTCAGGCGGTTATGCCTGACACTCAATTGATTGTATATTAATTGATATTACATCCACAATGCTCCGGATGCTCCCTTATATGTAGAGGTATCCCAGCCCCGATTCGATGGGCTGCTTAAACGGCTATTATGAGGAGGGCATTGGGGGGGACTCTGAAAGCGAGCCTTGCGGCTGGGCTTGAAGGTAGGATCATTGTAGGAGGGAGATATGTGACGTCGCCTGGCATGTCGTCGGCCTTCACTGTCATCGCTGACCTGACCGTCATTGTAGTGGCTACGCTTAGAGCCGGAATGGTTGTAGGAAGGAGACAGCTGAAAGTGAGCTTTGCGGCTACGTTTCGAGGTGGGATCATGGTGGGAGCGAGACGGCCTATGCAGCTTGCCATCTCTTGGGCTTTCACTATCATCGCTGACTTGACTGTTGTTATAATCGCTGTCATCGTTGTTGTCGCCGTCGCTACCACTGCCACTGCTGCTACCCACTATGGCACCGCCGCATCCATGCGCCTTCTTTGGTGCAGGACCAACATGGGCGCTTAGGCGGCCCCGGCCCAGTTTAGGAATTTATTTTCGATAAAGTACCCGGCTTTCACGCCTCGATCCTTCCTAAAGTCAGAGGCTCCTTTGTCTAGCACCACGCACTCTCTTGTGTCATTTCCTCTCGTTATGTCTTCCCACCTCAAATTTCCTCCTCGAAGCATAGCAATGCCTGCCATCTCCCCTCCTGTCAATAATGGGCACCCGAGCCACTACGCAGACATCGTAAAACGCTTCACGGACGTGTCTATTATATAGCAGGTACTAGGGAAGGCATGGTGAACGAGACGTCGAGGAGAGAACAGGGAAGAAGAGATCTTGAAGGATTGTGAGTGTAAGAAAACCATCTGTCTATTCCCGCGTGGACCGCGGCCGCTGGTCATCTGAGCGTCAGGTATGGGACAGGAGCCCCTCCTGTATAGACTCGAAGATGCGTGAGATATTAGCGCTAGATGCTTGATTGGTTCTTCTAGATCTAGGTCTCTAGTCGCAGGTTCCTGTGGCAACGCTAAGGCAATAGGCCTCGAGTTGCCGCGGAGAGGATTATGCAGGTGTCTCAAGGTATCCATCATTAACCCAAACTCAGGCCAGTATAACAGATGGGTGGATGAGGTCGATTTAAGATCCGGTGCACTATTGCTGGACATACCTTTCGCTTCACTTTAGCAGGAATCAAGTGTGACGATTTCACCACCTCATTAGAACCTCGTTCTGATCAGTTGTAACCGCACTCCATTCTACACGTACTAGCCACGTCTACGCTACTGGTCTAGGTGGCCTTGGATTATTCTAATTCTATGGTTGCTGGAGGCTTGCTTGTAATATCGAGCATGACTCGGCATACTCCCTACAACTTGTGGTTAATATCATGCACATATTTAAACATGGAAGAACTACTCAGGGTTTTAGGAGCGGGAATGCCTACCTTGACCGCATTGACTATCCGCGTTGAGACTTGGGCAAGAAACTCGTGGTCGAATTGGAAAGCCCTTGCTGTCATAACTAAAGTTCGGTTAGTATTTTGGTTCTCATAATGGTAATTAAAGTCTGGGCTCAATCGAGCGACGATGATTCCATCGATTAGGAAATCACCTACAGTCTGTGGTTTCAACAGCTCGTAAGATTATAATATTTTCGTAGGCCCGTTGATCGCCCTGATATTATTTATAAATTAGCATTTAGCACAAGATCTAGAAACATAAATAAAAATATCTTAAAGAATGTACTTACCATCACGCCAACGGCTTTACTTGTATCCAAAGCCGCAAATGCTTGAGAGATTTTGTCATATAGATTCCATTCTCGGATCATACTAATGAAGATATGGTCTGCTTGACGTACCATCTCCACGCGTTCTAGCGTTACCTCACCTAGAATTCTATTCGATTTCCCAAGTTAGCAATTTGTAAAAAGAAGCATGAGATAGGGTGAAGAAGTATATTAAGATACCGAATAGCAAGACCAGGTCCTGTTTAACCACGTAAGTTAGTAATAATTTCGTACTCTAGACGAGTTAGGAGATTGGCACGATTAAATTTTATGCCCGTCCTTTAGCGAGTCTTTATAATAACTTGTGCAAAACTCCTGATTTTACTTACAAGGGTAGAAAAACAACCTCTAACACAACATACCTGGGAAAGGGTGTCTCATAACGAGCTCGTGTGGAATTCCAAGCTGCCTTCCAAGATCACGGACCTCATCTTTAAAGAGCTCTCGTAAAGGCTCAATCAGCCGCATTCCCCGGCCCTCGAGCATACGCTTAGGGAGAGCGAGGTTATGGTGGGTTTTGATGGTAGCGCTAGATTCATTAATATGTAAACTTTGATTTTGAAATAATTCTTACCTAGGACCCTTGAAGGAGATACTATAGTTCTAGAGTTAGCAACTACTTCAAAGGGGACTGTCTTACAAAGAGATGAAGAAAAGTCTTAGGAAAGTCTTATTAACATAGCTAAATAGGAAACTTGTTGCTTTACTAACCTCTCAATAACATCGGGATATAAGGTACCTTGCAAAAACCATTCGACTAGTCCAGCCTTTTTAGAATGCGCAGTAGCGGCCTCAATCTTCTTGGCTTCCTCTTCGAAGACAGTAATAAACTTGCTGCCAATGAACTTGCGCTTCTGCTCAGGGTCGGTGATCCCTTTAAGGCCATCGAGAAACTGCTGCGAGGCATCGGCCACTGTCAGGTTGATACCGAGATGTTTCTCAAGTGTCTTTTGCACTTGCTCGCATTCGTCTAGGCGCATAACGCCATTATTGACAAGGACAGCATGGAAGCGATCTCCAATCGCCCGTTGCATAAGCTTGGCTGCTACGGTCGAGTCAACTCCGCCGCTCACAGCACCTAGAACCTGGCCATCTCCAACCAATTTGCGAATTCGTAGAATTTCTTGGTCGACGAAATTAGCCATAGTCCAATTCTGCTTGGCGCCACAAATCCGGACAGCAAAGTTCTCCAAAATTTTGATGCCGTTTTCTGTGTGTGTGACTTCAGGGTGTAGTTGAAGGCCATATATGTGCTTGCTTTCATGAGCAATAGCAGCAAATTCAGAGTTTTGCGTGGTGGCGATGGTATGGAAGCCCTTAGGGAGCTTGGCTAGCTTGTCGCCGTGGGACATCCACACCTTAAACCCATCCTCGAGTCCTTCAAATAAGCGATCAACATGGCCATTAACCCTCTTGGCCTTGAGATCAGCATAGCCATACTCCCTTGTAACGCCAGCAACGACGTTGTCGGCATTGCTACGGTAAGCAATTTCTTGCAAGCCGTAGCAAATTCCCAGGACAGGCACATCCAGGTCGAAGTATGCTGGGTCTGCATGCGGGGAGCCCGCTGCATATACACTTGCAGGGCCTCCTGACAAGATGATGCCGGCAGGTTTCCAATCGAGATCAGCCAGGGCATGGGAGCATGGAAGCATCTCAGAGTAGACATGCAGGTCTCTCAGACGGCGTGTGATCAGGTGGGTGCTGGCAAAGTCAGTCACCACCCATCATAAAAGGAAGGAGAACGGAAGGAACTGAGTCCGGGAAAGCGTATGCATACTATTGCGAACCGAAGTCCAAGGTGAGAATAGTGTCGAAAGTCTTGTGAGGCACTACTTCAGGCGCTTCCAACTCCATTGTGTTCTGGGAAGAAGCCAGCTCCTAGTCCAGAAAATATGACGACGCCGTAGGCTATGAGATCGAGGTAGTGATATGCGGTGGACACTCCCAAACCAGTGCGAGATATCTGTGATGTCGCCGAAAACGATGATAGAATAAGGCAAGGATTTATGTATCTAAGAAAACAATTTTTTTTATCGCGCGATGAGATTCCAGCGTGTTTCTCGCTTATTTCGCACTAAATAGGCGGAGGGGTACCTATCTCTGGAAGAGCCAATAAAATCTGATGATGTGGGGCATGTAAAGCGCTAACCTTTGTGACCCTGAGAAGGCCCTTGATCTTATCAATCTTATCACAATGAGGGGCTGGCCGTATCCTTTCCTTGCTGGTGTACGTACCACGAAAAATCACCTGGTGTCAGATGAGATGTCAGATCAGAATCTGGAAAACGAGTGTAATGAATGAACTGTCTAACTCCTCGAGGAATCGAGGTGCTATATACTAGGCAAAATAGACCAAATGAAAACTCTGTAAAACAGTCTGTAAAAATTCTGCAATGTACTAGCCTCGGTCCTGACCCACCATGACGTGCACTAGTCTACATCATTCAGGCCCATCTGATACCTAGGCATCACCGACCCACCATACTTCTCACATAATTTAGGGGATTTCCTCGCAATGGCGTTCGGTAGGGTAGGTGTCAGCAACGACAGGGAGCAGTTCACGAGTGCAGGAGAATCAACATAGTGGAAACCTGATTATATTGAATCTGTCGAATCTACGGCGGGAGAGACCCTCACTTATAGACATAGGAAAGTAAGGAATCACATGAAAAACCACTCAAAGAATGACGTGTCCAGTAGACAGTATCTAGTAGTGCCTACTAGTACCTGCGTAGGCACCTGCCCGTACCTGCGTAAGCACCTCGCATAAACTCCTCCGTAGGCAGCTCTTATAGATGCCTACTAGGCTGACAGTAAGTCCCCGAGATCTGAACCACCTAGAAACTACTAGGTACCTATAAGGGTACATATGTACCTGATAAACTGATCAGAGTGCTTTGTGACCTGTAACTGAACCCAGTGCTGAGCTACCCAAGTAACTCCACTACAACAGTCCCGAGGTCAGGCAGTCACGTCAGACCTTCCATCTAATGAATTAGGCACAGCAGTGTAATCACATGAAAAAAAAACTCAATACCATCTCAATCTCCCTATTCCACTGCCACTCCCACCTTCCTCACCACAACATTTTCAACACTTCTCCCTCTTTCAATCTACTCGTCAACCAACATCAAAACACAGACACTTACTCAGCTCCGCCTGATACCTCTGCTGCTCTCGTTTGCCGCGGCAGGACCATCCGTCGCCCAGGATTTAGTCCTGTTGCTCCCTCTCCCTGTGCTTATCAAGCTCAGCGTGTCGTGCCAGAGCAAGCCTGCCATTCCTTGTCGTGTTCAGCTTGGACATCTTCATCCTGATCACCAGCTGCTTGCCTTCTCGTACTCGTCCTTCAGCAATCCTCCAACCACGTATTTTTGCCCATCCCTTCAAAAACCCTGTCCGCCGCCTTGGGCCATCGGTACGCATCGCGCCTCTTTGAGCAGTCTAACTGTAAAGGAATCCTTTGCTCTTCAAATGAGGCAATATGGATCTGCCAGAAAGAGAATGGGGAACTCGCTTGTCAGATTTTCAGGTCGGCGGCGCAAGAGGAGCTAAAGTGACAACCCGGTCGAGGAGAAGTGCAACAAGAAAGCCAACAAAATATCGGACCCTTTCCCAGGCGAGAAATTGGGATAATCAAGCTCGACATTTCTCGGATTTGATCCTGGGAGATGAGATCCTCTCGGGCGGGAATAGCGACCTTAGCATCTCGATATTACGGAACAGCAACGACGACGAAGAGGCTGACCAAGACGGCGGTCCATCTAGCAAACATTTTTCTGACGAGTTCAATGGTTGGAACGATCAAAATTCCCAAGATCCTAGGGATGCGTCTGCCGGAAATTTGGAGGAACTTGAGGAAGTACTCGTAGGAAGTTTAACGCTTACGCGGGAACTCTTTGAGACGTACATGGACCGTCTCAACGATGTCGGTGAAGTACCATCAATTCAAGGTCGTAAGTGTCATCTGAATGCCCGGAAGAAACTACAATCGCTTACATAATTTCTCTACCTTAAGTTCCATGCCGCATTGGACGCAGGATAGCTCGGAGCGATCGCTGGTATACCGCGATTCTCAACGGCGTCTTTGACGGAGCTTTGCAGTACACCGACTCGACCGTAGGAGCTGGACCGTTCGGTCAAACATTTTGGCGTTGGGCAATAGCGAACTCGTCCCATGTCTCGCGCCAATGGATCACCCAAATGCTGCTAGATCCACGTGTTCGGAGTTTTCAGGTCAGAACTGCTCTAAGCCGCAGCGACTTCAAAAGCATCTACTCAGAGCTGCCGTTTGAACCACTCGATAAGACAGCTCCAAATGTAGCAGCCATATACTTCCTGAATATGAGACGTGGTCCTCGCGCCCCTCAACTTAAAAAGGACCTCGGATATACTGGCCAAGACTTCGGGTTCAAACCTTTAGACAGCAAAGTTGCAGTAGGCAAACGGTTGTTCGAGCATCAAGACACTATTAGACGCCTGAAGGAGCAGGATTTGCCGACGAACAAGCGAGGCCTTCAAGAAAGTCATGAGCAAGTCACCCAGCGAAAAGGCTATAGAAATGATGATAAGGGTGAAAAGTCACCACTATGGGTGCATCAACGATTCTCCCATGAAGATATCACCCAGATTTTCTACTGCCTGCTCTCCGTTTTCCCGGTTTCTCAAGGGGACGACCGTTTACTCTTCCATATCAGCTGTCTTGTCACTTTGGCTGAGACGATTGACATGAAATATCTTGAGACCATCACTCCACATCAGCACGTGTCCATTGATCTTGGCACTGAATTTGGTCTCGGCCTTAGACCAAACACTATGCCCGAACCTTGTATCCAAGGCACTAATCGTGCGCTGCCCATTAGTCAAGGCCTACATTGGTCAAATCCCGCATTCTATCGGTCAACGCACTCAGCACTGTTCTCGTGGACTAGCGGCCAGGTAGAGACGTTTCGTGACGTCTTTTTGTCTCAGGAGGCAGAAGTCTACGGAGAGCACTCAGTCCAATGGGGCTTTATACAGGATGAACCGGGGTATTCAAAAGAGCACTCAAGAGTTAGAAGCTCTTTATAGCTTACTTAAGCTCGATGACGAAACAGGTATACTTTCTTATAGAGCATGGAAGTGGAAAGAGAACTGGGCGAGAGTCTATCAGCTCAAGACCTTCCTCGAGACAAACGACTTAGTCAAGCCGCCACGCGATGTCAAAGACTTCTTTTATCACATCCCGGCACTTGAAGATGAACATCTAACGTTTGGAAACTTAGCCCACCTTTTCCAAGACTATCGTAAGGAGCTGATTGGGTATGATGAGCTGACGAGTTGGCCCGGTTATTCTGTTCGGTCCTTCGGCACGAGAATACTTCCTTCAATGCTCTCACAGGAGACCTGGGAACAAATCAAGCGTAAGAATACAGCTAAATTGGCACTGCCGTCTTGACTAGATTAACTAACGTGATTAGACGATCCACTTAAGTCCCTCAAATTACGAAAGGCATACTTGTCGAAATATCTTAACAACCGAGTACGCCACGTGACGATACACTACCTTTACGGGAGAATCACTCCGGTAATTTTGAGCTATGGGACAGGACCGCAGATGATTCAACTCCCAGAGTGTTCTTGGGAAACGTTAACGTCGGTATGGTATGATGCGACTGCGCAGCTACTTGCGGATGGTGTGCCCAATGGGCGATTCTTCCCAGCTGGCGTGGTAAACATTATGTCACGCTGGCACTATGAGAGACACAAATTCAAGACCATGTCGGATTGGCAGTCTCTGGCGTCTCTTCCATTACGGAGGTACAACCCTGCTCTCGACAGAGGTGGCATCGAGATGGAAATTAGCCCCTTAAATGTGGGGAAACAAGCTCTTGAATCCGCTGAGGGAACGATCTCGACTCTTGATGTACTGGAGGAGATTGATATGAGTGACTCGTCATGGGCTTCTTCAGATGACGATACATACTCAAGCGATGCTGAAGAATATCACAACGGGAGACACGTTCCCTACATTTGGCCCAGCGATGCGTCCCGCTACCAATTTTACTCCGACATCTATCCTCAATTGCCTCGCATTCCGTCTCGCAAAGATACCCTTGAAGAAGAAGGACGGGCAACTTCAGCTCTTGTGATAGACGGGAGAAAAGCAAGTGTCACGATATAACCCTGTCAAGGGGTTGTTTGATAGCTGGCTTACCCCTAATCCTTGCCGAGGGGGCGGGGCACCACTATAAGTCTATGGGCTGGTCCCTCTTCTATGAGATAACCTAGAATCAATACATTCAATAACCCTCATGTTCATGTGCTCCGCCTATAAAACTTGACAGCAAGGCAACAAGTGATGGGTCAGCATTACGTGTCTACATTAGAGATCCTTACACGTCTCGTGAGAGAGGTTCACAGGGAAACCTTTATGGGGACCCGGATCAGGTTCTTGATGAGGTTTCTCCAGAGGACTTTCGGAGATATGTCTGGTTTAAAACGGACACGAGTAAGTGGGGCGTTTCTTCGGGGAAACAGCTTGAAAAGAGATTCGGCTGGATTCTCGAGTACATTCTGGAGGACACAATGCCTCGTGAAGCCCTCTGCGTCAAAGATGCCGTCATTCAAGTTCTGTGGAGCATCGGCAGAGTTGGGCCCTTCGCCAGACACCCATATGAGTACCGCGCACATGACGGTAATTGCGAAGTTTCTTGCTCCAGACTTGTCGCCGACCTGGCTCACCGCAATTATGCGGTGCAATGATCTAGCAAAACAAGTCATGGAGACGTTATCAAGAGACTATATTCGTATTGACGAAACTCGCCTCAAAGGCAACTACATCGAACAAAATATATCTCCTAACTTCACGCCTTACGCTCAACTCTGGAGTCAAGAACAGATTGAATGGCTAAGATCAGAGATGCGATCTTGGCAGGTACGTCAGTCTCGTGATTGGCACGGACTTGCGGAACGATATAATGCTAAGCTTGTCCAATATCGCACCGCAGGGGCAATCGCAATGTGTGCGACTAAGAAAAAATTATTAAGATCTCTTCCTCATTAGGTTAGAAGATTTTCGCCCCGAGATGTACTTGTGTCATGCCCACTGAATATTAATAGTATTTTTGAAGTCTTAAAACAGTCGTGCTTTGTTATGTTAGGCGAATGAATGAGCTCAACCACATCATTAGGGGAGATCTAGCCTGGTCGTCATTCCCAAACCCTTCAGCTGAGGTTGTGTCTGGTAGATGGTCAATCAAAATGTCACGCTGTTGATGGATTTATGCGGCTCAGCGGCTGCATACCCAGACTGCTTGCATTGCCTAACGTTGTATCTCCAGCATCAGCAACAATAGAGGTCATCTCGTCAACCGAGGCGGAAAGGTCCAGAGGATCAAAACCACGGTCTTCAGCTTCATCTTCGTCTAAAATTGAGATGGGCCTGTCTTTGATGTCCACCTCCTGTATTTAAGGGCTTCCGGCCCCTGAGCTCCCCTTTTCTTCTTCAGCTTGATCTTCTTGTATTTAGAACTACCAATTACACCGGCTTTGCCTAATTGCAGGCGACCCTGTGCCACTAATTGACTGACTTCATGTAAAAGAATTAATATTACACTTCCTATTCTGCTGCTTAAAGTGGAGAAGCAGGCAAACCTAACTGAGAGAGGCAATAGCAAACAGATAGGGCGACCTAGCCTATACCATATGCGGCTGGGGTGGACACAGAGATAGAAGGAATACTCGTTCGGCTAGCCAGCCCTCACCCAATAAGCGGAGCGGCATTGGGTGAGGGCCAGCAATACGTAAATATTTTGAGGTTATCCTACGAATTATAATATATAAAACCCACAACACCCTAAGATCGAGTATATGCGCTTGTAAATGTGCTCTTTAGATGCCGATCTGTGAACCCTGTCATTAGCTCCTTCATTACTAGTTTGTATTTCTTCTTCCAAGGCTTGGAAAGTCGGTTGTTTCGCATATTAACTACCTCCTTTTCCTCCTCATCATCCAAAAAAAATATTCCTCCCGGCCTGGTGCCCATAAATTTCACCATACTTTTAAACCACCTTGCCACTAGCTTCTTTCCTTTCCTTGCGGGTAGCCTCTGCAATCGTTAGATCGTGGACCCGATTGGTTGCAAGTGCCTCTGCTAGCATTAACCGTTCTGATGCTTGTGATACTTTATCTTGAACTCGTAGAACTGATAGCGTAATTGGTATATCACCTTCTATAGCTGAAACAGTTTGTGAACGGACATATTCGAGTCCTCTTTTTCGTGATCTCATAGTTAAAGGCGTTTCAAAAAGGTTCCAATTTGTATAGGAAGGTGGTGGAGTTGTAAATCCCACTGACAAGGACAGCAATAGAGATGAAGGTGTATCTACAACTAGTTCTAGCATCTGAAGAGCTCGATATTCTTTCATTTTCTCAAGTACAATTTAAGGATTAAATAGGATCAATCCAGGTTTGCGAAATGCACTTTGATGTATCTTAGGATTCTTAAAGGTTTAGTTGTAAAATCGCTGAAAAAATGAGAAAAAATTCACTTTTAATATCTTAGTTGCGTTATTAAAGATCTCTTTTCGCACAACTTTCTTAAAGTTATACTTAAAACTTTAAAAAACACTAACATCTAATAGTTGTAAAAGATGTATATTATGTGGAGGTAAAAGGAATAGTCGAATCCGATGTTCCTAATAGTAGTTGATGAATAGTTGCGTAATATAAGAACTATGCCTATTAAAAATCAACATTTAATAGCTGCTTTTAGTTAATAACTCTGTAAATAGATTAAAGTGTTTAAGATACACTAATCCAAGCATGTTATTGCTATATCCTGTTGAGGAACGAGCGAATAGAATGTTACTATCTATATCGTTGTCAAAGTGCTTTCGTAGATGAAATGCGCCAGCAAAACAAATTATAAATGGTACTTTTTTCCCACTATAATTCAAAGTCTT
>Ga0335075_10010927_pt1 | contig 13752 bp, 12 predicted proteins | sample Lox_Sample_24_FD_206723 | JGI IMG/M metagenome (GOLD analysis project Ga0335075, IMG submission 206723) | Soil microbial communities from Loxahatchee National Wildlife Refuge, Florida, United States - Lox_Sample_2.4 | ecosystem: Environmental > Terrestrial > Soil > Wetlands | place: USA...
CAAGACTGCCCCGAACACTTCCTCGCCACGCACGCCGCCGACATCTACTGCTCCAGGGCCTGCGCGAAGGCCGAGCAGCGCCGGGCGCGTTCCGCGCTCGCGCGATAGGGAGCCGACCGTCTCCCGGACACGGTTGTAGGTCGCACTTCTGGCTCCCCGGAGCCGAAGGTTGAAGATCGGTGCGCTACCCGGGAGCCGGGGCTCTATTTGCGCTGTGGCGCGTGCGCGTAGTTCACGGGCTCCTCGACCAGTTCGAACACTCGGCCGCTGACTCGATGGTGGTAGACGCCCGGCACTTCTCGTAGTCGTTGCGAGAACATATGACTGCTCCAGGAGGCTGTCTCGATGCGGCTGGGTCCCTTCAGGCGCGCAACCATCTCGACGGCCGGTAGAAGGTCGGTGTCGTGCGTGAAGAGAATCGCGACATCGGCAGCGCTCGTGAGGATGGTCTCGGCGACCGCGAGCGCAAGCTGTACGTCGATGCCCTTCTCCACGGGAGTCTGGTCGGCCGCATATGGCGGCGGGTAGCGCAGAGGTCGTAGGCGAGGCACGATGATCGAGCCGCCCTCCCGAACCCATGCGGTCGCTTGACGACGGTTGGCTCCAAAGCCCACCGGATCTCGTGAGGAGCTTGGCTGACCACGGTGAATCTCGACACGCTCAAGCGTGGCCGTCTTTCCTCGATCGCGACCAGCTGCCAGTAGGCGAGCAAGCTTGTACGGGCTGAAGTTGCCGCGCTCATTTGGCTCAGCCTGCAGTTCGAACGCCTCGCGGGCTGTCTTGTAGGCGTTTTGCCAGTCGATGAAGATGGCAACCCGTGGCGGAGCGTCGCTCATAAAAGATTCCCCGCCAGAGCAGCCGTCAGGCCGGTCGGCGGGGAGCAATAAGTCCAGCATAACGAGTATCGGCGTCTCCTACAACCTCCTTGAACAGGCCGTTTTGTGCCGATCAGCTCAACCGGGCTCCGGGACAGGGTGTCGCGGATCGGCTTGTTTGGGCGAACGGTTCGCCCAAACCCCCGTGAAACCCCAATAAACACGGGGCATCGGTCGGCGGGCGCCAGGGGCATCAAAACGGCCGTTTTTCGCTTGGTTGTGCGGTTTCCGGACGGTTCTTGTGGACGCTCCGGAGGCGAGCGCTCTATCCACTGAGCTACGTGCGCGGGTGTCGCTACCGTAGCGAACCATGGACCTGTCGATCTTCTTCGCCGGAACCGGCGGCTCGGTGCCCAGCACTCGCCGCGGGCTGCCGGCTGTGCTGATCCGCAGGGGGGGCGAGCACATATTGATCGACTGCGGCGAGGGGACCCAGCGGCAGCTGATCAAGTCGGTCGGGCTGGCGGATCTCGACAGCGTGTTCATCACGCACTTTCATGCCGATCACTGGCTGGGGCTGCCGGGGATGCTGAAGTCGTTTGCCCTGCGCGAACGACAGCAGCCGTTGAGCGTGTACGGGCCGCGTGGACTGAGCGCGCTGATGGAGCAGATGCGGTTCGTGTACGGGCGGTTGCCGTATGAGCTGAGCATCGTCGAGCTCGAGCCGACCGAGACCGTTGCCGGCGAGGGGTATGCGATCGGCGCCATACCGGTCGCTCACAAGGGCGAGTCCTGCTACGGGTACGCGCTCGTCGAGGACGCTCGTCCCGGGCATCTCGATCCAGAGCTCGCGCAGCGACTCGGGGTCAATCCCGGTCCCGACTTCGGCCGGTTGCAGCGCGGAGAGACGGTCGACGGCGTCGCCCCCGAGCAGGTGCTCGGACCCGAGCGCGCCGGTCGCAAGGTCGTGATCTCCGGGGACACGTCTCCGTGTAAGGCGCTGATCGTCGCCGCGCACGAATCCAATCTGCTCGTGCACGAGTCGACGTTCGCGCAGGAGGAGTCAGAGCGCGCGCGCCAGACATCCCACAGCACCGCCCGCCAGGCGGCCGAGGTCGCGCGCGAGGCGCAGGTCGGCATGCTCGCGCTCACGCACATCTCCAGCCGCTATCCCGGTGGCGAGCTGCGCGCACAGGCGCGCGCCGTGTTTCCGCAGACCGAGGCGCCGCGCGACTACGACACGATCGAGATCCCGTTCCCCGAGCGCGGGGCGCCGCGACTGGTGCGCTGGTCTGACCGTCGTGCCCGTGAGCAGACCTCAGCCGGGTCAGCCGGGTCAGCTGAGTCTGCCGAGTCGCCCGAGCCCGTCCCGGCGGGATAGGCGCGCTGAGCTCGCGCGTCGTCAGGGCACATGTGCCGTACCCGAGCGCTCGTGCCATCCCCGAGCGCTGATACAGTCTGGCGCGATCCTTTAATCCGGTCCCGAGAGGCCAGGAAGGGAATACTCAGGGTGGACAGCGACGAGAAGACCGTCCTCGGCGAGGACGACATGCGGCGGGCGCTCACGCGCATCGCTCACGAGATCGTCGAGCGCAACCCCGGCGAACGCAACGACTCCGACCTCGACCTGGACTTGGACCGATCGCTCGCATCGGTGTCCTCTGTCCCGACGCTCGTCGGGATCCATCGGCGCGGCGCGCATCTGGCGCGGCGGTTGCGAGATCAACTGGAAGAGTTGCTCGGCGAGGAGGTGCCATTGGGGGACCTCGACATCGGGTTCTATCGCGACGATGTCTCGCGTCGGCCCGATGCGCCCGTCGTGCATGCCTCGCACATCGAGTTCGACGTTGACGGGCGCACGGTCGTGATCGTCGACGACGTCCTGTACACCGGGCGCACGGTGCGGGCCGCGATCGAGGCGCTGTTCGACTATGGCCGACCCGCGCGCGTGCAGCTGGCGGTGCTCGCCGATCGTGGCCATCGCGAGCTGCCGATCAGACCGGATTACGTCGGCAAGAACCTGCCGACCGCGCGCGCCGAGCACGTGCACGTGCGGGTGTCCGAGCTGGACGGCATCGACGAGATCGCCATCGCGCCCGCTGCGGCAGGGGTGCCCGCGGCATGAACCATCTGCTCTCGATCGAGGATCTCGACCGCGAGGCGATCGAGCGGATCGTCACCCAGGCCGCGCGGTTCGCGGAGGTGTCCGATCGCGAGATCAAGAAGGTGCCGGCGCTGCGCGGGCGGATGGTGCTGAACCTGTTTTACGAGGCCTCCACGCGCACGCGCAGCTCGTTCGAGCTGGCCGCCAAGCGGCTGTCGGCGGACGTGGTCAACTTCGCCGTGAGCGGCTCGAGCGTGGAGAAGGGCGAGTCGCTGAAGGACACCGTCCTGACCCTCAGTGCCCATAAGCCCGACGCGATCGTCCTGCGCACTCCGTGGGCCGGCGCCGCCGAGCTCGTCTCGCGCTGGTGTAGCGCGGCGATCGTCAACGCGGGCGATGGCAAGCACGAGCATCCGACTCAGGCGCTGCTCGACGTATACACGTTGCGCGAGCGTCTCGGTGGGATCGATGGCGCGTCGATCTGGATCGTCGGCGACGTGGCGCATTCGCGTGTGGCGCGCTCGAACATCATCGCGTTTCAGCGCATGGGCGCCCGGGTCACGCTCGCCGGTCCGCCGACGCTGATCCCGCGCGGGATCGAGCAGCTCGGCTGCGAGGTGTGCTACACCCTGGATGAGCTCGGCTCGGCCGATGTCGTGTATGCGCTGCGCATGCAGCGCGAGCGCATGAGCGAGACCTGGGTGCCATCGCTGCGCGAGTACTCGGCCTGGTATCAGATCAACGGTCGCCGGCTGGCGCCCCGCCAGGTGCTGATGCACCCCGGTCCGGTCAACCGTGGCGTCGAGCTCTCCGGTGAGGTGGTCGACTCCCCGCAGGCGGTCATCTCAGAGCAGGTGCAGGCCGGCGTGGTCGTGCGCATGGCCGTGCTGTATGAGCTGCTGGCCGGTTCGGGGATGCGACCGGAGGGAGTGTCACCCGGTTCGGCCGGTGCGCACGCACCCCGTCCCGTGCCCGAGCCCCAGCTGGCGTAAATGGTCGTTAATCCGCTCATCCACGGGCCGAGCACACCGGCCGAGCTGCTGCTGGCAGACGTGCACGCGCTGGATCCGAGCACCGGCATCGACGCGCGCCAGGACGTGCTCGTGCGCGACGGGCGCATAGCCGCCCTCGGCGAGCCGGGGTCGCTGGAGGGACCGGAGGGGATCGAGACGGTCGAAGGTCGCGGTCGGCATCTGCTGCCGGCGTTCGTCGATCCGCACGTGCATCTGCGCACGCCCGGACAGGAGCACAAGGAGGATCTGGAGACGGGCACCCGCGCGGCCGCGGCCGGGGGGTTCGGGGCGGTGATCGCGATGCCGAACACCGACCCGGTGATCGACTCGGCGCCGCTGTTGCGCTCGTTGCGCGACGCCGCCGCGCGCGATGCCCGCGTGCCGGTCGGTTTTCTGGCGGCGATCACGCGCGGGCTGGAGGGCGTAGAGCTGACCGAGATGGCCGAGCTGCGCGAGCAGGGCGCGCTCGGGTTCACCGACGACGGCCGTCCGGTTGCAAGCGCCGGAACGCTGCGCAAGGCGTTGCAGTACCAGCGGTTGTGCGGCGGGGTGATCAGCCTGCACGAGGAGGACCCGACCCTCTCCCACGGCGGGTCGATGCGCGAGGGCGCCGTCAGCGCGGCGCTCGGCATCGGCGGGATCCCGAGCGTGAGCGAGTCCACGATGGTCGCGCGCGACGCGGAGCTGGCGATGTATGAGTCCGCGCGCGTCCACTTTCAGCACCTCAGCTGCGCCGCCTCGGTGCAGGCCGTTGCGCATGCCAAGTCACTGGGGGGCCGAGTCAGCGCCGAGGTCACGCCCCACCATCTGCTGCTCAGCGACGAGTCCGTCCGCGGTCTGGATACGCGCATGAAGATGAACCCTCCGCTGGCCGGCGAGGACGATCGCCGCGCGCTGATCGCCGGGCTGCGCGAGGGCACGATCGACTGTGTCGCCACCGATCACGCTCCGCACGCGCGCGAGGAGAAGGAAGTCCCATTCGAGCAGGCCCCGATGGGCACAACCGGCCTGGAGACCGCGCTGGCCGCGCTCTACACCGGACTCGTGCTCACGGGCGAGCTGACGCTGGAGCTGCTCATACAGCGGATGACCGCGGGCGCCGCCCTGTTCGAGCTTCCGACCCCGACGATCGCCGTCGATGAGCCGGCCAACCTGACGCTCGTCGACCTCGACGCCGAATACCTGGCGGGCGAGCGCGGCTGGGAGAGCCGCTCGGAGAACTGCTGCTTCGCCGGACACCGCCTGCACGGGCGGGTGCTGCTGACGCTTGCGGCCGGGGCGATCGTATACAGGGAGCGGGTGTTCTCGGTGGTGGCGGCATGAGCCTGCTCGACCGTAATCGAACGGCACTGGTCGTCGTGGACATCCAGGAGGGGTTCAGGCCGTACGCCTCGTTCGCCGGTGTCGCCGAGTCCTCGCATAAGCTCGTGCAGGCCGCGCGCATCCTCGATGTGCCGAGCATCGTCAGCGAGCAATATCCGCGCGGGCTCGGTCACACCGCGCCGGAGGTCGGCCTGGACGAGGGGGAGGCCGGTGAGGACGGACAGGCGAGGGTCATCGAGAAGACCGTGTTCTCCGCCGCCCGCGCGGACGGATTTGACTTGAAGGGGCGCTCCCAGGCGATCGTGTGCGGGATCGAGACACACGTGTGCGTCAGCCAGACCGTGCACGATCTGCTCGACCGGGGTGTCGAGGTGCACGTGCCCGCGGACGCGGTCGGCTCGCGCCACCAGATCGACTACGAGCGCGGGCTGGAGCGTCTGGAGCGCGCGGGCGCCGTCGTGAGCACCGTCGAGGCGGCGCTGTTCGAGTTGCTTCAGCGCGCCGGCACCCCTGAGTTCAAGGCCGTCCAGAAGCTCATCATCTGAGATGACCGACGCAACCGCCTATGTGCTGCTGGAGGACGGCACGCGCTATGACGGGATCGCCTGCGGAGCATTGGATTCCGCTCGCCCCGCGCTCGGCGAGGTCGTGTTCACGACCGGTATGTCCGGCTATCAGGAGTCGATGACCGACCCCTCGTTCGCGGGCCAGCTGATCGTGTTCGCCTACCCGCACATCGGCAACTACGGGGTGAGCACCGAAGCGATGGAGTCCGAGCGGCCGTGGGCGCGCGCGGCGATCATGCGCGAGGCCTGCGATCGCGAGGACTCGCCGGGCGCCGAGGGCGGCTGGCTGCAGTGGTTGAGCGACTGCGGCGTGCCGGCGATCAGCGGAGTCGATACGCGCGCGCTGGTCATCCATATCCGCGACCGTGGCGCCATGCGCGGGGGAGTATTCCCCGCCTCGATCTCCGAACCGCAGGCGCGCGAGCTGATTGAGGCAGAGCCGCCGATGGCCGGCCAGGATCTCGCTGCGCTCGTGACCCCGTCTGCGGTCAGTCATCACGGGGAGGCGAACACCGGGCCGCACATCGCGGTGCTCGACACGGGCATCAAGGCATCGATGGTTCGCGAGCTGATCGCGCGCGGCGCGCGCGTGACACTGCATCCCTGCACGAGCACCCCCGCCGAACTGCTCGCCGAGAGTCCGGACGCGGTGTTCCTCGCCAACGGACCCGGGGATCCGGCGGCGCTCGACCACGTCGTCACGACCGTCCGCGAGATCGTCGGGCGTACCCCCGTATGGGGTATCTGCCTCGGACACCAGCTGCTGTGCCGTGCGGTCGGCCTGGAGACGTTCAAGCTCCCGTTCGGCCATCGCGGCGCCAACCATCCGGTCAAGGATCTGCAGACGGGACGCATCGAGATCACCTCCCAGAACCACGGGTTCGCCGCGCTCGGGCCGGGTGGTGCGCGCACGATCGACACCGACGAGCCGGTCCGCTGGCAGACCGACTTCGGCGAGGCCCAGCTATCGCACGTGAACCTGTATGACCGCACGGTCGAGGGTCTCGAGCTGCTGGACGTTCCCGGCGGCACCGTCCAGTACCACCCCGAGGCCGGTCCCGGACCGCATGACAGCCTGTATCTGTTCGACCGGTTCCTGCAGCGGATCGCGCAGGCCGCGTAATGCCTAGGCGCGATGACATCCACAAGATCCTGATCCTCGGCTCCGGGCCGATCGTGATCGGGCAGGCGGCCGAGTTCGATTACTCCGGGGTGCAGGCCTGCAAGGTGCTGCGCGAGGAGGGGTATGAGATCGTGCTCGTCAACTCCAACCCGGCGACGATCATGACCGACCCCGAGCTGGCGGATGCGACCTATGTCGAGCCGCTGCTGCCGGGCCCGGTGGCGCAGGCGATCGCCCGGGAGCGCCCCGATGCGCTGCTGCCGACGCTCGGCGGGCAGACCGCGCTGAACCTCGCTCACGCCCTGCACGACGACGGCACGCTCGCGCGCTATGACGTGGAGCTGATCGGCGCCAACTACGAGGCGATTGCGTGCGCGGAGGACCGTGAGCTGTTCAGCGCCGCGATGGCCCGCGCGGGGTTGGCGATGCCCAGGAGCGCGATTGCGACCACGCTCGATCAGGCGCTCGCGGCCCTGCCGGAGCTGGGGCTGCCGTGCATCGTGCGTCCCGCCTACACGCTCGGGGGTCGTGGCGGTGGGATCGCCCGCAGCGAGCACGAGTTCCGTGCGATCGTCATGCGTGGCATCGAGGCCTCCCCGATCGGCCAGGTGTTGCTCGATCAGTCGGTCCTCGGCTGGGGCGAGTTCGAGCTGGAGGTGATGCGCGACTCGGCGGACAACGTGGTGATCGTGTGCTCGATCGAGAACGTCGACCCGATGGGTGTGCACACGGGAGACTCGGTCACGGTCGCGCCCCAGCAGACGCTCACCGATCGCCTCTACCAGCGCATCCGCGATCAGGCGATCGCTGTGATTCGCGCGGTCGGTGTGGAGACGGGCGGCTCGAACGTCCAGTTCGCGGTCAACCCGCGCACCGAGGAGATCCTCGTGATCGAGATGAACCCGCGCGTCTCGCGCAGCTCCGCCCTGGCCTCGAAGGCGACCGGGTTTCCGATCGCGAAGATCGCCGCGCGCCTGGCGGTCGGCTACCGGCTGGAGGAGATCGACAACGACATCACCGGCGTCACGCCCGCCTGCTTTGAGCCGACGATCGACTATGTCGTCGTGAAGTGGCCGCGGTTTGCGTTTGAGAAGTTTCCCGGCACGAGCTCGACGTTGACCACGCACATGAAGTCGGTCGGCGAGTCGATGGCGATCGGGCGCACATTTCAGCAGGCGTTCGCGAAGGCGCTGCGCTCGCGCGAGCTGGACAAGCCGCCGTGCCTGGATTCGCTCTCCGATGAGGATCTGCTGGACGGTCTGCGGATCCCCGGTCCCGACCGGTATGAGGCGATCCTCGAGCTGCTGCGCCGCGGCACCGATGTGCAGAAGATCCACGCGTGCACGTCGATCGACCTGTGGTTTCTGCGCGAACTGCACGCACTGGCCACCGAGCCCGAATCGCCGTTTGCCGGGGAGCGCACGTTTCGCTCGGTCGACACCTGCGCCGCCGAGTTCCCGGCGCGCACGCCCTACTACTACTCGGGCTGGGAGCGCCCCCCGTCCGGCCGAGGCGGGAGCGATGGCGAGGAGGGCGACCGTCGGCCGGCGCACGAGGTCGCGCGCGGCGAGCGTGCATCGGTCGTGATCCTCGGCGCCGGGCCCAACCGCATCGGCCAGGGCATCGAGTTCGACTACTGCTGCGTGCATGCGGCGATGACCGTCCGCGAGTCGGGCCGGGATGCGGTCATGATCAACTGCAACCCCGAGACCGTCTCGACCGACTATGACACCTCCGATCGCCTCTACTTCGAGCCGCTCACACTACAGGACGTGCTCGGGGTCGTGGCGGTCGAGCGCCCGGAGGGCGTCGTCGTGCAGTTCGGCGGGCAGACGCCGCTAAAGCTCGCCGCCGGATTGGTCGAGGCGGGCGTGCCGCTGCTCGGTACGAGCGTGCAGGCGATCGACCTGGCTGAGGATCGCTCTCGGTTCGGGGAGCTGCTCGCACAGCACGAATACAAAGCGCCGCCTTACGCGACGGCAAGTTCGGTCGAGGAGGCGTTGAACAAGGGCGATGAGGTCGGGTACCCGCTGCTCGTGCGTCCCTCCTACGTGCTGGGCGGCAGAGCGATGGAGATCGTCTATTCGCGTGAGGGTCTCGCGGACTACCTCGGCCGTGAGCCCCCGCCCGAGGATGGGGGCGAGATCTTTCTCGACCGCTTCCTGGAGAACGCCACCGAGGTCGATGTCGACGCGCTGTGCGACGGCACGGAGGTGTGGATCGGCGGGATCATGCAGCATGTCGAGGAGGCCGGCGTTCATTCCGGGGACAGCGCCTGCGTGCTGCCCCCGCACTCGCTCGGGGAGGAGATGCTGCAGCAGATCCGCTCGGCCACGCGCGAGCTGGCGTTGGCGATCGGCGTCGTCGGACTGCTGAACGTGCAGTACGCCGTGCATGCCGGCGAGCTGTATGTGATCGAGGCCAACCCGCGCGCTTCGCGCACGGTGCCATTCGTTTCCAAGGCGATCGGCGTGCCGCTGGCCAAGCTCGCGTGCCGAATCATGCTCGGCGAGCGGATCGCCGATTTCGAACTGCCCGAGGACAGGCAGGGGGTTGGCTTTGGCGAGCACGTCTCGGTCAAGGAGGCGGTGCTGCCGTTCGATCGCTTCGAGGGCGCCGACGCGCTGCTCGGACCGGAGATGCGCTCCACCGGGGAGGTGATGGGGATCGCGCGGGATTTTCCGAGTGCGTTCGCCAAGGCCCAAGCGGCGGCCGGGGTCCCGTTGCCGACGCAGGGGACCGTGTTCATCACCGTGACCGACTCCGACAAGGCGGGCGCGATCGGAGTTGCTCAGAGCCTGCACGAATGCGGGTTTCGCATCGTTGCCACACGCGGCACGGCCGAGGCTATCGCGCGGATGGGCGTGCCCGCCCAGGCGATCAACAAGATCGCCGAGGGCTCTCCGCACGTGCTCGACTGGATCGAGCGCGGCGACGTCGACCTCGTCGTCAACACACCCACCGGCGTGGGAGCGCGCAGCGATGGCTATGAGATCCGCCGCGCCGCCGTCAGCCACGGCATCCCCTGCCTGACCACGCTCGCGGCCGGCCTCTCCGCCGCGCGTGCGATCGCCGGCGCCCGCCGTAACGGCGAGCCTGAGGTGCTGTGCCTGCAGGAGTTGCACGGCGTGAGGACGGGCCTGAGCCTGTGAGCCTGGCCCACCTAGGCAGGCGGCTGCTGCCTGTCACCGGCATGGACGAGCTCGGCCCATATCGCGTGCTGCGCGTCTCAGATCCCGACGGACCGCCGCCGGATCCGGGGCAGTTTGCAATGCTCGCGGCGGCCGAGCGCTGGGGTGGAGGTAGCGACGAGCGTCCGTACCTGGCCCGCGCGTTCTCGGTCGCACGGGTTCGTGACGGCGAGGCGCACTACCTGCTGGAGGACGTTGGACCCGGCACACGCCGGCTGTGCGAGCTGCGTGCGGGAGATGGGCTGTGGGTGCTCGGTCCGCTCGGTCAGGGGTTCACGGCTCCCACCGAGGGTCGTCGAGCGTTGCTCGTCGGTGGTGGTGTGGGGATCGCGCCGCTGGCGATCCTGCAGGACTCGCTGATCCTCGCCGGGCTCGGCGCTGCTGCGCGACGCACGCGTTGCGAGCGACGATGGGTCGGTGGGTCATGGCGGGCTCGTCACCGATCTGCTCACCGCAGAGCTCGATCGGGACGCGCACGCGGTCGTGTATGCGTGCGGTCCGGCGCCGATGCTGGAGGCCGTTCGAGCGCTGTGTGCGGCGCTCGACGTACGAGCCCAGCTCGCGCTGGAGGCCGGTATGGCGTGCGGGTTCGGTGCTTGCTACGGCTGCGTCGTCCCCGCGCGCGCGGGCGGGTATATGCGTGTGTGTGTCGATGGTCCCGTGATCGACGCCGCCGAGCTGGAACATGTTGACGAGTATGCGGGCACGCCCCCATGAGTGCGCCTGGCGAACACGATCCACGCCCATCCCCTTGCCGGTCGTGGGGATACGCCGGCGGGTACGGCGAGCGACGGGTATGCGATGAGCGTTGAGTTCTGCGGCCTGCAGCTCTCCCACCCCGTGATCAACGGCTCAGGAACGTTCGACGCGATTGCCGCCCGGCGTGCGTTTGGACAGGCGCTGGAGCGGGAGTTTCCGTTCGCGGCGTTCGTGTCCAAGACGATCACCCTGAGTCCGCGCGCCGGCAACCCGGCGCCGCGACTGTGGGAGGCCCCCGCCGGCCTGATCAACTCGATCGGCCTGCCCAACCGGGGCCTGCATGGATATCTGGCCGAGGATCTGCCCGCGCTCACGCGCTGGCTGCAGGTACCGCTGATCGCGAACGTGATGGGCTCCACCGCCGTCGAGATCGCACAACTCCTCCAGGCCTGCGACGCGCGCGAGGAGATCGCCGCGATCGAGCTGAACGTGTCCTGCCCGAACGTGCGCACCGGCCTGGACATCGGCGCCGATCCGGCCCAGCTGGAAGCGGTCGTTCAGGCCGTGCGTCCGAGCACCGGTAAGCCGCTGATCGTGAAGCTGACCCCCAACACCGCTGACGTATCCGCGTGTGCGCGTGCGGCCCAGGAGGGGGGAGCGGACGCGGTGTCGCTGATCAACACGCTGCGCGCGATGGCTCATGCGCCGCGTACCGCGTTGGACCCCTCGCGGCGCTGGCTGGGCGGCGGCATGGGCGGCCTGTCCGGACCCGCGATCCGCAACGTCGCGCTCGCGCAGGTGGCGGCCGCGGCGGCGCGTGTGGAGATCCCGGTGATCGGCATGGGAGGCGTGCAGAACGGGACGCACGCCCAGGACCTGCTCGACGCCGGAGCGACACTCGTGGCCGTCGGAACAGAGAGCTTTCGCGATCCGCTGGCGGGAGCCAAGATAGCTCGCGAGCTGCGCCCCAGCGTGGCCTGAGAGTGCCCGGGGTCTGGGGGGACAAGTCAATCGAGCGCTTGATCGGTTCGGTTGAGAGGGAGATAAAAACCCCTGCAAACACGCCCTGCCACCATCCAGGACCCTCGACATAGCTCGACCTCAAGTTGAGGTACAGATGAATTCAAGGAGTTGCCCTTGATCGTCGTGCCCCGCCGTGTAGACTCGCCGCCCATGGCGACGGCGACCGAACCCACGGGCCAAAAGCACGCGATCGCACTCGAGCGGTCCCCGATGGCGCCCGAGCGGTCCCTCAACCAGCGGATGGACGCGCTCGCGCGAGCCAACCGGATTCGCACCAAGCGCGCCCAGCTCAAGCGCGATCTGAAGTCCGGGCGCCTGTCGATCCACACGCTGCTGCTGAACCCGCCCGAGTACGTGGAGACCGCCAAGGTGTTCGACATGTTGCTGGCCGTCCCCAAGTACGGGCGCGTCAAGGTCAACAAGATCCTCGCCCACTGTCGGATCTCGCCGAGCAAGACGATCGGTGGCCTGTCTGAGCGCCAGCGCAGCGAGCTCGTATCGCTGCTGCGACGCTGATCGCGCAGATCCCCGCCGCGGAACCTCCGGCAGCCTCCGCCGACCGCGCGATTAGTGTCCCGGCCGTGGCGCGCGTGTTTGTCATCACAGGGCCTTCGGGCGTGGGCAAGGGGACTCTGATCAGGGGGCTGATGGAGCGTGTGCCCCAGCTGCAGCTGTCCGTATCCGCGACCACGCGCGCGCCGCGCCCGGGCGAGCGCGACGGTGTCGAGTACCACTTCCTCACTCGCGAAGAGTTCGATCGCCGGGTCGCGGCGGGCGAGTTCGTCGAGCACGCCGACTACGCGGGGCGCAGCTACGGGACGCTGCGCTCCGAGCTCGAGGATCGCGTGCGCGCGGGCATGCCGGTCGTTCTGGAGATCGAGGTCCAGGGTGCGCGCCAGGTACGCGAGTCGGTGCCGGATGCCGTCCAGGTGTTCATCGCGCCCCCATCCCTGGATGCTCTGCGCACACGCCTGATCGGACGCGGAACTGACGATCAGGAAGAGGTCGAGCGCCGGCTGCGAGTCGCCGAGCAGGAGCTGACCGCCCAGCCCGAGTTCGCTCACGTGGTCGTCAACGACCGACTGGAGGACGCGCTGGAGCGGCTGACGGCGATCGTCCTCGCCGAGCTGGACTGAGCGGAGCGCGCGGGTCTTGCGCGGATCTTCGTGAGCGCCCCGCTCGCGCTCGCCGGGCCGCGGCCACTACAATCGGTGCTCAACCAGGAAAGGCTCTGACCAAGTGATCTCACCCCGCATCGATCGACTGCTGGACAACGTCGACTCCAACTACGCCAGCGTGCTCGTGGCCGCCAAGCGGGCGCGCCAGATCAACAGCTACTACCACAACCTCGGCGAGGGCACGTTCGACGAGTTCCCGCCGCCGATGGTCGAAACCGTCTCCAAGAACTACCTCACGATCGCCCTCGAGGAGGTAGCAGCGGGGAAGATCAAGTACCACTACAGGTAGCGCGGGGCACGTGGCCGAGGCGCAACGCCGCGGCCAGAGCTTGCCGAGGCCGGCCGCGCCCTCTAAAACCTGAGTCATGTCCCGCATCCTGCTCGGCGTCAGCGGCGGTATCGCCGCGTACAAGGCGCTCGAGCTCGTGCGGTTGGCGACGGGCGCGGGCCACTCCGTGCGAGTCGTTCAGACACCGGCGAGCAGGCGGTTCGTTGGGGCGGCCTCGTTTCAGGCGCTGACGGGGGCGCCTGTGCTGATGAGCGAGTTCGAGCGCGACCCCGCGCGCGGAGCCTATCCTGGACAGCCGCTGCCGGCACACGAGCCGCTCAGCCACCTGGAGCTCGTGGCGCGCGCCGAGGTCTATGCGATTGCGCCGGCCTCGGCCAACACGATCGCCAAGCTGGCGGCCGGGCTGGCCGACAACCTGTTGAGCAGCT
>Ga0335075_10010929_pt1 | contig 13752 bp, 15 predicted proteins | sample Lox_Sample_24_FD_206723 | JGI IMG/M metagenome (GOLD analysis project Ga0335075, IMG submission 206723) | Soil microbial communities from Loxahatchee National Wildlife Refuge, Florida, United States - Lox_Sample_2.4 | ecosystem: Environmental > Terrestrial > Soil > Wetlands | place: USA...
TGAGCCCGCCAAACCCACTGGTCCCAACTGGTTGAACCGGTCCATAATTTGACCTCCCACGTCACGAATTCGGTCGGTAAGCGCCCGCTGTTCCTCGGCAATTTCAACCTGGGCGGCCTGCATCTCGTCATCGCCCTGCGCCGCGTCCGCCCACGCCCCCGACGCCGTGGTCAATTCCGCCGACCCGAGCCCCAACGCCGAGGGCTCCAAGATGGTCGATGGGGATATCAGGCCCAGGTCCTGCAGGAGTGCGAGGAGTCCGGACGTGGGCAGTGCGGCCAGCGCCGGGGAGGCCGAGGGCGTCGCGAGCCCCTGCAGCGCCGTGGGCAAGGTCGAGGTCAGCTTCGAGAGCACCTGCTGTGTGTTCGTCGCGGCCGATGTGCCGGTGGCCTGGGCGAGCCCGGCGGCTCGATCGCCCAACCCGCCCGGGTTGCTGGTCTGCGGCGGCTGGGTGAACGGAGTCAGCGTCGTCGCGGACGCCGACACGCCCGCGTAGCCGTACATCGCGGCGGCGTCTTGGGCCCACATCTCGGCGTAGTGGGTCTCGGTGGTCGCGATCGCCGGGGTGTTTTGCCCGAAAAGGTTGGTCGCCACCAGCGCCCTCAACTGGACGCGGTTGGCCATCACCACCGGCGGCGGCACCGTCGCCGCAAACGCAACCTCATAGGCGGCGGCCGCGACTTTGGCCTGGGTGGCCGCCTGCTCGGCCTGCGCGGCGGTGGTGCTCATCCACGCCACATAGGGGCTGGCCGCGGCGGCCATCGACACCGATGACGGGCCCAGCCAGGGCCCGGCGACCAGCCCCGAGATCACCGATCCATAAGAGGACGCCGCCGAGTGCAGGTCGCTGGCAAGCCCGTCCCATACCGCCGCGGCGGCTAGCAGCGGCCCCGACCCGGGACCCGTGTACATCCGCCCCGAGTTGACTTCCGGTGGTAATGTCGCGAAATCCATTGCCGCACAACCTCCTAGCTAGTCGCGATCGCGTTGTTAGCTTCGGTGGGATACGACCGCGAGACGGATCATCCACCGTAATCCTGCACCGATAACGGGCTAGCCAGTACAAACTCGCCGAAGACGAGCTAGAAGATCCCGCTCGCTCACGCTGGAGCTGCGGTCATTTGCGACGCCCGCACCGCGGCGCGCGTCGTCGCAGAGGCGGTGGGTTCACATCCCACCACCCCATGTGGTGTTTAGGAGGGCAGACCGGCCTTGATTGCCGCATCCTGCTTGCGCGCGAGATCAAGCACGAAGTCCGGTGACACCGGATCGTTGGGCGCGCTGTCGAACACGATGGTCGCGGCGGCCTTGCCCTCGGCGAACAGCGCCACGGCGCTGGAACGTCCGCTCGTGTCCTGCCCCACCGCCATCACGCCGCCGGTTCCGACGTCGATTGGAGAGGGCGGCGTTCCCTTCACAAACAAGTCGGTGTTTTTGGCGTTGTCGTTGTTCACCTGTGTCGCCGCGTTGGCGTCGGGAAAGACGCCGATCATGATGTGGATTTTGCGAGAGCCGTCCTGATTGCTGAAGTCGCCGTTGATGCCCGGTGAGCTCGGATCCGATCCCGATTGGTCCAGCTTGAAGGTGTCGCCCGGCACGCTGATGTCGCTGGGCTTGATCAGCAAATTGCTGTAATTCGAGGGCTGCCCGGCGCCGCTGGTGGACGACGACGGCGCGGCGGAAGACGAAGGCGCGGACGTACTCGACGCCGACGACGACGCCGACGACGACGGGCTTGAGGACGTGTCGTTCCCACACCCTGCGACCACCGCGCTGGCCACCAAGGCGCTGGCCGCCAAACCGACTGCGAGCACCGATACCTGCGTCACGATGGGCCTCCCTCGAGGTGTGATCACGGCTTGCCGACGTCCTCGGGCAACATAGCGGACGGTCGGGTCCACACGGTAGCAAACTGGTGAAACCTCTTGTTTGCTGGACGGACCGCGAGCCTTCGGCTTCACCGGCTCAGGCTTCCAGATCCGGTTGCAGACGCCGTCGCCGCTCGCGGGGCGGCCTTGCCCGATCGGCGGGTTCCGGCGGCCGGGGGTTCGCCACCGGGATGGGTGCGGCGCCCGTCCAGGTTTGCAATTCCGCGCGCGCGACCAGCCGGCAGTGGTGGGTGGCCGCCAACTGGTGGGCGGCCCTGGTGAACCCGCGATTTGTCACCACGACCGTCTGATCGCAACCGTGGTGCAGTGCACCGGAAACCACCTGCTGTACCGCGGCGATGCCGACGGCCTTTGCCAGCCTCTTGCATTGGACGGCCATACGGGTGTCGTCCTTTTTGGCGATGAGGTCTACCCCGTAGTCACCGCTGGCGGCGGTGCGAATGACGCTCCAACCCGCGGTTCGCAGCTGCGCGGCAACGAATTCTTCAAAGTCCGTGCCCGACATCTGATCGATGGCCGCCATGCCCGATGTCACGTACTCGAGGTCACGCCGTCGCTGTCGTTCGGCTCGGTAGCGGTCCCGTTGCGCGGACAGCCACAACAGGATGAGCACGCTCACGAGCAGGCCACCCAGCGCCGCCGAAAACCCGGCCAGCACGCTGCCGGTGGCCCGCTGCGTGAAATACCAAGGGAGAGCGAACCCTACCAGCAGCAGGGACCCGAGTATCTTCTCCATGACTCCTCGTTGCGCTGCGCCGACGCGGCCTCGTCCGATCAACCTAGCGCAGGGCTGTGACACTGCATCGACGCAAACAGCGCGCGGTGATTGTCACTCGACACTAAACTTTGCCTGCATGGCGTCGGTCAGACCGAAGTCCCAGGAGAAGGTGCGTCGCGCAGTTCGCGGGCCCTTCACCAACGTTGCCGAATCCGCGGTGAAAACGGACTTTCCCCACCACCCAACACTGTTGGAGATCGCACAACGGCAGAAGGCCATCGAGGTGTGGGAGGCGTTGAACAACGGCGGCTACCGATTCGCCAAACCCGGCACCATCATCGGCATGCTGATGACCGCCCTGATGGTGTATGTCGCGTTTACGCCCATCCCGCCGAATTGGCCCTGGAACATCCCGCTGGTGATCGTGGCCATTTTCTCCACGGTCGCGACGGTGGTGTGTGGCCTGTTGTGGTTCGACAAGCCGAACCCCGGCTGCCGTCCCGAGTTGTTGGCCATCGTGCCGTTCTCGCGGGCGGAAAACCTACATCTGATGCATGAGCAGGCGCCCGAGCCGTACCGCGCGACCTGCGCTTGTCCCGGATGTGGCGAACTATCCACCCACCTGGTCCGCAAGCCGGCCCACGACGAGCCGGCATCGGCGATGGTTGTTCGGCATTGCGGCGTATGTGAGCGGGAGTGGATGCAGGGCTAATCCTTTACGCGCCAACGTAATTTCACATCTTGACGGGCAGCCGGGGGACCGTAGTTTCGACTACGTGCCGCTCTACATCCTGCGCGGACTGGACACGCTGCATATCGAATTCACCGCGAAGTCATGACGACGAGCTAGCCGGCCTGAACCGCACCCGGGTGCCGTAGCGGGGCGCCAGCATGATGGAGCGGCGCACGATTCTCTCGGGCGCTTCATCGACGGCGCTGAAATCACCCTCACGCAGCAGCACGTGTAGCACCGTGGTCAACTCGCGCATGGTAAAGCTCGCGCCCAGGCAGCGTTTGATGCCGCCGCCGAACGGAACCCACGCGTAGGTCTCGGGCCGGGCGTCCAGGAATCGTTCGGGGCGGAATTCGTTGGGGCGCTGGTATGTCGCGGGGTTGCGATTGATGGCGATGATGTGGATGACGATTCGGGTGCCGGGATCGACGCGGTAGCCCCCGACGGGAAACGGTTGCGCGACAACGCGGGCCGTGAAGGGTGCGGGCGGACGGATCCGCAACGTCTCGTTGATGACCGCGGTCGTGAAAGCCTCCTCGCCGCTGACGGCTTCGGCGCGCACGCGGCGCAGCGCGTCGGGATGGTGTAGCAGCAGGTCGAAGACCCACGCCAACGTGGTCGCGGTTGTTTCGTGCCCGGCCAGCATCAGGGTGATCAGATCGTCACGAATTTCACTGTCCGACAAGCGTTCTCCGTCGTCTCCGCGTGCGCACATCAAGAGTGCCAGGATGTCGAGGCGCTCGCTGAGGCGCGGATCGTTGCGCCGTTGCGCGATGAGTGGCATGACGGCGCGGTCGATGTCCCTATTGGCTTGGGAGCGCTGTGGCCACACCCGCAATGCGCCCGCGTGGCGCAGCGCGTAGCGGACGGTCAGTTGCTCGGAAACCCCGAGATTCAACAGACGCTCGAATGGCGCGCCCAGTCGGCGCACCTCGTCGGGATCGTCAACGCCGAAGATGACCTTGACGATCACGTCGAGCATCAATGCCCGTGCCGCCGTGAGCATCTCGAACGGACGGTCAACCGGCCAGCTGCGCATCGCCGCGCGGGCGGAATCCTGCATGATCGGCACATAACTGCTCAGCGCGGCGCCGTGCAAAGCGGGCGTCAAGAGCTTGCGCCGCCGCAGATGCTCGGGCTCCTCCTGCACGAACATCGATCCGGCGCCGTAAATCGCGGCGGCGGGTCCCACACCCTCCCCGCCGAGCAGGACGTCCGCCGGGGCGGTGAACACCTCCTTGGCCAACCGCGGATCGGACACGATCGCGACGTCGCCCAGGCTCAGGATGGGCATCGTCATGATCGGTCCGTATCGGCGTATCAGCCGCAGCATCCGGCGTTCCCCACCCACCAGATAGGCGATTGCGTAGGCCGCGGCAAAGGCCGAGCGAAGCATGCGCGGAGCGGGCAAGCCGGGTGGCGCGCTCAAGGCGGCGCAACCCTGGTCTTCGGCTTGATTTTCGACTATGCGCACCGCTCGGGCTCGGCCTCGCAGAGAGGCGTCACGCCGCGAAACCGGTATCGGTGTGCGGCCACCCAGCGATAGATGGCGTTCTGCAGCGCGCCCACACCGGGAAGCCGGTAGATCCACAGCGGCAGTGAGGTGCCCAGCGCCGCGGACAGGGCCGCATTGATGGCCTGCGCGCCGGCGAAGACGGCGCCCGAGGAGTCCAGCCACCAGGCCGATTCCGGCAACCGGTCGTCGGCAATCCCGAGCCGCTCGGCCATGCCCGGCGCCTGGAATGGCTCGATCCGCAGCCGGCCCGCCCTATTCCATCGGGCCAGCCGGTTGGCCAGGCGAGTGCACATCCCGCATCGGCCGTCGAAGACCAAAACGCCGAGCATCTCCCGATTGTAGGTCGCGGGCGTTTCGGTGCGGCACTATGCGCAGTCGGCGCAGACCGGAAGCCCGCCGCTGGAGTTGCGCAGCCGGTTGCGGTGCTGGACCAGAAAGCAGCTCGAGCACGTGAACTCGTCGGCCCGCTGCGGGATGACGGTAAACGACAGTTCCTCGGAGGCCAGGTCCGTGCGGGACAGCGCGAGGAAATGCACATCGCTGGGGTCCTCGTCGATAACTGCGGTGGACAACTCGGGCAGCGTGGACGTCAGCTCGCGCAGCGCGGCGATGTCTTGGGCCTCGAAGTCGGATACGCGCCGTGCGTCGTAGTCGCTGGCGGTCGTCGTCATGGCTGTTCCTTCCTGCTAAGCGGCGGGTCTGCACTCCCCTGTACTCACCCCATTGGCTCAGGCGATACCCCGTTCAAGTGCCTGCCACACCATTCGCGCGGAAAAATATTCCACACGTGACAAGTGACGCCGTTCGGCGGCGAAACCCTCAGGCCAACGTCGCCGCCGTCCCGGATGTTTGTTCACCAAACCGCCCCTAATTAGATACCTAATATTCCCTTGTGAAGCGGACTTTAGGTATCTATTCTACCGATTTAGGCGTATTCGCGGTATGCGTTGTCGGCAGGCGCACTCACCGCAAGAATCAAGAATTAAGGACCCGCCATGAGCAACACATCTCGCCGTCGCTCCGACACCTCACGCCGTCGCGTTGCCCTGGCCGCCGGTGTCCTGCTGGCCGGCGCGGCCATCCCCATCGCCGCGGCGGGCACCGCGTGGGCCGACGACCCACCCGGCTTCGGCGGCGCACCCCCACCCCCGCGCCCGCCGGCGCCGGCACCAACCCTCACGGAGAATCTGAGCCAACTGACCAGCCAAGGGCTTTCGGGAAGCCAGGTCCAAGCCGTCTTCACCGCCGAAAATGACCACACTCCCGTCGAGGTGTCTATCAACGGCGGGATCGTCGTCGACGCCAACAACCTGGGCACCGGCGCGACAGCCGCCTCGGGCAGCAACAACGACATTGCGGTCGCCATCGGCGCCGGCAGCACCGCCACCGACACCGCCGTCGACTCCAAGGACGTGGCGTTCGCCGACGGCGCCAACAGCTCCGCCAAGATAGCAGGGGCAGCTCAAAGCACCGCGACCGCCAACGGCGCAGAAAGCCAAGCGGACATCATCAGCACCGCAACCGGTGCCATGTCGGATGACGCGGTACGCGCCACTGGCAGCGGCAGCATTGCGGAGGTGGAAAACTCCGGCACCGAGTCCGTCTCGAACGACACCGCGACCGCCAGCAACAACGGCTTCGCGGAGGTCGTCAACGACGGGTCCAGCACCGTCGCCGTCACGCAAGACACCGCGTCCGGCGACGACGGTGCAGCCTTTGTTTTGGATGCTGGCAATAGCACCGCCACCGCGGACAACACCGGCCAGGGCAGCCTCACCGGCATTGGCGGCTTGAGTAACAACGCTTACCGTCCCGGCGCGTCTGTCAGCTACGCCACCGGCAGCACCGCCACGGCCGAAAATCCGGGCAGCTTGGCCTCTGTTACAGGCGCGTACCACGGCTTGCATGACTTAACGTTCGAGTACACTTCCGACAGCCACGCCACGGACAACAACGGCGGTTTAGCTTTTGTCACAACCAGCGACACCAGTCTCACTAACTAGACCCAGTGACCCAAGCGGCAGCGAGACTGACCCACTATCGGCTAGCGGTTGAGCTTGCCGTCCCGCACCGCCGTCAGTGCGTCATCCAGCGTTGGGTAGAGCGGGAAAGTCTTGTCCAGGCCGGTCAAATGAATCGGCCTTTTGGTCGCCGGGCCGCGCGCGACGACCCCGAACAAAGTGGACTTCCCGAGTTTCTCGTAGGTCGCGGCGAGGATTTTCAGTCCCACCGAACCGAGGAACTCGACCGCAGAAAGATCGATGACCAGCGCCTTCGGCGCTTCTGCGACCACCGCGCCGATCGCCTCTTCCAGGGCCGGAGCGGTGACCAAATCGATTTCGCCGCTGACACTGACCACGGACACTCCATCGTGGTCCGCAACCAACGTGGTTATCGAATCAGGAGCTGACAATGGCGATCCTTCGTCCCGGGCCTTAACTGTGGTGCAAGCCTAACGTGCCGCGCGAACTGCGAGAAGAATAAGGCCTCGACTCCTGCGCCGCGATCACCCAGGCTAGTCTCCCATAGGAGGTGCGCTTTGCGGAGTGGGACGCTGCACGCGGGAGGCAAGATGTCAGATTCGCCGTCAGACTATGGAACCACCACCAGCGCCGCCGCACAGACGGTCAGCGAGGGGCTGCTGCCACAGCTGGTCCAGCACCTACGGCAAAACCGCACCGTCCTGCGTGAGGAATGGGCCCGCAGGATCACCGAGGCAGAGCTGCTCACCGCGATGGCCCCCGAGGAGCTCTTCTCCGAGGCGACCGCCATCTATGACAACTACGTCGAGGTGCTCGAGACCGGTAGCGTCGAGGCGCTGCAGGCCTACGCGCGCGACCTCTCCGAACGCATCATCCCGCGAGGCGTCGAGACCGACGAGGTCATCGGTATCGTGTTGTTGCTGCGAGATGTGTTGGCGCGCTCCCTCTTCGAGAAGTACCAGGCCGAGTTTGGAATGCTCAACCGGGTTCTGGACGCCTACGAACCGGCGGCCAACCGCATCGCCAATACCGTGGCCGTCAGCTTCGTGCAGGAACGCGAGCGCATCATCCGCCAGCAGCAGGAGGCGATCCGCGAGCTGTCGACGCCGGTGCTGCAGGTGCGTGAGCAGCTGCTGATTTTGCCGATCATCGGTGTGCTCGACAGCCAGCGCGCCCGCCAGGTCACCGAACAACTGCTGAGAGCCATCCGCGCGAACCGCGCGAAAGTGGTCGTCATCGACATCACCGGTGTGCCCACCATCGACTCCACGGTGGCAAACCACCTGGTGCAGACCGTCGACGCGTCCGGGTTGATGGGCGCGAGCGTCATCATCACCGGTCTGTCCTCGGAGATCGCGCTGACGCTGGTGACCATCGGCTTGGACCTGTCGAAGATGAATGCCGTCGGTGACCTGCAGGGCGGTATCGAAGAAGCCGAGCGCCTGCTCGGCTACGAGGTCACGCGCACCGGCGAGCAGACCGGGTGAGCACGACTAGCACGAGCCGTCCATGCCAGTACCCATCCTGAAACAGGGCTCGATTCTTATCGCGTCGGTGCAGGCCGCGCTCACCGACTCCGACGCCGAACGACTCCGGTACGACCTCATGGCGCGGGTCAGCCAGTTCCGCGCGCAGGGCATCATCGTCGACGTCACCGCCATCGACGTGATGGATTCGTTCGCGGCCCGGTCGCTGCGGACCATCGCGCACATGACGCGGCTGCGCGGCGCCGACACGGTGATCGTGGGCCTGCAGCCAGAGGTGGCCTTCGCGATGGTCCAACTGGGGCTGGCGTTCGACGACATGAACACCGCGCTGGACCTTGAAGAGGGTCTTGCACTGCTGAATCGTCAACGCGGACTTGGGAAATCGACGATCGGGCGCGACGGTGGCGGATGACATTGTCGTCGACATCAATAACTCCGACGACATAGTCGCAGCCCGCAAAGCCGGACACCAGCTCGCATTTGATCTCGGATTCACGCTCACCGACGTCACCATGATCGCGACGGCGATCTCCGAGATCGCACGAAACATCACCAGCTACGCGGGTCGCGGCCAGGTTCGCGTCGCGGTGGCCGAGCGCGAGGGCCGCAAGGCTCTGGTGGTGCGCGCCGAGGACGAGGGACCTGGCATCGCCGACATCGAGCGCGCCATGGAGGACGGGTATTCGACGGGCCGCGGGCTGGGAATGGGCTTGCCCGGCGCCCGGCGCCTGATGGACCGATTGGTCGTGGAATCCGTCCTCGGACAGGGAACGGTTATCGAGATGTGGAAATGGGTTCCTACTAGTGCGTGACAATGGCCGGCTGGGGCCGATCGAGTGGGCGACGGCGGGCCGCCCGCTGCCGGGCGAGCCGACCTCCGGTGACCGGGCGATCGCGATCGACATCGATGGTGAGGCCGCCCTGTTCGGTGTGCTGGACGGCCTTGGCCACGGCCCGGCCGCCGCACGGCCCGCGCTGCGCGCCATCGATGCGCTCAGGCAGGCCCCCGGTGAGCGGCTGGAAGTTTTGGTGCAGCTCTGCCATCGCGTGCTGGCGAGCACCAGGGGAGTCGCCATGACCCTGGCGAGGGTGGACTTTTCGGCAGGCACCCTGACGTGGACCGGCGTCGGAAACGTCAGCGCCAATCTGGTCGCCAAGACCTCGCTGGGCACCCAGATCCGGGCCTCGGCGCGACTCACCGCGGGCATCGTCGGCTTCCGCATCCCGGAAATCCGGCCCGCACAGGTCGTCCCGATACGCGCCGGCGACCTGCTCGTCATGGCCACCGACGGCATCGACCCGGACCACGTCGACGGGATCGACTTCGCCGCCTCCGCAACCGGCATCGGCGAACATATCCTTGGTGAGTACGCCAAGGGAAACGACGACGCGATGGTGCTCACCGCTCGTCACCGGGGAGCATCGACATGAGCAACGCCGACGATTTTCACGCTCGATACGGCGCCGCCCTGCGGGCGTACTGGCGGACGCGCGATGAGGACAGCCTCGCCGTCGGCCATGAGCTCGGGCGGCAGGCCCTGCAGGAGGAAATCAGCGTGCTCGACATCGTCGAGCAGCACGTCCAGCTGGTCCTCGAGCTCGCGGAGGACGTTCGGGTCGACGGGCCGATGGCACTGGAATTCCTGTTGCAGACGCTCGCGCCGCTCGACGTCGCGAGTCGCGGATTTCTCGACGGCACCAGGCGCTACGCCGAACAACGGGCCCGCGCCGACGGTCTCGCCCACCGCGACACATTCCGCACCGCCCTGGTGAACTCGTTGCAGGAGGGGTTCTTCGTCGCCGATCACGAGGGCTCCGTGATCGAGGTGAACAACGCCTTCATCGACATCCTCGGCTACCCCGCGGAGGGTTTGCCATACCGGTGGCCGCACCCGTGGTTGGTCGACAAAAAGGCTGCGCGCCAACATCAATCGTTGGTCTTGAGCAACGGCAACACGGAGTACGAGACACCGATCCGGCATCGAGACGGCCATCTTGCCTGGGTGACCGTGAGCATCAACGCGGTCCAGGAAACGGGCTCCGGCCGGGACGTCTTCGTGGGCACGGTCCGCGACATCACCGCGGAACGCGCGTTCGCGGCCCGGGAAAGCGCGGTGCTCCGGTTGGCCACGGCCGTGGCCGTGGCCAAGAGCGTGGCCGAGCTGCTGTCGATCACCCTCGACGAGTGCCGGACGGCGATCGACGTGCGGCGCGTCGTCGCCGTCTCGTGGCCCAACGGCGAAGGCGAACCGGCCGTCCAAGTGGCAGGCGAGCCCGCCGAGACTTGGCGCGAACTCGATCCCTGGTTGCGCCACACATTCCAGGATGCGCGCCACCAGCTGCCGCTCACGGCCAAGTCCATCGAGCGTCCGGACAATCCCGGTAAGGCACAGGGATTGGTCGCGGTGATCTCCGGCGCGGGCGACCTCGCGCTGTGGTTGGAGCTGCGCACGCCTCGCTGGATCAGCGCGGAGGACCGGCTGCTGGTCACGGTGCTCATCGGTCACCTCAGCCTGGCCATGCAGCACGTCCGTCAATTCGAGACCGCCCGCGAGACGTCCATGACGCTGCAGCGCGCGATGCTGCCGCCGCTCGAGCCGCCGCCAGGCTTTGCCGTGCGCTACGAACCCGCTATCCCGCCATTGGAGATCGGGGGCGACTGGTATGACGTGTTGCCCATCGGCGATCACCGGATCGGCATCGTCGTCGGCGACTGTGTGGGGCGCGGTCTGCCGGCCGCGGCGATCATGGGTCAGCTGCGCAGCTCGGCGCGCGCGTTGTTGATCAACGGTGCCCAACCCGCGCTGTTGCTCGAGCAGCTCGACTCGGCGGCGTCGCTGATTCCGAACGCGTACTGCACGACCGTCTTCCTGGCGATCCTGGACACCGAGACCGGGGTCGTGGAGTACAGCAACGCCGGACACATGCCGGCCGTGGTCGCCGGCGCGGGGCCCGGGTCCACGACGACGGTGGTCAGCGATGCCTCGTCGGTGCCGCTCGCGGTCCGCCGGGACGGACCGCGCCCGCAAGGCTCCCAGCGACTACCGCCCGGTGCGACGCTGATGCTGTTCACGGACGGCTTGGTAGAGCGCAAATACGAGTCAATTGACGACGGAATCGACCGCGCCGCAGGTGTTTTGGCCAAGTCGACGATGTTGCCCGTGGACGCCGTCGCCGATGCGGTGCTCCGCGAATTGGCACCCGAGGCGGGATACGACGACGATGTCGCCATGGTGATATACCGCCACCAGCAGGCGCCGCTGCGCATCGAAACGCCCGCTACCGCGGATCGATTGGCCGGCATCCGGTCCCGACTCAGCGAGTGGCTCAAAGCCGCTGACGTCCCGGATGAGTTATGCGCCGACATCGTGCTGGCCGCCAGCGAAGCGTGCACCAACTGCATCGAGCACGCGTACCGCGGACAAGGCGCACACGGCGCCGGAATGATGCGGGTCGAGGTCAAAGCCGTTGACCACGAAATCCGGGTGCGGGTCGTCGATTCCGGTTCGTGGAAGACGCCGGCCGCCGACCCGGGCAACAGCGGGCGTGGCCTGGTGTTGATGCGGGCCATCAGTGACTCGATGAAGATCGACGGCACCCCGCCCGGCACCAGGATCGACATCGGCTTCCGGCTGCCGGCCGGTTAGGAGCCGTCAGCGGGATGCGTCCCGCAGCGCCTTGAGCAAGGGCTCGGCGGCTTCCTTGAGGAAGAGGTCCTGCGTTTCTCCGCCGATCTGGACGAGCGCGACATCGGTGAACCCGGCCGTCCAGTAGGGCCGGACGGCGTCGACGATCGCATCCAGGTCGGGGCCGCAGGGAATGCTCTGCGCCAGGTCCTCGGGCCGCACGGATTCGGTGGCGCCGGCGAAACCGGCCGGCGTCGGGAGGTCGGCATTGACCTCCCAGCCACCGGCGAACCAGCGGAACTGGTCGTGCGCGCGTTCGACGGCCACGTCGCGGTCCGGGTCCCAGCACACCGGTATCTGGCCGACCACCCGGCCGACGGTGGCGCCGCTAGCGGCCGGGATGCCGACCGGCACGTCGGGCAGGTCCCACAGTCGGGCGCAGTCCACCTGAAAGTAGTCGCCGCGCCAGTTCACCGGCTGGCCTCCGAGCAGCTCGCGGATTACCTTGATCGCCTCGCGCAGCATGTCCTGTCGGCGCAGGATGGTCGGCCAGCCCTTGCCGACGACGTGTTCGTTGAGGTTCTCGCCGCTGCCCAGGCCCAGGGTGAACCGCCCGTCGGACAGGATCTGCACGGTGGCCGCCTGCTGCGCCACGATCGCCGGGTGGTAGCGCATCGTGGGACAGGTCACATACGAGTACAGGTCCACCTGGTCGGTGGCGTGCGCGACGGCGCCCAGCACCGCCCAGGCGTTGGGTGCATGGCCCTGGGACGCCAGCCACGGCGAGAAGTGGTCACTGCAGACCTCGAAGTCAAACCCGCACTCCTCAGCCGAAACCGCATGCCGGACAAGGTCTTTGGGCCCACTCTGCTCTGTCATCAGAGTGTAGCCGAAATTCGTCACGGCTATGGGTACCCCAGGGCTTCGATTACAAACCGCTGGGCCGCGGCGACCGACGCGGGGCGCGCTTCGGGGGCGGGCTCCGGTGCGGGCTAGAGGCGTTCTTTGACGGCGGCCGACAATCGCGCGCCGTCGGCCTTGCCGGCCGCGATCGCGGTGGCCGCCTTCATGACCAGCCCCATCTGCTTCATGCCCGGGCGCTCGCCGATTTCCTCGGCGACCTGCGCGATCGCGGTGTCGGCAACGTCGGCCACCTCGGCCTCGGTGAGCGGTGTGGGCAGGTACTCGTCGATGATCCGCCCCTCGGCGTGCTCGTTGGCGGCGAGGTCCCCGCGGCCGTTTTGGGTGTAGATCTCGGCAGCCTCACCGCGTTTCCGCGATTCCCTGGTCAGCACCTTGATGACCTCGTCGTCGGTGAGGTCCCTGGCCTGTTTACCGGAGACTTCCTCGGTCTGGATCGCGGCCAGCAACAAGCGCAGGGTCGCGGTCCGCAACTTATCCTTGGCCTTCATCGCCTGTGTCAGGTCCGCCCGGAGCTGGGATTTGAGTTCCGCCATCCCTGAGACGGTACGCGCCGCGCAACGCGGCAAGATTGAGAAATGCCCGGACCGCCGACAGGATGGAGGCCATGACGAACGACGGGCCGCGTTTCGGAGCCGGTTTCGAAGGCCGCTGGCCACGGTGAACACCCTGCCACCTGGTTATCCGGTTGGTCCGCCGCCTCCCTACGGCCCACCGCCCGCCTACGGTCCCCCGCCTGGGTACGGTCCCCCACCCGGATACGGACCCCCACCTGGGTACGGTGCCCCGCCCGGATACGGTCCCCCACCCGGGTATCGCGCGCCGCCGGGCTACCCGCCGCCCGGTTACGGCCCCCCGACCGGCTACGGCGCGCCACCGG
>Ga0335075_10010930_pt1 | contig 13751 bp, 13 predicted proteins | sample Lox_Sample_24_FD_206723 | JGI IMG/M metagenome (GOLD analysis project Ga0335075, IMG submission 206723) | Soil microbial communities from Loxahatchee National Wildlife Refuge, Florida, United States - Lox_Sample_2.4 | ecosystem: Environmental > Terrestrial > Soil > Wetlands | place: USA...
TGCGGCTGATCAACGACATCCTGGACCTGACCAAGGTCGAGGCGGGGAAGATGGAGATCACCCCGGAGCGGTTCGCGCTCGCCGGGCTCGTCGAGGACCTGCGCGGCGTGTTCGGCCCGCTGACCGAGGAAAAGCGGCTGCGGTTCATGATCACCACGGCGCCCGGCGTGCCCGCGGTGCTCGAGACCGACAAGCAGCGGCTCCGCCAGATCCTCTACAACCTGCTGTCCAACGCGGTCAAGTTCACCGACCACGGCCGCGTCGAGCTGCACATCGACACGGCAGGCCCCGGGCAGGCAGGCGCGGCCACCGGATCGTGGGTGGTGTTCTCGGTGACCGACACGGGCATCGGCATCGGCCGGAACAACCTCGGCAGCATCTTCTCCGCCTTCCAGCAGGCCGACGGCACCACCAGCCGCCGCTACGGCGGCACGGGCCTGGGCCTGGCGATCTGCCGCGAGGTCGCCGCCCGGCTGGGCGGCGAGGTCACGGTGCGCAGCGAACTCGGCGTGGGCAGCACGTTCAGCCTCCGCCTGCCGCTGGCCGCGCTCGGCGGGACGCGGATCGCGGGGCCGGCCCAGCCGGCCGCCGTGCAGCCAGCGGCGAGGCCCGCCATCCAGCCCGCGGCCGACGTCTACCCGGTCCCCGCCGCGCGGGCCCACGCGGGGCTGGCCGGGCACAAGATCCTCGTCGTCGACGACGATCCGCGCAACGCCTTCGTCCTGACCGACGTGCTGGAAATGCACGGCATGACGGTCGTCCAGGCGACCGACGGCAGGAAGGCGATCGCCGCGCTGGGCGCCGGCGACATCGACCTGGTGCTGATGGACGTGATGATGCCGCAGATGGACGGCTACGAGACCACCCGCGCGATCCGCAAGATGCCGGAGTACGCCAGCCTGCCCGTCATCACCGTGACCGCCCGCGCCATGCAAGGCGACCGGGAAAAGAGCATCGACGCCGGCGCCAGCGACTACATCACCAAGCCAATCGACATCGAGGAACTCCTGAACTGCATGGAACGCTGGCTCTCCCCGCCCGCCTAACCCCGGCCCGAGCCAACGGAACCTGCCGATTGCGAAATCGGCCCTAATAGGCCGCCCCGAACGCCGATTTTGCTCGGCAGAAGAGCGGCGGCCGTTGTCAAGCTCGCTCACGATGTCCTGTTCTGTCGCCTCCAGTCGTTAGGCGGGGATCTCCGGGGCGATCCGGATCAGGCGTTTGCCCAGGTTCTGGCCCTGGTACAGCTCCGCGATTGAACCGGGTGCCTGCTCGATTCCGTCCAGGATGTCTTCCCGATAGCGGATCTGCCCGGTCCGCACCCAGTTCTCGAGTTCGTGCAGTGCCCCGGGATAGCGCTGGACATGGTCGAAGATGAGAAAACCCTGCATTCGCGCGCGCTTGACCAGAAGATGACGTTCGACCCGCGGTCCGTCAGGTGGCGGTTCCCAGCTCGCGATGGACGCCGTGCCGCAGATCACCACCCGGGCACCGATCTTGAGGCGTCGCATGATGGCATCGCTGACCGGGCCGGCTGTGTTGTCGAAGTAGACGTCGACGCCCTCAGGGCAGGCCACATCAAGCGCTGACTCAAGATCGTCAGCCTTGTAGTCCACGGCAGCGTCGTAGCGGAATTCCTCGCGGCAGATGCGCACTTTGCCGGGGCCGCCGGCGATGCCGACGGTGCGGCACCCTTTGATCTTGGCGATCTGGCCGGCGCATGACCCGACCGCTCCCGCCGCCGTCGATACGACGACGGTCTCGCCCGCCGTGGGCTGGCCGATATCCAGCAAGGCGAAATAGGCCGTCAGGCCGTTGAGGCCAAGGACGCCAAGCGAGGTTGAGATCGGCAAGCCCGAGCCGCCGACCGTGCGCTCGATCGTCTCGGCGTCGGCCACCGCGTAGTCCTGCCAGCCGAACATGCCCGTCACGTACTCGCCCGGATGAAACCCGGGGTTTCGCGATTCTTCGACCCGCCCGACGGCCAGCGAGCGCATGACCGCGCCAAGCGCTACAGGATCGGAGTAGTTGGCGGCCGCGCTGACCCAGCCGCGCATCGCGGGATCAACTGACAGGTAGATGTTGCGGACCAGAACCTGGCCGTCAGACGGGGCCGGTACAGGCACCTCGACGATCTCGAAATGCTCCGCCCGGGGAATGCCGGACGGTCTCGATTTCAGCCTGACCTGCCGGTTGGCGCCTCCACGCATGGCTAGTACCTCCCGGGGCACTCTAACGCTCACTGCCTCGTCGCGCCTCGGGTCTCGCCGGCCTTCATCCCGCCGTTCCGGGTCCTCCAGCGTGCTTCCAGGTGGACTAGATGGCGCAGGACCTAGCGGTTCCCTCGAGCCGGGCCCGGCACCACAGCCCACGCGCATCCGGCCCGTGAGCGGACCAGGCTCGGCTAGCCGGGGCGGACGCTGGCAGTAGCGGCGGGACCATCATCCTGAACTCCACGGCCGCTCTCTACCATCAGACGTTCTCGCGCCACAGGAGTGACGGCAGTGAGGTCAGCCGGGGCACCACCACTTACCTCGTAACCGACGGCCCGGCAGGCCACTGCATTTCTATGCTGGCGATGCACAGCCCGTGACCCCTACCGGCCCAATTCGCGCCGCCCGGAAAGCATGGTCAGTATCACCGATGCCCGCACCAGCCCCTGCACCGGCTGAAAGACGGGCATGATGTACCTGAGTTTGCGGGAGAATACCTCGTCCCAGCGGGTACCGGCGCGGCTGCGGGCCGATCATCCAGTTCTGGTCGGACTGCGGCCGGGAGAGGTTCACCAGGATCGCGCCTACCGGTTCGTGTTCGCGTGGAAGATCGCGGTTCTTGACCGCCTCACGGTCGTCGCCGACGGGGTGACCACAGTTCGGTCCGCTCGATCCGGTTGAGTAGCGCCGCCGCCACTGGATCGCCGGCCGTCACCTCCCGGTGCTCCGGAGGCATAGTGCGCCCAGGTCGATGCCGTAGACCGGCTGGTAGAGCTGGCAGCCCATCCGGGCGGAAAAGAAGTCGTCGCTCGCGGTGGTCGCGAATGTGGCCGCCGGCGCGAGGTCGCGCTCGAGTTCCAGCGCGAGCTGGCTGTATGTGCGGTAACGCCTGACCCCCGACAGTGCGGCCGCCGCGTGGAGCTGCCGGTCGAATGCGGGGTCGTTGAGGTAGGAAAAGTTCTGGTTGGCGTCTGCGGTAATCGTGCTGCCGTCGAAGGTCTCGAGATCCTGCGCAGGGTCGGTGTTGTTCTCCCACCATCCGACGACGGCGAGATCGAATGGCTCGCCGCGGTGGCTGATCCGGCGGAAGTACTCGCTGATCGGGAATTCCTTCAGCTGGACATCGATGCCCAGTGGCTGCAGGTCGCGGCGGATGATCTGCGCCTCCTGCAGCCACGGCGGATAGTTGGGCGTGTACATGATCGCTGTCGCGTGGACGTTTCCGGCGAGCTGCCGTGCCCGGCGGAGGTCCGGGCCGGCCAGCGGGTAGAGATGGGAACTGGCGGCGCCGAGAGTGGCGGGCGACATGTAGCTGTCGGCCGGGCTTCCCGCGTTGAAGGGACCGACGTCGGGGAAGCGCTGGCTCTGGGCGGCCAGCGCCGGCCGGTCGATCGCGTAGTTGACCGCGCGCCGTAGCCGGGCATCGGAGAACAGTGGCCTGCTCGTGTTCATGTACAGCATCCGTACCCCGTTCGCGGGGCTGATGAAGTACTGCTGGTGTCCTGCCCTGGCCGCCTTGCTGCCCGGTCCGTACTGTGACTCAAGTATCGGCCCGGCGCCGTGCGGGAGGCCGTCGACCGCGTAGTCGGCCGTCCCGGCCTCGATTTCGGCGACAGCGCGGGCGCTGTCGATCCCGATCGTGAAGACCATCTGGTCGAGGCGGTGCGGGCGGTCGCCGCGGTAATTGGGGTTCCGCCGCAGGACCAGTTGCTGGTGCGGCGAGTACGAGAAGATGTAGTACGGGCCCGCCGACGGGATGTCGTCCAGGCCCCCCGGGAACGCCGGCGTGCCGGCCGGGACGGCGCAGGCCGCGCCGCCCGCGAGGTTGGCGAGGAAGGAACCGTCCGGCTGCGACAGCGTGATTGTGAGCGTATTGCCGCGGGCGACCACCCCGCTGAGCCCTGGCGCCTTTCCCGTGACGTAATCGTGGTAGCCGACGATGCCGCTGAACTGGCTCGCGAATCCCGATTTCAGCCGCGGGCTGGCCACGCGCTCGATGGTCGCCTTGAACGTCTGCGCGGTGACCGCCTCGTTCGAGGGCGGCGAGAAGCGGAAGCCGGACCTAATGGTGAAGGTGTACGTCCTGTCGCCATCGGTGGGAACCGGGACCGCCTCGGCGACCTCCGGGACGATCTGCGATCCGGCCGGCGCCGGCTTGTCCGGGTAGGTCACCAGGTTGGCGCACGTCGCATAGAGGACCTCCCAGTTATCCACCAGCGCCGGGTCCAGCGACGTGAAGTCGTCCTGCATCGTGAAGTGCGCGGTGCCGCCGGCCGCCGGCGGCGGCGCGGCCGCGGGCGCGACCGTGACCCACACCCGGCCGGCGGCGGACACGAGCGCCGTCGGGCTGCCGCCCAGGTGAATCGTCTTGATGACGGCACCCGAGCGCGGATCGAGCCGCATGACAGTGCCGTCGCGGGCGTTGGCGACCCACAGCGCGCTCGCCGTGGCCAGCACGGCCGCCGGGCCATCGCCGACGCGGGCGGTCGCGGCGACCGCACCGGTATCCGGGTCGATCCGCACCAGTGCGTCATCGCCGGCGTTGGCGACCCACACGCCAGCCGCGTTGACAGCGACCGCGTCCGGGCCGTGACCAACCGGAATCGTCGTCGCCACCAGGGTAGCGGGATCGATGCGGGTGACCGTGCCGTCGGCGCTGTTCGCCACCCAGAGCGAGCCCGCGCCCGCCGCGACCGCGGACGGCTCGTTGCCGACATCGATCGATCCGGTCTGCCGGCCGGACCCGGGGTCGATTTGCGCGACGTAACCGTCGGGATCCACGACCCAGATCGACCCGGACGCTGCCAGCATCGGCCAGGCCGTTCGCGCGCGGAACAACGGGACGGCGGCAAGCGGCAGTGTAGGGACAAGACGGTCATACTCCGGGTCGATCTGCGAAATCTGACCGGTGCTGTCGCTCACCCAGACGGCACCCGGCGTGGCGGCGAGTGCTGTCGGGGCCCCGCCGATCGGGATGGTCTGCTGGATCCGCCGGGAGGACAAGTTGATGCGGGTGACGGTGCGGTCATCGAGGTTCGCCACCCACAGCGAACCCGCCGCCGCAACGGCGGCGACCGGGCGTGCTCCCACCGCGAGGGTGGTGGCGGGCGAACCGTCCGGGTCGAGGGCGACGACGGAGTTGGCCGGGACCGGGACCTGCTGCTGGCCGCCGCTGGTGGCAGCGACACCGGCGACGACGCCGATGGCGGCCACGACGGCCAGGGCGGCCGCGGCCAGCAGCCGCGGCCTGGCCAGGCTCCGGCGACGGCCGGCCGGTGGCGGCTGCCTGGATGCCGGGTGCTCTGGGGGCGGCCGTTTCGGCGCGGGCGGCGCCTCGAGCAGCCGCCGGTAGACCGACTCGGTTTCCGGCGACGGATAGGCGCCGAGTTCGTCCGCGAGGAGCCTGCGGCACCGGTCGTAGACGCGCAGCGCCTCGGCCCTGTTGCCGTCGGCGGCGTAGGCCTCCATCAGCAGCCGGTATCCGGTCTCCCGGAACGGCTCGAGCTCGATCGCCTGCTGCGCCCAGCTCGCCGCCTTTGCTTCGGCGCCGGTGCGCAGGCACGCGTCGGCTAGGACGGTCACCGCGCGGCTGCGGATGTCGGCGAGTTCGCGCCGTTTGTCCTCGACCCACGTGCCGTTGTCGCCCGGCAGGAACGCCCGCCGGGTCAGCGACTCCGCCAGCAGGGCCGCGGTCTTCGCCGCCGCCGGGTCGCCCGCGGCAAGAGCACGCTCCGCCTCGTCGGCCGCGTCGGTCGCGGCGACCGCGTCGATCCAGGTGCCCTCGGGCAGCTCGAGGCGATAGCAGCCGAAGGCCGCCGTCAGCGCGTGCGGGCCGTCGAGTCCCGCCTCGGTGAGCAGCGAACGCAGCTTGCTCACCAGCACCGTCAGTGCCTTGTCCCAGGTCGCTGGCGGAGAGTCCCCCCACAGGGCCGCCACGAGCTCGTCGCGCGGCACCGGCCGTCCCCGCTCCACCGCCAGGTAGGCGAACAGCAGCCGGCCCTGCCGCCCCGGAAAACGCGCGTCCTGCACCGCGAGGCCATCGGCCTCGAGCGTGACTCGCCCCACCAGGAAAACCTTCAGCCCGACCCCCCTAGCCGTTTGCTTGCCCACATTTTGCCTCGATCTAGCAGCGCATTTCTAGGGTCGCCGTATCCGGGGCCAGCAGGTGGCCCCCACCGCTGGGAGGGCCGATGACAACCGGCAGCGCGAGGCAATCCGACCGTGGACCACAGTCACAGCCGTCCCGGGCCGGAGGAGGTGAATCACGTGCACCCGCATCAGTCCGGACAGCTTGCCGATGACCGGCGTCGCCAATTGCTCGCACAGGCCGAGCGGGGGTACCTCGCGGCTCGGGTCGTCGCGCTGGCCAAGGCGGCGCGGCGTGCCGAGCGCGCCGAACGGCAGATACGCCAGGCGCTGCGCCGTGCCCTCCGGCAGCGCGCCGAACCAGGGCGATAAGCGGGGCGATTGCGTAATCGGCGGGGACGGGGGCGTCCCGATTACCGCTGAAGGTCTGGCCGCCTATGGGCGGCCAGACCTTCAGCGCAGAGTGCGGAGCCTACGAGCGGAGTTGCTGGATGCGGTCCTTGAGCAGCGTGGTGGCGGTGGCTGGCCGCGCGGGAACGCCAGCGCGAATCCCTCCGTTTCGTGAAAGTTACACAGGCCGACCGTCCATGACAGAGGCGGCCAAGCCCGTCGACAGGGTTTGGCCGCCTCCAGATGAGATCTGGACGAGATCAGGCCGCCAGGGTCTTGTCCACCGCGTTGTCGTAGACGGCGAGGGTCTCGTTCGCGATCCGGTCCCAGCCGTAGCGGGACCGGGCGCGGTCGGCCGCGGCCACGCTGAACGCCTCGAGCAGCATCGGGTGGCCGAGCAGCTGGCGGATCCGCTGCGCGAGCAGCGCCGGGCGGCCTGGCGGCACCAGGATGCCGGTCGTGCCGTCGACCACCGCGTCCACCTGGCCGCCCACCGCGGCCGCGACGACCGGGGTGCCGCAGGCCATCGCCTGCACAGACAGCGTGCCCAGCGGGTCGTACTCGGAGACGTTGACCAGCAGGTCAGCGGAGCGCAGCAGCGGCGGCAGCGCGCTGCGGCCGACCTCGCCGGCGAACAGCACGCGGCTGGTCACGTCGAGGGACTCGGCGACCTTGGCCAGCCTGCGGTAGGCGATGTCGCCGCGCAGCTTGGCGCGCGGCGGGCCGCCCGCGACCACCAGTTCCGCCTCGGGCACGCTGGACAGCGCCTGCAGCAGCGTGGCCAGCGCGTCGTGCTCATGCAGGTCGGCGACGGTCACCAGCCGCGGCCTGCTGGTGCGGTTGGCCACTGGCCCTTCGGGGTTGAACTCGTCGGTGTCCACGCCACACGGCACCACCTTGATCGACCGGCGCGGCACGCCAAGCCTGGTCAGGTCGGACTCCTCGTCCGAGCTGCCGGCCACGACGGCGTTGACGGTGCGTCCGATCGCGGGCTCGAGCCGGATGCGCTCGGTGCCGACGTTGCTCGGCAGGGCCCGGTGCCTGCGCTCCGCGATGCCCAGCGAGTCGAACGACTGCACGACGGGAATTCGCAGGTCGCGGGTGGCGGCGAGGGCGGCTAGGCCGCTGGTCCAGCGCAGCGCGTGCACCACGTCAGGACGCTCCTGGCACCACCGGTCGTGCAGCGGCTGGCTGAACGCGGGCACCTGGGCGAGCAGCTGCGACTCATCGCCGGCGTGCTTGCCGCCAGGGCCGATGCGCTCAACCTGGACGCCAGGCTCGAGCTCGGCCTTGGCGGGCAGCGTGGCGCCGTCCTTGCTCGCGTAAACGGTGACGCGATGGCCGTTGCTGGCCAGGCTCCGGCTTAGCTCGCGCAGCCTGGAGTCCTCGGCAGGCGACGTCGTGTGCTGCGCTACCAGGGCGATCTTCATTCAAGGGCCTCCTCGTTGGGGGTGCCATCCCGGCGTGCCCTCGGAGGCCTGGAACATAAAAAATAGTGGGGCCTATGCAAGCACGCACGCCGATGAATGGCGTGGATGCTGCCTGCGTCGTAGGCACCACTGAGTTGAACTATATCCCACCCGGAACCGCGGCAAACAAGAGATCGCGCGAATTTTTCGCACGCGGCTACCCCGCGGTGGCCTCGCTGACGCTGGGATACACGGGGATGAGCTGGTCGGCCGCGGTCAGCCTGAGCATCTTCGCGACCGGCTCGCGGGGGCACGCGAGTGCGAGCACGCCGCCCTGGCGGTCCATCACCCGGTTGGCTCGCAAGATCACGTGCAGCGCCGATGAGTCCATGAAGCGCAGGCCGGACAGGTCGATGATCATCGTCCGCGGCTGCTTCGCCACTTCGGCGTCTAGCACCTCGCGAAGCGCGTCGCTGTTGGTCACGTCAGCTTCCCCGGTGAGCTCCACCAGCGTGTACGGCTCGCTGTCTGACTCGACCGTCGCGACAGACGTCGTGAGCAGGTCCACACCCGTTTTTACCACACGAACGGCACCGTTGCCGCCGCTCAGCCAAGCGCCGGCGACGGCCGGATGGCCATGTGCATGCGAATCGTGGTACCAGTGCTGCCCGACCGGAGTTCTACCAGGTCACATACCTGGTAGACGAGCCAGAGGCCGTGCCCGCCATGCGCGTCGGGCGCGGGCCTGCGGCGCCCGGCGAGGGGGTCGGTGATAACGCCGTCGTCGTGGATCTCACAGATGATCTCGTCGAGGTCGTGCCAGATGGTCAGCGTTCCAGCTGACGGCGTGTGGCGCAGCGTGTTCGCCGCGACCTCGCTGACCGCGAGCACGAGGTCAGTGGCGCGAGGACCGGGGAGGCCGGCTTCCGTCGTGTGTTGCCGCACCAGGGCCCGGACCCGCGAAAGGTCGGTGCGGTACGTGTGGATCATGGCGGCCTGCGGCGGGCCGGGCAGCGACTGGCTGCAGCTGGACGGAAGGCGAAACGGTTCGGCGTACTCCGGACTTGTCCCGTGATCGCCGTCTGCGACAAGCAGCGGATGGGTTCTGCGAGCGTCGGCGATGACCGCCGGGGCAAGCTGCGCGGTGTCGTAGGGGCAGAGGATTTCCGCGTCCGCGCCCGCGAACGCGACGTTGACGAGTGCCTCGTGCCTGGTCGCCTCGCGCAGCTCGGCGGGGCGCCGCGCGGCCCAGATCGGCTCGCCCACGTAGCGGATGCGCCGGCCGGCGTGCCTGGCTGCGAATCCGAGCACGCGGGGAATGATCCACGCCGGGTTGCGCCCCAGCTCCATCATGTCCGCGAACTCAACGTGCCGCGCGTCGGCGCCGAGTGCGTCCGCGATGAGGCTCACGTTGCCTGCCGGGACGGCGGCGAAGGCCGGCTCGCCCGCGGCCACGCCGGCCCCGAGGAAGCCGGCCACCGTGGTCGCGTACTCCTTCGCGGTCCGGTAGAAGAACCCGACATGCCTGAACGCGCCGGCCGTCGCCGCTGACTCAGTCACATCGCGCCTCCGCCGCGTTCCTGGCCCCAGGTGTATTCGCCGTGACGAGGGTGACCGGTTTACGGGGGGTCATCCAATGCATGTCAGTCAGCCGAGCTTGGTGATGGGCGTCGTCGTGCTGGGCGTGTCGGCGGCGGTGGGTTGCCACTGCTGGGTCGCCGAATGCCATCGTGACAGGCTGCGCGGGTGCCGTGACGCCGAGTGGGCGCGGCTGGTGGCCGCGCTGCGCGATGGAGACACGGAACTGGGCCGGCTGTGGACGGCGGAGTCGGCGCGCATCGGCCGGCGTCGCTGAACCGCCGGTCGGACATTCGGTCGCCGCTATCACGGTGCTGGGCACTACCCGTTCCGGTACGTCGCAAACAGGCGGGATGTGACCGGTCATTTCCGGCACGGAGAGCTCCACCCGCACCACTCGCGCATCTTTGCGGTCCGGCCACCGCCGGGTGAAACCGCCAGTTTCCGCCCGGCCACCAGGCCGACCGCGCTGTGGCTCTGCCGCAGCAGATAGTCGGCAAGTTCCCTGATGGCCGGCGGCTCGGGTTCCGGGTGCCCCTTGATGGCCACGAGCAGCTGATGCTGGGCAGTGGTCAGGCCCACCGCGCCACGTGCTCCGCACTCCACCGCGTGAAGCGCCGCAGCGTCACGCGGAAGCGCAGGCTGTTCTCGGAAGTCGTCCTCGGTCGGGCGAATGAGATTTCCCTGCGGGATCAGTACGGCGCGTACTCGGTGAAGACTCGCCGGGTAATGGTGCCGTGGCCGACGTCGCCGCCTGACCAGAGGGTGATCCGCTGCCCGCCGTCGAGGAAGTCCGGCGCCTCATCGTCGATCACGGTGATCGTCACCTCGGCGTGGTCCCCGGGGTAGAGGGGCTCTTCGTTATCCCAGCAGATCTCCGCGGGGAAGATCCGGGTGCGGCCGGGACTGCGCAGGCGGGGTGCCTGGACCATCAGCGCGTGAGTGTGGTTCAGGTAGCACTGCGCGGGCCGCCGCATTGGTCGCGACGGAAGCATGGGACGCGTCCCCGCGGGGTCTAGCGCGATGAGTGCGCGGAATCTCATCTGCCTCAATTCCATCACCTGCCAAGGCGCCGATTGATGTCTCTACGGCAATTATATCGCGAAACGAGTCTTTTTCCAGGACCTCGGGTAGCCGCGATAAACGTTTGTCCCCAACCCCCGGGGGAAGTCGCTGCCCATGCCCGATGAGAGCCCGCAGCAGCCGCCGCTGGCCGGTCCCCTCGCAGGTGAACCGAGACAGCGCGGGGACAAGCCGGGCCACCGTGCGCCCACGGCGCGGCACCGCGCGGCCACCTGGCTCGCCTGGTGGGTGCTGCTGATGTCGCTGTGGGTCGCGGTCGACGACTCGCTGCAGTTCGACGAGCTGCTGGCCGGGGCGGGCGCCGCGGCGCTCGCCGCGCTGGCCGCGGAGATCGCCAGCCACCAGGCCGCCACGCGCCTCGAGATCAGGGCCAACTGGCTCGCCGCGGCGTTCCGCCTGCCCGGCGAGGTGGCTCATGACACCTGCACCGTCTTCGCCGCGCTCGCCAGGACGCTCGCCACGCGACGCCCGCCAGAAGGCGGCTTCAGGGAACTGCCCGTCGGCTACGGCGACGACACGCCGCTCGGCGTGACCCGCCGCGTCCTGCTCACCGGCGCGGAGAGCCTCGCGCCCAACACGTTCGTCCTGGGCATGGACGCAGAACGCGACGTCATGGTCGTCCACGAACTGGTGGCGGGCCGGTGACCGCCTTCGTCGTCGCCGCGATCGCGATGCTGATCGTGATGATCCCGGCTTGTGTGACCATGGTCCGCGGCACCGAGGCGGACGCGGTGGTCGGCTACCAGTTCATCACCGCCGTCGCGGTGATGGTCCTCGCGCTGCTGGCCGAGGGGTTCAAGCGGCCGAGCCTGTTCGAGCTGCCGGTGCTGCTCGCCGTGCTCTTGTACGGCAGCGGCCTGGTGTACGTCCGCGCCCTGGAGCGATGGCTGTGATCAGGGACGTCGTCGTGGACGTGCTGCTGGGCCTGGCGGTGCTGACGGTGGCGGCCGCCGCGCTCGGCGTCGCGGTCATGCCGGACGCCTACGCCAGGCTGCACTACGTCACCCCCGCCGCCATCGTGGCGCCGGTGTTCGTGACGCTCGCGATCTTCGTCAGGGAAGGCCTCGACGAGAACACCGGCCAGACCGTCCTCGCGCTGTTCTTCATGATCGTCGCCGCCCCGTTCCTGTCGCACGCCACGATCCGCGCGATGCGCGTCCGCGACCGCGGCGACTGGCGCCAGCCGCCAGAACATGAGCCGCGGGAACACGGGCCGCGCGCGAAAGCGAGGGAGCCGCGATGATCTCGGCCGGCCTGATGAACACCCTCCAGGTCACTGTCCTGGTCCTGGTCGCGGCCGGCGCGACGGTCGTGGTCCGCACTAGGAGCCGGATCCGCCAGGTGCTCGCGCTCAGCGTCTACGGCATGCTGCTGGCGATCTTGTTCCTCGCCTTCCAGGCGCCCGACGTGACGCTGTCCGAGCTCACCGTCGGGGCCATCGCGCTGCCGATCATCCTGCTGCTCGCGATCGCCAAGGTCAGGAAGCGGGAGCAGTGACCGCCAGGCAGCGGCTGTGGTTCTTCGCGATCGCCGCGGCCGGGCTCGTCGCCTGCTTGCTGTGGGCCTTCACCGGCCTGCCCGGCTTCGGCAACTACCCGGGCCCCTACGGCCAGGAAATCCTCCGCCAGGCCGTGGCCCAGACGCACGCCACCGGCGTCGTCTCCGCCGTCAACTTCGAATACCGCGGCTTCGACACCGTCGGCGAGGAGTTCATCTTGTTCACCGCCGCGGCCGGGATGAGCGTGGTACTCAGGAGGCTGCGCAAGGAGCGCCAGACCGAGCCCGCCGAGGAGGCAGGCACCAGGACGATCCCGGCGACGAGCAGCGCCGTGCGGGTCGCCGCGCTGCTGCTGGTCGGCCCGACGGCCGTCCTCGGCTGGTGGCTCGCCTCGCACGCCCAGACGAGCCCGTCCGGCGGCTTTCAGGGCGGCGTGATCCTGGCGAGCGCCTTCATCCTCGTTTACCTGGCCGGCGAGTTCCTCACCTTCCGCAGGCTCAGCCCGGTCGCGCTGCTGGACGCGGTCGAGGCGGCCGGGGCCGGCGGGTTCGTCGCCATCGGCCTCGCCGCCATCGCGATGAACCTGCCGTTCCTGGACAACTACCTGCCGCTCGGCCAGTATCCCGGCGCGATCAGCTCCTCGGGCACGATCGCGCTGATCAGCTTTTTCGTCGGCATCGAGGTGGCGGCCGCGTTCACGGCGATCATCGGGGAATTGCTCGAGCAGACCCTGCTGCGGCGCGCCTGATGGGCATCTTCCCGTTCCTCGTCGTGGCCTGGATCATCGTGGCGGGCCTGTACGGCATCGTGACCAGCCGCGACCTCATCCACACGATCGTCTGCCTGATCGTCGTGCAGTCCTCCACGTACGTGCTGCTGCTCGGCGTCGGCTACGTGACGGGCGGGGCGGCGCCGTACTTCTGGGACATCCCGGTGGGCACCAGGGCGGTCGACCCGGTGGTGCAGGCGCTCGCGCTCACCGACGTCGTGGTCGAGGCAGCGGTCACCGCGCTGCTGCTGGCGTTCGCCGTCCAGGCGCAGAAGCGGTTCGGCACCCTGGACCCGAGCCAGCTCGCGCCATTCAAAGGTTAAGGAGCCAAGGGCTAATGGACCAGCTCTACGCCCTGTCGGTGACGGTCCCGCTGATCGCCGCGGCCGCGCTGCTGGCCACTCGTCCGCTGTTCGCGGGGCATCGGCGGGTCCTGGACTTGGTCGCCGTCCTCGTCTCAGCGGCGGTCGCGGTCATGCTCGGTTTCCTTGTATTCAGAACGTCAGGTGCCGACTCAACGTACTGGTTCGCCGGTTTCCGGCCATCGCGCGGCATCGTCATCGGGATCGACTTCGAAGCGGGCCCGCTGAGCGCCGGACTGGCCTGCCTCGGCGCGGTGCTGATGACCGCGTCGATGGTGTTCTCCTGGCGGTACTTCACCCACGTCGCCACCTACTTCCACGTCCTGATGCTGACCTTCCTCGCGGGCATGACCGGGTTCTGCC
>Ga0335075_10010931_pt1 | contig 13751 bp, 10 predicted proteins | sample Lox_Sample_24_FD_206723 | JGI IMG/M metagenome (GOLD analysis project Ga0335075, IMG submission 206723) | Soil microbial communities from Loxahatchee National Wildlife Refuge, Florida, United States - Lox_Sample_2.4 | ecosystem: Environmental > Terrestrial > Soil > Wetlands | place: USA...
TCGCCTTGTCCGCCAGCCTGGCCAGCAGCGGCAGCCCGCGGAGCGGGATCAGCGCCAGCCCGGCCAGCGCGAGCGCGGGGGCGACGGCGACCACGGGGTCGATCGTGAGCGATCCGGTGGCCGGATGCGCGACCGCCGAGAAGCCGCGCAGTTGCCACACCGCCACCGCGGCGAGCGCCACCACGGCCAGATCGCCGCCCGCCCAGGCGATTCCGGCGAGCCGGGTCTGCCGGTTCCGGCGGAACCTGGCCACATCGGGGGTCGGGGCGTTCAGCGCCGGCCAGGTCATCACGGCGGTGCACAGCACCAGCATGGCAAGACCCGACAGCCAGGCCAGCGCCGTGACGCCGTCGCCCGCATGGGAGTCCAGGCGCAGATCGCCCGCCTTGGCCAGGACGCCGGTCAGGCGGGTGCCAGACAGCACGCCCGCAAGCGCGGCCACCGCGGCGAGCGCCACCGCCTCGGCCAGCACGGGCCGCGTCACCTGTCCCCTCGTTGCCCCGCGCGCTCGCAGCAGCGCGGACTCCTCCTCGCGCATGCTGGCCAGCAGCCGTGCGGCCAGCACCAGGGCGGCCCCGGCCACCAGCAGCAGCTCCAGCGCGGTGATCGCGAACAGCGACCGGTCCAGGACGATGGTGTCGCCGATGCCGGTCAGCAGCTGAGGCAGGTTCGAGGTGACCTTCAGCCCCTCGGGGAGGACCACGCTCAGCTGCGAAACCGCCGCGTTGGTGTTCGCGGCGAGCGCGCCGATGTTCCCGTACGCCAGCGCCGGCGCCCGCGGCAGCACCAGCCACGAGGCCTGGCTCACGGCGAGCCCTCCGCCGAACGCAGCCGGGTTCACCACGGCGGGACCGTAGTCCACCGTGGTGGCTGCCTCGCTCGACCCTGCGGTGCTGACGGAGTAGTGCTGCACGGTGATCCCCGAGCTGGAGAGCAGGTCGAGCCCCCAGAACAGCGACGTCGGGTTCCTGGGCCGGAACAGCCCGGTGACCTGCAGCGAGACCGGCGCCGTTCCGGACGGGGTGGTGCCCGTCAGCACCGAGCCCACGGTCACGTGCAGCTGGCTGGCCGCGGCGGCCGGCAGCGCCACGGGCAGCGGGCCGCCGCGGTGTGGCGGTCCTGGCCATTTCCCTGCGGTGAGCGTCGTCTGGGCGGTGATGCCGTCCAGGGACGCGGGCTGGACCTGCGTGCTGAGCGCGCCGCTGGCCGTCGACGGGAGCTGGACGGGTTCCGCCCACAGCGCGCTCTCCATCTGAAAGCCGACCCCCGGCCAGGCCTTGCGCAGCGTGGCACGGATCACCCGCGAGTCGGAGGCGCGCTGGCCGGCGTCGTCGATCACGCCGTTGAGCGCGAGCGACCGCTCCTGGGGGCTGGCCAGGATGCTCAGCGCTCCGGGCGGGACCACCCTGGCCGCGAAGGTCCATCCCGCGGCGGCGAGCCCGGTGGCGATCAGGACCGTGACCGCCACGCACGCCAGGAGCAGCCACGACGACCTGGCCCGGCGAACGAGGAAGGACGCGCCTAGCCCACGCACTGGGTGCTCCTATCCGGCTTCGATGCCGGTGACGGAGCCGTCCTCCAGCGAGATGACCTTGTCGGCCAGGCCGATCAGCGCCTCGTCATGGGTGGCGACGAGCGCGGTGATCTCCTCGGACCGCACCAGGCTGAGCAGCAGCTCCATGATCTGCCAGCCGGTTTCCAGGTCGAGCTGGCTGGTCGGCTCGTCCGCGATCAGCAGGCTCGGCCGGCCAGCCAGCGCACGGGCGATGGCTACCCGCTGCTGCTGGCCGCCGGAAAGCTGATCCGGGCGGTGCGCGGCATGGCTGGAGATCCCGGTCAGCTCGAGCATGGCGGCGACCCGCTCCCGGCGCTCGCCGGGCCGCTGGCGCGCGATGCGCAGCGGGATCCCGACGTTCTCCGCCGCGGACAGCATCGGCACGAGCCCGAACGACTGGAAGATGAAGGCGACGGTGTCCCGCCGCAGTGCCAGCCGCTCCCGCTCGGTCATCCGGTTCACCTCGCGGCCGTCCACCCACACCTGGCCGTCCGTCGGGTCGTCCAGCCCGCCGATGATGTTCAGCAGCGTGGTCTTGCCAGAGCCGGAGCGTCCGCGCAAGGCAACGAGCTGGCCACGGTCGATGGAGAACGAGACTCCGCGCAGCGCATGAACGGCCGTGTGCCCGCCGCCGTAGGTCCGGCAGATGCCGTCCGCCGCCACCATGGCCTCTGGCGGCGCGTCGGACATGGGCCTATCCTCGCGCCTTACATAGTGACAATGCAAGAACAAACCCCGGATCGTTGCCGGAGCATCGCGGCAAGCCGGAAAACCCAGCGGGGGCGGCACGCGCCGCCCCCGCTGCCCGCGGCTGGCAGACCAGCCGCGGGTGCAGCGCTGGCGTCTATCCGGCGAACCGGGCCAGGGCCGGAACGAACCGGGCGGCGTCGACGGTGCCCCACCCGGTCGCGTCGTTGTAGGAGCCGTTGGCGCTGAAGCCGGGAACCGTCACCAGGTCGGAGCTCGAGGCGCAGGACCCGTCGCTCTCGGTGTCGGCGGCCAGGCAGTACGTGAACGTGTTGGTGCCCTGCGAGATCGGCACGATGCCGTCGCGCGCCCCGCTCTGCGCCATCGCGTACAGGGCCGGGTTCAGGTACCCGAGGCTGTGCCCCGCCACCTGGTCGGCGAGAGCCACGACGCCGGAGAAGAGCGGCGAGGCTTCGCTGGTCCCGCCCACGATCCCCCAGCCGGCGACCGACGGGTCGGTGGTGTCGTAGAAGTCGACCGCGCCGTTCACCGCCGCGCTCATCGCGATGTCCGGGGTGCTCCGGCTGTCACCGGTGACGCCCGCCACGCCGTTCTGGAAGCTCGGTCGGGGGAAGACCGTGGAGTGACCACCACCGCCCGCACCCCAGGTGTAGACCGGGCCCGTCACCCCGACCGTGGAACTCAGGTCGTCCCAGACGCTGTCGGGAGCGGTGCGGCCGCCCTGGGCGTTGAGGTGCAGCTGGGTGCCGCCCACGGCCGTGACCAGCGGGTCCGAGGAGGGCCAGTCGATCGCCCGGCTCGCGCTGCAGCAGATCACGTTGTCGGGGTTCCCGCAGCCCGAGGCCGGGTCGCAGACGTCGTCGGTCGAGCCGTTGTCACCGCTGGCCGCCAGGACCGTCACCCCGTGCTGCGCCGCGTTGACGTACGCGGAGCGCAGCGAGTAGATCTGGCCCCGGCTGGCGAACGTGCTCTCGTTGGCGCCAAAGCTCTGCGTGATCACGTCGCCGAGATGGTGGTCGACGACGTAGTTCTCGGCCGCGACGATCTGCGGGAATCCGTAGATGCCCTCGGTCTCCGTCATCGGCGTCTCGACGAGGAGGATGTTGGCCTTCGGCGCCATCACGTGCGACCACTCGACGTCCAGGCTCGTCTCGTCGGTCCAGCCGTAGTAGTCCGAGCACAGATCGGGGCCGCTGGGGCTGAACGTGGACGTGCAGGTAGAGGGGGTGGTGGTGATCGGGCCCTCGGGAGTGATCACCCGGAACGAGGGCGGGTTGGGCAGGCCCGTCTGCGCGTCAAAGGTCTGCAGGTCGGAGGCGATGGACGGGGAGCCGAACGCGTCGACGATGACGATCGTCTCGCCCTGGCCCTCGACCCCCTTCGAGAACAGCGGAGCCAGGTTGTAGGCCTTCTGCAGCTGGAATGGCTCGTAGCAGGCGATGCCGAAGTCCGACTCGCATTCCGCCGTGGTCGGGGGCTGCGCCATGTGACCGGCCGCCAGGATGTGCCCGGTTGCAAACGGGACCACCTGGACCGCGGCTGCCGCGCCCGCCGCGCCCGCCGCTCCCGCGGCGGCGACCGGGGTCAGCGCGGCACTGCCCGCCCCGAGTGCCGCGATCGCCGCTATGGCCGCGCCGCGAACCAGTACCAGACCGCGAGAACCTCTCATCCCAAGTCCTCCACTTCGCCGCCGTTGCCCGCACCGCGCCACACGGCCCGCCAGTTTGGGCTGCCAGGCGTGCATAAAGCGGCGCGGCCAGTTCTGCCTAAAAGCGGCGGGAGCTTATCAGGATATATAGGTTTTACCGATAAATATTAAAATAGTTTGGCCTTAATTTGGCGAAGAAGGGGCACGCCAAAGGCGGGCATCGCCGCGGGGGCCCGGCGTCAGCTCAGCACCGTTGCCGGCCGGAGGCCGGCCAGTGCCTCGGCGATCTCCGCGCGCACCGGCGCCCCGGATATCACCACGTCGACCATGGTCAGCGACGTGTGGATGTGACCGCGGGCCCGGATGTGCCGCACCGGGACCCCGGCGGCGGCCAGCGCCTCGGCGTAGGCGTCGCCTTCGTCGCGGAGCGGATCGAACTCGGCGGTGATCACCACGGCCGGCGGAAGGCCGGCCAGCGTGCCGCGCAGCGGGGACGCGATCGGGTTCACCCGGTCGGCCTCGTCGGCGTAGTGATCCCAGAACCACCGCATGAGCGCGGCGGTCAGCACGAAGCCCTCGCCGTTGCTGGAGTACGAAGGCCGGCCGAGGTCGCAGTCGGTGACCGGGTGCAGGAGCAACTGGCCGGCGATGTCCGGGCCGCCGGCGTCGCGCGCGAGCTGGCAGGTGACCGCGGCCAGGTTGCCGCCGGCGCTCCAGCCGGCGACGGTGAGCTGCCCGGGGATGCCGCCGAGTCCGGCGGCGTTCGCGGCTATCCAGCGCACCGCGGCGAACGCGTCGTCCACCGCCGCGGGAAAGCGGTCCTCCGGCGCGTGCCGGTAGTTCACCGACACGACCACCGACCCGGTGCGCACGCAGAGGTCACGGCAGAACGGGTCGTCGGAGTCCTGGCTGCCGAGGACCCAGCCGCCGCCGTGGAAGTACGCGATCAGCGGGTGCGGGCCCTGCGACGGCGGCCGGTACAGCCGGTACGCCAGGTCGCCGGCCGGGCCCGGCAGCGCGGCGTCGATGATCTCGCCGACCTCCGGGCCGGGCGGCCTGCTGGCGTCGATGACCTCCAAGAACGCTCTGGCGTCGGCGGCGCTCATCGTCTCCATGGGCGGCAGGCCCAGCGACGCCATCAGGTCCAGCACCATCGCGACGTCCGGCTGGATCCGCCGGATCACCCCGTCGTTGCACCGCGGCCCGGCCGGGCCGTCGAGCCGGAACCCCAGGAAGCCCTTCTCGATGACCTCGTCGCAGGCGCGGCGGTAGGCGTCCACACCGCCGACGTACGGCAGGAAGACCCTCGGCTTCCCTGGCACGTTTGCTCCCATGTACCAGGAGTTCGCCCGCGGGTAGAGCGTGATGTCCGCGCAGTCCTGGTTGTGCCGCACCCAGCCCGCCTCGGCCAGCGGGGTCGGCTCGATCCGGTCCAGGTTCTCAGCCCGCATGCGGCGCAGGCAGTCGGTGATCCAGTCGACGTGCTGCTCGATCGACACCACCATGTTCGACAGCACCGACGGGCTCTGCGGCCCGGTGACCATGAAGAAGTTCGGGAACCCGGCCGTCATCAGGCCGAGGTACGTCTCGGGCCCGCGCTCCCACTTGCGCTCCAGCGTCACGCCGCCGGTCCCGGTGACGTTCACCGAGACCAGCGGGCCGGTCATGGCGTCGAAACCGGTGGCGAACACGATCGCTTCGAACGGCAGCGACTCCCCGGCCATGTCGATGCCGGCCTCGGTGATCGCCACGATCGGAGTCGTGCGCAGGTCGACGAGCCGGACGTGCGGCAGGTTGAAGGTCTCGAAGTAGCTGCTGTCCAGGCACGGGCGCTTGGTGCCGAACGGGTAGTCCGTGGGGCAGAGCGCGTCGGCGGTGTCCGCGTCGCTGACGACGCCGCGTATTTTCTCCCGGATCATCTCGGCGACGAGGTCGTTGGAGACGAGGTTGACGGCCTGGTCGCTGAACACCCCGAGGATCCCGAACAGCTCGCCGGACTGCCACGCGTCCTCGAAACGCTGACGGCGGACCGCCTCGGGCGCGGTCAGCCCGCTGACGTCGGTGAGCTCGCTCGGCACCCCGCCCCGCGACCAGCGGGCGGCCTCGCGGTAGCCGGCGCGATCGGTGGCCAGCGCCGCCAGGCGGTCCGGTGACGGGGGCCCGTTGCGCGCCGGGATCGAGAAGTTCGGCGTCCGCTGGAACACGGTCAGCGCCGCGGCCTGGCGCGCGATCAGCGGGATCGACTGGATTCCCGAGGAGCCGGTCCCGACGACCGCGACCCTCTTCCCGGTGAAGTCCACCCCCTCGTGGGGCCACCTGCCGGTGAAGTAGACGTCGCCGCGGAATCGGCCGGCGCCCTCGATGTCGGGTGTCTTCGGCAGCGACAGGCAGCCGCTCGCCATGACGTAGTACCGGCAGCTCAGCTCGCCGCCGTCGCCGGTGCGCAGCCGCCAGCGCCGGGCTGTCTCGTCCCAGGCCGCGGCGGTGATGCGGGTGCCGAACCGGATGTCCCGCCGCAGGTCGTAGCGGTCGGCGACGTGCCGGAGGTAGGCGAGGATCTCCGGCTGGGTGGCGTACTTCTCCGACCAGGTCCAGTCGCTCTCGAGTCCCGGGTCGAAGCTGTAGGCGTAGTCGGTCGTGGGCACGTCGCAGCGGGCGCCGGGATAGCGGTTCCAGTACCAGGTCCCGCCGACGTCGTCTGCCTCGTCGAACGCGATGGCCTCCAGCCCGAGCTCGCGCAGCCGGTAGAGCAGGTACAGGCCGGAGAACCCGGCGCCGACCACAGCGACGTCAACCTCGGCGGGCACATCCCCGCTGCCTGACACTGCCATCTGATGTCCTCCCGCTCCAGATCAGCGAGCCTCCGGACTTTTACTATTGGCCCATTCGCGCAAGTCGTCTAGATCTGCTGATGCAGCGAGACGGGCCTGAACGCGGCGCCGAGGGCCCGGGCTGGCCATGAGCTCATGCCGTCGGTGTGCTGCTAGATGCTCCACAGCGCTTCGGTGGGGGAGAGGCGGGCGGCGCGGATGGCGGGCAGCAGGCCGGCGAGGGCGCCGATGAGCAGGGCGGCGGCCAGGCCGCCGGCCCAGGCGTCGGTAGGGATGACGGTGGCCCAGCCTTTGCCGTGGGCGTAGATCGCGGTGGCGGCGGCGCCGGCGATGATCCCGGCCATGCCGCCGATCAGCGACAGCGCGACCGCTTCGGCGAGGAACTGGGTGCGGATGTGGCCGCGGGTGGCGCCCAGGGCGCGGCGCAGCCCGATTTCGGAGCGGCGTTCCAGGACGGAGATGACCATGATGTTGGCGACGCCGATGGCGCCGACCAGCAGCGCGACCGCGCCCAGCCCGAGGAACAGGGTGCTGAACGCGGATTTGGCGTCGGCCTGGGCGACCAGGGCGTCTGAGGGCTGGGAGACGTCCACGCCGCTGGGGTCTTGCGGGTCGGCCTGGTCGCCGAGCAGCTTGTAGACGGCATTTACCTGCGTGGATGCGGCTTTGACGTAGACCGTCGTGGGGTGGCCGTCGAAGCTGAGGTATTGCTGTGCGAACGGGAACCCGACGAGGACGGAGGAGTCGACGTCGGGGGACAGGACGTCGGGGGACAGAATGCCCGCGACGTACAGCCACATGCCGCCGTTGGTGTTGGCGCCGGTGCCGGTGACCCAGATTCGTTCGCCGGGGAACACGTTGTCGATACCGAGCAGCTGGGCGGCGGCGGCGCCGAGCACAGCGACGGGTTCCCGGGCGGTGGCCGCGTTGAGGTATGCGCCGTGGGCCAGGGTGGTGCCGGCGGTGGCGGGCAGGGCGAGGGTGGCGGCGTCGACGGTCAGCGCGTTCGTGTTGACCGGGGGGATCAGCGGGGAGCGGTAGACGCTGGCGTTGGTGGCCCCGGTGGACTGAACTTGGTAGACGCCGGGCAGCCGGGCGATCATGGCCGGGGCGGTGAGTGGGAGCTCGGCGGTGGTGCCGGTGAAGTTCTGGCCGGGTGAGACGGTGAGCAGGTTGGTGCCCAGGGCGGCGATTTCGGCGTTGAGGGCGGCGGCGGAGGATGCGGACAGGCCGAGGACGGCGACGATCGCGGCGACGCCGATCGCGATGCCGAGCGCGGACAGGGCGGCGCGCAGTTTGCGGGTACGCAGGCCGACGACGGCGAGCCGGGCCAGGTCGCCTGCCCGCAGCCGGGCCGCCGCGGGTGGGCGACCCGCTTGGGGCGCGCCGGAGATGGTCACGGTCACTGGGGGCCTCCTGGTGGCTGGGCGGGCGAGCCCGCGAGCCGTTCGCCGGCCGCGTCAGGCCATGCGGCGCCGGGCCAAGGCGCGGGGGTGTCGGTGTCGGAAACGATGCGGCCGTCGAGCATGCGGATCTGGCGGCGTGTCGCCGCGGCGACGTGCTCGTCGTGGGTGACGATCACGATCGTGGTCCCGGCGCGGTTGAGCTGGGCGAGCAGGTCGAGGATGGCGGCGCCGGTGGCCTGGTCCAGGTTGCCGGTGGGCTCGTCGGCCAGCACGATCGCCGGCTGGCCGGCGATCGCCCGGGCTATGGCGACGCGCTGGCGTTCGCCGCCGGACAGCTGGGTGGGCCGGGCGCCCAGCTTGTGCCCGAGGCCCACACGCTCCAGTGCTGCCGTGGCTTGGTCGCGGCGCTGGGCCGGCGCCGCGCCGGCGTACAGCAGGCCGTCGGCGACGTTGCCCAGGACGCTCTGGTGCTCGGCGAGGAAGAACTGCTGGAATACAAACCCGATGCTGGACGCGCGCAGCCCGGCGAGCTGCCGGTCGGCCAGCGCGGCGACATCAAGGCCCGCTACCCGCACGGTTCCGGCGGTGGGCAGGTCCAGGGTGCCGGCCAGGTGCAGCAGCGTGGTCTTGCCCGACCCCGACGGGCCCAGCACCGCGACGAGTTCCCCGGCCGCGACCGAAAGGCTGACCCCGCGCAGCGCGGGCACCGGCGGCTTGCCCGGGTACACCTTCGCCACCGCCACGAGCTCCAGCACCAGCTCGGGTGCGGGCGCCGTGGCCGCGTGCCTGCCCGCTGCCGGGCCGGTAACACCTGTGCTGCTCATATGCCGGGCACCACCACGTGCTGGCCCGCGGTGAGGTTCCCGGTGACCTGGACCGTGCCCGCGGCGTCGTCGAACAGGCCGGGGGTGACCTTGACCAGGTGGTGCCCGCCCGGGGCGGTGACCTCGACCGCGTATCCCCCGCCGGGCTGGGCCAGCAGCGCGTCCACCGGCACGATCAGCGCGTTGCTCACGCTGCCGGTGGTGATCGTCACCTGCACCGGGACCTGGTTCAGGCTCCCGGCGGCCTTCGGGTTGGCCAGCGACACCACCACCGTGATCGTCGCCGCGGTCGGGCTGTTGCTGGAGCTGTTGCCCGAGTCGTTGCCGGACGACGACGGCGAGGACGAGGACGGCGACGACGATGCGGAGGACGAGGACGCGGCGCTGATCGAGGAGATCACTCCCGGCGTCGTTGATCCGTCGGGCAGGGTGACCGACACCTTGCTGCCGGCCGCGACCTCGGTTTGCAGCGAGGCGTCGAGGTCGATGGTGACCACCGGGGTCAGCGAGCTGCCGGTCAGCACCGTGGCCCCGGCGGCGGCCGACCCGCCGGGCACCGCGCCGGTGCCCAGCCCGGTGACCTGGATCGGGCCGGGCAGGAAGACGGCCTGCCCCAGCGGCAGCGTCCCGGTCTGGGTCAGTCCCAGGTGCGCCTGCAGCAGCCCGAGCGCGTAGGCGGTCTCGCCGCTGAAGTAGTCCCATCCTGACCGGGGGCCCAGCGCGGTGGCGGTGGCGTAGCCGAGGGTGACCAGGTCGGTGTTCAGCTCGGCCACATCCGCGCCGGTCGTGCCCTCGGACAGGTCCCGGTAGGCGGGAACGTTGCCGTACAGCAGCACCGCCGGGGTGCCGGAGACCTGGTAGACCTGCTGGCCTTGGCGGATCGTCTGCCCGGCCGCTGGCAGCCAGGTGAACGTGCCCGCCCCCGACCCCGCCGAGCCGGACGACCCCGCCACCACCACCGTGTACGACCCGGCGTCGCCGAGCGTCGCGTCTTCTTGTGTCTGCTCGGTCAGCGACCCTCGCGTCACCGCCGCCGTGGAGGTGGCGTACCCGTTGTTGCTGGCGGTCGGCTTGGCGGAGCGGAACACCCCGGCGGCGTCGGCGCCCCCCAACGCCGCCGCGACCACTACGACCACCGCCAGCGGCAGTACCCAGCCGCGCCTGCGCCGCCGGTACTCGCCACCAGCCGGGTCCGGTCGGACTGGCTCGTTGGCGTCGCGTTCCGGCTGACTACGCGTGCCGGGGATCATCCGCCACTCCCGGGCAGGTCGGCCGAGCAGGCCTTGTTGGCGGCTTGGTACTGCGGGGAGTTCGGGCTGGTGCCCTTCGGCATACTGACATCGAGGTGACCCTGGGCGTTGGGGTCGGGGAACCAGGAGAGCCCGTGCGCGCGCATGCAGATGGCGTATTTCAGCAGCTTGGCCACCAGCGTCGGGTTGTACGGTGGCGGCGTCGCGGAACCCGTCAGCGACTTGCACGCGCTGTTGGCCGCCGCATACTGCGGCGTCTTGGGGTTCAGCCCGTTGGGTGCGGAGAACCCGCCCTGGGCGTTGGGGTCCGGGAAATCGGTGATCCCGTGCGACCGCATGCACCTGGCGAAGGCGAGCACGCCCTTGTTGGGGTTGCCCGCGCTCGCCGTGACTGAATTCGGGGATCCGCCGGAGCAAGCCGCGACCGCGACAGCAACCAGCAGAGCGGCAATCAGCATCAGTGCCTTGCCGGGCCACAACCGGCCCGGCCATGGTTCCGTCATCTCACTGACCTCCACACTCAGCGATCGTGCCTTCGGAGATCTGTTATAGGGAACGGCTGCTAACACGGCCTTTACGAAGGTCGTTAAGCCTGTGTAAGGTCCGCCCGGGCATCATGGGAGTCACGGCCGTTTCGCCTCTGACCTGGGCAGGCGGCGTGAATGGAGGAAGTGACGATGCCCACTGTGCCGGCTGGCGGCCTGTCACCGCGGACCCGGTGGCTGCGGCTGCCGCCGCCCACGATCCGGCTGCGGCTGACGCTGCTCTACGGCGCGCTGTTTCTCTTCTGCGGCGCCGGGCTGCTCGCCATCACCTACCTGCTGGTGGACCACGCCACCTCGGGTGACTTCACTTATGCGTATCAAGGCCTGAACGGCACGGAAACCGCCACCTGTGGCACCGTTACCCGGCCGGGGAGGGGTGCGCATGCCGGCGCCGCAGGTAACTCGCTGGCTCGAGAGTGCGAGGTCCTCTCGGTCCAGGCGCACGCCACCGTGATGCATCATCTGCTGGCCTATTCCGGGATCGCGCTCGCCATCATGGCCCTGGCCGCAGCGGTGCTAGGGTGGCTCGTCGCCGGGCGGGTGGTGCGGCCGCTGCGGAGCATCACCACCACCACTCAGGCCATCACCGCGCACAACCTGCACGAGCGGCTGGCCCTGCGTGGCCCAGACGACGAGCTCAAGAACCTGGCCGATACGATCGACGGCCTGCTCGGGCGGCTGGAGGAGGCGTTCGAGGCGCAGAAGCGGTTCATCGCCAACGTCTCCCATGAGCTGCGCACGCCGCTGACGATGATGCGCACCTCCCTTGACGTCGCAGCCGGCAAACCAGGGCCGCCGGCCCCGGAGACGGCCATGCTCGCGGCGAAGATACGCATGGGGCTGGACAAGGCCGACCGGTTGGTGGAGAGCTTCCTGGTCCTGGCCCGCGCTCAGCGCGGGACCGAGCCGCGAGCCGTCACGGTGTCGCTCGGCGAGGCCGCGGAAGCGGCGCTCGCCGAACACGGCCAGGCCATCGCGGGCCTGCGGCTCACCGTCACCAGCGACCTGGCAGACGCGCCGGTCCAGGGCACCTCGCTGCTGCTCTCCCGGATGACCGACAACCTCATCGACAACGCGGTCCGCCACAACCAGCCCGGCGGCTGGCTCCGCGTCACGACCCGTTCCGACGCCACGCTGGCGTGGCTGGTCGTCGAGAGCGGCGGCCCGGTCCTGGACGAACGGGACGTCCGCGAGCTCGCCCAGCCATTCCGGCGGCTGGGCGGCGACCGGACAACCACCGGCAACGGCACCGGTCTTGGCTTGTCGATCGTCGCGGCCATCGCCGCGGCCCACAACGGCAGTCTGCAGCTGAGCGCCGGCGCCGGTGGTGGGCTCCGTGCGGCAGTCACGCTGCCGGCCGCCGCCGCAATGGCCCTGGCCGGGGCAGCGGGATGAGGGTGCTCGTTGCCGAGGACGTCCCGAGCCTCGCCGACGACATCGCCGAAGGGCTCCGCGACAACGGGTTCGCCGTCGACGTCGCCTATGACGGCATCGACGCCGCCGCCAAGCTCGACACCAACGCCTACCAGGTTGTCGTGCTCGACCGCGACCTGCCAGGCATCCACGGCGACGCGCTATGCCGGATGATCACCGAAGCGGACAAGCCGTCGATGGTGCTGATGCTGACCGCCGCCGACGCAGCCGAAGACCGGGTCAGCGGCCTGAGCCTGGGCGCCGATGACTATCTGGGCAAGCCATTCCACTTCACCGAGCTCGTCTTGCGCATACGTGCGCTCGCCCGGCGGCAGCCCGCCGCGCGGTCCCGGATCCTCCGGACGGCTGACGTCGAACTCGACCCGAGGCGGCACAGTGCCGCCCGCGGCGGCCGCCCGCTGGACCTGTCGGCGAAGGAATTCGCGGTGCTCGAGGCGCTCATGCGGGCCAGCCCCGCGTTCCTCACCGCAGAGGATCTCCTCGAACAGGCATGGGACGAGAACGCCGATCCGTTCACCAACGCCGTCTTCGTCACGATCAGCCGCCTGCGGCGCAAGCTCGGCGACCCACCGGTCATCCAGACCCACCCCGGCGTCGGCTATCACATCACCGATCCCCCGATGTGACGGGGCGGGTCATTGCGCGAGCAGCCACCGGGCCGCGAGATCCAGGACGTCGGCGTGGCTGCGGGCGCCGTGGTCGGCGGCCATGAAGTGGTGGCCGATCACGAGGGAGAATGCCAGCATGCTGCGCGCTTCAGCCTCGTCCTCGCTGGAGGAAATCGCGCGGAACAGCAGGCGCAGGTAGTCCATGCGGCGGTTGTCGACCCGGCGCAGGCGCTCGGCGACCGCCGGGTCGTGCCGGGCCCAGTCGCGGATGGCCAGGTCGATCGGCAGCAGATCCGGCGAGAACGTGAGCGCACCCGCTAGCCGAATTTTCGTCTTGGCGTCACCACCGCGGCTCTCGACACGTTCCAGCACTTCGTCGGTGCTCATGCGCTCCCAGGAGTCCAGCATCTCCTGCAGCAGCGCCTGCCTGTCCGCGAAGTGCCCGTAGAAGCCGCCCTTGGTCACGCCGAGCGCCTGCGCCAGGACCTCGACCCGCACGGCGTCCGGGCCGCCGGCCGCGAGCGCCCGCAGGCCCTCCTCCACCCACCGGTTCCGGGGCGTCCGGGTGATCGCGACCATGCCTATATACGGTAGCGAATAGATGGCATCCTTGGGACTTATGGACAAGACGGTGGCGCCCGTCCGGGACCTCACGGACTCCGATCAGAACCAGGCGGTGCTCGATGTGGCCTCCCTCCTCGCTGAGGGCGGATTAGAGCCGGAACGGGCCGCCGACGGCTATGGCCCGGCGGTGGCGGCCGAAGCCGCCGCGGCGGCGCGCTCGCGGCGCCGGCTTGCCGCGCTCACCGGGCCGATCCGCCTGACCGTGGTGTGGGCCATGTACGGCGAGACCGGGCGCATGGTCCCCCGCTCGCAGCACCCGCACGGCGAGGACTTCGTGCGGACGAAGGTCCGCCAGCTCGACTGGCTGACCCAGGGCCT
>Ga0335075_10010932_pt1 | contig 13749 bp, 16 predicted proteins | sample Lox_Sample_24_FD_206723 | JGI IMG/M metagenome (GOLD analysis project Ga0335075, IMG submission 206723) | Soil microbial communities from Loxahatchee National Wildlife Refuge, Florida, United States - Lox_Sample_2.4 | ecosystem: Environmental > Terrestrial > Soil > Wetlands | place: USA...
GACACTAGCGCATCCCTGCGCGTCGGTCGCCGCGCGCCCATCCTGGGCTTCGGCGACACTAGCGCATCCCTGCGCGTCGCAGGCACCGGGCAGCAGCTCCCCGTACCTTCCCGGACGCTATGGCTATCGAACAAACCCTCATCCTCTGTAAGGCTGATGCTGTCGCGCGCGGCCTCGTCGGCGAAATCCTCGCGCGCTTCGAACGGCGCGGCTACACGATCGCGGCGCTCAAGCTGCTCGAGGTGGATCGCGCGCGCGCGAAGACACACTACGCCGAGCACGAAGGGAAGCCGTTTTTCAACGGCCTGGTCGACTACATCACGAGCGCGCCGATCGTTGCGCTGGTCGTGGAAGGGAACGACGCGATCGAAGGCTGCCGCACGGCGATCGGTGCGACCAATCCAATCAAGGCGGCTCCCGGTTCGATTCGCGGCGACTACGGGCAGACCATCGGGCGCAATCTCGTGCACGGAAGCGACTCGCCGCAGAGTGCGCAGCGCGAGATCGCGATCTGGTTCGAGCCGGGCGAAATCTTTTCGCGTCCGCACGATCAGCAGCGTTGGCTCATCGAGACGTAGGGCCTCTTGCGTTACGCATTTAGTCCGAAGGGCGCCCCTATGCGAAGGCGAACGCGGGCCACGTGATCGAATCAATGCGTGGTGGCGGCCGTCCGCTCATCGAAAGTGTTCATGCGCGCGAGATTTTGGACTCGCGCGGTAATCCTACGGTTGCCGTCGCCGTAGCGACGAGCTTCGGCGCCGTTGAAGAGGCGCTCGTTCCGTCGGGAGCCTCCACCGGCGCGCACGAGGCCGTCGAGCTGCGTGACGGCGACAAGAAGCGCTACAACGGAAAGGGCGTACTCACCGCCGTTCGCAATGTGAACGAGATCATCGGGCCGACGCTCGAAGGGCTCGATGTGACGGCGCAACGTGAGATCGACGCGCAACTGCTCGAACTCGATGGGTCGCACAACAAGGGGAAACTCGGTGCGAATGCGCTGCTCGGCGTCTCGCTGGCCAATGCGCGTGCCGCTGCGGCGAGCGTCGGTCTCCCGCTCTTTCGCTATCTCGGAGGACCGAGTGCGGCGACGCTTCCCGTGCCGATGATGAACGTGATCAACGGCGGCAAGCACGCCGAAGGTGCGTTGCAATTCCAAGAGTGCATGATCGTGCCGATCGGCGCGCCGACCTTCCGCGAAGCGGTGCGGTACGGCGCTGAGACGTTCCATGCGCTTGGAAAGATTCTGCACGAGCGCGGTTTGCCGACGCTCGTAGGCGATGAGGGCGGCTATGCGCCGCCGCTCGATACGCTCGATGCGGCGCTGGCGCTGCTGGTGGAAGCGATCCAACGCGCCGGCTATACGGTCGGGAGTGATATCGCCATCGCGCTCGATTCGGCGGCGACCGAATTTTACTCGGATGGGAAATACTATCCGCTCAGCAAAGACGCTCCGTTCAGCGGGGCGCAGATGGTGGATCTGTACGAGGACGTCTGCGCGCGGTATCCGATTGTCTCCGTTGAAGATGGGCTCGCCGAAGACGATTGGGCGACGTGGCGCCTGCTCACCGAACGCCTTGGCGCGCGGGTGCAGCTCGTGGGCGACGATCTCTTCGTGACCAACACGACGCGGCTCGCGCGTGGAATCAGCGAGGGCGTCGCCAACGCGATCCTGGTGAAGGTCAATCAGATCGGGACGCTCACGGAGACGCTCGATGCCGTCGAACTCGCGCACAAGGCCGGTTATCGGTGCGTGATCTCGCATCGCTCGGGCGAGACGGGTGACACCACCATCGCCGACCTCGCCGTCGCCACCGGCGCCGGTCAGATCAAGACGGGCTCGCTGTCGCGCAGCGACCGGGTGGAGAAGTACAACCGTCTGATGTCCATCGAGGAGCAACTCGCTCAGGCGGCCCGCTATCCCGGAAAGGCCGCCTTCCGCGCCGCACAAGTTTGAGGTTTGCCCGCAATGCCGGTCGCTCCGAGAGGGCATCGTGCCGGGGGCGAGCAACATGCCCGCTCGCGGGGCCTGTAGCTCAGCGGTAGAGCGGCCGGCTCATAACTGGTTGCGCGTAGGTTCGAATCCTACCGGGCCCACACGATCACACGGCGCCATAGTCTATCGGTTAGGACGCGGCCCTTTCAAGGCCGAGAGACGGGTTCGATTCCCGTTGGCGCTACCAGTGTGTGCTTTGTCCTGTAAGGGTTTTCTCGCGTGTTTTGGCGGCTGTTGGGGTCGGAATCTAACGGCCGTCTAACGGAATGGGCGGGATTTGCTAGGTCATGATGCGCTCGAACGCCTCGGCGGCTGCCGCGTCACGATCGCGGTAGACGGTGACGTAGCGGTCGACGGTGATGCCGATCGTGCTGTGGCCGAGCCGCTTGCTGATGACCTCGATTGGGACGCCGGCCTTGGCTAAGAGCGAGGCGTGCGTATCCCGCAGATCGTGGAAGCGGATGCGGCAGACCGACGCCCGCTTCACGAAATTGCGAAATGCCGAGCTGAATAGCCAGGGTGCGATCGGCGTTCCGTCGGGTTTGGCGAGGACGAGATCGCCGTCGTGGTATGCGTTGCCTAACGCGATCTTCTCGGCTGCCTGCACCGCTCGATGGGATTGCAGAATCCCGACGAGTTGCGACGAGACGCAGATTGTCCGCGGCTTGTCGTTCTTCGGCAGCTTGAACGTGAGCCGTGCTCTTGGGCTGTCGGTCAGCGAGCGGCTGATGCTCACCCGTGCCTGCCGCGACGTCGACGTCGCGCCAGCGCAACGCCAAAACCTCGCCTTGGCAAGCGCCGGTGAAAGCCGCGAACGCGAGCGCCGGATAGAAGGCGCTGTACGCGCACAGGTACCCGCGTGCTTGCGATCGTGACGCCGGTGTCTTGGCTTCAGCGAGGAGTTGACGCAGCTCCGCTTCGGTGAGAACGGTCGACTCGGGCTTGATGGCTTTCGGCAGGTCGTCGCCGTCTAGGAGTGTCGCGGGTTGCGGGGGAGTATCCCCCACTTTACCGCGCGGTTGAGCACGTTGCGCATCAGGTCGGCCGTGTGCCGCACTGTTCTTCCGCTGATTGGGCGCCGTGACCACTGCGCGTAGGCGTTCACGAGATCGGTAGCTTGTATACTGCCGACTTTGCGAACGCCGAACGCCGGTCGCAGATACAGTTTGAGCATGCCGTCGTAGCAATGCAAGGTCGCCGGCGCGAGCCGCTCCCCTTTGACCTGCATGAAACGATCGAATAGCTCGTTCATTCGAATGTCGCTACCGGACGCAAACTCACCGCGAACAATCGCGGCTTTGCGTTGAGCGAGGATTGCCTCGGCCTGTTTTTTTGTGACGCCGACGAGCGTCTCGGTTTTGCGGCAGCGCTTTCCGCTCACGGACGGCGCGTCGTACATGATCCGGAATTTTTGGTCTCCGATCTTCCTAAGGTACCCCAAGGTCAGTTACCTCCCGGGGTCCCGGCGCGGTGTCATTCGCTGGGAGCCGCAGGAACGCTTCGAGCGCCTTCTTGGAGACGACGATGCGACGCGGGGTGATGCGGATCGACGGCAGCTTGCCGGACGCCAAGAGTTCGTACGTAGCGTTGCGTCCGATCCCGAGAATGTGCTGCACTTCGGTCGAGCTCAGCACGTCGGGGGCGTCGGCCAAAGAGAGTGATGATTTCATCGTCAGGCCCTAAGGGATAGCTGAAAATCCCTGGGAACGAGCTGGTCCCAAGTCGAGCGTTATCTTGCACCGTTATTATCTCGCTCGATTGATCAGACGTCACCGAGTGCAGGGCAGTCTCAGGCCGTAGTGATCTTTCTGTGGAAGCCGTTCGAGGACGAAAAACGCGCCGGAACCGATCGAACACGATGCACTGAACAGAGCGCGTTGCGCTCAACGCTGTATCGCTGCGCTGCATGCGACGGCGCTCTCAGAAAACTTTTTGATGATCGCCGCGCTGCGATGCGCATGCGTTTTTGCGTTAACTGGTTTGCAATGTCTTTGCTCTGACAGTGCATTTGGAGTGAATTCCCGTAGCACTTCTTGTAGCTTTGCTTGCACGGGTCACGTTGGGCGCCCAGCAGGGCCAGCGCAAGGGGTGCATTGCCTCCGATCAGTCGAGGACGCTCCCTAGTCGATGCTGTGATCGCGGGGATACAAGATGCGGTGAATAGTTGTGGCGCCGACGGTCGAGTAGAAGCAGCTGCGCTACGGACTGGTACGCCGACGTACCGTCGGGTCACTGAGCGATGCTGGCTTGTGGTTAACCGGGGTTTCTGAGATCGCCGAAAAATACGACGCAAGCCGGTGGTTGTGCGCACAAGCGCCCAACCAGAACGGCGGGGTCGCATGGCTTGCGGCAGTGCTCAGCCCTGGAGGGCGAGGTCGCTTCGCTCAGCCCGGGTTCGGGGATTGACCTACCACTGGAAGCCGTTCAGGGCGACGATCTCCCCCGCCAAACCGTTCGGATATGTTGACTCGACGTTCGAGACAGCCTTGAGGATATCTGACGTCTTCATGTCGCTCGGCCTGTTGTCAAGATATATGAGCAGGATGCCCGGATGGTCATCCCGCTGTCGGCCGAGCGCTGCGAAGTCGGCGTTGTTGTAGGTTACAAACGATCCGCTGCTGCTCACACGCGTGGGCGAAGACGGCGGCGTCGTCGACGCCGCCGCCAAGTTCGTCCACGGATCTAACTACGTCGTGGCCTGCGGTCGTTAGGGCATCTCGCAAAGAACGACCGCTGATACATTCATCGAGGAGGAGGCGCACGCATCAAGCTCTTGGCAGCCCGCGCGTCTTCTGCTTCCTCGGCAGCGATGAGCGAGGCGAATTTCTCTCCGTAGTCGATTGCCTCCAACGCGGCCTCGACGGGGAGCTCGAACTCGCCCGCGGCTTGTTCCGGCGTCCAGCCCTCCACGCGCATCGCACCCAGGAACTGCCCAACCGTCAACCGCCGGCCCTTGAACGAGAGCTGTCGGCGCCAGGGATGGGGGCGATGCACGAGATACGCGTATCCCGCTTCGGGCCGCAGGGCACGCGTCAACTCCGGCACCGCATCGGGGCGCTCGTCCTCGGCTGGGACCACGATCAGCTTGTAGCCGTGCTGAATGCGGTCGGCGAGATTCTCGACCACATCAAAGACGCGCCGGGTCGTCTCCGCGTCTCCACCGCTGCCCATGCGCTCGCCAAGCGTGTGGAGAAGCCGTTGGTGCCGGGGCGCCAGTTCGATCTGAAGTCGGCTGCGGGAGAGGCGCTTCATTTGCCAATTATACTCCCATTTCGCTCCACCGGCAAATTGCGAGCAGAGGCTCCTCTACGCATTTACCCGGAGCGGCGCTCGGCCAGGTCGAAGCTTGCGCGCCAATGCGGCCAGGCGTTTACTGTGTTGGAGTGGAGCGTTTTCAGTCCCACCCCTGCTGAAGCACTGGTCCGGTCGGCTCTCTTGAGTGAGGAGCGTGTTGGTGATCCCACGGAGCAGAGGTAGCAACTCTATATGAATTTTGAAGGGAGCGCAAACCTAGAAGCCGCTCGCGATCGAATTGCACGGCTGTTTAAATTCGTCCGTGCGCTATACGAGAAGCGGACCCAGCGCCGCGCCAACTCGGCGACCAACCGTGGTTGCTTCAATTTGATCGAATACCGAACCACGAAGCGATCCAACTCTTGCGCGAGGTTAGTGAAGCGCCGTCGAGTGCCGAGACAGATGGAGATGACGATGGAGGCGCTGCCGAGCGGGTGATCCTGAGTGTGAGGCGGCCGATCCTCAAGCCGCCCCCGAGTCCGCCCGAGGTGATCGCCCAATGGATTACTGACAGCTACAAAGATTGCCGTCGGACCGTCGAGGTCATTCCGTCGAAAAATATAACAGGCGACGACGACACGACGGTGGTTCTTCTTTTTGAAAATGAACCCGACAGAAGCGAAGCACTAGCAGAGTATCGACAGATTTGGGGTTTGTGGGCGGAGGTTGAACGCGTTAGCCTCGCCGCGGGTGAAGTGTTCGGGTCGCTTTACACTCTATATGGCAATCTTCAACGGGACTCGGAGCAGTACCAACTTGTTCTCGGCGACGGCGTGCTCGTCTGGAGACGCCCTGACGGTGGTGTGCGATTCCCGCTGCTAATCCGAGAGCTACGTCTTGAATTCGACGCCGATGTGCCTGAATTTCGGATTTTAGACCCGGGAACTCCAACTGAATTCTATTCGGCGCTATTTCGTTCGATGGCGGATGTCGAAGGAAAACTTATCGGTCAAATCCGCGAGGAAGCGGAAAAGCTTACTCTGCACCCGTTAGGTAGAGACGACGTGAACGGTTTCCTTCGTCGCGTCGCAGCCACGCTATCTTCGGAGGGGCAGTTTATCGACGGCGGAGAGATCGGCCCCGAACGCTCTCATCCCATTATCGGACGTTGCCCTGCAGTCTTTTTGCGAAAGCGAACTCTTGGCATTACGAGAGCTATCGACGCGATAATCGACGACGCGATGCAAGCCTCGGATTTCTCCGAATCGCTTCAAAACATCGTGGGCATCAGCCCGGAAGTAGAGGCCGCTTCCGTCGGTGAGACGGGTCCCGTTGCAGCGCTTATAGACGCAAATGAAGATGCGGATGTCCTTTTCACTAAAGAAGCCAATGCCGAGCAATTGCAAATTGCCCGTAATTTGGAGAACTACGATTGTGTGTTAGTGCAGGGACCGCCGGGAACAGGCAAGACTCACACGATCGCCAACCTCCTAGGCCACCTGCTGGCTCACGGAAAGAGCGTCCTAGTAACGAGTCATAGGACCAAGGCCCTTCGAGTGCTACGCGACAAGGTCGTTGAGGAGCTGCAGCCTCTCTGTCTGAGCGTGCTTGACGAAGACGCAGGCGACGGAGACCGGCTGAAATCTTCGGTTGATGGGATTGTCGAGCGCCTGGGAATGTCAAACGCAGCGCAGCTCGCGCGCGAGGTATCGGAATTTGACCGGGAACGTCGTGATGTACTTGACGCGATCAGGCGGCTGCGCATTGAGATACGAGAAGCGCGCCTCAATGAACAACGATACATCGTTATAGGTGGTGAGGGCACTCGCCCCATCGATGCTGCAAAGTTTGTGGCGGAAGGCTCGGGCGTACATAGCTGGATTCCGGCACCAGTTGTGTTGTCCGAGCCGATGCCGCTCAGCTCGGAAGAAATTGGCGCCCTCTACCGGTCGAACGCCGTGGTGTCTACCGATGACCAACGCAGCATCGACTCATGGATGCCAGAGCCTGGCGAACTCTTGCACCCAGATGATTTCGCAACGCTGATTAAGGAGCGCCGGGCGATCGCAGGGTGCGATCGAACATTCGGCTCAGAATTCTGGATCTCAAAACGGACGCAGAGCGAGACTCTCTGGGAATTGCACGAAAGCATGCGCGAGGCTGCTTCGGCGATCGATCGACTTCCGGCTTGGGCCCGCGTGCTGGTCAACGCAGGGATCGCCGGCGCGCCAGAAACGACGCCGTGGGATAGCCTTATTGGAGAAATCAAGGCGCTCCAAGCCGACAGCGCGGGAGCGCAGGAGACCTTTCTGACGTACGACCCCAAGCTTCCCACGGACCAAGACTCTGAGAGCTTAGTTTCGATCTACAAAGATATCGCCGAAGAATACAGGCGAAGCGGAAAGCTATCAACCTTCAGATTACTTTTCAAGAGAGAATGGAAGGTCACGCTCGATAGCTCCACAGTGGGCAATTCAAAGAGGCCACATCGCCTTGAACACGTTTTAGCGTTGCAGACCCACGCGGAAATAGCGGTTCGTCGCGATGCCCTACGTAGCCGTTGGGGCAGGCAAGTCACTGCCGTGGGCGGCCCTGCCTCCGAAACGCTGGCGAGCACCATCGAAAGCGATTGCTTGCGTCTAGTGCCTGTGATGGTCGAAGCCCTAGCGTGGTCAAACGAGGTTTGGGAAACGCTGCAGCGACGGCTAACCGAATGCGGCTTCGACTGGGCCGCCGTCAAATCCAGGGTCGACACCGTGTTCTACGGCGATGACAGCCTGGGCCGCATAGAGCGCGCCGTTTCTAGTTTCGTGTTGCCGACGCTAATCGCGCGAATCGCGCAACTAAATTGGGAGAGTATCGACTCAAAATTGGCAGACGTTCGGGCAAGATGTCGTGGTACCGAGAGAGCGGCGCAGGTGGCCTCTCTCCTTACGACGGCCGTCGACAAACAGAGCGAGAGAGAATACCGAAGTGCGTTTGAAGAATTAGTTCGGCTTCACGGCGTCGCTGTTCAAGCCAGACGGCGCAACGATCTGCTTGACCGGCTCGCTCGCGTCGCGCCGGCGTGGGCTCGACGCATTCGAGAACGAGACGGGATCCACGCTTTGCCGGAGGCTCCTGGTGACCCGGTTCCCGCCTGGAAATGGCGCCAGCTGCATGACGAACTGATACTCCGCGATCAGACCTCGTTGTCGGACTTGATGACGCAACTCGAGCAGAGGCGCTCCCAACTTAGAGACGTCACCGCTCAGCTCGTAGATCGCATGGCCTGGCGTTCGCAGCAAGGGCGAACGGGATTGACTGAACGGCACGCCCTCAACGGCTGGTACCTGGCCAACAAAAAGATCGGAAAGGGCACGGGCAAGCGCGTCCCGGCTCTTCGCCGTCTGGCGCGCTCGCTGATGGCGGATGCCCAAGCTGCAGTTCCGGTGTGGATCATGCCATTGGTCAAAGTGGCGGAAAGCTACGACCCCCGCAAATCAAAATTTGATGTCGTGATAATCGACGAGGCGAGCCAGAGTGATGTGACTGGCTTATTTGCGTTCTATCTTGCGAAACAAGTGATCGTGGTAGGCGACGATGAGCAGGTGAGTCCTGACGCCGTGGGCGAGCGGCTGGAAGAAACACAGCACCTCATCGACGAGTATCTCCAGGGAATACCTCTTGCCGAACTCTACGATGGGCGGCAGTCCATTTATGATATCGCGAAACTAGCGTTTGGTGGAACGATATGCCTCTTGGAGCATTTCAGGTGCGTGCCCGACATTATTCGCTTTAGTAACGCCCTTAGTTATAATGGCCGAATAAAGCCTCTTCGCGAAGCCTCGGCAACTACCTTACAGTCGGCGACGGTGTCCTTTCGCGTTGAAGGTGCATCCGTTGAGCAAAAAATTAACGAGGCGGAAGCGCGTGCAGTCGCCGCTTTGGTGTGCGCAGCCGCGGAGCAACCGGAATACGCGGACAAAACGTTTGGTGTTATCTCATTGGTCGGCGAGGAGCAGGCTCGGCGGATAGAGGAAATGATTCGTTCCCGACTCGATCCGGCGGAAATCGAGCGGCGGAGACTGCTGGCAGGTAATGCAGCGCAGTTCCAGGGCGACGAACGTGATGTCGTATTTCTGTCTGTCGTTGACGTTAGCGAAGGTGCGCCGCTGGCCATGCGGCAACAGCCGCTGTTCAAGAAGCGCTTCAACGTCGCAGCGAGCCGTGCACGAGATCAGATGTGGGTGGTCCACTCGTTGGACTCAGGTCTGGACCTCAAACCCGACGATTTGCGTAGGCTGCTGATCGAGCACGCAATAAACCCGACGTCGACGGTGGCGATGGAGAGAACGGAGGGTAAAAAGGCCGAGTCGCCGTTTGAACTTGATGTCTTGCGCCGTCTGACTGCGGCCGGCTATCAAGTAAAATCGCAGGTTCGCGTCGGAGCTTATAGGGTTGACATGGTCGTGGCGGGTCTCTCGTCTCGACTCGCGGTTGAGTGTGACGGCGACAGATTCCACAGGCTGGAGGACCTAGAGCACGATCTTGCGCGCCAAGCGATCCTCGAACGCCTTGGATGGCGATTCGAACGAATAAGAGGCAGCCAGTTTACAGGGACTCAGAGAAGGCCCTCAAGCCGGTCTTTGAAGCTTTGACTCAAATGGGAATTTTTCCACTGGAGGGAGCACCCACCGTGGAACCAACGCATGGCGTGACCGCAATTACGGACAAGATACGTATACGTGCCACCGAGTTCATCTCCGATCCGGATTTTGGTGAAAGCGCCTCTTCTAATCCGCTGAGCACTTCGCGCCAAGCAAGGTATCGCCGTGCCCGTGGGTCCGCATCGCCCGACCGCGGCTCCATGCGTCCCGATGAGGTTGTTAGCGAGCCTGCTCAAGCGTCTGAGTTTGGCGATCACGAACAATACTAGGGAGCGGGCAAAAGATTCCCGCTTCGGTGCCTCCGAAGGCGTTCCAGTGGATTGCGCTGATGGGGCCGAGTTCGGAGCGCACGTTGCGAATTGCGGCACGGACGGCTGCCGGGTCAGCGGCGTCAGCCGTGAACCCGGCGGCGACGATCCCTCGGGCCTTCAATGCCGAAACTCCCGCAGCAAGGCGGTCTGCGTTCCGGCCGACGAGTGCGACGGAGAAGCCTTCCGTGCCGAACTTCTCGGCCACGGCGGTCGAGTTGCCGGGACCGAACCCAACGATCACGATGGTTTTGACATGCTGTCCTCTCGACGAGCAGTTGGTATCGACAAGATATGCGATTGACTCCGCGCAGACTATGCGATAGAGTTCGCATTATCTTCGCGATCGTTCAGGGAGGCGGCGATGGACCCGCTGTCAGACATGCTGTCCCTGTTGAGGGTGCGCAGCTACATGTCGGGTGGCTTTGACGCCGGAGGAGACTGGTCGCTCCACTTCGATCAGCATGCGGGCATCAAGTTCTACGCCATCGTTTCGGGCGAGTGTTGGCTCTGCGTCGACGGTGTTCCCGATCCGGTACGCGTACAGAGTGGAGACTGTTTCCTCTTGCCCCGGGGACGCGCGTTCCGTATGGCGAGCGACATGTCGCTAACGCCGCTCGGTGCGGTCACATTTTTGTCGACCGCGCAGAACGGGCGTATAAATCTGTACAACGGCGGCGGTCAGTTCTTCAGTGTCTGCGGACACTTTGCGCTTGCGGGCGATCATGCCGACATTTTGTTGGGGATGTTGCCGCCCATCGTGCACCTCTACAAGGAAGCGGATAGGGCGATGTTGCGCTGGTGCGTGGACCAGATGATGCGTGAACTACGGGAAGCGCGGCCCGGCAATTCTCTGGTGATAGAACACCTCGCGCACATGATGCTCGTTCAAGCGTTGCGACTTCACATGGCAGAAGGTCCCGAAGGCGGCACGGGTTGGCTCTTTGCTCTCGCGGACAAACAGGTGAGCGTCGCGATCAAACGTATCCATGATGACCCGGCGCGCCGTTGGACCGTACGGTCGTTGGCGGAGTCGGCCGCTATGTCTCGGACGGCGTTTAGCCTAAAATTCAAGAAGATGGTTGGGACGTCGCCGATGGAATACTTGACGCGTTGGCGCATGCTGCTCGCCGCGAATAAGCTGTCAAACGCCGGCGACTCCATCGCCGTTATTGCTGCTTCGCTCGGCTACGAGTCGGAGAGCGCGTTCAGCACGGCGTTCAAAAGAGTCATGGGTTGCTCGCCGCGTGCGTATAGCCGCCGTCGGAACTCCCATCCAGATCGTGAGCTACCCGCAACGAACGTGGCACGGCACGCGTAGCAATCAGAGATTGCCGGCAACGGTATCGTGGGACGCGACACCGTGCACCAGGATGTCGACGATGTTCTCCACGATCGGCTTTGCCGGAAACTTCGGCGCTTCGTGACGCCACGTCATCGCCGCGCCCCCGAAGGCTGATGAGATCAGCAGCGCCGTGCAATGCCCAAAGCGGGGCGTGAGGAAATCGGTCAGCTCTGCCTCGAGCGAGCGCTGCAGCAGCGGCTCGAACTCACGGTCGATCCGGCACTCCCGGTGCATCCCCACAAAGGAGAAGACGCTCGTGCCCGCAGCGAGCAACGCCGCTCGCGTGTCGCGCACGGTCAACGGATCGCCGTCTCCGAGCGCTTCAGCCACCTGATCGCGGATCATCGCTTCGAGCAGAGCGAACTTGTCGGTGAAGTGTGCGTAGAAAGTTGCGCGGTTCACCGTCGCCGCTTCGGCGATGTCTTGTACGCTGATCGATTCGAAGTTTTTCGTTGCTAGCAGTGAGGCGAGTGCGTCGCGGATGAGCTTACGCGTGCGAATCACGCGCGGATCGGTCCGGCGCGGGGCCTCCGCGGGGCTGGTGGCCCTGGCCGTCATTTTCTCGCTCTCGTCGGATAAGCGACATTTCGACCGATTTGTCGGTTGACCAATCTTCCCGTCATCCGTAATATAAGCAACACGCGCAAATTATACGACAATTGTTGTGAAACCGCAAGCGCGAAAAAAGGAGAACCCATGGCTACTCAAGCCCAAGCAGTGACCGTCTATAACATCGATCCGGCCCATACCACCGTTGAATTCGTGGTGCGTCACCTGATGATCACCAAGGTGCGCGGCCGCTTCACCAAACACGCGGGTACGCTCACGTTGGCCCCCGGTAGCGACGTCCCGGCAGCGCTCGCCGTCACCATCGACGCCGCCTCGATCGACACGCGCGAGGAGCAGCGCGACGCGCATCTGCGCTCGGGCGACTTCTTCGAAGTGGAGAAGCATCCGCACCTCACGTTCGAAAGCACGAGCATCTCCGGATCGCCCGATAGTTTTACCGTCACCGGAAAGCTCACGCTGCACGGCGTCACACGCGACGTTACCCTCGCCGGCGCTTTCGAAGGCCGCGCCAAGGATCCGTGGGGTGGCGAGCGCGTCGGCTACACCGCGCAGGGCACAATCAACCGCAAAGACTTCGGCCTGAACTGGAACGCCGCGCTCGAGACCGGCGGCGCAGTCGTCGGCGACGAGGTGAAGATCGAACTCAATGTCGAGGCGGTGAAGGCGCAGTAGCTTCGATCAAAAGGCGCGCGACAACCGCCACATCGATTCGCCTACGGGCACCCTCCGCCGAACGGAGCCTGGATCCCCGCGAGAAGCGATTGCTTGAGCGGACTGGCGACCGCGGTGCCATACTCGCTGTCGTCCAGTGCATATGGGTCTTCTCCGTTGTAGGCCCAATACGTCCAGCTGATTGCGGGGTTGGCTTGCAAGTAGCCGACGAGGCTTTGGAACCATTGGCCCTGGCTGCCGTCCACCGTGCTCTCGATATCGGTGCTGGTGTTGTCGGTTCCGAATTCACCGAGCCAAACCGGCGCGGTGCCTGCGGCGCTGATGTACCCCCAGTTCAGGTTCCAAACGGCAGCCAGGCTCGCCGGCGTGGTGCTGGTGGTGAACCACGGTTGTGCATAGAGTTTTGGACCGTAATCGTGCGCTGAATAGACCAGTTGATTCGGTTGGCTCAACACGACCGGGTTGGTTGCGACCCCTTGCAAATTGCCGCCCTGCCAATCACAAGCGGTGGCGCCGGTGCCATAGCAATCGTTGCCTTCGACGAAGATGAGCAGGTGCGGATTGATCGTCAAGATCGCATTGCCGGCAGTCTGCGCTGCCACCGGCCAATTCTGTGCCGTGTTGCTCGTCGCGCAATCGCCGGCCGTTCCGGTATCTCCCGTCCAGCACGCGCCCGTGTGCGTCGATCCGTAATCGGGGAGTACGTGCGGCTCGTTACGCAGATCCATACCGATCACCGTCGGGTTGCCGTTGAAGGTGAATTTCGGATTGCTGTAGCGCGTCGCCATCGTCTCCCAATCGTTGACCCAGGCGGAGCTGGGATACGCGCTGGTGTACCAAAGGCCGCTCGCTTCGTTGCTATTGCCCGCTTCCGAGCGGTGATTGTCGAGGATGATGCGCAGGCCAATCGAGCCGGCATAGCTCACGATTGCGTCCATGATCGTCAACGCAGGCTCCCCGACGAGGCCGGGATTCATG
>Ga0335075_10010933_pt1 | contig 13749 bp, 15 predicted proteins | sample Lox_Sample_24_FD_206723 | JGI IMG/M metagenome (GOLD analysis project Ga0335075, IMG submission 206723) | Soil microbial communities from Loxahatchee National Wildlife Refuge, Florida, United States - Lox_Sample_2.4 | ecosystem: Environmental > Terrestrial > Soil > Wetlands | place: USA...
AAATAGCATTCGTTCGTAGGCAAATCATCGGCTCTCGTAACACCTTTCTTGCCGAGATAAATGGCGGCGTGGCACAAGCCCGCGGACGGAGGGCAGATGCCGAATTTTGCGATCGAACGACGCTGTGCGGGGATCGTGTGCGGTATCGACGAGGCCGGGCGCGGGCCGCTCGCCGGGCCGGTCGTCGCGGCCGCGGTGATCCTCGACCAAAGGCGTTTCCCGCGCTCGCTGCGTGAGCGGCTCGACGATTCAAAGCTCTTGACAATCGAGGAGCGCGAGGCCTGCTGGCGCGCGCTCGGCCGCTGCGTCGAGCGCGGTGTTGCCCATATCGGCATCGGGGCGGCGAGTGCCCGCGAAATCGATACGATCAACATCTTGCGCGCGGCATTACAAGCGATGGCGCGGGCGGTCGCCGCGCTGAGGATATCGCCTGAGCTCGCACTGGTCGACGGCAACATGCCGCCGCCGCTAGCCTGCCCGGTGCAGACCGTGGTCGGCGGCGATGGGCTGAGCTTTTCGATTGCCGCGGCTTCGGTCGTCGCCAAGGTTACCCGTGACCGCGCGATGCGTGCATTGGCGCGGCACTACCCAGGTTACGGCTGGGAAACCAATGTTGGCTACGCGACGCGCGAACATGGGGCAGCAATCACGCGGCTCGGCCCGACACCGCATCATCGCCGGTCGTTCGCGCCGGTGCGGCTGGCGTTGGCCGGAGAATTGCCGCTGCTCGAGGCGCTATCGTGAGGGTGCATTGCCAAAGCCGAGAGCGCATGGCGCGCGACCTTTTTCATCAGGGTCGGCAGGGCGTGCTGGGCAAGGTTATCGATCGGACTCCATAAGCCGCCGATGCCGTCTTGCCCTGGTCCGGCAACAACGGAGAGTTCGAGCCGAAAATGAGTGAAGCCATGCCGCACCATCCCCGGCAGCGGCGCCCACAATGCCTCCACCGGTGCGGTGTTCACCGCTTCGGCGAGGGTCCATGGCGCTGCCCGCCATGGCGTCGACGGAATCTCGATCATGCCGCCGAGCAATCCTTTTTCCGGTCGGCGGCGCAACAAGACTGCACCATCTCGCCGGGTGATCCAAAACGCGATCCCATAGCGCAATGGCCGCTCGGGCTTGTCGGCCAATACCGGAAAATCGCCGGCAATGCCGCGCGCCGCAGCAGCGCAGGCGCCTCGCCATGGGCACAGGACACAGCGCGGCCGGCGCGGGGTGCAGATCGTAGCCCCGAGATCCATCATCGCCTGCGCGAAATCACCAGCCCGCCGGTTCGGCAGCAAGGCCGTGGCGAGCGCCCGCAGTCGCGGTTTTGCCGCCGGCATCGGTTCGCCGACGGCATAAACCCGGGCGACGACGCGCTCCACATTGCCATCGACCGCCGCCACCCTTTGGTTGAACGCGATCGCCGCAATCGCCGCTGCAGTATAGTCGCCGATACCCGGCAGCGCCCGCAGCGCCGAAAGCGTGGCCGGGAAAATGCCACCATGACGGTCGATGATGGCGCGGGCGCACGCGTGCAGATTCCGAGCCCGCGCGTAATAGCCGAGGCCCTGCCACTCCTGCAGCACCTCGTCGAGCGAAGCGGCAGCGAGCGACCCGACATCCGGCCAGCGCGTCACAAAGCGCTCGAAATAGGGTGCGACAGTCGTCACGGTTGTCTGCTGCAGCATGATCTCGCTGAGCCAGACCCGATAGGCGTCAGTCGCGTCCCCGGAGGAGGCTCGCCACGGCAACTCGCGGCGGTGGCGGTCGTACCATGCGAGCAACAGCGTCGGGTTGGGCGAGTCTGGGGGCAATCGTGGTTGCGATCGGATCGATGACATGACTACCGCAAGGAAACGACGCAGCCTAACCCGCTCGGGCCCTGCCGGCGAGCACCATCAGGGATTTCGCGCCGTGGGTGTGGCGGTGGCAGCACTCGCCGCGCCGATCCTCGTCAAACGCGGCGGCGTGCTGGCGCGACTCAGGGTCGACTGGTCGGCGATTGTCGGGCCGGAGTGGGCGGCGTGGACCTGGCCAGCGGCATTTGGCCGCGAGGGCGCATTGAAGCTTCTCAGCGTGCCCACGGCTGCGCTCGAATTGCAGCATCGCGCACCATTGCTGATCGAGCGCATCAACCTTTATTTCGGCCGGTCTGCGGTGAACCGGCTGGTTCTTGTTCAAGCGATACCGCCGTTCGTGTCGGAGACAGACAACCGCTCACCGCGTTCGCTTGACGGCGACACCGGAGCATTTGAAGACAGACTCTCCGGCATCGCCGATCCGGCATTGCGGGGTGCCCTCGGACGGCTCGCCAGAGCGGTGAGCGCGGTCGGCGATTAGTCGGATAGTCCCAGTATTGCTTGCCGGCGAACCGGCCGACGTGATCAACATATTGTGGGGTAGCAGATGATTCGAAAATTGTGGTTTGGCCTGATCTGCGGCTTGGTCGCCGTCACGCTATCGTCCCCCCGGTTGCTGGCGGCCGATCCCGGCGCTAGTCCGGCTGATGTGCAGAACCTGTTGAAGGTCGGTGGCGGCGATCGCATTCTTGGCAATCCCAATGCGCCGGTCACGATCATCGAATATGCCTCGATGAGTTGTCCGCATTGTGCTCATTTCGCCGACAAAGTTCTCCCCGAACTCAAGAAAAGATGGATCGACACGGGCAAGGTGCGATTGGTGATGCGTGATTTTCCGCTGGACGGCGAAGCGGTGCACGCATCGATGATCGCGCGGTGCGCGCCGCCCGACAAATTCTATCCCTTTGTCGACACGTTTTTTGCCGACCAGCCAAACTGGGTGACGGCCCCCGATTACCAAGCCGCCCTGACCCGGCTTGCCAAACTCGGCGGCATGAGCAAAGCCGAGGTCGATAAGTGTCTCTCTGACAACAAGCTCGAAGACCAGATTCTGAACAGCCGGCTCGTCGCCTCAAAGGATCTTGGTGTCGACGCGACCCCGACGTTTTTTGTGAATGGGACCAAATTTACCGGTGATCCGACTGTCGAGGCGTTCAATACCTTGCTGTCGAATCTCGTGCCAAAATCCTGATCACCGCATAGCTCGGCATGCAGATTGATCGGCTTCGCCTCGTCGGTTTCAAATCGTTTGCCGATGCCGCCGAAGTGACGATCGGGCCGGGACTTACCGGCGTTATCGGGCCAAACGGCTGCGGCAAGTCAAACCTCGCCGAAGCTCTGCGTTGGGTGATGGGCGAGAATTCCGCCCGTCGCCTGCGCGGCGGCGCCATGGATGATGTGATCTTTGGCGGCACCGCCGCGCGTGCCGCGCGTAATCTCGCTGAAGTGTCGCTCACGATCGACAACACCGCGCGTGATGCACCGTTTGCGTTCAACAGCCGTGAGGACATTGAAATCGTTCGCCGCATCGAGCGCGGCGGCGGCTCGACCTGGCGGGTCAACGGCCGCGAGGTGCGGGCTCGCGACGTACAATTGCTGTTCGCCGATGCCGCAACCGGAGGACCTTCAGGCGCGATCGTGAGCCAGGGCCGGATCGGTGCGCTAATCGAGGCGCGGCCGGCTGAGCGCCGCTTTTTGCTCGAGGAGGCGGCCGGCACCGCCGGGGTGCAGTCGCGGCGACGAGAAACCGAGTTGAAGCTGACAGCGGCTGCGGACAATCTCACGCGGCTTGACGATATCCTCGCGACAACCGGCGCGCAACTCGCGGGACTGCAAAAGCAGGCACGCCAGGCGCTGCGCTTCCGCCGCCTCGGCGAGCAGATCCGCGAGCATGAGGCGCTGCTGTTTTATGCGCGCTGGCTCGCGGCCGAAGCCGAGGTGGAGACCCGTGTCACCGAACTTGCCTTGGCACAGCAGGCGGTGACCGACGCAGAGGATAGGGCAGTCGCCGAGTGCGCCAGCCGCGATGCGGCCGAAGCGGCATTGCCGGCTCTGCGCCATGCCGAAGCCGAATCTGCCGCCGAACTGCAGCGGCTAAGCCAGGCTCGCACAGGCCTCGAACAGGAATTGACGCGATCGGTCACGGCACGTCGCGAAGCCGAGCGCCGGCTTGCCGAATTTGCTTGCGACACCGATCGCGAAAAGGCTCGGCTCGCCGAAGCCGAAGCGGCATTGGAGCGGCTCACCGCAGAACGCAGTAGCCTCGCCAATGTTGAGGCGGACAGCGGTATCGCAGTTGCCGCAGCTGAGCACCGATTGCCGGAAACCGCGGCGCTGCTGGCCGCGGCCGAGACCGCCTTACAGCGCGCCACCGAGACCGCTGCCGGTGCACAGGCAGAGCGCGCCGCACTCGACCGCCGCCACCGCGAGATTGCTGAACGCCGCCGTCGTCTCGAGCCACAACTAGCCGAGGCCGAACGCCAACACGCGGCCCTCGCCAGCGCAGCCATCCCGCCGCGGGCGACGGAAGCTGCGGCTGCCGCGCTTGCCGAGGCGCAAACGGCGGTCGAGCACAGCCACAGCTTGGTGGAAGCGGTGCGCAGTGAACTCGCCGCGCTCCAGCAACAGGAAGCCGCGGCGATCGATACGACCCGGCGGAAAGCGGCCGGGCTCGCTCGGCTCGAAGCCGAAGCGCAGGCTCTGGAAGCGCTGATCACATCGCTGCCACAAGCCTCTGGCGGCGCGCCTCTGCTGTCTGCAATGCGGGTCGCCGACGGGTTCGAAAGCGCGATTGGGGCGCTGTTCGAAGACGAGTTGCTGGCGCCGCTCGAGGACCGTGCCGATGCCGATCGCTTCTGGGTCGATCTCCCGGTGATTGAGCCGCCGCCTCTGCCAGCCGGAGCGCATTCCTTGGCCGCCGCGATACGGGCCCCACCAGCCCTCGGGCGCAACCTTGCCTTTGCCGGTTGGGTCGACAGCGAAGTACAGGGCCGCAGTCTCCAGCCGCATCTCGCACCTGGTCAGCGCCTCGTTGACCGCGAGGGTCGGCTGTGGCGATGGGATGGCTTTACGCGTATCGGCGCCGGCTCTTCCGTTTCGGCCCAGCATCTACGTCATAAAAATCGGCTCGATATCCTCGCCGGCGAGATCGCGAGCACCGCAGCCGCGGCGAGCGCAGCCGAAGCCAGGGCAAGGAATATCATCGCCGCCCGGCAGCGAGCGGCCGAAGCCGAGCGGCTTGCGCTTGCGCAATTACGTGCGGTGGAGGCGGCTCTCGCCCGCGCCCGTACGGCAGAAAGCGAGCTTGCCGGCCGCGCACTTGCGATCGAGACCCGATTGGGCGCGGCGGTCGAGGCCGTAGCCAAGCTCACCGCCGATTTTGTTGAAGTGCAGACCCAAGCGGAGGAAACCGAGCGGCAACTGGCTCGGTTGCCGGCGGCGGGACTGGCGACGGCCGCGCTGGCTGCGGCGCGTGCCGCCGCCGCAGAAGCGCGCCGCGACGAGGCGGAGGCGGGTGCCGCGGTCGAGCGGATGAGGCGTGAAGGCGAGAGGCGGCGCGAGCGGTTGGCAGCGATTGACCTTGAAGAGTGCTCTTGGCGCAAACGCAGCGACGATGCGGCGGCACAATGCGGGACGCTCGACGAAAGGCGACAAAGCCTCGAGCAAGAAATCGCCGCACTCGCCGCCCGGCCGGCGGCGATCGCCGGGGAGAGCGAAAGTCTTGGCATCGAGATCGACGCCGCTGCACAAAGCGCCCGAGAGGCGGCCAATCGCTTGGCCTTTGGCGAAAGCCGATGGCGTGACGCAACCGAGCAATCGCATCTTGCTGACCAGAGTCTGGCCGAAGCCCGTGAACGCCGCGCCCGGCTCGACGTGCAGGCGGCGGCGGCCAGGGAGGCGCTCGGCGCACTCGCGCGCGACATCGGCGAGCGAATCGGCTCTGCCCCCGCTGAACTCCAGCAACTTGCCGGTCTCACTGCCGGCCGGAGCCCGCCCGACACGAAAGCGAGTGCTGTGCGCCTGGAGCGGCTGATCCGCGAGCGGGCCGCGATCGGGCCGGTCAATCTGATGGCTGAGGGTGAAGCGGCTGAGATGGCGGCCCGGGTTGATGCCCTCGAACGCGAGCGCACCGATCTGACCCAGGCAATCGCCAAATTGCGCCGCGGTGGTCAAGCGCTCGATCAGCAAGGTCGCGAATTGTTGACGGCGGCATTTGAGCGGGTCAACCGGCATTTTGGTGCGTTGTTCACCCGCCTTTTCGGGGGCGGCAGGGCCGAACTGGCGCTGACGGATGACGCTGACCCGTTAACCGCCGGTCTGGAAATCATGGCAAGCCCAACCGGCAAGCGGCTGCAGAGCTTATCGCTGTTGTCGGGAGGCGAGCAGGCGTTGACCGCGCTCGCCCTGCTATTTGCGGTATTTTTGACCAAACCGGCACCGATTTGTGTGCTTGACGAGGTTGATGCACCCCTCGACGACGCGAATGTCGATCGCTTGTGCAGCCTCATTGCGGAAATTGCCGATACGACCGGCACGCGGTTCTTGTTGATTACGCATCATCGCATCACGATGGCGCGAGCCGATCGGTTGTTTGGGGTGACGATGGCTGAGTCGGGAGTCTCACGGCTGGTCTCGGTCGACCTCGCCCGTGCCGTACGGCTGCGACAGTCTGCCTGACCGAAAAGGGGGCTCGATGCCGCTTGCTTGACGCCTATCGCATTGGACCGGTTGATTTTGCCTCCTGTTTGTGGACCGGCCGCGGTATTGACAGGTTGGTGACAGCTCTTTATCGTCCGCCATAGCCGATCCGGCGGATTGCGGTCGTGACGGGTGTCTGATGTTGCGCTTGCCGCAATGAGCGAAAAACCGCCGTCCGGCCCGTTGGCTCGGCTTGGCGAAGAGTTCGACAAGGCACAGGCGGAACGCAGGCCGGCACGGAAGACCGGGGGCAATCCGGGTATGCAGCAAGGCCTCGCTCTCGGTCTGCGGATCGGGGTCGAGCTGGTGACGGCGGTGGTCGTCTCGGTTGGGGTGGGATGGGCGATCGATCGCTGGCTCGGTACGCGTCCTTGGGTGATGCTGGTAATGTTTTTCCTCGGGATCGCCGCCGGGATGCTCAATGTCTATCGCGCGGTAACCGGAGCCGGCGGCGCGGTTGGTTATCACCAGCGCGCGTCAAAAGATGCCAGCGCGCCACCGGCAAAACGCAATTGGGACGACGAGGACTGCTGACTTGACGATCGAACTGCACCCGCTCGCGCAATTCACGGTTGAACGCATTCTGCCGTTGCGGGTGGGCCAAATTGACGTATCGTTCACCAATGCTGCGTTGATGATGGCGATCATCGTATGCCTGATCACGGCACTGATCGTGTTCGGAACAAGGCGAGCCTCGCTGGTTCCAGGACGTCTCCAGTCAGTGGCGGAAATAAGCTACGAATTCGTTGCCGACATGGTCGAAAGCAATGTTGGACCCGAGGGCCTGCCGTATTTCCCGTTCGTCTTCAGCTTGTTCATGTTCATTCTGTTCTCGAATTTGCTGGGCTTGATCCCATACAGCTTTACCGTGACCGGCCAGATCATTGTCACCTTCGCGCTCGCGTTAACGGTGTTCATCGGTGTCACGATCATCGGCTTTATCAAGCACGGTCTGCACTTCCTGCGGTTCTTCGTGCCGGAAGGCGTGCCCATCGTGCTGCTCGTCATCTTGGTGCCGATTGAGGTCTTGTCCTATTTCATCCGCCCGTTCACGCTGTCGATCCGGCTCTTTGCCAATATGCTGGCTGGCCACACAATGCTCGGCATTTTTGCCGGGTTTGCCGCCATTATCGGAATTTTCGCGATTTTCCCGATCGCAATCGATGTCGTGCTGCTCGCCCTTGAACTACTGGTTGCGACCTTGCAAGCCTATGTGTTTGCAATCCTGAGCTGCCTATACCTGAACGACGCGATCCACATGCATTGACCGGTCATCCCGGGTCCTGCAAAACAATTCACAAAACACAGGAAGACAGAAATGGATGTTGCCTCGGCCAAGTTGATCGGTGCCGGCCTCGCCTGCATTGCTCTCGTCGGTGCCGGTATCGGTATCGGCAATGTGTTTGCGTCACTGATAAATTCTCTGGCTCGCAACCCGGCCGCCCAGGGGCAGGTGCAACCCTTCGCCTTTCTCGGGTTTGCGTTGGCCGAGGCGACGGGATTGTTCGGCTTGGCGATCGCGTTTCTGATTCTGTTCGTGTTCTAGATCCGAGCGATCGACACCATGCATGGTGGTATGCCGCAACTTGACGTTGCCTACTTCCTGCCGCAGCTTGTCTGGCTCGCTATCAGCTTTTTGTTTCTGTACCTGCTGATGTCAAAGATCGGGCTGCCGCGCGTGGCTGTCGCTATCGAGGCGCGGCGGCAGCGGCGTGAGGAAGATCTCGATCGGGCGGCACAGCTGCGCCGGGAGGCCGAAGCGGTCGTCGCCGCCTATGAAGGCGCGCGCGCCGCTGCGCGTGAGCGGGCTCAGACAACGATCCGCGAGACAACCGAACGCTTTGCTGCCGAGGCGGCTGACCGTCAACGCGCACTAGCTGCGGTGTTGACCGAACGCACCGCAGCTGCCGAACGCGACATTGCCGCAGCCAAGGAACGGGCATTCGGCGAAATCCGTACGGTAGCGGTCGATGTCGCGGTCTCGATCGCGGCGCGGCTGATCGGCGGCTCGCCGGGTCAGAGCAACATCACGGCGGTGGTCGACCGTGTCATCGAGGAGCGCACCATCTGATGGGATTTGTTCACGATCCCGAATTCTGGTTCGCGATTGCCGTACTGATCTTCGCCGCGATGCTGTGGCGGCCCGCGAAACGATTTTTGATCGGCGGACTCGACGCCCGCTCTAATCGCATCCGCGAAGAACTCGGTGCGGCGATGAATCTGCGCGAGGAGGCCGAGCGGACCTTGGCATCGTTGCGCGTCCGCGAGCGCGAGGCGGCGTCCGAGGCCGAGCAGATCCTCGCCCACGCCAAGGCCGAGGCCGAGCGCATAGCGGCGGAATCGGCGCGCGCCATGGAGGAAGCGCTGCAACGGCGTCAGCGGCTTGCCGAGGAGCGTATCGCCTTGGAGCAGGCGAGGGCGGTCGCCGAGATCCGCGCCATCACAGTCGATGTTGCAATCGCAGCGGCTCGCCGGGTCATTACGGCCGAACTCGACGAGCAGCGCGCGGCTGCATTGATCGATACTGCGATCGCCGAACTGCCCAACCAGCTACATTAACAGCCGGTCGCCGGTCGGCTCGCGGTCGAACTGCCGCAAGCAGCCTCAACAAAAGCGAGCTAACGGTCTTCTACCGGATGCGTGGGAACAACGTCGTTTCGCGGCCGGCCGGTCATGCAAGGCCGCCTGTCACAATATACACGGGAGGATCAGGAGGCGGTTCGCTGGCGCTAAAGGTCTATCGGGTGGCGCTCGCGCGCGTTTCGTACGTTGTGTAGAGCGGGCGAACTTGGCATCCCCTACGAACATATCAAGATCGATTTTATCAACGGCGGCACCCGCCGACCCTACTGTCTCGCGATCAACTCGAACGGTCATGGGCCGGCGATCGACGACGATGGTTTCAAGCTGTGGGAGTCGATGGTGATCATCTCTATCTTGGCAAGAAATACAGCGGTGGTCTGGGTGGCCTCTGCCCGCAGGACCTCGAGGACGAGGCGCGGGTTTTGGCAATGGAGCTTTTGGGGGGATGACAGAGATCGAGCGGCCTGCACCGATCGTGCTATCGGACCGGATCGGTTCCGGGGAGCGCCGCGACGCAGTGGTGGCGGCCGAAGCCGAGCGTGCCCTCGCCACACCGCCCAAGGTGCTCGATGCGGCGGTGACCGACGCAACCTATCTGCTCGGCGACGGCTTGACTGTCGCCGACCTCAACCTTGCCAGCATCCTTGGTTGGGCGCGCCAGGCGAGGATCGACCTCGCCGCTTTTCGCAGAACTGAGGCGTGGCTGAAGTTGTGCCATAATCGGCCGGCCGCGCAAAGGGCGCAGCAGTTACAGCGCGAGGGCTGAGCCATGGCCGCGATGCCGCAGATCGCCGTCTACGTTTCCAACGCCGGCAGCAAGGAGATCTTTTGCTTCGCGATGGATCGCGACAGTGGCGATCTCGTCGCGATCGGGCGGGTGGCGGTGCCGGGCACCGACAAGCCGTCGCCGACCAGTATTCCGATGGCCGTTGCTCCCGACCATCGATTTCTATATGCGGCGCTACGCAGCGAGCCGTTCCCGGTGTCGAGCTTTGCGATCGACCCGAGAAGCGGGCGGCTCAGCCACCTCGGTATTGCGCCGCTCGCCGACAGCATGGCTTACATCATCACCGACCGGAATGGCCGGTTCCTGTTCAGCGCGTCCTATCCGGGGGCGAAATTGGCGATCAATCCGATCGATCGGGAGGGGCGGGTTGAAGCGCGCGCGACCCAAGTGCTAGCGACTCGGCCGAAGGCGCACTGCGTCGTTGTCGACGCCTCGAATCGCTATGTCTACTGCACAAATCTCGGCGCCGATATGGTCATGCAACTGCGGTTTGATGCCACATCCGGCACCGTCTCGGACAACGCGCCCGCGGCGATTTCGACCAAGCCGAACGCTGGGCCGCGCCATCTCGCATTCCACCCGAATGGTCGGTTTCTTTACCTGCTGAACGAAACCGACGCCACTCTCGGCGCCTATGCCATCGATCTGGCGACTGGCACCCTCGCCGAATTACAGACCGTTCCGACCCTGCCGCCCGATTTCGCCGGCAAGCCCTCTGCGGCTGATCTGCATGTCACCCCTGACGGCCGCTTCATCTATTCGAGCGAGCGGACGACCAGCACGCTCAAGGGCTACCGTATCGACCCCGAGCGCGGCACGTTTTCGCGCTGCGGGCGATGGCCAACGGAAACAACGCCGCGCGGCTTTGCGATCGACCCGTGCGGCCGGTTCCTGCTCGCCGCCGGGCTCAGCTCGAATGCCATGACCGTTTACGCGATCGATCCTGACAACGGTGCCTTGTCCCCGCTGAAGCAATACCCGCTCGGCGAAATGCCCAGTTGGGTTGAAATCGTGGACCTGAACTGAATTAAAGTCCGGGACGGAGGTCATCACGATTGCTGCGTCGCGGCATCGGCACCGCTGATTTGATTTGCTTGCTTTCCACACTCTTTGCAAGCCTACGGGGCGGTGCTAACCGCGGCCCAAAGATAAACCCTGCGACGCCAGGTCGCAGTCGTCCAGCCGATTCCCGTATCAGATATAGACGCCGCGCATGCCGCCTTCGGGATAGCGGGTGCCGGCGGCAGCGCCGATCGGGATTGCAGCCGAGATCCGGTCGATATCGCCAGCCGTCAGCCGAACCTGTAGCGCGCCGAGATTTTCTTCGAGGCGAGAGATATGCTTGGTGCCTGGTATCGGGATGACATCCGGCCCCTGCGCCAATAGCCAAGCCAGGACCAGCTGCGCCGGGGTGCAGCCTTTTTCTGTGGCGATCTCTCCGATCTTTTCAACCAGCGCGCGGTTTCGAGTGAAATTGTCGCCAATAAATCGCGGATGACGGCCGCGGGTGTCACCCGCGTCGAGATGAGCGAAATCGGGCACGACCCCAGCCAACAGGCTGCGACCGAGCGGCGCATAGGCGATAAAGGCGATGTCAAGACCGAGCGTCAATTTCCGGATCTCTGTCGCCTCTTCGCGGTACAAGAGCGAGAACTCGCTTTGCACCGCTGCGATCGGATGGGTCGCGTGGGCGCGGCGGATGCGTTCCGGTCGTGCTTCACATAGGCCAAGCAAGCGCACCTTGCCCTGTTGGACCAATCTGGCCATGGCCCCCACCGTATCTTCGACTGGTACCGCAGGATCGACGCGGTGCTGATAATAAAGGTCGATGACATCGACGCCGAGCCGTCTCAAGCTCGCCTCGCAGGCCTGAGCGATGTAAGCAGGGCTGCCATCAACGCCATTCGCGCCGCCTGGCCGCCGCGTTTGACCAAATTTCGTAGCAATCACGACGCCTTGGCGCCGGCCCTTAATCGCCCGGCCAAGCAATTCCTCGTTCTGACCCCAGCCGTACATGTCGGAACTGTCGAAATGATCGACGCCAAGGTCGAGTGCGCGATGGATCAGTTCGATCCCGGCATCGTCGTCACTTTTGCCGTAGACCCCGGACAGCGACATGCAGCCGAGCCCGATTGCTGAGATTTCGGGTCCGCCTTTGCCGAGTCGCCGCCGTTGTGTGACTACTGCAGAGTTCATCAATTCTTCCTCTCGTTGTGCCGGGCAGAGCCCGATACGCCCTCGAGAAATTAGCCTTCCTCTGCACTTGGCGCGAGAGCGGCAATTCCCTAACCCGAAATTACCGAACGAGGTTCTCTCGATTTATCGGCGAACCACCCGCCCGCCAATTTTGTGCGGGGAACTAGTTGAGGGTCGTAGAGGTTTCCTCAGCGGTAGTCACAAGCAGTTGAGCGTTTCATGTCCATGCGCGCCCTATCTGCCGTTGCTGTTAGCGCGGCTCTCGCCCTGGCACCCGCTATCGCTCATGCGGATTGGCATGGCGGCTGGCACGGGCACTATCATGGTGGCGGCGGCGCGGCGGTCGGCGCCGCGATTGCCGGCGGGATCATCGGCCTCGGTCTTGGTGCCGCGGCTGCCTCGAACGCCTACAATTATTCCTATGCCCCGCCCCCGGTCTACTATGGATACCCGTACAGTTACTATTACGCTCCGCCACCAGGCGTTTACTACGGCTATTGAGGTTGAGAGGCGAGACGCCGCGGCCGGGAATGCCGCGCCAATGTTTCGCTGTGTGGATCGGGTCACGCTCCACGAAACCCCAAAGATTTAGCAAAGGATTAATAAAGATGCTCCGCTCGACTTACTTCGCTTCAGCCGCGATTGCGGCGTTGCTCGCGCTTCCGGCCGCAGCGCTAGCCCAATCCAGCCAGGCGCCAACGACGGCAGCGACTACACCGTCGGCGCCGACGGCGGCGGCCTCGCCGATGTCGGCAAACGCTGTCCCCGGCGGTAATGCCGAACAGCGGGTTGAGGCGCACATCCGCCAACTGCATGCGCAATTGCGGATCACCTCAGCCGAGCAGCCGCAATGGGAGCGCTTTGCCAATACCATGCGCGAGAACGCCCGTACAATGGATCAGGAATTTGTTCAACGGATGCAGCAATTTCCGACCATGAACGCGTTGGAAAACATGCAATCCTACGAGAGGATCGCCGACATGCACGCCGAGGACTTGCACAAGCTGGTTCCAGCTTTCGAGAATCTATACAGCGTGATGCCGGAACAGCAAAAGCGGCTGACTGACCAGGTCTTCCGTGAAAATGCCGAGGCGAATGCGCAAAAGCATATGGAGACGGGCAGCGCGGCCCGATAATCATTCGAGCAGCAGTTGGAAGTTGCAGGTCTTGCGCCGGCGCGAATTGTCGCGTGCATAAAGCTCACGAATTGTCGCGTGCATAAAGCTAAAGCGTCGGCGCAGCTGATGGGAGGCCGCGTCGACGCGCTTTGTTCGGAACCTTCACTTGCTTCGACCATCCGATGGCTTCACCGGCGTTATCAATTCTCGTTGGATGATCCAGGCGCTCCTGTATCGGTGAGCGGGGGACATTGGGAGCAACACCAGCCGGCCGCACCGCACATATAGACTGGTCGGATGTGGGAATTGGAATATCAGATGCGGGCAGGAAGGTCGAAAGGGCGGGAGTGCTGGCGGTAACGCTAATTGGCCACAATCGCGGTCCGCCGCTTGACCCGGACCTAGTCTAGTGCGCATCCATAAAGGGCGGTTTTTCAGCGGTCTGGAAAGGCCGAGTTGGATGAATTTACGATTCGGCGCCGGGCCTTTCGTGTTTGAGTAGCAGGAGCAGGCTGGGGAATCG
>Ga0335075_10010934_pt1 | contig 13748 bp, 7 predicted proteins | sample Lox_Sample_24_FD_206723 | JGI IMG/M metagenome (GOLD analysis project Ga0335075, IMG submission 206723) | Soil microbial communities from Loxahatchee National Wildlife Refuge, Florida, United States - Lox_Sample_2.4 | ecosystem: Environmental > Terrestrial > Soil > Wetlands | place: USA: Florida...
TCGGCCGCATCGATCATCAAGTGAAGATCCGGGGTTTCCGGATCGAGCTCGGGGAGATCGAGGTGTCTCTCAGGCTCCATCCTCAGGTTGCCCAGGCTGCCGTGCTCGTGCGCGAGGACGAGCCGGGAGACAAGCGGCTGGTGGCGTATGTCGTGCTGCCTGATCAGCATGGCCCCTCTCCGAGCGTCGAGGAGCTGCGTGCGTTCCTGCGCGAGAGGCTGCCGGAGTACATGGTGCCGGCGGCGTTCGTGGCGCTGGAGAGACTGCCGCTCACGCCCAACGGCAAGCTCGATCGCAAGGCACTGCCGGCGCCAGACGGCGGGGCCTATGCGTGGCAGGCCCACGAGCCGCCGGCCGGTGCGGTGGAGACTGTCATCGCCGAGATCTGGGCGGCGGTTTTGGGCCTCGGGCGCGTTGGGCGGCACGACAATTTCTTCGATCTGGGCGGGCATTCGCTACTCGCTGTGCGGGTGCTGGTGCGGATGCGCGAGGCGGGGCTGCAGGCGGACGTGAGAGCGCTGTTTGCCGCCCCGACCTTGTCGGCATTTGCTGCGGAGGTCGCGGGTCAGTCGGGTGCGATTGAGGTTCCACCCAATCTTATTCCACCGCGCTGCGCGGCGATCACGCCCGAGATGCTGCCATTGTGCTGTTTGAGCGCGGCGGAGATCGAGCAGATTGCGCAAACGGTGCCGGGCGGTGCGGCCAACATCCAGGACATCTACCCTCTGCTGCCGTTGCAGGAAGGCATCCTGTTCCATCACCTGATGGCTGAGGATGGCGATCCGTACATAATTTGGAAGCTGATCAGTTTTGCGGACCGGGCAAAGCTGGAAGCCTACGTGGCGGCGCTGAACGCGGTGATCCGGCGCCACGACATCCTGCGCAGCTCGGTGGTGTGGGAGGCTTCGTCCAAACCGGTGCAGGTGGTCTGGCGCGACGCGCCGCTGGCGGTGGAGGAAGTCGATCTCGACTCGGCCGATGGCGAGATCGGCGGGCAGTTGCGACAACGGTTCGATCCGCGACACCATCGGCTGGATCTTCGCCGCGCGCCGATGATGCGGTTGATCGTGGCGCGCGACCCCGCCACTGGCCGCTGGCTCGGAATCGAGCTGCGCCACCATCTGATCATGGACCATACGACGGTTGAAGCGATGCGTGCGGAGGTGCAGGCGCATCTCATGGGGTCTGCCGAGGCCCTGCCGAGGCCGGTGCCGTTCCGCAACTTCGTGGTGCAGGCGCTGCTGGAGGCAAAGGCGGAGGCGGACGAGGCCTTCTTCCGCGCGATGCTCGGGGATGTGGAGGAGACTGCGGCGCCCTTCGGTGTGACGGAGGTTTACGGCGGCGGGTCGGGTGTGGAGGAGGCCCGGGTCGAGTTGGACGATGCCCTGTCGCGGCGCCTGCGCTCGCAGGGGCGAGCTCTGAAGGTGAGCGCGGCGAGCCTGTTCCATCTGGCCTGGGGCCAGGTCGTGGCCAGGACCTGCGGGCGCGAAGAGGCAGTGTTCGGCACCGTGGTGTTCGGGCGCATGCAGGGTGGGGCCGGGGCCGACCGGGCGCTCGGCCCGTTCATCAACACTCTGCCGGTGCGCATTCCTTTGGGCGAGCGTGCGGTCGAGCGGTGCGTTCGGGAGACGCATGAGCTGCTGGCGGAACTGCTGATGCACGAGCACGCTTCGCTGGCGGCAGCGCAGCGATGCAGCGCAGTGCCTGCGCCTTTGCCCTTGTTCACGAGCCTGCTGAACTACCGCCACGGGGCGGGCCGTTCGATTGGTGCCGGCGCAGCGGCGCAGCAGATCTGGACGGGTATCGAAGACCTGGGGAGCGAGGGGCGGACAAATTATCCGCTGATGCTGGCAGTGGACGATCATGGCGAAGGCTTCGCCCTGACGGTGCAGGCTGCGGCGGGGATCAATGCCGAGCGCGTGGCCGCGATGATGCAGCAGGCGCTCGGAAGCCTGGTCGCAGCCTTGGAGCAGACCCCGGATCAGCCGGTGGGCCAACTGGATGTCCTGCCACCGGAAGAGCGCCATCGTCTGCTGGTCGAGTGGAATGCGACCGAGGCCGACTATCCGAAGGACCTCTGCATCCATCAGCTGTTCGAGCAGCAGGCCGCGCGCGATCCGCACGCCATCGCGGTCGTCTTCGAAGATCGTTCGCTGAGCTATCGAGAGCTGAACGCGCGGGCCAACCAACTGGCGCATGAGCTTCGGCACCAGGGTGTAAAGCCTCGAGATTTGGTAGGGATTTTTCTCGAGCGGTCGCCTGAGATAGTGGTTAGCCTTCTGGCTGTGCTGAAGGCGGGCGGTGTGTACCTACCGTTGGACGCGGCTTACCCGTCGGATCGGCTGGCATTCATGATGGACGACGCGCGCGTCGGGGTCGTTTTGACGCAGACTTCGTTGCGCCAGAAGCTTCCGTCGAATGACGTGCGGTTCCTCTGTTTGGACGGCGACCGGGCCGAGATCGAGCGGCAGAACAGGGAAAACCCGCAAGGCACGGTGAGCGCCGAAGACCTGGCGTACGTGATCTACACCTCGGGCTCGACCGGGAGGCCGAAGGGCGTTGCGGTGCCGCACGCCGCGGTCGTCAACCTGCTGACCGCAATGGGGCATGAACTCGGCTTTCGCCCTGAAGACGCGTTGCTTGCGGTAACCGCGCTTTCCTTCGACATCGCCACACTGGAACTGCTGCTGCCGCTCCTCAGTGGTGGCCGCGTGATTGTGGCCGACGGCCAAACTGCGCACGACCCGCAGCGTCTTGCTTCGCTGATCGAGCAGTCCGGTTGCACGGTTATGCAGGCGACGCCGGCGACTTGGCGCATGCTGGTCGATGCCGGCTGGCTCGGCCGCCCGGGCCTGACCTTGCTGTCCGGCGGCGAGGCACTGCCGCGCGAGCTGGCGGACAAAATGCAGACCGGCGGCGGGACCGTATGGAATGTCTATGGGCCCACCGAGACGACGATCTGGTCGACCGCGCATCGGGTTCTGTCAGGACTGGGGTCGGTCCCGATTGGCCGGCCAATCGGGAATACAAAGGCGTACATTCTGGACCCCGCTGGCCATCCGCTGCCGGTCGGTGTCGTTGGCGAACTTTGGATCGGTGGTGCCGGGGTGGCGCGCGGCTACCTGAACCGCTCGGAGCTAACGGCGGAACGGTTCGTTGCCAGTCCGTTCGTTACCGGAGACCGGCTCTACAAGACGGGTGATCTGGGCCGGTATCTGGCAAACGGGGACATCGAATATCTCGGCCGCATCGATCATCAAGTGAAGATCCGGGGTTTCCGGATCGAGCTCGGGGAGATCGAGGTGTCTCTCAGGCTCCATCCTCAGGTTGCCCAGGCTGCCGTGCTCGTGCGCGAGGACGAGCCGGGCGACAAGCGGCTGGTGGCGTATGTCGTGCCGCGTGACGAGGTGGCAGCTGTGCCGCGGCTCGAAGAGCTGCGCGAGTTCCTGCGCGAGAGGCTGCCGGAGTACATGGTGCCGGCGGCGTTCGTGACGCTGAAGAGACTGCCGCTCACGCCCAACGGCAAGCTCGATCGCAAGGCACTCCCTGCGCCAGACGGCGGGCACGTAGATTCTCATCGCGGATACATTGCGCCGCGAAGTCTTATTGAAGAAGCCGTCGCTCAGATTTGGAGCAAGGTTCTGGGGCGTACGCGAATTGGGATCGACGTCAATTTCTTTGACTTGGGCGGTCACTCGTTGCTGGCGGTGGAGCTGCTCGTCGAGATCAAAAGGGCACTCAATTATGAGCTGCCAGTCCCCGCATTTTACCAAAATCCGACGATCGAGGGGATGGCAAGGGCTATCGAAGAGGAGAAGCAGCTCAAGCAGGAGCCCTTCCTGATACCTCTGAGGGCGGGCGACTCCTCGGCGCCCATAGTTATCCTTCAGGTAGGCCCAATGCTGTGTCAAGCGGCCCGGTTGCTGAAAGGAGGACGAACCGTTTTCGCCACCTTTGTTCCGTGGCGCACGGATTTATCTCAAGAGGAGGCTGCAGGCCAGAGGGTGGAAGACCTCGCGGCACCTCACGCAGTTCTGATTCGCGAGCACCTGCCTTCTAAACGCTGCGTGCTTGTCGGACACTCCTTCGGCGGCGAGCTTGCATTTGAGGTCGCGCACCAGCTTCAGCGCCAGGGTTTGTCTGTGGAGGCTGTCCTGCTGTTGGATGCTCAGACAGGGATCGTTCTGCCCTGGTGGGAGAAACTCAAACCACTTTCCTTGGACCACGTGAGGCGATCACTGCGCCACCGGGCGAATTCTGCGCGATCCCGAATCCGCCTTATGAGAGCGCCGCTTAGGCAAACTTCGGTCGCTGACGGCACATCGTTGCCTCAACTCGAGGAAGCCAGCTACAAAGTCGGTCTTCGTTGGCCCAAGGCCGCCTTTGCGCTCCTTGGCAACATCGTTAGAAATTACCGCTTTCGTCCTCTAAGTTGTCAGGCTGTGCTTTTTCAGCCCGAGGACGTCCACGCGGCATACGTGGCGAGCGTGTGGCGAAAGCGCTTTACACGCGGGGTTCGGATTGTAAGGGTCCCGGGCGACCATCATTCCATGTTGCAGCACCCGCATACCCAGGGGCTTGCCACTAAAATCAACGACGTTGTGGAGCAGCTTCGCCTGGGAGAAGATCCGTGCCCGAGGCGGGACCTCTGCGAGGACCGTCGGGATCGGGCGGCCTGAGGCATGCACGGGTTTGGACTCGAGCCGTCTGGCGCAATACGCGCTTTTCGGGCCGAGCCCGAACGCACGAGCTATGACACAGCCGGTCCGGACCTAAAGGCAGCGTTGAGGACCATCGCGCCACGGGGCGTTTTGGTTGGTCACCGTTTCATCAGGCCGGGCGATGAAGAGGCGCTGCTTCCGGAGGAACGAACTGCGTTCCGTCAGACCGCATCGAAGGTCGCCCGGCAGAGCGGAGCCGCCCGAATTGTGGCGCGCGATCTTTTGGCGGTTCGCGGCTTCCATGGCGTTGCTCTCCCGCGCTCAGGATCCGGAGCGCCGGTGTGGCCGCACGGCGTCGTCGGCTCGCTTGCCCATGACGAAGAAGTGGCCGTTGCCGCTGTCGCGAACTCGCAAGATTTTTCTGCGCTCGGCATTGATGTCGAGCCCGCGGACCCTCTTCCCCCGGACCTCGTTCGGTTCGTGGCCACGCCGTCGGAACGTCGGCGTTACAGCGCCGGATTGCTCGAGAGCCGGATAATGTTCGTGATCAAGGAAGCCATTTACAAGGCACTCCATCCGCTCGACGACATGTTTCTCGATTTTCACGATATGGAGGTGGATCTCGAGGCTGGCCGTGGCCAGACGCGAAACGGACAGTCCGTCACGCTTGCTTTTACTCTATCTCCACGCGTCCTGGCTCTCGCCTTCAGATGATCCCCTTGACCATGCCGAAAGAGCATCCGGATTTGAGGCCAGTGCCCTATGGACGAACCCGGCGCAGTTCGTCACACAACTCCCTGATACCTACCAGAGTGCCGAACTCGCGGGCTGCGCCTGGCCGGGCCGCGACCCGACGGCGATTCCAGTGTCGCATTCGCAGCCTTCCGGAACCATCGGCAGCGGGTGATCTGCCCATGTTTGCTTTGTCAGGTCGGCATAGGCGAGCAAGCCGCGCTTGTTCGCGTTTTCACTACGCGTCTCACCCAACGCTCACGATAGGAGGAAATCGGCCATGCGTACAATCGCTGAGGCCGTTCAACGGCCTGGTCGCGATGCAAGCCAATCGGTCATAAAGGGCCAAACGGGCGGCATCACGCAAGAGCTTTGCGAAAAGGCTGTTTCGATTACCTACGACAACTTGCCAGCGCCGGTGATCGCCGGGGCGCGGCAATTGTTCCTGGATGGCCTGGCTGTCGCGGTAGCAGGCGTCGAAGAGAAGGCCATCCGACTGCTCGCCGAGCACTACCGTGCGTATGGCGCTCGCCCGGAGGCGACCGCGCTCGGGTTAGGCTTCCGCACGGCCGCTCCCTGCGCCGCCGCGCTGAACGGGGCGGCCATGCACGTCCTTGACTTCGAGCCAATGTGGTCGCCCGCGAACCATGCGTTGTCGACCACGCTGCCTGCGGTTCTTGCCTTGGCTGAATCTCGTCAAACCTGCGGCCAAGAGATCCTGACGGCGCTGGTCAAGGGCATCGAAATTCAGGGTTGGCTGCGCGAGGCCGGCCATGCGGCGGCCCTGAGCGGCGAAATCTTCCACCTGCCCGGCGTTGTCGGACCGCTCGGATCCGCCGTTGCATCCGGACACATCCTTGGCTTGGATGCCCGGGCACTGGCTCATGCCATCGGCATTGCCTCTTCCCGTGCGGGGAGCCTGTTCGCCAACGCGGGGACGATGACCAAATGCACGCATTGTGGACACGCGGCGCAGAGCGGGATGGAAGCGGCGATGCTGGCAGCCCATGGCTTCACTGCCAATCCGGATGCCATCGAAGCCCCAACCGGGTTTGCCACCGCCTTCCTCGGGCGGGATTTCGAGGCCCAAAAACTGTTGGACTTTGGTTCATCCTTCAGGACAGTCGAGCCGGGCTTTGCACTCAAAATGTTCCCCAGCCAGTACGGCACACATTTCGCAATTACCGCCGGGCTCGATCTCTCGAAAGAGCTGTCCGATCATGAGCAAATTCGTCGTATCCGGTTGACGACCCCCGTCATGCCCTATGTGAATCGGCCGTTTCCAGGCAACGGTCTCGCGGCAAAATTCAGCTTTCAGTATACTTTCTGCCGCGCTCTCGTGGATGGCCGCGTAACGATCGACAGTTTCAGCGATCGGCGGGTGGCGGATCCCGTGATTCAAGGCCTGCTTGCCAAGGTTCACCTGACCATGGATCCGGAGATCCCGGGGCGATTTGAGGCCATGCACGTCGAGGCTGCCGTAGAGCTGGCGAACGGAAGAGTCCTCACCGCCCGGTGCAAGGGTCCTCGTGGTGCCTGGGGAGCGATACCGGTAAGTCGTGAGGAACACCTGGATAAAGTCCACGATTGTCTCTCACGGCGATTGAGCGACGCCATGGTTGATCGGTGCGTCGCGCTTGCACTGGAGATTGATTGTTTGAAAGGTTCCGAGGTTGCCGAACTGCTCGAGATCGCCGGCCAGTTCGAGTTCGCCGTGTGACAGAAGACAGGGCCGGGACTGACGTATGGCCTAGAGCGGATCGCGCTTGACTGGAATCGCGGAGCGATCCAGGAGCGCGTGAATCCGCTCGGTCAGACCAAGGAGAGCGTGTTCAGTCAACCTGAACACGCTCTAGTAGGGACTATGCGGGGCGCGATTGTGCGGCGGGGGGCGCCGGAGGACTCGATCGGCCTGGACCGCCGGGGTCCTCAACGGCGCATAGCCAGAGCGGTTTCACTTGGTTTGTCCGTATCCGCAGTGTTGGAAGTAGTTTCGCCATTCGGTGGGGGTGAAGCGATCGAGCAAGGAGCCGATGTTGTTCGATAGGCTTGCGCGTGTTCGCGGTTCAGCGCGGCGAAGCAAGGCTTTGAGCTTGGCAAAGACCTGCTCGATGGGGTTCAGATCGGGGGAATAAGCGGGCAGGAACAGCAGGCTGGCGCCTCTGGCCTCGATCGCCTGACGGACCCCAGCGACCTTATGGCTGCTGAGAGATTATCTGCGACCAAGAGCGCCTTAGCTAAACCTGGCCCGGCGCACGCACCGAGCGACCGCAGCGGGACTTCAGCCTCCGTTGGCAGGAATGAGCGGTGCGAGTCCACTCATCAACACTGCACTCGGATGCAGATCCGCCTCGGTCAGCATGCGCCACGTGCCGGCGAGCAGCACCTCGCTGGGGCGGAACGTCGCCTTGTATGCCATCTTGCGGCTCTCCGGCACCCAATAGCCGAGATAAACATGCGGCAGGCCAAGCTCGCGCGTTCGGGTGATCAGCCACAGGATTGCCAGGGTGCCCAGGCTCTGCCGGGTCAATTCGGGCGCGAAGAAGCTATATACCGCGGACAGTCCGTCGCCGAGCCGGTCGGTGAGGCAGGCGCCGACCAGCCGGTCGTTTGGATCGCGAAATTCGATGACAAACGTTTCAATCGGGGTATCCTCAACCATAGCGCGATAATCGTAGAAGCTCATCGTCGCCATGTCGCCATCACCGTGACGGGCGCGCTGATAGCGCTGGAAGAGTTGAAATTGCTCGGGCGTGGCCCGGGATGGCACTTCAAAGCCCTCGACCCCGGCGTTGGCGCGCAGTACACGGCGTTGCGCGCGGTTCAATTGGAAAGTGGCAACGGGAATCCGTATCGGCACGCACGCGTTGCACCCGGGACAGACTGGCGCATAGGCAATGTTGTGGCTCCGACGGAACCCGGCACGGGAAAGCCGGTCGTGCAGGGAGTCGGCGTCCGGGCTGGTAATTTCCGTGACCACCTTGCGCTCGATCCGGCCGGGCACGTACGGGCAGGGCAGGGGTGCTGTCGTATAGAAGAACTGAGGCCTGCGCGGCTTGTAGGTCATGCCATGGACGCTCCGTCCCGCCATGTTCCAGAAGCCGCGGCCCAAGGTCAACGGGTGAGCCAAAGCTCATCCGCCGGCACTACGACCAGGAGCGACGAAAGGCGGCAGAGCCTGCGCTCAGTCAGCCTGCCGAGATCTCCGTTGCGCCGCACAATAAGACCGAACAGCCGCCCCGCTGTAGCCCGGAAAGTCGGGCTGTCGTCCAGCGGAACCGCCGCCGCAAGCTCATGGCACCAGCCGAATTGTTGCGCGAACCCGATCCGGGTTGGGGCCTAGCCGAAAACTCTCGCCGTTCCGCCAGGGACGGAGAAGATCGCAGGCGTGCTGCGCGAACGGATCGCCGGCTTGGCCTGGGGCGATCATGAAGCGACTCCGATCGAGATCGGAGAGATCATAAACCCCACGGTATTCCGCGCCTTGCACATTGCGGAAGCCGTCTCGAGCCGGGCTGCCGCGATCGACCGTGGTGTCGTCGCCGGGGCTGGCAATGCGGCAGGCCGTAAGCCAGCCGAGCAGGGGAAGGCGTGCGAGCACCGGACCGACGAACACCGCCAGATGTGCCATTCCCCATCGCCAGCTATCAGGATTGCGGCCATAGCGCGCGCTGAGTTCCGCCAGCGCCTCGGTGAGCGCCGTTGCAAGAAGCGGGGCACAGTCGGCCCGGCCGCCGGTGTCGCTGACCGCGAGCTTGGGCGCGGCACACCAGCTTGAGTGGCCATCATGGCCGAGCACGCTCGCGATGAATTCGGGACCGGGAGCAGCCCCGTTGTCCGGCAGGCCGAGTCGGGTGAAGAGCAGGGCGCGGAACCGGCGGAGCCATTCGTTGAAGATCAACGGTTGAGGCAGGTCCGGCGTCATGGCACCGTTCCAGCGCCGGAGCAGAGCCAGCGCGGCCGCGCCGATGCCGGACGTTGCAGTGACCTGATCGAGCACGGGCAGAACTTGTTGCGCGTAGGTGCTGGCCACATCGCGCTGCATTGCAGCAAAATCCGCGACTGTGGCGGGGTGATGCGCGGCCAGCATCTCGCGGATCCGCTGCGCGCGCCAGGGTCCGAACCAGCTTCGGGTGATGAGCACCGGAAACCCGGGCAGCCCGATGCGATCGTTGGCATTGACCAGTACCCCGGAAGCCGGATCGACGATGTGCGGCAGTTCGCTACCCGAGGCAAAACCGGTCCAGTCATAAGCGCCGCTCGCGCCTGGTACGGGCATCGCTCCATCCCCGGAGCGGCGGATTGGCACGCGCCCGGTCATGAAGAATCCGATCTGCTGCCGGTCCGCGACCAGAAGGTTCAGAACCGGGGTTGAGATCTCGGCGGCTGCCTTGCCGGCAGCCGCGACCGAGCTCGCCCGATCGAGCGCAAGCAGCCCCGCGGCCGCCGTATCGTCCGGCGCGAGCCCCGCCATTTCCACCGCCAGTACGGGCCCCTTTGGGTCGACGAGGTCACTGATCACCGGCCCATGACGCGTCGTCCGCACCGTCAGAGTGACGTCGGGATGGCCGCTGACACGGATTCTCTCTTTCCTGATCCCGAAGGAACGCGGGCCTTCCGGCGTCAGATAACGATCTCCCGGGAGTGCGGTCTCGACAAAAACATCCTCCGTGTCCGCGCCGGTATCGGTGAAGGTCCAGGCGATGTGCCGGTTATGGCCAAGCACCACGAATGGCGTGCCTGGAGCGGTCGCGCCCACCAAAGTTGCGTGCGGCGTTTCAATGCGCACCAGGTACCAGAGCGAAGGAAAGTCGAGCCCGAGATGCGGGTCCCCCGCCAGCAGCGGCGCCCCCGTGGCACTGAGGCGGCCGCTCACGGCCCATTCGTTCGAGGCAGGGCGTGGTTCCGTGAAGGGCGCGGGCACGTGCCGCAGGAACTCGTTCAACCGGGCCGCGGCGCGGCGCAAGGAAGCGAGCGGGGCATCAATGGAAGGGCTGGCGCGTTCTGGCGGCCAGAGCGCCAGAATACGGCCGACCGGCATTTTTCCAACGAGCTCGAGACGTGCAAGTTCGCGCCGCCAGTTTCCCGAAAGCGAAAGGCTCATCCACTCGCCCCAGAGCAGCGAGTCGACCGGCGTCCAGCGACGTGGCGCGCCGAACAACAGGAACTGCAGCCCGGCCAGGTGCCCGCGCTCCTTGATCCATGCATTGACGCCGCGCGCGTATGCATCGAGCATTGCCCGGGTAGTTGGGGGAAGTTCGGTGAGTGTTGCTCTTGCGTGGCGGGCGAGGCCAAGAGTGCGCATCAATTCGTCGGATGGCAGTGCCGCCGGACCGAACAGTGCCGCAAGCTCACCTGCCGCGGCGCGTCGCATCAGCTCCATCTGGAACATTCGATCGCGGGCGTGCAGATAACCCACCGCTGTTGCCGCATCGGTGAGTGTTGCGGCGCGGATGAAGGATACGCCGCGCTGATCGAGCCGGATCACGACCGGCGCAGAAAGCCCCGGAATGGTGAGCGTCTGGGATCCGGGCGGCAAGGTGAGCCACACAACGCCGCCGGCTGCGGCAAGCACCAGGACGACGGCCAGCAGCAGCGCCAGAAGGGCCAATCGAAGCGGACGGATGCTCGTACGCATCCAGGCCAACGACCGGTTGCGACTCAGGCCAGAGGCGGGAGATCGACACGCACGATGTCAGGATGACCAGGCACGGCCGGGAAATGTTTGAGCACGAGCGGATCATGGCCTGGGATGATGTGGTCCGGGCCATCCGCCAGGGCCTCGAGAATCTGGTATCCCTCGAGCATGCGCGCCACGTCTACGACCAGGGGGAAGGGATTGCGTGTACGGATGTTCGCCCAGAAATGCGTTGCATCCGAGGCAAGCATCACCCATCCGCGCGCCGTCGCCACCCGAACCGACTGCTGTCCTCCCGAATGCCCGCCGATCAGATGCAGCGTTACACCCGGCGCAACCTCGCCGGTCCCGTCATGGAAACGGATGCGGCCGGCAAAGACGTTTCGTACGGCGCCAACCACGTCTTCCACCTCCATGGCACGGCGAAACACGCCGTGGCACATGCAGCGACCCGTCGCAAATGCCATTTCGCTGTCCTGCAGGTGGAAGGTGGCTCGCGGAAAGATCTCCCAATTGCCGGCATGGTCCCAGTGCAAATGAGTGATCACGACGTCAAGGACGCTGCTCGCATCGATTCCGATGGCCTTGAGGGCGGATTCGGGAGCATGGAGAAATTGACGGCCCCGGCGAACCCCGGAGTCCGGGCTGAAGCCGGTATCGACTACGATCGTGCGCCCGGCGCCCCGGATTGCCCAAAGATAATAGTCGATCGGCATCAACGCGGCGTGGTCATCGGGAAACAGGAAATTCTCTCCCGCCGTGCGGGCGGCGAGGCTCGCGTAGCGGAGTGCGAAAACTTCATAGCGGGGCGTCGCCATGGTGCGGATGATCCTCCCGGGACAGCTCAGTGAAGCAGCTTGCTCGCCGTCCGGCTAGCCTCTACCGTCGGCATAGAGAAGCGGGGGGACAGGTCGATGGCAACACATGCGAAGCACCCGGAATACGCGAGCCCGCTGTTCAAAAAAGGACTGGAAGTCCGCCGCGAGGTATTGGGAGCCGATTATGTCGACGGCTCGCTTGCGAATGCGGATGAATTTTTCCGGGCCTTTCAAAAAATCACTACGGAAATGGCCTGGGGCGAGATCTGGACCCGGCCAGGACTGTCCCGCAAACACCGAAGCATGCTCAATCTGGGTATTCTGACGGCGCTGAACCGGCCGAACGAGCTGCGCCTGCACATGCGTGCGGCACTGACCAACGGCGTCACACGCGATGAGATCAAGGAAATTTTGCTGCAGGCTTGCGTCTATTGCGGGATTCCAGCGGGCCTCGATGGGTTTAAGGTCGCAATGGAGGTGTTCAAAGAAGTCGATCATGGGCGATGAAATCATCGCTCTTTCGCAGCAAGCAGAAGTCGTGCGAGCTGGGCACGAGCCGTACGACCGGCGGCAAGGTCACGCGTGTTGATGATCCCGACACGGAAGCCGCCCGGCGGCATGGCGTGGCTTTCGGGTGTACGCTCCTCGTGAAATGTTATCTGGAGGCTCGAGATACCAGCCAGTCCGCGGATCGCCTCGAGAGATTCCGCGTTTGGATGCCGATAGCGCCGCCCGTGCGGACCGAACAGAGCAAGGCTGTAGCCATCCTCCCGGTTCTTGTCGGCGAAGTGCCAGGCGCCAGTCGTGTAAAGTCCTACAACCGCGGCAACCCAGCCCGTACCATAGAGGTCAGGCCACTGGTCGGCGAAACGTAGATGCGCCTCGATGATGCGTCCGCCGATCGTCTCCAGGTTCAGCATACCCGTATAGCCGGCGAGATTGTGCTCGATCCAGACACCACAGGAGTCTTCGAGTGCAGGCCGCGGCGCCGCATGAATGGTCCAGTAATCGAAAGTGCCGCCTGGACCGGGATGGCCTGTGCTGTGACGCCACCAGCGCGGTCGCCCGGCCGAGACGGCGATATCGGTGCTGACATGCTCGCCTTGCAGCAAAGTCATCCACATGTGGCCGGCGGTGAGTGACCCGGAATACTCGGCGGCATCAGAAATAACGCGCGAACCGATTCCCATGCCCCGCAGGTTGGTAATGGGCTTGGAAAAGACCGGGAACTCCCGCGGCATCACGCCGTGCGGCGCCGCGTCCAGGCCTTGTGAATGTGCAATCGCGATCTTGTCGTAAAGCCAGCGAAATTCCGGGTACCATGCCCAGCAATCGGAATCCTCGGTCGGGATCATCACCGACGGCGGGCATGGAACGTCCACGAAATACTGTGTCCGCCACGGATCCGCCTCGCAGATCGGCATCAGCCAAGCACGGAAATCGTCTTCGCCTTGATCATGTCAAAATCGATCACCGCCCCGAGGCCCGGGCCAGACGGAGCGTGCACCAAGCCGTTTTCATCCACGACAATGTCGGCGGCGAGACCGTATTTCTGCGCGGCATCCGGCAGCAGGACCTCGAAGAAGCTGGTGTTCCGGATGCTCATCACGACGTGCAGATTGGCAAGATTGTTGAGCGAGTTGCCGCCATGGTGTACTTCATAATCAAGGCGGAACGCCTCGGCGAGATGCGCGGCCTTCAAAAGGGTGGTAATGCCGCCCTTGACCGCAACGTCGCCGCGCAGTGCATCCGTGGCCCGCTCCAGGAGCCAGGGCACGTACGCATCGAGGCCATGTGCCGGATATTCGGTTGCGATGATCGGAATATCGAGCTTCTGCTTGAGCTTCACGTAATTATAGAGATCCTGCTCGGCGAGTGGATCTTCAAACCAGCGAAAAT
>Ga0335075_10010935_pt1 | contig 13748 bp, 7 predicted proteins | sample Lox_Sample_24_FD_206723 | JGI IMG/M metagenome (GOLD analysis project Ga0335075, IMG submission 206723) | Soil microbial communities from Loxahatchee National Wildlife Refuge, Florida, United States - Lox_Sample_2.4 | ecosystem: Environmental > Terrestrial > Soil > Wetlands | place: USA: Florida...
GCCTAATCAAGCAATTATCACCTAATCCTAATCTTGCAAAACACGGCGAATATAGAGCTTTATACAAACGTACAGCCAGTGCATTGTTATATACGAACTCTTGCATTAATCATACAAAGTAATAAGACTATCTACTTTGCCTGATGCCTACCACGACTGCCACGACTACTACGACTACCACGGCTACCACAACTGCCACGACTACCACGGCTGCCACGACTGCCACGACGGCCTAGTTGGCCACTACGACCACCTAATTTTGCTCTGTTTGCATTATGAGTTTGTACAGGGTTGTCCTCAAACTTTGATGTTGCTATACGCTTTCATCCAACTCTTATAGTTGCCAGAACCGTCTCATTGGCTAGTGTTACGAACTCAGTTAATCGAGATGTGAGTCACGCATGAAGATGAGCGACAACCTGTACAATTAGTAGTTCTAAATACAAGAATCTAAAGCTAAGGAAAGAAAAGGAGAAAAGGAGAATAATACTTTACGGACGGGTTTATATACCCCCTTACGGGTCACGCGTTACTTACAGACTGTCCGTTGCCCAAGTGCCAACTGCCCATAGCTAACCGCCTATGACCCCGTCTGCAAGGGCAGTTTCAGGTCGCCGCCAAGACAGATACGGACTGTTGCCTGACTTACGGTCCGTAACAAGCAGCTGCTTCTAGACCTTTTTGTATTTAGTATAAGTTGACTCCTATAGATTGTATAACAATAAGAACTTTATATTGCAATAAGGATTAAAGCTATTAATCTAATGCTAATCAAAGATTTTAACTTTACCCTTTGCTAGTAACTTGCAAGGTTGTTTAACAAGGGGGTTGAACAATTCAAAAAGAAGAAACAGCTTGTTGTCTATCTAATTAGGAGCGAATAGCAAATAATGTAGATGTTGGAATCACAAGGTTATAAGTAGTGATTATGAATGCGCAGCATAGAATTGATTGAATTCCTTAATGATCCTGTAAGACATGTATCTGTATTTATATACAATAGCTGTGGCAAAGCAGCTGTATCGCTGTCGCCACCTAGCTAGTTGCCACTAACATGATAGCTGAAAGCTCGGCTACGGATGTCCCAATTGCTACTCTGTACAGCTAGTCATAGGGTTTTGTGGTTCACTATAAGCTGTAATTCCAACAGTAGAAGAGGATTAAGGAGCTGTGCTGCATAATATAAGTTACAGCCTTTAAAATATTAGCCTTACAGCGCAAAGTCCAATTAAGGGCCAATTTCTAAAGCGCAATGTGTAAAAATTCAATTAGATGTTTTTTAGACGTGTAGCTTTTGTTTGAGGGTTTGTTCAACTTCTTCTTGCAGGTTAAGCGGTTGAAGATCGTTATTGTTTCATTAACTATTTTCTGCTATGCTTGTTAATGGGTTTCAGGCTTTTTGAGTACCCAGTTACTGCAAAATAGCAAACGAAGCTGCTCTTATAGAATGTCTAACACGCAATTAGATAGTCTGCAACGCCTTTAAAGCCTTTATAATAAAGGAGGGACTTCTATGCCTGCAATGCTACTAATGTACGTCCCTTAGGTGTGCAAATATACTTTAATTGTTGCAGTAAATGTATAGCTAATTTAAAGGACATTGGCAGCAGCAGTATCTATTGTAGCAGACAGCAAGGCGCAGAATTAGTAGGTTGCTTAGTGTGACGGCACGTACAGAATGCGAGAGTAACCCGCTTTGTAGATTGCACTAATCGAAGATACTAAGCTGATGAGAGAAGAGAAGGGAAGGAAGGGGGAATAGTAGGTCTTTATATACACAAACTGGCTAGCTGCCCTTAGCTAGATGCCCTTGCAGGTTTCGGTGCTAGCCTGAGACAGTAGTTGTTGCGTGCATGTGACGAACCGTCACAGCTTAGTGGGATTTGAATTTGCATCGCTTTAGGAAGAGTTAAGAGAGGCTAGGGCCCTAAAAACTGTCTTATGTTGCAAGCTTAGTCCTTTGCTAGCCCTCCTTTATAGAGGGCGTAAAGGTAATAGGGCATGCCTGTTAATAGAATTGCGTAGTAGTAGCAAGTGTATATAGCAACGCGATATACAAGGTTGTAAATGAGGAGGTCTATAGCTAGTAGGGACAAGCTGGCAAAACAAGCAGCTGTGTATAGGAATTTGAGAGCAAAATCACTATATAGAGATCAATTAAAGATAGCGAGTTAGTAGTAACACTGCAGCTAATAGTTAGAATGTTGCTAGCAAAGCAAGGATGCAGTAGGAAGGAGAACAAGACGTGTTAACGCTAAAGAAATTAGAGGCTACTAGTTAAAGTGGCAGTATATGCAAAACGTCTCAAATAGGTAAGCAGTATAAAAAAAACAAAATCGAGTTGATTCTATTTGGTAAAAGGGAGGGCAGAATATCTAAATCAAGTATGGGGTAAGTAACTAAGAAAATACAGTAGAATCAATTAGTAAGGAAGGGTAAACGAGTTAAATTTCTTAAAGGTATAAACTTTAAGATTATTAACGTTATACTTTCGCACAGACTTGAATAAACCTTAGTTTTTCATCTGTGCACCATCCAGAAGGCCTTATATACTCAGAGCAGAGTGAATAAGCCTCTGCTAATAAGTATTTCATATCCCTATCGCCGCTTTTCTAGAGTTTATACTACAGTCTAAAGATAGACCCTTCTTAACACTTCGTTTTAGTACTAAGATAGCAAGCTAAAGAGTGTTCTCGCAATGACTGATAAAAAGTTCATACTTTATGCTTTGATGCTGGTTTTCTACATGATGAAAATTGCTCTAAAGCTTAATCTAACTCCTATTCAAGTACTTGCAAGATTCTATATTAAATGCACTACAAAGAAATCAATTAATTGATTAGGATTCTAGTTCGAAGGAAGCTCGACTGACAGAGTGGAAGGATATCTCAGCTGTCCTTGATTGGGATTGTAGCGAAAATGCTATTCGATCTGCCATTACAAAAGAGGAAATTGTCAGTCGATGTGTACGACAGAAGCCTTCTCTTAAAGAGGAGAATCCAAAGGCACGATTAGGGTAGGCGAAAGAAAACTTAATTTAGACAAAAGAGCAGTAGTTAAGGGTTCTTTATAGTGATGAAATGTGGGTACGGTCTGGAAGATATATTCGTCATCAAATAACAAGAAGGATTGGTTCTTCACAGCTTTATTATCCTGATTGTGTTGAACTACGATATTAAAGGGAGATTGGGTGGATGTTTTGGTGGCCTATTTCAGGGAAATATGGAAGACACTGGGGCTTGTTTTGAGAGAACAGCGGGGAGACGATCAATGAAGGGTCTTGTTCTGGGGTTATTCAAGAGATTCTTCAAGAATATCCTGATCTTCAATTTCAGTAGGATAACGCTAAAGGCCATGCTTCTTCTGCATTTACAAAATCAGTCGCTGAATGACTTGGAGTAATTCCAAATGATCTGGTCAGCAAAGTCTCCAGATTTGAACCCAATCCCGACAATACGGAATGAAATGAAGGACCGTATCTAACGGAACTATGCACAAGTTTATCGGTCTTATGCTAGACAGTGATCGATGCGAAAGGGAGGAATACAGAATAGTAAGAAGATTAGTTAAAGGGGCATAGGATAGGCCTTACAAGACATAGATGGGTGGACGGATGAAAATCCAACGTTTATTCTGGGCCTGTAGTTCGTACAGGTGGAAGGTGTTAGGCTGCCAGCCGCGTGCCGGCAATGTCCAATAGGGAAAGCTTTATTAGGGGTATGATTTGACTAATCAGATCACGCCTTGTGGTCGGGCCGTAATGACGCGAGTACTCGGAGTATATTCGAAGCCTCCGCTCCGGGACAGGTTTTTGATTATTAAAACTGAACTGAAATCCTTAGCGTCATGCTAGTTGCTTTACCTCCGCTCCGAATGCCAATTTCAAATCCAATTATTACAAATCCATTGCGTTATGTGATTTCTTAGAGAAGTACGTATTCACTAGCTAAAATATATACCAGGCTACAGAGTTCTTGCTCTGCGGCTATTGCGCCTCATTTCTTCGTATACTCAGTACACTCAGAATCATGCCTAGCACATCCCCAGTCATCCTCATTCTCGGCGCAGGGCCTAACATCGGCCAGCATGTGGCTCGAGCTTTTGCTTCAAAAGGCTACAAGGTTGCTCTTGCAGCCCGAAGACTAAAGGAAGAAGACAACACTGCTGACCAAATCAACATCCCAAGTGACTTCTTAGACCCGAACGCTGTTGTTAATGCATTTTTGAAAGTTAAAACATTACTGGGCGTCCCAAGTGTGGTCATTTACAATGGTGAGAATTGCTACCTAGGACTCTGTCGAAGGTCTGCTAACATTTTAAAGTTGGTGCTGTAACCCCCAACGCTCCAAATGACCCGCTTTCACTCCCTCTAGCCGACTTCACTCGAGATTTCAACATCAACACCACCAGCGCCTTTGTCGCTGCGCAACAAGCCGCCCTTGCCTTCGCACAACTCCCCGACTCTGCAGCAAGAACATTCATCTACACTGGAAATGTATTAAACACCACTATCATCCCGCCGCTTCTCGACTTAGGTGTCGGCAAGTCGGCGACCGCGCACATCATTCAGTCTGCTGCTGCAGCATACAAAGATCGAGGATTCAAGTATACCATTCCTCCTCAGATTTCGCTGGTGAAGAGACTGACAATTGTAGGTTCTATTATGGCGACGAGCGGAAGGCGGATGGGTCGGCCGCATTCAGCGTCGACGGAGAAGCGCATGCGAAACTTTACGTAGAACTTGCTGAGGGAAAGACACAGGGGCCTTGGCAGCAGACATTCGTTAAGGGTGTAGGATACAAGCACTTCCCAGCTGTTTGATGTTTGTAGTCTTAGCCTAGAAGACTCCTTCTCGCATTAACTTTAGTGTTTGAGTCCGCCATAAATTTTATACTTTTCAGGAAAACTTCAATCAAATTGATATAAAGAATTTGAATCGTAATTCATAGCTATTTTGTAAAGCACCTACTTTTACTTCTTCTTATAAACTCGGTTGCAACTGTTAAGATTAATAGTAAGCATAAGAGGTTGATTATTAGTCTAATTATTCTTTACAAAATTAGGTTTAAATGTATTTTTATTTATTTAATATATAGCTTAGATGTTAAGGTGGTGGTTTGTAAAAGGTGCGGGAATACGCTGTCGCTGTCCTAGAGGACCAGCGAGGGTCCTCGACCCTCCGGAGCCTCCAGAACAGGCTGATAGCGCAGAAGGAGCGCCAGGTGCCTGCTGGCAGGCCCAAGGGCAAGGGCAAGGGCACAGCCCCGGCTAGCTGATCTGATCTCGGCAGGGGCAGCTAGGGATTGGGGCTGGCTCTACTGTATATTAGGTGTATAATAAGTGTGTATTAAGTGTATATTAGGTGTATGTTAGGTGCATATTAGTACTTGCTATATGACCATTGCTGTCTACAAATCTCTATATCTAGTAGCTATAATTGTGATTTGTAGCCTATACAGGTGCTATGCAGCTGCTGAACGGTAGGCGAATAGGGGCTATTTTGGCTGGCCAGGGCCCAAAACCACGTAAAATCACCACGCCCGGATGGAGAGCTTTACTGCCGAAGCCTAGGAAGAATAGTAGTCGCTTCGATCGGACGGTCCGGCTTAACACTGAATAGGCCCATGAACTTGTAATTCTAACACCCCCACTCAAGTGAGTGTCTTTCCTAATCGGGTAATCATGACACTATTCCTGTAGCCTCATTAAACTTCTCTGGCAACGCCGTCAGGAAAACCCAGTGGGAACAAAACCTTGAGAAAAGAGGAAGAGTACCACCCTTATACAACCCCCACTGAATCGGTCATCCCCATTCCCTTATATGTTTTCGTGTCGGTCCCGTGGTAGTGATTTAGTAAGGATATCGGCCTTTCTGTTCTACAGACAAAGGCACAATGCAGCGCGGCAACAATGAATACATTTCCCCTGCGTTTCTTACAACTGCTTATCCATCCAGAGCTACTATAGCTTCTTCATGTTCTGCCTCAAGACCTTTCAGCTTTCCTACAACCGTATTCCAAGATACCTTGAGTTTCAACAACTCTGGTGGATGGTCTTTCGTCGTGACCAGAATCGACATCTCGGCATTATTGGATTCAGGAATGAGCAACCATGCCTTCGCATCAGCAACATGAGCAGGCAATACGCTTAGTTGCACATGACAGCTCAATAACGAAAAGGTGTCTATATTTACAACACTCCGAACTGAGCGATGCAAAAGGATACGCTGCCGATACACGGACATCCAGTAGCGGTGCTGACGCCAATATGTCATTTTAGGCTCGACAACTCTTGGATTGGCCTGACTAGTAGATCTCGGGTTTTCCTCCATTGATTTAGAGTCCTGCATATTCGGGAGGTCAATAATCATCTGACATCTTTCCGGGCCAATAGTTGCAGACAAGACGAGGTATTGTCCACATTTTGACAACACCGCTGACCGCTCCACCGCATCCATTTGTGCTATCCATGCTCGGCTTAAGCTTCCGCCGAACCTGGGAGCCAAAGCCTTGAAGGGAGGTATGGAGTGACCTTCCAGACATAGTGTAAATGGCTGTAAATTGTGGCTGACAGCGGCTTTCTTGAGATCTAGGACAAAGCAATGAACGCTGCATATTGCTCTATCTATGCCGGAATCTGGCTGAACCCAAAATGTAAGAACACAGAAGAGAGTGTTGAAATTATCGAAGTTGACAGAGATCTTTGCGTTCTGAAAGCCTATTTTCTCGGCATTGGCAATTGGGATACAACCCCAGTGGGTCTGTTCTTGTGGCTTCGTATCTATTGACCACAACATCAAATGCGCATTCAAATACTCTTGAGAGGAATCCATGGCCATGGCGATGTACCGACCGCAAGCACTGAAATACACGTGGGAATGGCCGTAGCTATATCTACGGCCGTCCGCAATGCGAAGATGATCAAATAAAGATGTGGACCTCTGGTAGTTGAGGGTCATAACCTTTTGTGCTGTCGAATCTTGTTCCGTTTTCGCAATTGCTTTAGAACCTACCAGGTAGCTAGGCCTAGAGATAAGCGGAAGGCCTTCTTTAGTCACCGAATAAGCATGGGTACCATTGTCGCCAAAGAAAATCCATTCGAAATTCGGACAGAGAACAATTTCTGAAGACTTGGGTATGACATGGTCAGGTTGGTAACAGTAATTCTGGCATTCGGAGGGCTGCTGGATATCCCATATTTTAACATCAACCCTTTAGGTTTCAGCTTTTGCATGTTGATTTTTGGACCAAGTAACTTACCGTGTCTGATCTGATCGAACGCTCGCGATATGTGTGCCATCAGCATTGGGGAATGTCTCAATCACTTCTTGGTGCTGACCACGAAAGCCAAGATAGTCCTCTCTTTCTTCGAGATTTGGAAGTGTCAGCCGAGTTATAGTCCGATTCGTGGTGACCAGATACAGTGTCTCTCTATCCACACTCACGCACATTCCACAGAGATTCTCTCGATATTTTCGGGAAGCTAATTTTGACGGCCCAGAATCACCCGACGAAACATCCCACGTCGATATTCTTAAATCGAGATAATCTTTGTTGTATGTTGCGAAGACAACCATTTTGGAGTTGTTTACGAACAATGTCTTTTCGATTGAATCGCTCCACCCACCTGGGTTGAGAGTCGCATGCTTTCCACCTCTTGTATCATGTAGCACGGCCCCTTTACGTTTGCCACTGCTCTTCATCCACACAATGAAGCGGCCACTTTCGTCAGTGCTAAGAAGATTGCAGTATAGCGTACGGTCCATTATATGTTCGTCATCTTTCCCATCTGCCGGAGGCGCGATATCTTCAATTTTTGCTCCCGTTGAAGAAAGTCGTTGCGTGTTGAATCGTAAATTCCTCTCTCGACTGAAAATGAATACGTCTCCTTTGCCATACAACGTGAGACTGTGCGTATTGCGTGCACCCTCTGATATGGGATACGCCTCATCTTCCTTCGAGGGAACATTCGGCATTTGCATTGCATAAGGGGTGACCGAGCCTGTCGTCATGTCTACCAATCCGGCCGGGCACCAGAGGAGATCATTGCTAGCAAAAAGAACTAGATTCGCAGAACCGTCGAATATTGGTTGGAAGGTTTTTGTGTGAAAAGTAACTTCGGCCCATTGCGCTTCGAATGGATCCGAGTCGAAAGAAACGCCCTTATTGAGGTGCCAGACACACGTGAAGAACGAATAGTTCCCGATAGCACCATATACGAGTGCAACTCTGGTTTCATCTTCCGAGATAGCAGAGTCAAGCAAAACTAACTCTCCTGATTCCCACGGGTCAACCTTTTCGATCTTGAATTCAGCGTCGCAGGCAATAGGTGCTAGCCTTTTTCCAGTCGAGCATTCTTGGATAAGAAGCTGAGGTTTGCCTGATAAGTAGTAACTTGCGTAAATGAAAGCACTATATCGTTTGATGATGCGAAACAGACCAAGGGCTGCTGGGTCATGCCCATGAAATCGGGCATATCTCCTCGTTTCTGAGACATCCATGTGCAGTCGTCGATGCGCAGGGATGTCTATTTTAGGCCTCAAAGTGAAGGACTGTTCCAGCGCGAGGCGTTGATAGATTGTCCTAGCGGTTTCTGAAATCCAGTTTGGTCGAAATTTTGTCTCCTGGGCAAGGTTCTGCAGGTCGAGATCAAATAGGATAGCTGGGTTCTCCTCCAACGTACTCCCGTAGTCCGAAAGGATCTTTGCAACAAAGTTACACCAATTGTTGCACGTTCTGATGTCGTCTAAGTGAGGTGAAGATGTGGAGTCTTCCCTCAACTGTGATTCGAGAGATGTCGATATGGACCGAATATTCCACCTAAGCTGCTCCATGTACGTAACGTCGATCACCAGAGAGGCGTAGATCCATACAACGGAAGCTTTGCATTCGACGAAAGCACGGAGTGCCTGCAACGTTGCAAGTTCAGTGGGTCCACTTTGCCATGCGTGATCCATCCAATTCAACGAAGTATACTCAACCAGTGGCCATCTATTATTTACCTCGGAGAACTCGAGGTCAATATTTGCAGACCCATTGTCCGTCGGAAAGAAATTCTCCGTCGAGGCCATGACTTCAAGATTATCTAGGCAAACTTTCATGATGTGCAAGTTACCCATCCTAGTATCAATATGAAAGTCTCGAAGCTCTTGCTGAGAAGCACTCCATTCTGCCGGGGATTTCGTCAAGAATTCTTTGAGCGAGAAGTGAATGAGGCGGATAGAATCCACCCGGAACACAACCAGTGGACCGCAGGCAGCTCGAATCGCCCCGGAAATGGTCTCTACCGTATATAAGAAGCCTTCGTTGGCATACTCAGACTTCATGGCTTCATACAGTTCCTCTGTGCTTAGCGGTCGACGTGCACAGAAAAGCCAAACCAAGATCTTATGACAGAATTCTTTCTGAGATTGCCTCAAAGTATTGCTGAGATTCTTCAAGATCTTGGCATAGACGCCATCGAGGTCAGTTGGGAGCGATTTCAGGGCGAGTTCCATCTCCTCAATACTGTGGGTCGATTCAAGCTCTTCGAGAATGAGCCTAACCCACAGAAACATGCCGTCATTTTTTGCTACCAAGGTCTTAACGATTGTGGATCGTATTTGAGGCAAAGAAGTCAGTCCTTTAGTAGTGCGGCTTTCGATGTAGGTCTCGATATCGTGTCTTTGTTGGGAACCAAATTCCATGAATGTGATTTTGGAATCCGCCGCAGAAGATACTGCTGAGGGTCGGCTAGTTAGCAGAACGTGGGCTGAGGTCTTCTGCACCAACTCGAGAAGTGCATTCAGGAATAGATCAGGCTCAGAGACTTCATCCAAAGCATCGATGATAAAGACAGGGTTGGTCAAACGACCCGTATACTTGAGTATAATGTCCCAAACAGCCTCGAATGACTTAGCCTTGGACCCGCCAGAGCTTTCCATGGCGTTCTGAAGATCAAAGTGTGAAGTCTCCCCGGCTTCTCGGGCATGCATGTAAAGCTGGTAGAGTAGACACTTCCCTGCACTGAGTGCAGTCGTCATGTAGCCATCTGTGCTATTAAAGAAGAAATAGAAGGTTTCCTTATGGCCAATGGCAAGGTGATAGAATGTAACAAATGCTGCTAGAGTAGACTTTCCGGCTCCTGGGATTGCCGTGATCCAGAGAAAGGACTCTTGATTGTGAGGCGAGGCAGTGTTCCAGCTAAGATACTTCTCCTGCTTCAATATCCACTCACAGGTCCCTGGCTGCCGTGTGCTGTATGCAGTAGTGAGTTCCGTCTGGTAGAAATCGATGCCGTAAGGAACATCTTCTCCAGGAGCAAGCCACCGAACGGCATCTTTGTGTTCTATTGCTCGACGGCTTTCTAGGACCACTGATAATAATGAGCTCCATATCAGGTCCAGGGAAAGGGTGGGACTTACATTTATCGAATTTCTTGTCGAATTGATTGAATTGACGATGGTGCTCAGCATTGGCACTGGCAAGGAATATTTTGAGATCCTTGTCAATGTTCTGTTTCAGGACATTGAACTCATCATCATAATCGGTCCAAATCGCCTTGAAAGTACCAAAAAGCTTTCTCAATTTTGACGACGAATATACAGTGTATGCCTTCGTCCAAAATCCGATGATATGGACATACAAGGCTACTAGACTTTTGCTGACCATTACCGAGTCTGAAAAGGTTGTAGCTTCGACTCTGATTGGCTCGAGCCATGCGGATATATCAGCCAGTGTCTTGAGAAGCCTTTCATAATCCTTGATGTGCCCTTGGGTCAACTGAAGAAGCTGTTAGAAAACTAATAATTGCTGAAAAAGATTAAATGTAAGGAGAATGGCGGGGAATGCTATTGATTGTGTGGAAAGTCGATGAAGACATACCCCCAGAACCAGTCGAATGCTACCCCACGCAACACACCCAGGCATTCCTCCAGCCTGAGCAAACATCTCCATAGCTTTCTCATGACGCACCAGAGCATCTATACAAGTGCCGATACCACGCATGGTCTTCGACAATTTGCTTTTCTTCTGCTGCTGATGGACATCTTCAAGATACTTCCTGATATCTTTCGGATTAGTTGACCGGAACACATCTTTGGCGCGAGATGAATTAGAGTTCTTGCTACAGAGATCTAGTGCTTCTTTCCAAGCCTTCTCATTCTGGAGATCATTTCCTATGACCGGAAGGCTGACAGTCGCATTCGTGGCAGGGGTCCCGGCCTGGGCGATTGGGATGTTGCGAGCCATGATGGCATACTAGGATAATGACATCTCAACACTGTGGAGTGTATTCGGGGCAACTGCATCGCTCGAGTAATGCCTGGTAGGGCTGGAATGAAGTTCATGGTGCGAGGTTGTCGAACTGAATTTGGGGACGCCAAAACAAGCGTTGTTAAGCGAAGCTCTGGCTAGTCTCACGTGACCATGGAGAAAGTAACCGATATCGTATGCTGCAAGTTTGGGGTACAAGGCCTTAGTGATGAAACTGCTAGATAAGGGTGCTGATATCGAATCCAAGGACAACTATGGTCGGACGCCGCTATCGTGGGCTGCAGGTTCGGGGCACGAGGCGATTTACTGCCGCCACAAAGCTCTCTAAAGCTGAGCTCACTGCCGCCACGAAGGTCTCTAAAGCTGTAATTTGTTTATAATATACGTAAGAGCTGATTCTCAAGACGAAGGCAAGCTGAGCTTGACGTATATACCACTTATAAGGTTTCTATTGAGTTTGCATTAAGTTTTCTATAAAATCTCACCTTTGCACATGCGTTCTCCTTAATTTTGCTTTACCTTTTGTTTTGCAACCTTCCAACTACATACTACTTAACTTCCTTTCTCTATCCAAGATGTCTATCCTTATGCCAAGCTCTTCATCGCCTGCTGGCAGATATTATATGCCTGAAACCCCACCATCAGAGCTGTCCGGATTGGAGTGTTAGACCGCAAACCTTGCTGAAAAATTCCTTGACGAACAAGTGCAAAAATCTAAGAGGATCTTAACTGCACAACGACGAGCTAACATGAAAGATTGGTTGTTATATCCAAACAAAAGATCCCAAGATCCAAATCTAGTAACACAACAGAAGTTTGCCAATGACAAGGCATGGACTAATAAGCACTTTGAACTTCAATCTGGCTAAGTATATCAACGTGCAGAATAGGTAAATGGACAATAAGTTAAAGCACGATACGCAGCTTGCTATAACGACACCTTTAAGATGATTTGCAAGTCTCATAGGAAACTTGCTCATGCTTGTAAGTCTTTTTATAAGTTTATATGTATTTTGCTAACAATTTTATAGGAGTACGGCCTACGCATAATGCAATCTGCGAGGTCTAGTATAGGATATCTTGAGAAGATGTTGAGTAGGTACTTGAAAGGTGTTCTGGTTGTGCACTTAATAAAAACAAGCAAGGCACAGCTGTTATAAAGCCTATTGAGACGCGCTGTTGCATAGATAGGATTGAGTTTGATTTAATGGATTTTTAAAGCTTGAGCGATAGCGAGTATACTTGGATTCTTTAGATTAAGGACACCTTTTCATAACACGTTTAGCTTTACGCACTCAAAGACAAGTCTTCCAAAGAAGTTCGAAATGCATTAATGTACTAGATTGGACAGAATAGGCATCCTTAGGCCTTTTGCTGTGATAATAGCAAGGAATTTAAAGGTATTTTAAAGATTTTTTAATCTCTAGTTTTATTTTGCTAATTTTAGCTTTAAATTATAGGCAAAGTTAAAGAACTTCTTAAGAAGCTTAACATTAAAATGATTAAAGGACGGCCTTTTCATCTACAAACCTAAGGCTCTATGGAACAAGCAAACCAAACGTTTAAACGTCGTCTTCGAGCTATCTAACGAGAACGTGGTCCTACCTTTTAGACTTACAAATAGACTTGCAACTTAGTAGCAGTATATAAATAACACCTTATTCAACTATTTAAACGACTTCTACATAGCATACTTAAACGACATTATAATCTACTTAGAGAATGAGCTTGAACACGTAAAACACGTCTGTAAAGTGCTCATACGGCTCTATAAAGCTAAGTTACAAGCAGACATTTAAAAGTTGGAATTCCATGTAGAACGCACAAAGTACTTAGGCTTTATTATTAGTACAAATAGTATTACAACAAACCTAGAAGAGACGTCTGTTATCTAGCAATAAGAGCCCTTACAGACTATAAAGGGCGTGCAGTCTTTCTTAGGGTTTTACAACTTCTACTAGCACTTCATTAAGGATTACAGACGGGTTGCTTAGCCCCTAAATCGCTTTGTCTGTAAAGACTAACCCTTCGTCTTTAACAGCAACTGCTACGCAGCTTTCTAAGAGCTTAAGAAGCAACTAGTCTTAGTCCTAGTCCTAGCACATTTTAATCCAAACCTGCTTCTACAAGTAGAAACGGACGCTTCAAACGGAGTAATAGGTGGAGTGCTCTCTTAGAAGCATGCAGACAGCAAGTAGCACCTAGTAGCCTTCCTCTTAAAGACTATAGTTAGCGCCAAGCTAAATTACCTAATTTACAAAAAGGAACTACTAGCTATTATCTACAGCTTCTAGTATTAGCGTGTGGAGCTTAAGGGAACACCTTAAGTAATCGAAGTACTCTTAGTGTGACAGTTCGTCTCATATACGCAGCGACTATTGTATCAAACTGCCCTTGAAACCGCCAACTGCGTTGGCTATTATCTACGGCTGCGTTGTCGCAGAACATAGCTTGTGTATATAGATAGCTATCTGCTCCCCTTTTGTCCTTTTCTTC
>Ga0335075_10010936_pt1 | contig 13748 bp, 12 predicted proteins | sample Lox_Sample_24_FD_206723 | JGI IMG/M metagenome (GOLD analysis project Ga0335075, IMG submission 206723) | Soil microbial communities from Loxahatchee National Wildlife Refuge, Florida, United States - Lox_Sample_2.4 | ecosystem: Environmental > Terrestrial > Soil > Wetlands | place: USA...
CCAGCGGCCGCGGCAGCTCCAGGTTGCGGAAGAATTCGCAGGCGCGCTCCACCGGCAGCAGCATCACGTCGTGGATCGAGAGGCCGGGAATGCGTTGCAGCACCTCGGGAGTCCATGCGACTCCCCGTGGCTGGAAGCGATCGCCGGTTCCCAGCGCGGCATCGGCCAGCGCGCGGTCGCCGACGCGCCACAGCAGTCCTTGTGTCTTCAGACGCGCCCCGCCGCACGCCTCGCACGGTGTGTAGGCGCGGTAGCGGGAAAGCAGCACCCGCACGTGCATCTTGTAGGACCGGCCTTCGAGCCAGGTGAAGAAGCGCTTGGCGCCGTACCAGACCCCCTTGCTCCAGTCGCCTTCGCCGTCGATGACCCAGTGACGATGCTCGGCCCTGAGCTCGCGCCACGGCACGTCGAGCGGGATGCCGCGCTTCTTCGCGAACTTCTCCATGTCTTCCTGACACTCGGCGTACGACTTCGTCTGCCACGGCTTCACGGCGCCGCCGCGCAGCGACTTGGTCTCGTCCGGGATCACCAGCCCATAGTCGATCCCGATCGTGCGTCCGAACCCGCGGCAGGCGTCGCACGCGCCGATCGGCGAGTTGAACGAGAAGAGGCTCGGTGTCGGCTCCTGGTAGGAGCGGTCGCACTCGGCGCAGTGCAGCGCGCTCGAGTAGCGCCAGGTCGCGAGCGGTCGCGGCGGATCGCCGTCGTCGACGACCTGCACGTTGACCCGGCCGCGGCCGACGCGCAACGCGGCTTCGAGCGACTCCAGGACGCGGCCGCGCTCCGCCTGGCCGGCGCGGAAGCGATCCTGCACGACCTCGAGCACGATCGCGATGCGCGCGGGCGCACGTGCCGGCTTGCCTCGCTTGCCGCGCCCGGCGGCGCTGGCGCGTCTCGCGCCGCTTGCCGGCGCGGCGACCGTTCCATCGGCCGCGCGCGGCGCCTGCGGATTCTCGAAAAATCTCGTGTAGCCCTGCTTCTCGAGCAGCGCGCGAACCTCCGCCTCCTGGAAGCTGTCGGGAACCGGCACCGGAAACGTGAGCAGCAGGCGCGGATCGCCGGCGGCCCCCTCGGCCGCGGCCCAGGCCTGCGCGCGTTCCTTGAGATCGGCGTACATGCTCTCGGCGGTGTCGCGGCGCACCGGGCGGCCGCAGCACTCGCAATAGAGCGTTCCCGTGCGCGCGAACAGAAGCTTCAGGTGGTCGTTCAGCTCCGTCATCGTGCCCACGGTGGAGCGCGACGTGCGCACCGGGTTGGTTTGGTCGATGGCGATGGCCGGGGGAATGCCCGTGATCGAATCCACCTGCGGCTTGTCCATGCGATCGAGAAACTGCCGCGCGTAGGGAGAGAATGTCTCGACATAGCGCCGCTGGCCTTCGGCATACAGCGTGTCGAAGACAAGCGAGGACTTGCCGGAGCCTGACACGCCGGTCACCACGACGAGCTCGCTCAGCGGAACCTCGAGGTCGAGATTCTTCAGGTTGTTCTGGCGCGCGCCGCGCACGACAATGGAATCGCCAGGGGCGTCGGTCATTCCGTCACCGGTGAAGAGAGGGTAGTGGCGAGCGGGATCCGCTCGCGGATGAGCCCGATTTTACCGTAAATATGGGCCGTTCGGCGAAGCGCAAGGGCGCTCGGCGCAATACAGTAGTGGCCCTGCACAGTTACTGGATAGCGTCGGGATGTCCGGTCGGATAGCGTACAATTCCGGGATTCGGCACTCCGGCCCCGAGGAAAACCCTATGCCGCCGCAGTCCTACACCAATATCCTGCAGATGATCGGCCATACGCCGCTCGTCGCCGTCAAGCGCCTCGACACCGGCCCTTGCAGGCTTTTTCTCAAGCTAGAGAATCAGAATCCCGGCGGCTCCATCAAGGATCGCATCGGCCTCTACCTGATCGAGGCAGCCGAGCGCGATGGGCGCCTGCCTCCCGGCGGCACGCTGATCGAGGCGACGGCGGGCAACACCGGGCTCGGCCTGGCGCTGGTGGCGGCGCAGAAGGGCTACCGGCTGCTGCTCGTCATTCCCGACAAGATGAGCCAGGAAAAGATCTTTCACCTCAAGGCCATGGGCGCGGAAGTGGTGCTGACCCGCTCGGATGTCACCAAGGGGCATCCGGAATACTATCGCGATCTGGCGGAGCGCCTCGCGCGCGAGACACCCAACTCCTTCCTCGTCAATCAGTTCGGCAATCCCGCCAATCCGCGGGCGCACGAGGAGACCACCGCCCCCGAGATCTGGGAGCAGATGGAACACGATCTCGACGCGTTCGTCTGCGGCGTCGGCACGGGCGGCACGCTCACCGGTCTGTCGCGCTATTTTGCGCGCGTCGCGCCCAACGTTGCCCCGGTGTTGGCCGACCCGGCGGGCTCGGTACTGGCCGAGTATGTCAGGACCGGAAAAATGCCGCAGGAGCACGGCAGCTGGCTGGTCGAAGGCATTGGCGGCGATTACATACCGCCGGTGGCCGACCTGAGCCGTGTCAGGTCTGCCTACACGATCACCGACGCGGAAGCCTTCAAGACCTGCCGCGAGCTGCTGGCGAAGGAGGGCATCATCGCGGGGACCTCGTCGGGCACGCTGATCGCCGCGGCTTTGCGCTACTGCCGCGAGCAGGCGCAGCCGAAGCGAGTCGTCACCTTCGTGTGTGACAGCGGCAACAAGTACCTGTCCAAGGTCTACAACGACTACTGGATGCTGGATCAGGGCTTTCTCGAGCGCGAGCGCTTCGGCGACCTGCGCGACCTCATCGCGCGCCGCGCCTGGGAGCGCGCCGCGGTCACCGTGAATGCGACGGAGCCGGTGATGGCCGCCTACCGGCGCATGAAGCTCTACGATGTCTCGCAGCTTCCCGTCATGCAGAATGGCCGCATCATCGGCATCGTCGATGAGGAAGACATCCTCATCGAGGTGTTCGCCAATCCCAAACATTTCAACGAGCCGGTCACCGCCGCCATGGAGAGCCATCTGGTCACCGTCCCGGTGGATGCCCCCGTGCAGCAGCTCATGGAGATATTCAACCGCGGCATGGTGGCGATCGTGATGAATGGCAGCGAGTTCCTGGGGCTGGTCACCCGCATCGACCTGCTCAACTGGCTGCGCCGCAGAACATGAGGGCCTGATGACCGACAAGCCGAAGACCGACGAGCGGATGACCGAGAAGCCAATGCGTTTCGCCACCCGCGCCATTCATGGAGGGCAGCATCCCGATCCGCTGACGGGCGCGGTGATGCCGCCGATCTATGCCACCTCGACCTACGTGCAATCGAGTCCGGGGGTCCACAAGGGGTATGACTACACGCGGACGCGCAACCCGACCCGCGATGCGCTGCAGGCCGCGCTCTGCAATCTCGAGGGCGGGGGCACGGCATACGCGTTCGCGAGTGGAATGGCGGCAAGCTCCACCGTGTTGGAGCTGCTGGATGCCGGCTCGCACATCGTCGCCATGCACGATCTCTACGGCGGCAGCTACCGGCTGCTGCAGAACGTGCGCAGGCGGTCCGCGGGACACCAGGTGTCGTTCGTCGACCTGACGCGGCCCGAGGCGCTGGCGGCCGCAATCCGGCCTAACACGCGACTCGTCTGGGTGGAGACGCCCACCAACCCTCTGCTGCAGCTCGTAGATCTGACGGCGGTGGCCGCAACTGCGCGATCCAAAGGGCTGATCAGTGTCTGTGACAACACTTTCGCCACGCCTTTCGTGCAACGGCCCTTGGAGCACGGCTTCGATATCGTCGTGCATTCGACGACGAAGTATCTGAACGGACACTCAGACTCTTTGGGTGGTGCCGCCATCGTTCGCGCCGACAGTCCGCTGGCGGAGCGCCTCGGGTATCTGCAGAACGCGCTCGGCAGCGTGCCCGGTCCGTTCGACTCGTTCCTGACCTTGCGCGGCATCAAGACACTGGCGCTGCGGATGGAGCGGCACTGCGCCAACGCGCTCGCCGTCGCGCAGTTCCTGGCGAGCCACCCGAAGGTCGAGCGCGTGCACTACCCAGGTCTGCCGAGCCATCCGCAGCACGCCCTCGCACGGCGGCAGATGACGGGCGGTTACGGAGGGATCGTGACCGCGGTGCTGAAAGGCTCTCTGGACGACGCGCGCCGCATGCTCGAGCGCTGCCACCTCTTCTCGCTGGCGGAAAGCCTCGGCGGGGTAGAGAGCCTGATCGAGCACCCGGGGCTCATGACGCATGCCTCCCTGCCGGCCGAGATGCGAGCCTCCCTCGGTATCGGCGACGGGCTGATCCGGCTGTCGGTGGGGATCGAGGACGCGGAGGATCTGATCGGGGAGCTGACGGAAGCGCTCGGCTGAGACGGGGGTTGGCTGCTCAGGGTTGAGCGTTCGTCACGTTGCGCGTAGCCGTGCGGGCGACGTAGTCCGGCCGGCCGTAGATGCCGGAAGAGGCAGTCGAGGTCAGCGCGTAAGCGTAATAAGAGGTGCCTCCGATCACGTGTGTGGTTTGGCTGCAGGTCAGCCGGTCGACAAAGCCTGTCAGCGTCCCCTGAGTCAGCGTCAGGGGACTGCTGGGGCAGGTGCCGGCGGCCAGCACCACGCCGGCGGCATAGCCGATGCCCGCATCGGCGGCGGCCTGCGCCCGAGCTTCGAGGATCTGCAGGTTGCCGCCCTGGTATTGCGACGTGGCAACCTGGACGGCGAACGCGCCGACCGCCGCCAGCACGACGATGAGGAAGACGGCCGCGACCAGCGAGAAGCCATCCTGTCGCGGACGCCGCCCGGCTCGCGATTGCAGAGGACTGATGCTCATTGGCTGTACTCCGTCGGCGCTTCCAGGAACACCTGCAGAGATTCCCCGCCATTGGACAGAGTCACCGTGAGGACGGCGAGTTGGCCGTATGCGTAACCTGCCGCGGGCGGAGGGTACCCGCCACGAGGGAAGACGATGTACATGTTACAGCTCGCGACATCATGGGCGATCAGTGCGCCGGTGCCACCCGGAGCCACAGTCTGTCCGGCGGTGATGCCATAACCCGAGTAGCGCATGAAGGTGCCGGCGGTGGGATTGCAGACATAGCTCACCGGCCCGGAAACCAGATAGGCGTTGTGCGCCGGCGGCGGAACCACCGGCGCCTGAAAGGTCATCGAGTTGAACGATACCAGGCTCTCGCCCGGGTTGGCGCCGGCCGCGATCGTGACGCCGCCGGGGGTCATGACATTGTTCGCAGGGCTGTACGCGTCGTACATGGCAGGAACCGTCGGCGGGTAACCAAGGTTCCCCACGGACAGATGGTTGTAAGGCGGGGAGGACGCCGGAGTGAACGAATCCAGGGTCTCAAAGGACGATATCGCGCTGGCGAACTTCAGCCCAGCTCCATTCTCGCTGCTGTCGTAATAGCGCGCTACGCCCTGCGTGGCCAGAAACTCCAGTGCATAGACGGGGCCGACATTCGTGACCCGTACGCTGTTTGGCAGCGCGGCGCGGACGTCCGCCGTGACGGCGCTGCTGATGCGGTTGGCGGAATCGACCAGGTCCGCGCGCCGTGTCTGCGCGAAGTACGACTGGATGGGCGCGTCCAGGAACAGCACGACGAACGAGGCCACGATCGCTGCGACCACGATGGCCACGACGAGCTCGACCAGTGTGAAGCCGGCGGCCTTTGGGGAGGGGCAGCTCAAGGGTGTTGCATCCGATAGCCGGTGAGCACCACCGCGGCACCGTTGGGCGGCATCACCGTCACCGTGATCAGTTCCGCAGGAACCGTGCCGAGGGCCGTGTTAGAGACCGCCACCGTGACGTTGTAAGCCGCCAGCGCCGCGATTGGCGTCCCGTTCGCATCATGGACGCCGGTGTCGGCGAGCCCGCCATAGTCGCCGGCCTCATCCATCTGCGGCCTGGTGCAGGTCGGCGTGCAATCGAAGCCGTAGGGTTTCTGCAGGATCTCCTGCAGATACGACTCGGCCACGATCGCGGCCTGAGTCTGCATCAGGTTGTCGGCGCTGCGCGCGGCAGCTACGGAGACCACGCCCAGCACCGCCGCGACGGCGGCGGTGACCACGACGATGGTCACGATCAGCTCGACCAGCGTGACTCCGCGACAGCGTGCCGGGACTGACATGGCTGTCGCGTTCTACGGCACCGTGACGAAACCGCTGAGCGAATCGACCTGCAGTGTCAGCGGCTGAGTGACTCCCGACGGCGAGCCGGTTACGGTAATGCCCGCGGCGCCGGTGACCGGACCTCTGGGGTCCAGAAGGAGAACGACTGCCGTCGATACGTCGGCATTCGAGGGGGGCGTACCGGCCAGCGGCGTACCGTCGATCTGCAGGACGGGTACCGTATATCCTCCGGAGCACGTCGCGGCAGTGGTGGGCAGCTCGGCGTCATAACCCGTACCGGGAGCGATGGTGAGCTGCACGTCGCACCCGCTAGCTGCGGCGGCGGCCTCGCCGGATCGGATGACGCCGGCCAGGACGTCGGTGTAGCCCCGCTGGTTGAAAGCCGGCGTGTCGAGAAACTTCGGGCCGGCGATCGCCGCCAGGATGCCGGCGATCACCAGCACGCTGCAGAGCTCCACCAGCGTGAAGCCCCGCATTGAGCGCCCATGCCGCACGAGCTCGACGCGCGCCCGGCGGCCAGCGCCTACAGGTCGGGTCTCAGCAGTCGGTCTGCAGGGCAGCCTGGATCTGCGCCGGGGTGTCAGTGGCGGGCAAGCCGGCATAGGTCAGAGTGTAGGTGGAGTTGGCGGCCGACTGGTTGTACTGGACGTAGCAGTTCGCGTTCTTCGCGCCGTTGGGAGTGAAGCGGTTCCCGGCGGCGTTGATCGTGAACCCACTGGTGTCCTGCAGCAGGTATTGCACAGTCCCGTTATTCGGGTAGCCGTTGGTGATGGTGATGGGCGTCGCCACACCGGGGACGGTGATCGTGGCGGGCGTGCCGCTGGCCTCCCAGACACCATGCGCCATCGTCGCGCCGCTTTCCAGGCTGCCCGCCATGGCGTTGACGGCGGCAACTCTTGCCTGATCCTCCAGGCCCATGAAACGGGGCACCGCGAAAGCCGCGAGAATCCCGAGGATGACGATCACGACGACCAGCTCGATGAGGGTGAAGCCGCGCTGTGCGGTACGGATCATGGAAGTAACTCCGAAGGAGGATGCGAAAGAGTCATACGGTTGTCATCATAGGCATTGGCAGCGCAAGTTGTTGTAAACGCTCGACAAACTGTGACGCGGGTCGTGGGTGCTGGCCCAGGATGTGACCCCTCTCACGAGGCGCTGCGGAACTGCTTCTCAGTGGCCGGCCCCCACCTTGGCGATCATGTTCCACATGGGCAGGAAGACCCCGAGCGCCAGGATCAGCACCATGCCGCCGACCAGCACGATGAGGATGGGCTCGACCGCCGCGCTCAGCGTGTTCAGCGCGAATTCCACCTCCCGCTCGTAGAAGCCGGCGACCTCGTCCAGGAGCTGCGGCAGCTCGCCGGTTTCCTCGCCGACGGCGATCATCTGGAGCACCAGGGGCGGGAACATGCCGACCGCGGCCGCAGCCCTGCTGAGCGGCTCGCCGCGCTCCACCCGGTCCCGCAGCCGCAGCATGCGCTCTGCCATGGAGTCATTGCCGCAGACGCGGGCAATGATTGCCAGCGTCTGCAGCATCGGCATACCCGCCGTGATTGCGATGGAGAGCGTGCGGCTCAGGCGCGCGAGGATCGCCTGGCGTGCCAGCGGGCCGACGACCGGCAATGCAAGCAGGAGCTTGTGCCACCGCATGCGGCCATCGGGCGTGCGGACGTAGCTTCTGACTCCGAGGACCAGGGCCGCGCCGACGGCCAACACCCAGTACCAATCCCTGCGGGCGATCTCGGAAGCCCCCATGATGATGCGGGTGGGCAGCGGAATGTCGTTGCCCAGGACGCGAAAGAGAGGCGCGAACCGGGGAATCACGAAGCTGGTGATGATTCCGATCGCTATCGCGATGGTGAGGACGACGATGAGGGGATAGCGCAGGGCGCTCTTGACGCGGTCCTGAAGATCCTGCTCCTGGCGCAGATAGTCGCCGAGCCGCATGAAAGCCGCCTCGAGCGTTCCGGTTGCCTCACCGACCGCGATGATGTTGAGATAGATTTCCGGAAAGAGCTCCGGATGGCGGCCGAAACTGGTCGCCAGGTCGCGGCCGGCCTCGAGGCTGCGCAATACATCCTCGAGTGCGCGCCGCAGCACGACATTGTGCGTGGAGCCCGCCAACCCGCGCAGTCCGCGCAGCAGCGGGATGCCCGACTTGACGATGGTGTACATCTGGCGCGTGAAGAGCACCAGATCCGCCGTCTTGGGCTTGCCCAGTCCCAGTCGCTGAGCAAGCTGCTGCAGTGGCGCGGAGGAAGCCCCGGGGTCATTGCTCGCGGCGATGCTGATCGGAGTGACACCGTCCTGCTGCAGGCGCGTGGCCACCGCTTCTTCCGAGTCGCCGTCAACACTGCCGCGCACCAGCTCGCCGCGGGCGGATCGTCCACTGTAGAGGTACTGGCTCACGGCGAATCGCCTTGCAGGTCTATCGCGGCGTCAACTGCTGCCGCGCATTGCATCTGCCTGGAGCGCTTCCTCCAGCAGCAGACTGGCGCCTTCCCGGGCGATCGGCGCGCGCTCGTCCGAGTCGGCGCCGCTCGCTACACCCAGCGCTTCGGAAACAGTGGTGATGCCTCGAATCGCGAGGTCCAGGGCCCCTCGCGCCAGCGATACGAAGCCGGCACGGGCACGCGCGGCTTCTTCGAGCCGGCCGAGATCGCCGCGGCGGACCGCATCCGTTAGGGTTCGATCGATCTCCAGCAGCTCATAAACAGCGATGCGACCGCGATAGCCGGTCAGATTGCAGTAGGTGCAGCCGGAGCCGGAACGGAAGGAGGCGGCCGCCGCTTCCGCCCCGAATTGTGCCCGCAGGAGCGCCGCTTCGTGCGGGTCGGCCTCGACGGGCCGCGCGCAGTTCTCGCAGACGCGACGCAAAAGACGCTGCGCCACGATCCCGTGGACCGCGGCGGCGATCATGTAGCCCGGCGCCCCCATGTCGAGCAGCCGGTGCACGGTGGCGACCGCGCTCATCGTATGCAAAGTGGAGAACACCATGTGACCGGTGATCGCTGCGCGCAATCCGATCTCGACCGTCTCGCGGTCGCGCATCTCGCCCACCAGGATGACGTCGGGGTCCTGTCGCAGTGTCGTACGCAGCACGCGAGCGAAATCCAACCCGATCTTCGAGTTGACCTGCACCTGATTGACGCGGTCGAGCCGGTATTCGACCGGGTCCTCGACCGTGATGATCTTGGTGTCTGCCTGGTTCAGGTGCTGCAGCGCCGAATAAAGCGTCGTGGTCTTGCCGCTGCCCGTGGGACCGGTCACCAGGACCATGCCCGCGCTGCGCCCGATGAGCGTGCGAAAGCGCTCGAGCATCGGCGGAGGCATCCCGAGCGCGTCCAGGCTCATGAGGCTCGAGGACTGATCGAGCAGGCGCATGACCACGGACTCGCCGTGTTGGGTGGGCATGGTGGAGAGGCGCACGTCGATGGCCTTGCCGCCGATCTTCACGGAAAAGCGTCCGTCCTGCGGCAGGCGCTTTTCCGCGATGTCCAGCCCGCTCAGCAGCTTGAGGCGCGTGGTGAGCGCGCTGGCGACCCGGCGCCCCCCCTCGATCACCTGCTCTTGCAGGTGTCCGTCGACCCGCTGGCGCACGCGCAGGGCACTGTCGCCGGGCTCGATGTGCACGTCGGAGGCCCCAACCTGCATGGCGTCGTGAAATACCGTCTGAATGAGGCGGATGATGGGCGCATCGGGCGAGCCTTCCTCGGCCGCCAGCCGTTCGATGTCGACATCCGTCTCGCGCAGCTCTTCGCCGACTTCCTGTGCGATCGAGGCGATCTCGTCGGTCCGCCGGTAGACGGCATCCATGGTCTTGAGAAGATCGGTCTCCTTGACCAGCGCGAGCCGGATCGGCCGCTTGAGGGCCGCGGCCAGCTCATCGTAGGCAAAAAGATCGGTGGGATCGGCCATGGCGACCACGGCGCCCGCCGTGTCCGCCTTCAACACCAGGGCGCGCGAGCGGCGGGCCAGCGCCTCCGGCAGCAGCCGGACCGCTTCCGGCGCGAGCTTCGCCTGGCGAAGGTCCATGAACGGAATCTGCAGGTGCTTCGCCAATGCCTCATGAAACGCCTGCTCGCTCACCATGCCGAGATCGGTCAGCACCCGGCCGAGCCGTCGGCCGCTGCGCGCCTGCTCGGCGAGCGCGGTCTTCAGCTGCTGCTCGTTGATGAGCTTCTGCTCGAGAAGCAGCTCTCCGACGCGAACCCGTCGGCGGCGCGGTGACTCGCTCACGGCGACTTGCCTTCCACTCCGGGCTGCTCGCCGACCAGCTTCGGCCAGTCACCGCCGTTGACGACCAGTGCGCGCAGCAGGATGACGAGCTCGACTTTGCTCTTGGTGTCCTGCTCGCTGCGGAACAGCCGGCCGACTCCCGGGATGTCACCGAGAAGGGGCGTCTTGTACTGCTGCCTGTCGATCGTTTCCTGCATCAGTCCGCCGATCACGATGACCTGGCCGCTGCGCGCCCGCACGATGCTGTCGGATTCGCGTACCTGACTCTGCGCGAGAGGCAGCACATCGGCGTTGCCCTGCACCTCCAGGGTGACGGTCTGATTGGTCACCTGGCTGACGATGGGATGGATGTGCAGCAGCACATCGCCGTCGGCGCCGATCTGCGGCGTCACATCGAGGGCCACGCCTGAAAAGAACGGTGTCAGGATCACATTGTTCGACTGCGACGTCGCGGTGCCCGTTACCGTGTTGCTCTGGATTCCCGTGACGTAGAACTGGTCGGTGCCCGCCTTGATGATGGCTTTCTGATTGTCGAGGGTCGATACCCGCGGACTCGACAGCACGTGAGTATTGCCCTCGGTACTCAGGAGCTGAATGAAGGCGTTGAAATCGCTGAAATCGGCTGCCAACGTGAAGGCACCGCCGAGGCTCGGGATGGTGATGCCGTTGATCGGATTGCCCGGTGCCACGGTCACCGGACTGTTCGTCGGGGTCAGGGCAGCGGCCGTGCCGAACCCGTTCGGCGGGCTGGTCTGGCCGATGAAATAGTGGCTGCCGCCCAGCTGCAGGACCTTCGCCCAGTCGATGCCCGCCTGATAGGCATGGTCGAGATCCACTTCGACGATCTTGGCTTCCAACAGAACCTGCCGGGTGACCGTGGCCTCGGTGCTGCGCAGATAGTCGCCGACCTCCTGCAGCTGCTCCGGCAGGGCGCGCACGACGACGATGCCGGACTGAGGATCCACGATGACCCGGCGTCCGGCGCCGCTTCCCACCATGGCGTGCAGATTTGCTTCGAGATTACCCCAGAAGTCCGAATCGTCGCGCGTTATCACCGAGGTGCCGGTCGTATCGATCGTCGTCTTGTCGTTCGCGGTGCCCACCGTCGCCGTGGTTGCCGACTGGGTCGGAACCGCGGTGGTATTACCGTACTGGGAGTTGTAATCCCCCTGCGTCACCTGCCCTGAGCTGATGCGGGTGTTCGACACCCCATAACGCTGCAGGTCGAGGTAGCTGATGTGGAAAATGCGGGTCTGGAGGGCGGCCGGCAGGATGAGGTACCCGGCGCCCGTGCGCCGATAGTCGAAGCCGTACATTTCTCGCACGCCGTCCAGCACCTGTTCCAATGTCACGTGCTTGACGGACATGGTGATGCGGCCGGCGACGTCGGGCCGCACGAGGATGTTATATGGGGTGCCCTCGCCGAGTGCCTGGAGGAAGACCTCCGCGGGCGCGCCATCCACGTCCACCCCGAAGAGCGGCTCACCGGCGGACCCGGAAACTGCCGCGGCGCTGGTGCAGCCATCGAGCCGCGGCTCGGGCGCCGACGCGAACCGGTCATGCCTGCCGCGGGAGTAAACCATTCCCGCGGCCGAGATGCTGCGGATCAAGGCATCATGAACCCTGTCGCCGGCGTGGACGAGCCGATCGTCCGCGATAGCTACGAAGACGCCGCCGTGACACAGCACCCCCTGCAGTTGAACCCCATGGAAGTCCGGCACCGGCGAGCCAGCCCTTGGCGGCTGCGTGGGGTCGGACAGGGTGTCGGCGCGGCCGAGGTGGGACAGGCTGCCGGCCAGGAGGACGGCCAGAGTGATGATTGCGGTTCTGCGGCTCATAGGTCGATCCACTCGCGGCTCATGCTCACCGTGCCGAGCGTTACGGTCACCCGCGTCGTGGGGTAGTGCGTCGCATCGAGCACCAGGCTCTGCCAGTAGAAGTGCCAGGACAGGCCCTCGAGCGTCTGAAGATATGACAGGACATCGAGATACGGGCCCTGCAGGACGAGCTGCATGGAATGGAAGTAGGGGCCCGCGGCAGCGCTGTTGACGGCGGCTGCGCTCGCCGTCGGATTCGCGCCGGTGTCCGCGCCCGCGGGCTGCGCCGGGTCTTCCGCGAGCACGCCATCGGTCACCGCATAGGGTGCGAGGCTTCGCAGGCTGACGAGTGTGACTCCCTGCTGCCGGCTCAACACGTCATGGACCACCTGCGTCATCCGTTGCGGAGCAATCAGCCCGGCGGCTTGCGAGTGCAGGCGAGCGGTCACCTGGTCGAGGCTCGCGGCGAGCGCGGTCGTGCGTTGCAGGTTCGGGCCGCTGTCGGAGCCGTCACCCGCCGCGCCGGTACCGTCGATGGCTATCGCCGTCAGCTGCTGCGCCAGTTGCTTTCTGCGCAGGTCCAGCCGTTGCAGTACCACCGAATCGAACAGAGCGATCAGCACCGCGAGGATCGCGGCCGTCGTGAGCACACGCTCGCGCAGGCTGAGTCGATCGAAGCGGGCGGCCAGAGTCGTGATGGTGCTGCCTGGCTTCATGACGGCGGCATCCTGTTGGCGGCCAGCTGCGCCGGTGCGGCCGTGCCCTCGGCGCGGAATTTGAGCGTTCCGGCGCGCGGCCGCGAGCGAGCATGGGCTTGGGCAGGCGCCGCCTCCGGCCGCTCGATGACCAGGCGGTCGAACCGCACGCCCGCGAGCACGGGTTCCTTGGAGAGGACGCGCAGATAGCGCGGCACCGCGTCGGGATCAACCGTCTCGCCGGCGAGACTCACGGCGCTCGTCAGGTCCGAGAGTGTGATCCGCTGCAGCCACAGACCCGGCATCGGGTGGCGTGCCAGGGCGGCGAGCTGCGCTGAAAAACCTTTGGTGCTGCCGACGGCACCGTCCTGCAACAGTGTCAGTGCGCGCTCGCGTGCGGCAAGCTCGGCGCTGAGCTGCTGAATCTGCGCTTGCAGGTCCGCAGGGTTGGCACCGTCGATCTGCAGAGAGCCGAGTGCGCTCAGCGCCGCCCGCTGCGCATCCTTTTGGCGCTGCAGTGCATCGACCGACCGCTGCAGGCGAGCCACCTGCACTGACCCGAACGCCCAGATCACCGCGAGACAGCAGATGACAGCGCAGCATGCCATGGCGAGCATCGCGGAGCCGAACGGACGCCAGGCGGGCGCCGTATTCTGATAGAGGTTGACCTGCTGCCGGGCAGGACTCACGGGCGGATCCTCTCGCTGCGCAGCGCGGCGCCGAGCGCCAGCAATCCCGGCCAGCGGACATCGGGCTCGATTGCATCAACGATGTCGAACAGCTCCTCGATATCGAGCACCGACACGGAGTGTCCACTCGCCGCGATGAGGCCGCCGAGGATGCGCTCGGCGCGATCGTCCCCCGAGGTCACCACGACATCCGCGATCGCGGGACGGTCGAAGTGACTCTCGTAATAGTC
>Ga0335075_10010937_pt1 | contig 13747 bp, 11 predicted proteins | sample Lox_Sample_24_FD_206723 | JGI IMG/M metagenome (GOLD analysis project Ga0335075, IMG submission 206723) | Soil microbial communities from Loxahatchee National Wildlife Refuge, Florida, United States - Lox_Sample_2.4 | ecosystem: Environmental > Terrestrial > Soil > Wetlands | place: USA...
AGCGCCCGCAGCCGCGTATCATCGTGCCACTGCCGTTTGGCGACATCTTTGCGTTACAGAAGCCGACCGTAGAGAGCGTCAGCCCGACCTGCGTCAATACCGGCAATGATTTTGTCATCACCGGCAGCGGCTTTTATCCATCGCTCGTGACCAGCGTGTTGATCAACGGCAGCCCATTGAGCGCGCAGCGATATACGGTCGCTGACGACACGTCGATCAAGGCGGTAGCACCGTTTCAATCGGGATATTTCCTGCCGGTTGCGGTACAAACGGGAGAAGACTTGTCCAACACCAATGTGACGATCGAGATCTCGATAATCCACCTTTGCCCTTAGCAAACGGCGGCCGAAGAAGCAGCGCGCAACCGCGAGGATCACGAGCAGGCGGTCGAGGGCAGGGAGGTCATGCGCAATAATCTTCTTCCGCCGCGGTCAAGACAGGTCTACCTCAGCGAAGACCGCAGCGTGCCGCCCAGGTGCCGATCGAGCGGCGATAGCCATCAGCGATCGGCAGCCGATCGAGTTCATCGAGCGCAAACAGCGCCAACCGCCGGTGTTCGCTGCTGACCCGCATCGGGTTTCGGTCGATGCGGCGCACACCATAGGTCACGATCAGCACATCGCGCCCCGGCAGTACTTCATAAACCCAGCTGTCGAGGATCGTCTCGACCGCGACCGCGGCGCCGAGTTCCTCGGCAACCTCGCGGACCACGCAGACGGCTGGCTCCTCGCCCTGTTCCAGCCGCCCGCCCGGCAACTCCCATTGCTGGCGCTCGTTTTCAAGCAATACGACGCGCCCCGCTTCGAACAGCACCGCTTTGACCGACACCGGGAAAAGCTTCACATGGTTTGACGCGGCCTGAGGCGTCAGCGGCTTCCACAGGAAAAACCGCCGGTGATCGGGCGGGTAATCGAGCGCGCCATAGAGCCGGTAACCAAAGCGCGGGTAGAACGCCGGACCCTGAAACGAAAACGTGTCAAGCATCGCGGAGTGACATCCGTGGTTGGCTGCTCGATGCTCGGCCAGAGCCAGCAACTGACTGCCGATGCCGCGCCGCCTCAGATCCGCATGGACCCACAAATCCGCGACAAAAAGCCAGCCGGCGTAAGTCGAGCCGACAAGCCCGGCGACAATCTCATCGGCTCTGTTGCGGACGAACAGCCCCATTCGCGAATAGCGGGTGTCGCCGAGAAAACCTCGATTATAGGCGTCAAGGGCCATGCCGAGCTTGTCGACGTCGGCAGCAGCAGGCCGATCTTCGATCGTCAGCCGCAATCCCGGGGGTAGATCCATCGCATCGCCGTTTCTCAAAGCGACCTGTCGGCGCGATCTATAGCACACGCCGCCGATCGCAGCGTCGGCCATGCGTGCAAATCGCCGGGATCAGGGCCGGCGCCGCGGTGCGCACGTATCGATGAGGCAGCCCGGCTCGAATTCAGCCGCCCGACCGAGACAGGAACCCGCAGGGTCTGTTTTCGTTCTGACGAATGGCAACGGAGCAGTGCGATGGCGACTGATAAAAAGCGCACCCTCGTCGATTTCCTGATCAGGCAAGCGTTCGACCCGGTCATGCATGCCAAGCCGGACGGGCGGCTCCGCCGCGGAAAATGCAAAGCTTGACCATGTTCGCAAGGCGACCCGCGCTGAGATCGAGCGCTATCGCGATTACCGGTCAGCGGAGGAGGTCGTCACCAACTTCCGTCGCGACCTGCACTCCAGCGCCGCCAAAAAAGTGCACGCCGAATTGCGCAGCCTTGGCCTGCCGACACTCGACGACGTCCGCAACGAGTTCGAAGAGAAGGTGCGCGAACTCGGTGTCAGGGGTAGCGCATAGCGCCTCTACGAACGGCACTCGCTAAAACACCCGAACGCGGAAGCCTTGCGAGGCTTCGCCTGCGTTGACCCTGCTAATGCGCTTCGTCCCAGCTATGGGCAAAGCCGGTTTCGACAACGAGCGGCACCGACAACTGGCAATGCGGCGCGCAGGCGTCTTCCATGACGCGTTTGACCACCCCGGCGGTGGGCTCGACCTCGGCCTCCGGCACTTCGAACAGCAATTCGTCATGGACCTGCAACAGCATCCTCGCGTGCATCCCGGCATCGGCCAGCCCCGCCGGGATGCGGATCATCGCCCGTTTGATGATGTCAGCGGCCGAGCCCTGTAACGGTGCGTTGATCGCCTGTCGCTCGGCGCCGGCGCGGCGCGCCGGGTTGGCCTCGCGGATGCCGGTGATCCAGCACCGACGACCAAATATCGTCTCGACATAGCCGCTGCGCCGGGCATCGGTCTTGATCCGCTCCATATAGGCGCGGATCGCCGGAAAGCGCTCGAAATAGGCGCGGATATAGGCCGCCGCCTCCGATTGCGGCACGCCGATCTGGGCGCCAAGCCCGAACGCGCTGATGCCGTAGATGATGCCGAAATTGATCGCCTTGGCCCGCCGCCGGGTGGCCGCATCCATCGTCGCGAGCGGCACGCCAAACACCTGGCTCGCGGTCAGCGCGTGAATATCGACACCATCGTGAAACGCCTGCCGCAATTCGGGGATATCGGCGACATGGGCGGCGAGGCGCAATTCGATCTGGCTGTAATCGGCCGAGAGCAGCACGTGCCCGGGCTCGGCGATAAATGCGCGGCGGATGCGCCGTCCCTCTTCGGTGCGGATCGGGATGTTCTGAAGGTTGGGATTATTTGACGAAAACCGCCCGGTCGCCGCCACGGCGAGGGCGTAGGAGGTGTGCACGCGGCCGGTTTCGGCATCGATCTCCTCGCCGAGCGCATCGGCATAGGTCGATTTGAGCTTGGTCAGCTGACGCCATTCCAGGACCTGCCCAGGCACCGGATGCAGCGGCGCCAATTCTTCGAGGATCGAGGCGTCGGTGCCGTAGGCCCCGGTCTTGCCCTTCTTGCCGCCCGGCAATCCGAGCTTTTCGAACAGCACATCGCCCAACTGCTTGGTCGAGCCGATGTTGAAATCATTACCGACCGCGGCATAGATCGTGCGTTCGAGATCGGCGATGCGCCGCGTGAAATCCTGCGACAATTCGGCGAGTGCGGCGCGATCAACCTTGATGCCGCAGCACTCCATCGCCGCGACGACGGGGGCGAGCGGCCGCTCGATCGTCTCGTAGAACGCAGTCATCTTGTCGTGAATAAGACGCGCCTTCAGCAGCATATGCAGCCGCAAGGCCGCATCGGCGCGTTCGGCGGCAAAGTCACGGGCCCGTTCCGCGGCGACATTGGCGAATGCGATCAGGCTCTTGCCGGTACCGACGAGCTCCTTGAGTGAGGTCAGGTCGTGTTCGAAGCTGCGTTTGACCAGCGATTCGATCTCATGGTCGAACTGGCCGCCGTCGAGCACATAGGACATCAGCATCGTGCAGTCATGCGGCGTCAGCGACACCCCCCAGCGCGACAGCAGATGGGCCGAGGTTTTGACGTCGTGACCGATCTTGAGGACACCGGGATCCTCGAGCAGCGGCCGCAATTTGTCGATCGCGATGTCAAAGGTCAGCTTATTTTCACCCGCGGTGCTGTGTCCGGCGCGCTCTGTGGCATTGCGGGAGACCGGGGACCCGATCCCCGGCGCCGGGTGGGTGAGGGGACCATCCCCGAGCGTGAGCAAAGTCGTCTCGGCGTCCGCGACATGATGACCAAGCGGGATGTAGGCCGCCATGCCCGGTGCCAGGGCCAGCGCAATCCCGGCAATCTCTGGGCGCCTGCCGCGCACCGCACTCGCCGCGACCCACAGAGCAACCGTTCCCGCCTCATAGGCGGCCGCGATCCAATGATCGAGCTCTGCGGTCGTTTCGATCAGCGCATAGTCGCGCGGCTCCGTAAACCGCGGCACCTCGGGAATGACCGGTTCGCAGGGCCCGCTCGGCGGCGGTGCGGTAATATCGAGACGGCGCTCGATGCGCGTCTTGAGCGCGCGCAATTCCATCTCGTCGAGAAACGGAAACAGCTTTTCCGGGTCGTAGGGTTTGACCCTGAGCGCCGACAACGGACAGGGCAGCGGCACCTGGTCGTCGAGCTTGACCAATTCTTTTGACAATCGCGCCTTGGCCTCGTTTTCGATCAATGCGCCGCGTCGTTTGGGTTGCTTGATTTCGTGCGCATGGGCGAGCAAGGTCTCGAGATCACCATAAGTGTTGATCAGTTCCGCTGCAGTCTTGACCCCGATCCCCGGTACCCCCGGCACATTGTCGGTGCTGTCACCGCACAGCGCCTGCACCTCGATCACCTTGTCGGGTCCGACACCAAATTTTTCGCGCACCTCGGCCTCGCCAATCGGACGATCGGTCATCGGGTCGCGCATGCTGACGCCGTCGCCGACGAGCTGCATCAGATCCTTGTCGGAAGACAGGATGCTGACCTTGGCGCCGGCTTCGACCGCGTGGCGCGCATAGGTCGCGATCAGGTCGTCGGCCTCGAAGTCGGGCATCTCGATCTGGCAAATGTCGAATGCCGCCGCGGCGCGCCGTACATGCTCCAGTTGCGGCCGCAGATCATCGGGCATTTCTCGACGATTGGCCTTGTAGTCGCTGTAGAGCCGATTGCGAAAACTGCGCCCCGACGCATCAAAAATGACCGCCATGTGATCGGCGTCGGTTTCCCGCCGATACTTGTCGAGCATGTTGCTGAAGATCATGACCACTTCGGTGGCCATGCCGTCCGATTTGCGCTGAAACCGTTCCGCCTTGGGGTCGCGCGCACGGGCGAAATAGGCGCGGAAGATGAACCCCGAGCCGTCGATCAGAAAGACGTGATGGGGGGCGCCAGAGGGGATGGCGCCGGCGGCGGTTGTTGCCGCGGTCGGGGTGGCGGAGTTCGCGCCGTCGAGCGCGCCGATCAGATCATCCACGGTGGCCTGCTATTCAGCAATCAGGGTCTCGGGGCTGTGGTATCGGGCATCGTTGTCTGCGGTTCGGCGTGCGGCGGGTCTATTGCGGTCGACACCGTCGGGCCTCCTTTGGCGCCGGCAGCGGTCATCGCCCGATTGACGTAGAGGCGTGAACAGTACGGGCATTCGACCCTGCCGGTCGGGGCGAGGTTGAGGTAAACCCGCGGGTGACCGAGCGGACCGCCGCCGCCGTTGCAGGCTGCGACCATCTCGTCAATGTAAATGGTTTCTGCAGGTCCCATAAACCACCGCAATCCTCTCGCCGGCGCGGTATCCGGCCGGTTGACCGATCGAAGAACCCGATGATAGCGATTACCGACAAACGATCAATAATCCGCTGCCCGGTTTGTGGCTATCGGTGGCGATGCTCGCCCTTTGGCCGCCGCCACTGAAAGTGCACCGGCAGGTTGGAATACGCGTGCCGCGGCGATGGTCTCGAACCGCGAAATATCTGATCAGCCTCTGGCTGCTGGTTGCGGTGCTGGGGCTTGGCGGGTGCGTGCCGACAGCTGACCATCTTGCCGCTTCCAACAGACCCGGTATCCCGTCCCGCGCCGGCGACCCGCAACCGGAGCCGCGATTTACCAACAGCGAATTCATTACCACCGATGGCGAGCGGCTGCCGCTGCGCAAATGGCTGCCGACGGGCCGGGTCAAAGCCGTGATCCTGGCGCTGCACGGTTTCAATGATTACAGCCACGCATTCACCATGCCGGCGACGGCGTGGGCCAAGGACGGGATCGCGACCTACGCCTATGACCAACGCGGTTTTGGCGAGGCTCCGGAGCGCGGCCGGTGGCCGGGGCGCGCCGCACTGGCGATCGACGCCGCGACCGCCTGCGGCATCCTGCGCCGGCTTTATCCGCACCTGCCGCTGTATCTGCTCGGCGAGAGCATGGGGGGTGCCGTCGCCGTAGTCACGATGACCGGCGAGAGCGGTACCCCCGTTCCCGATGTCGACGGCGTGATCCTGGTTGCACCCGCGGTATGGGGCCGGTCGACGATGGATTTCCTGCCGCGAATGGCATTGTTTGTAGTGGTTCGCTTTCTGCCTGGGCTGACATTGACCGGCCAAAGCCTCCACATTATGGCCTCGGACAATATTCCGATGTTGCGCGCTCTCGGCCGCGATTCGCTGTTCATCAAAGAAACCCGGGTGGATACTATCTGGGGTTTGGTTAATCTGATGGACGCGGCGCTTGCATCCGCACCCCGGATGCATGTTCCATTGCTGGTTATGTATGGCGCCCACGACGAGATCATCCCAAAACGGCCGATGCGCATTTTTGTCCTGAATCTGCCGCACGATCCACGCGAACGGCGTACTTTCGTCTATTACCGGCACGGCTATCACATGCTGTTGCGCGACCTCGAAGGCCCGCGGGTGAGTGGCGACGTCGCCAGCTGGATCCTGGTGCCCGGCGCCCCGCTGGCCGCGGGCGTCGACCGCGATACATTCGAAGCGGATCTCGGCAAAGCGGATCTCGGCAAAGCGGATCTCGGCAAAGCGGATCTCGGCGGTGGCCACCAGACCGCGCTCGCCGGGCGTGAATGATGCCCTCGCCCTATCTTGCGCCGGTCATATTCTTGGTGTTGATCGCCAACGGTACGCCGCTGATGGTGCAAAAAGTGCTGGGTCGGCGCTATTCGCAACCGGTCGATGGCGATCACCAATTTGTCGACGGCCGGCCGCTATTCGGGCGCGCGAAGACGGTGCGCGGTGTCGCGTGCGCGATCGCGGTCACGACGGCAGCAGCGACCGCCATCGGATTGGCATGGCAAATCGGGTTTCTGGTCGGCAGTCTCGCGATGGTTGGCGACCTGTCCTCGAGCTTTGTCAAACGTCGGCTCGGCCGGTCGTCGAGCAGCCCGCTGGTCGGTATCGACCAGATCCCGGAATCGCTGTTTCCGCTTCTTGTCTGCATGCGCCCGCTATCGTTGACGATCGCTGACGTGGCACTCGGCGTCGCGATATTTTTTGTCGGCGAACTCGTGGTTTCGCGCCTGCTCTATGCGTTCGATCTGCGCGATCCGCCCTACTAGGCCATGATCGTAGCGGATCGAAGCGAAAAAACCGCCCGATCGGTGAATCATGGTGCCACCTTGGCGAGAACAGGATTCACGTATGAAAGGAAAGCTTTGTTTCCGTTTCATACGATCCTGCCCTGGCTGTCGCCTGGTCAGCCCGGCGCTGCCGCGACCCGGTGCAGCTCGTGCAAGGTGATTTCGGGCGGACAGTTGATCCTCGCGGCAACGATTGAGGATCCGACCCCGACCGAGGTGTAGCCGATCATGCGGCCGTAGCGCCACGATCCGGCCCCCATGCGTCGCGGCAGCGCCGAATCGAGAGTGAGCGGGATGGCGCCCGGCAGGCAAATCTGCCCGCCGTGGGTGTGACCGGCCAGCATCAGGTCGAAATCGGCATGCGCTGCCTGGCGATAGATCTCCGGCGTGTGCGACAGCAGAAGCGAAAATGCGTCGTGCGGGATTTGCGATGCGGCTTTTTCGATATTGTCCAGGCGGTAATAATGGGCATCGTCGATGCCGGCGAGATAGAATTTTTGGCCGTCGCGCTCGAACGGCTCGGCTTCGTTGACCAGCATGCGGATGCCCATTTCCTCGAGCGGCGGGACCATCCGCAGTGAATCGTGATTGCCCAGGACCGCATAGACCGGTGCCGCGATACATGCGCGGATCCGCGCCATGCCCTCGATCGTCGCATCCCACGGGCCATAGGTCTTGCCGCGATAATCGCCGGTCAGCACGCAAAGATCATAGCTGAGCTGCGGCAGCAGCTCGGCAAGCCGCTGCATTGCCGCCGGGCTGATATCGACATGCAGGTCGCTGATCTGCAGGATTGTGAACCGATCGAGCGCCGCCGGCAGCCCCGGTAGCGAAATCGGATGTCGCCGGATCTCGATGCGCGCGGCATTGCGGCTCGCCCACCAGTACAAGCCGGTCAGCTTCAAGGTGCGCCGAATAAACCCCGGACTGCGATACCAGCGCCGCGAATGCATCGGGCGGCGGGCGAGGCGGGTGGCGCGCGCCTCCAGATCGTCCTCGATGCCGAGCCGCTGGCGGAGATACAGCGGGCCAAAGCGCGCTTCGAGCTGTCGGCGCAAGTCCCGACTGGCTGCAGACCGAAACTCTGGCCGGGGGGTCGACGAGCAAAAATCCCTGGCGGCGACCAGCGTTCCCGTTTGATCGGTCATCAGGAACTTTCTCGTGTAAATTGCGTCGAATTGATGACGTCACCTGCGGGCGAGGCGACCTCCGGCCGGCCGCAACGGAGAGCTTATACCCGATCTTCCTTGCATATGCCTTGCCGCGGCGGTATCCAATTTGGGTCTGTCGACCAAGATCGACGCCGCACCCGTAGCTCAGCTGGATAGAGCGCTGCCCTCCGAAGGCAGAGGTCGTGAGTTCGAATCTCGCCGGGTGCGCCAATCTCTCCAAGGCTTTAGAGGAGGCGCGGTGGGAATCGACGCCGCCGCCAGCCCGGCCCGGTGCATGGCGACCGACAGCCGAACCGCGGCGAACGTCATGCCGTATTTGCTGCGCGGCGGTTGCTCGCAACGCAATCTTCAGTGCTACGGCTCTCTGCCGCGGTCGACGGTTTTTTACAACATCTTCAGCGAGCGCCAACACGCAGGAGCGCAAGAGGCGATCCGGGCGGAACTGCCCATCGCATTACGCGAGCGGATGGGTGCGGAGCCCGACCCGCGGCCGCGGTTCTCGACAGCCGGTCGGGCAAGACCGGCGAACGGAAACGGAAGAAACCACGAAATCTGGTTGCGACGCCCCACACCAGACGCGTGATGATCGGCGACGCCGCGCCAGCGTGGCCCGGCAGGGCCCGCGTCAGCCCAACCTCCCCATCCAGCCGGCGATGGCCCGCCCGATCTCGTCGGCGGAATCCTCCTGAACGAAATGGATCCCCGCCACCGTCTTCTCGGTCAGCGCTGGCCAGCTGCGGACGAGGTTGACCAGCGTGTCATTGGCCAGGATCGCACCGGGCTCGGCCTTCAGGAACAGTTTGGGTACCGTGGTCGTCCCCAGCCACGCCGCATAGGCGGCCGCAATCGCACTCACATCGGCGGGCTCACCCTCGATCGGGATTTGCCGCGGCCAGGTCAGCGTCGGCCGTCGCCCCTCGCCCGGCTCGGCAAACGGCCGTCGATATTCTGCCATCTCCTCCTCGGAGAGCTTGCGCAGGATGGCGTTCGGCAGAATTTGTTCGATGAAATAGTTGTCCCGCAGAACCATCGCCTCGCCGGCCTCGGAACGCAGCGCCTCCAGGGCCGGACGCATTCCCATCTTGTCCCAATGGTCGCGGCCCTGCGGCGCTACGATCGCTTCCATGAACGCGATACCCTTCACGGCATCGCGATGGCGGTTGGCCCAGTCAAAGCCGAGAGCAGAGCCCCAGTCATGGACGACGAAAGTGACCCGCTCGCGCACATCCAGCGCCTCAAGCAAGGCGTCGAGATAACGGCGGTGCTCGACGAAGCGATACGAGCCGGGGCCACTGTCAGGCAATTTGTCGGAATCGCCCATGCCGATCAGGTCGGGGGCGATGCAGCGGCCTAATGGCTGTACATAGGGCAGCACGTTGCGCCACAGATATGACGAGGTGGGATTGCCGTGCAACAGCACGATCGGATCGCCCTCGCCCACCTCGACATATGCCATCTGGCTGCCGAGGACCCGACGCCGCTGCTTTTGATACGGAAATGCCGCAGAGATCATGTTTGCTTCTCCTGGTCGGCTGTTGCCAATGGGGTTTCGGACATCGACGCGGTAACCGGCCTCATCGGGAAATCGCCGTGGATCATGGCTGAACTTTGAGCTCACTCCTTTACCCCGAGGGTGCGCTTTTGAATCGGTGCGTCGTTGTGAATACCTGTTAAAAATTCTGTCCTGGCCCGGCTCCGCTGACGATTTTAACTCGTCACGCATTTGATGTAAGGCGCCGGGTGTGATGTCGGGCGCCGGGCCCATCAGACCGAACCCGTTCCCCCCGCGGGACGCATGCCGAGGCCGGGCGTCGCCGGTTGACGCGGTGACCGGAGTTCTGAAATAACCTGAAGAAATCTTAAGATGAGCCGGGTGCATGCTCGCAGCAGGCGATCAACCGGTTTACGCGTCCGGTGAGTGCGAGATCGACCTCTCCCGGCGTGAACTGCGGGTTCTGGGCACACCGGTTCCGGTCGGTGGGCGCGCCTTTGAGGTGATTGCAATCCTCGCCCAATCGGCCGGCCAGCTCGTCACCAAGAGGGAGTTGATGGGCCGCATCTGGCCGGACGCGATCGTCCTGGAAAACACGCTCTACGTACACACGGCCGCGATCCGCAAGGCCCTCGGCCCCTATCGGGAATTATTAAAGACCGAGTCCGGTCGCGGCTACCGTCTGCTCGGCAACTGGACCGTCCAGCATCACCCCCAGCATCACCCCCAGCATCACCCGCTGTCGATGCCGGCGAGCGGCCCCCGGCCGACGCAGGCATCGAGAGAAACCGTGGAAAGCAATTTCCCCGCGCCCGTTTCGGGCCTCGTTGGCCGCTCGGCGGCAGAGCAGAAATTGCGCGATCTCGTCTCCGCCTATCGCGTCGTAACGGTGACCGGGCCTGGCGGCATCGGCAAAACCGTTCTTGCCTTAGAGGTCGCCCGCAACCTCCTCGCCGAATTTGACGATGGCGGGTGGCTGGTCGAACTCGCCTCGCTGGCCGATCCCGCCCTCATACCCTCCGCCGTGGCCCGCGTGCTCGGGCTGAACCTCGGAGGCGAAGCGGTTTCTGCCGAGGCACTGGCTCGCGCTGTCGGGGATCAGAAACTCCTGCTGGTCCTCGACAATTGCGAGCACGTCATCGATATTGCGGCGGATTTGGCCGCGACCTTCGTGCGCATATGCCCGCGCACGACGATCATCGCGACAAGCCGCGAGGTCTTGCGGATCGAAGGCGAGTCGGTCTATCGCGTGCCGCCGCTCGACGTGCCGGCGATCGGGCGGGAGGAACCGGACCATATTCTCGGTCAAAGCGCGGTGGAGCTTTTCATCGCCAGAGCGAAAGCGCTGAACTCGGACTTCGCTCCCCGGACCGCAAACCTGTCGACGATTGCCGCGATCTGTCGCCACCTCGACGGCATACCGCTTGCCATCGAATTTGCGGCGGCGCGCACCGATACGCTCGGCCTCGACCAGGTGGCCGCCAGCCTGCGCGATCGCTTTGCCCTGTTGACCAGCGGCCGCCGGGCCGCGGTCCCCCGGCATCGGACGCTGCGCACCACGCTCGATTGGAGCTATGACTTGCTGTCCGAGCCGGAGCGGCGCCTGTTGCGCCATCTGGCCATCTTTCCGGCCGGTTTTACATTGCCGGCGGCGGCGGCAGTCGTCGACGACCTCGATGGTCTCGAAGCGCGCGTTGTGCACGGCATTACCAGTCTGGTCCACAAATCGCTCGTGACCCTGGACCGGTCAACGTCAACGACGCGATGGAACCTGCTGGAGACGACACGGGCCCATGCGTTGGAAAAGCTCGCCGCGCATGACGAAATCGGCATGGCAGCGCGGCGTCACGCCGAATTCTATCGGGATCTGTTTGCGTCGCGGCGGCTCGACTCACACGTGCCAGGCGAAGAGATGGAGCCGTTCACCCGCGAGCTCGACAACGTCCGTGCGGCGCTGGATTGGTGCTTCTCCGCTGCGGGAGATGCGGAAATCGGCGTGACCCTGACCGCCGCCTACGTGCCGGCCTGGCTGCACGCGGCATTGCCAACCGAGTGCCGCGAGCGCACCGAGCGCGCCATGAACAATCTGGCGCCGGGAATGAAGATCAGCATGCCGTTGCAGATGCAGCTGCACTTTGCGTTCGGGCTGATGCCGGCCTACACGATGAGCCCGGTCGAACCGGCCAAGGCGGCGCTCGCCAAAGCGCTTAGCCTGGCCGAGCATATCGGCGACCTGCAAGCCCAGTTTCAGATCCTTTGGGGCCTGTGGGTCCTCAACTCCGAGAGCGGCGAATGCCATGCCGCATACTCCGTGACGGAACAGTTGTCGCGCGTGGCCCAACGCACCGGCGATCCGTCAGCCGGTCTGATGGCCGAACGCCTGCGCGGCTTCACCCTGGAGATGCAGGGCCGCCATCAGCAGGCGCGAGAGTGCTCCGAACACGTCGTCCGGCACCATGTCGCACCGACGGATCGGCGTTTGACGGCCTGGGGTCAGTTTGACCAGCGGGTGCTGGCGCGCGCGATGCTGGCGCGGGCGCTTTGGTTTCAGGGGTACGCTGACCAGGCCGTCGATCAAGCCCGGTTCAGTCTGGAGGAAGCACAGCGCACGAATTTTCCGTTGTCGATCGGCGAAGCGCTGCGGGTTGCGGTATGCGATATCGCGCTGATGACCGGTGATCTGGCGACCGCGGACCGGTCGATAACGATGTTGATCGACATCGCAACCAGCCGGAACGCTCCGTTCTGGGGGATACTGGGGCGGTGCCTGCGGGGAAAACTGTTGGTCATCCGCGGTGAATTCGCCCAGGGATCCGCTCTGTTACGCACCGAGCTGGAGTTTTGCGAAAAGGCTGGCTGGCCGATCTGGTATCCGGAATTCATCGGCGCCATGGCGGAAGGCCTGGCCGGGCTTGGACAGGTCGCCGAAGCCCGCGCCGCGGTCGACAAGGGGTTGGCGAGTGCCGATCGCGGTGGGGAGCGGGTCTACTATCCCGAATTGCTGCGCCTCAAGGGCGAGTTGTTGTTGCTGTCTCGGCAGGCATCAGGTCAGCCCGGCTCCGGGGCGGAACAGAGCTTTGCGGCCGCACTCTGCCTGGCCCGACAACAGGGGGCCCTCGCCTTGGAGTTGCGCGCCGCGCTCAGTCTCGCGCGCTTGCGGGTCGCCCAGGATCGACCTGACGAGGCGAGCCGAATATTGCACCCCATCTACGACCGGTTCACCGAGGGTTTTGGGACGGCGGATTTGCGCGCGGCCCGTCGCTTGCTCACCTGATTGATCCGCATCGCGTCTGCCGGGCGCGCGGCACGACAAGGTAATCGCAAGGTTCCAAGCAAACGGAAGCGCAGGTTCGCTGCTGCGATCAGATCCTCGGCCTGCCGTGGCCAGTCTGGCGCTGCATTGCCACCGGGCCCGGAGTCACAAAATTAACCATCTCCCGCAAATAGGTAATTGAAGTATTGGTTAACTATATTTTCCGGGAGTGAAGGAGCAAGAAAAATGCTATACATATGCGGGTCAATCTCCGAAGGGATCAAACGGGAGACAAATGCGTGGCTAGCGACCAGTCTGCCGCTCAAACTCCCGTACAGGCCGTTGTCGTCAATGATCGCGACATAGAATTGGCGCAAGAGGCGCTCGTCGAATGGGGCATCCTCGACCCCCAACAGTCTGACCGCGACGTGTTGTGCCTGATGGTGGCGCGCAAGATTGCGCAACGGAGAGCGGCATGCCTGACCGAATTGTATGCCTTGCGACCGGCGCCCGAACCGGGCGAGGCTCTGGACGCATATTGCAGCCGCATGGTCGCAGAATTGGGCACGACCGACCCGTCCCTGCGCATCGCCCTCACTAGCGCGGGGATGCTTGCGATCAGCCGGTTCCTGAATGAGATCGAGACGCCTGCATTCGTCTGGAGAGTTTCTGATTTTACAGGCGAGTCATCTGAGCGGGTTCGCGGTATCGTCGCCAGCATCAGGCGGGAGTCAAGTACCAAGGCGCGCTGATTGGGGCAATGGCCCCGCCCGGCCGAGATTGGGCGATAGAGCGGCCCAACCGGCCCGAACCCACTTCAACCGCGAAAGACCGGACGTAGGCATCCCGTCGATTTCGATGC
>Ga0335075_10010938_pt1 | contig 13745 bp, 11 predicted proteins | sample Lox_Sample_24_FD_206723 | JGI IMG/M metagenome (GOLD analysis project Ga0335075, IMG submission 206723) | Soil microbial communities from Loxahatchee National Wildlife Refuge, Florida, United States - Lox_Sample_2.4 | ecosystem: Environmental > Terrestrial > Soil > Wetlands | place: USA...
TTCGGCGGCGGCTTCGGTGGTGGGGGTGGTGGCTTCGGGGGCGGATCGAGCGACGATGCGTCACAGATCACGTCGTGGGTGGAATCGCACTTCACGTCCCAGACCGTGGACGGCGTCACGATCTACAACCTGTCGTCCTCGCGCTGAGCGTCACAACGGACGGCCAACGCACCGGCGTTCGACCGATCCGCAGCGCAACCGTTCGTCAACAGCCCTCGAACAGCTACTTATGGCCCTATGAGGACTGGCAAACCGATCTGTACGCTCCTCTGACGAGGCGCGCCACATGGCGTGAGATGAGTGGAGAGCGTCATGGCGGGCTGGAGCACGGACATCAAGGTCATCGACGCACGCCCGCGGGGAGCGCTGCCGGTGCGCGCGGCGGCCGTCGCGTGCGGTTTCGTCATGGCGATAGCCCTTCTGGTCGTGGCTCCGGCTCCACCTTCTTCATCCGCGCAAACCTGGAACTCGACTTCGACGCCGCTGGCGACGATCAGCGCCTCCGCTCCCGGCTCGCTACAGCAATTCGGCCAGGTGCTCGCGATCTCGGCTGACGGCACGACAGCGGTCGTCGGTGGACCGGCTCCAGAGGTCGGGGGGCCGGGAACCGCCTACGTCGTCCATGCGCCGTCCGAAGGATCTTGGTCGAACGCGTACGTCGTAGCAACGCTCGAAAATCCTTACGCGGGTCCGGACCCGGCTGACTTCGGCTCGGCGGTCGCGATTTCCGGGGACGGCGACACCGTGCTCGTCGGAGACCCCCAAGCATCGAGCGCGGACGGCGCAGCGTACGTCTACCACGTCAACTCAGAGAGCAGTTGGAGCGGTGACGTCGCTCCAGCAGTCGCCCTCGTCGATGACCAAGGCACGTCCGGCGATGCCTTCGGGTTCGCTGTCGGCCTCTCATCTGACGGGACGACGGCGTTCGTCAGCAGCCCTGACGCAGGCGATCGTCTTGGTGACGTGCAGGTGTTCCATGCAAGCAATGCGGACGCCTGGTCCGGCGCGCCGACGGCAGTCGCGACGCTGACGGACGCCGCCGAGTCGGGCACGTCGAGTTTTGGAGAATCGATCGCCCTGTCGGGTGACGGGTCTACCGCGCTCGTCGGCGACAGCGGCATGCGGTCGGCCTACGTGTTCCATACGCCGAATGAGAGCTCCTGGTCCAACACGACTTCCCCGACGGCGGCGCTGACGCCGCCGAACGGCACAACGGCGGCGACGTTCGGAGCGTCCGTCGCGCTGTCCTCAGACGGCGACACGGCTGCCGTGGGTTCCCGGTCCGAGTTCCCGCAAGGTTCGGTCTACGTCTTTCATTCGTCGGGCGAAGCCCAATGGGTCACGTCGTCGGAGCCCGCGGCCACGCTGTCGGACCCGAATGCGTCCGGCACGATCTTCGGCTCGGCCGTGGCCGTCTCCTCGAACGGCGCAACCGTCCTCGTCGGCGCGGAGGGAGCCATTTCGGCTGCACTCGCAGACGTGTACGTCACGCCAAGCGCCGCGTCGTGGAGCGACACGAGCTCACCGGCCGCGACCCTCACCGATGGGCTCGCGTCGGGTGGCGCCGGGTTCGGCGTGGCGGCGGCCCTGTCAGCCGACGGTTCGACGGCACTCATCGGGAATCCCGTCTACAACGAAGACGCAGGCGCGATCTTCGCCTATGCCAGCAGCCAAGGCGTGCCGCCGCCCCCCACGACGACGAGCACGACCACGACGCCCCCGCCGCCATCGCACGGGTACTGGCTGGTGGGCTCCGACGGGGGGATCTTCACCTTCGGCAGCTCGACCTTCTACGGCTCGACGGGCAACCTCGCGCTCCAGCGCCCCGTCGTCGGCATCGTGCCCACCGCCGATCGCGGTGGCTACTGGCTCGACGCCTCCGACGGCGGGGTCTTCGCCTTCGGCGACACCCAGTTCTACGGCTCGATCCCTGGCCTCGGCCTGAACCCCGCCGGCTCGCGGTTGCCCAACAGCCTGAACGCTCCCATCGTGGGCATGGTGCCCTCCGTCGACGATCGCGGGTATTTCATGGTGGCGTCTGACGGCGGGGTCTTCGCTTTCGGCGACGCACGCTTCGCTGGGTCGTGCCCAGGCATCGGGGGCTGTGCGGGCAGCGCCGTCGCGGTCATGCCCGACCACAGCGGCAACGGCTACTGGCTGGTGACCTCGACTGGCAACGTCTACACCTTCGGCGATGCCCCCTACTTCGGGGCACCGGAGCGCGGCACGGTGACCTCGGCGCTCGCCACCCCCGACGGCCAGGGCTACTGGGTCCTGCTCGCCGACGGCGAGGTGCTCAGCTATGGCGACGCGGCGCGGCTCGGGTCGCCGAGCTCGGCAAACTTCGGTCCCTTCGACCCGGCCACCTCGATCTTCGCCACGTCCGACGGCCAGGGCTACTGGGTGTCCTCTGCGCTGGGCCGGGTCTTCCCCTTCGGTGACGCGCCGGGCGACGGGGACATGTCGGGCACCCACCTCAACGGGTCGATCATCGCGGGGAGCGGGTACTAACGGGGAGGGCGGCGGCAGCGCGCTGACGAGAAGGCGAGGTCGTCAGCTCAAGAGCTCGCGGTAGTGCGCGTGGGTCGCCTCGTCGAAGGCCACGAATCGGACGAGGGACACCTGTGTGTCCGCCGCGCCGACGGTTGTCACGGCGATCGCGGCGGCCTCCTTAGAGGGATAGCCGTAGACACCGGTCGAGATAGCCGGGAAGGCCACCGAGCGTGCGCCCACCTCGTCAGCCACTGCGAGCGTCGCGCGGTAGCACGACGCCAGCGTGTCGGGCTCGCCCTCGCTCCCGCCGCGCCACACCGGCCCGACGGTGTGAATGATGAAGCGAGCGCGGAGGTTGAAGCCCTCCGTCACCACCGCGTCGCCCGGCGCGCAGCCGCCGACGGCGCGGCACGCTTCTTGGAGGAGCGCTGCACCTGCAGCGCGGTGGATCGCGCCGTCGACCCCGCCGCCCCCGCGCAGTCCCGCGTTGGCCGCATTGACGACGGCGTCGACCTCCTCAGCCGTGATGTCGCCGCGCACCGCTTCGAGCCGGGGCGGCACGGGATCAGCCGCCGGCGGGCGCCGTCGTCGTCGAGCCCCCGGCGGAGGACGGGACGATCTTGAGGAGCGAGACGGAGTGCGCGGGCGCCTTTTGCGAGACGCTCTCGCCCCACTTGCTGAAGGTCACCGTGCCGTGGATGGACGACTTCCCGCCGCCCGAGCCCGGGTTCGTCACCTCTTCGACCGGGAGCGGCGCCCCCGTGGCCGGCACGTAGAGCAGCACGGGCACCTTGTCGCCATTCTCGGTGGCGACCGAGCCGCGCACGGCGAGCACGTGCTGGCTCTGCACGGTCGTGGCCTTGTCGTAGGTGAACGGACCGCTCATTTGCAGCTCGGTGGCGACCTGCGAGTCGAGGAGCCCGCTCACCAGCTCGCCCAACGAGGAGTTGGAGGCGGGGAACGACAGCCACTTGCCGGCGTACTTCGACGACTGGCTACTGGTGAGGCCGATGACATGGTGGAGGGCGGCGGCGTTGCCGTTGACGTATCCAGTCGACCCGACCACGAGGGCGTTCATGTGCTCCGTGCTGCTGCCGTTCTTCACGACGAGCGTCTGCGCGCCCGACGTGGTGCCGGTGTCGCCCACGACGGTGAGGTGGACGCCGTTCTGCAAGGCGGTCGACGCGAAGTGCACGCCCTTCGTCCCGACCGCCTTGATGGCGGCGTTGTACTCGGCCTGTGCGGTGGTCGCGCTCGAGGCCGCGTCAGCGGCCGGTGCCGGGCCGGCGAGGCCGCCCAGCACGCCGAGCGCGCCCAGGCCCGTGCCGGCAGCGACGGCCGCGGCGGTCCGGATGGTTGATGGGCACATGTCCGTCACTCTCCTGAAAAGGCCGGAAGGGCCGGCGGTCGTCGCGTGCCTGCTACTCGGCCGCGTGCGCCGTGCCCGGCGGGATCGCCCTCATTGTCCCACGCTTCGCCCCGCCGGGTACTTCGGGCAGGCCTACCTGAGTCAGGGCTGTGCCGGTTTCTCGCCTCTTCGACTCGGGCCGGAGCTAGACGGAACTGACCGGCCCGATGGACACCGCCGCCTGCGGCGCCCGCGGGCGCACCGTCTCGCCCCACTTGGAATAGGCGATGTGCTCCGCCGAGGTGCGCTGACCCTTCGTGTTCACCGAGTCCTCTTCGACGGGGACGTGCGAGCCGTGCGCGCGGACGTAGAGGACGACGTGATCGGTCGTGTGGCCGAACGTCTGGGTGCCCTCGATGGCGTCGACGGAAGTCCCGTCGATCGTCTTGGCGTGGACGAGCGACAGCGGGCCCTTGAGCGCCAGCTCGTGCGCGACGTCGGTCGAGCGGACGCCCGCGACGACCTGCGAGAAGACCGAGTTCGTCGTGGAGAACTCGATCCACTGGTTCGCGACCACGCCGGCTTGCGACGAGCTGAGCCCGACGAGCGTCTCGAGGCCGTCCGGATTGCCCTTCACGTAGGTGATGTCGCCGATGAGGACGATGGTGATCGAGCCCTTCCCCATCGAGACCGTCTGGCTGCCCGACGCCGGCCCGGCGTCGCCGCTCTCGAGCAGCGTCTGCTTGGACTGGGTGGAGTCCGAGCTGTAGTGCACCGACCACGCGTGCGTCGTAGCGAGGGCATCGTGGTAGAGGGTGGCGGCGTCGGGCGTGCCCGAGCCGGCGTCTGCTCGTGTGGCGGCCTGCACCGGCTCGGCGGACAGGACCACCGCGGCGGCCAGGGTCGCCATGACCAGGGATCCGGCCGCCACGACGCCGGTCACCACTGTTCTCGTGCGGAACACCATGTCCTCTCTCCACCGCTGCCACCCGGGCCTGCCAGCTTCCCACGACGGGGGTTGGCCGCCCGGTCGCCATCCCGCGGGTGCGGTTCGCGGGTGGTTTTCCCGCGCCTCCTTTCTGTACTCCGGGGCCGGCAGTCGGGATCGGACCCGGGAGCCGACCGTTCTCGCGCCGGGTCCCCGGATCGGGGCCGAGCATCCGCGTCGTGCGAACACATGTTCGTTAATCTGAGGGAACAGGAACGCTCGAGCGGGGGAACCCGTCACACCCTCTTCGTAGGGTCACGACGAGGCGCTGGCGACACAGAGCGAAGACGAAGACGACGAAGAACACAGCGAAGAGGACAGAGGAGCGAACAGGGATGGCCGAATCAGACCGGGACAAGGCGCTGGACGCCGCGCTGGGGCAGATCGAGAAGCAATTCGGCAAGGGCTCGGTCATGCGCATGGGGGACAACCTCGGCATGAACATCGAGTCCATCCCCACCGGTGCGCTGTCTTTGGACCTCGCGCTCGGTATCGGCGGTCTGCCCCGGGGCCGCATCGTGGAGATCTACGGCCCCGAGTCGTCGGGGAAGTCGACGCTCGCCATGCACTGCGTCGCCGAGGCACAGCGCAACGGCGGGATCTGTGCCTACATCGACGCCGAGCACGCGATGGACCCGGTCTACGCACGGGCCATCGGTGTCAATGTGGAGGACCTCCTCATCTCGCAGCCCGACACCGGTGAGCAGGCACTCGAGATCGCCGACATGCTCATCCGCTCCGGGGCGATCGACATTCTCGTCATCGACTCGGTCGCGGCACTGACGCCACGGGCCGAGATCGAGGGTGAGATGGGCGACACGCACGTCGGCCTCCAAGCCCGGCTCATGTCGCAGGCGCTGCGCAAGCTGACGGGCACGTTGGCGAAGTCCGACACGATCGCGATCTTCATCAACCAGCTGCGGGAGAAGATCGGAATTATGTTCGGCTGCTTTCACTACAGCTCCCGTGTCGTGCTCGCCGACGGCACCACCGAGAAGATCGGGAAGATCGTCAACCAGCGGATGCCCGTCGAGGTGCTGTCCTACGACCCCGAGGCAGGGGCCATCGTCCCGAAGAAGGTCGTCAACTGGTTCGACAACGGGGTCACCGACAAGTTCCTGCAGATCACCGTCGCCAAACCGATGAAGAACGGGCGGGCGCAGCTTGCCTGTACGGAGAACCACCTGATCCGGACGCCGGGCGGCTGGCGCGAAGCCGGATCGCTGAAGGTCGGAGACCAGGTGCTCGAGGCATTGCCGCACTACCTCTCGGACTTCCAGTGGGAGGTCCTGCGCGGCACGTTGATGGGTGACGGCGCCTTGTCGCCGACGCGCAGCGGCCACGGAGCCCGGTTCCGCTTCGGGCACGGACCCAAGCAGATCGCCTACGCCGACTGGAAGGCGTCCCTGTTCGCCAACGTGGACTCGAGCCACCACATCCGGCCGGACGGCCCCGTCTTTTACGACTTCCATCCCTTGCCGGAACTGGCCTCGCTTCGCCAGAGCGTCTACGTGGAAGGGAAGAAGGTCTTCGACGACGACTACGTGAAGTCGCTCTCGCCGTTGTCGCTCGCGCTCTGGTACATGGACGACGGGAGCTTGTCGATCCGCTCGAAGGGCGTCCACCAGCGCACTACAGGGCAGACCGGCCGGTCCACCATCTGCGTCGAAGCCATGGAGCCGGCGACTCGGGAGCGCCTTGTTGCGCACCTGCGCGACACCTGGGGCATCGAAGCGAAGCTGATCGCCTCGGGTGCAATGAAGAAGGCGGTGCTGGTCTTCAACAACGGGGAGACGGCCAAGCTCCACGCCCTCATCGCACCGTTCGTGCACCCGAGCATGGAGTACAAGCTGCTTCCGGCCTATCGAGGTCGCTTCGCCGTCGAGCCCGTCTTCGCCCCGATGCGCTACGAGCTGCTCCCGTGCCCGGTGACCGACATCCACGTCAAGCCGCCGACCCGGTCGATGCACCGCTTCGACATCGAAGTCGAGGGGAGCCACAACTACCTGGTCGACGGGGTGGTGGTGCACAACTCGCCGGAGACGACCCCCGGTGGACGCGCGCTGAAGTTCTACTCGTCGGTCCGCCTCGACATCCGCCGGATCGAGGCCATCAAGGACGGGACCGACGTGACGGGCAACCGGACCCGCGTCAAGGTCGTCAAGAACAAGTGCTCGGCTCCGTTCCGCCAGGCCGAGTTCGACATCATGTACGGCAAGGGCATCAGCCGCGAAGGCTCGCTGCTCGACGTCGCACTCGAGCTCGGCTTCGTCAAGAAGTCGGGCGCCTGGTTCACCTACGAAGGCGAGCAACTCGGTCAGGGCCGTGAGAACGTCAAGACGTTCCTCTCGGAGAACCCCCAACTGATGGCCGAGATCGACGACCGGGTGCGCGAGCAGCTGGCGCCCAAGGTTGACGAGCCAGTGGAGGCCGCCGTCGATCCTGACGACCTTCCGATCACCCTCGACTCGTAGGCGTCCCCCGCACACACCGCAACACCCAGAGCAGTACACCGCCTCTCACAGGGCCGAAGCCTCCGGGCCGTCTCCCGCCTCTCCCTCGGGTGATGGTCCGGAGCGCTTCGCGTCCGGGATCGTGTGGCACCGACCCGAGCAGCCACAATGGGGCCGTGCCGGCCAGCGAATGGAAACGACGGGTCTATCGCGTCTTCGACCGGGCGGTCCCGACGGTGCCGTTCCGGTTCTTGCCCCCGAAGCAGTCGGTACGCATGGCGTTCAACGTGATCCTCGACCGCGAGCCCGACGCCGTGGGGGGCGCCGAGTACACCGAGAAGCTGGCGTCGGGTGCGCTCTCCCGTCACGGCGTGGCGGAGGCGCTCGCCCACTCCGAGGAGTTCCGGCGCACTGTGCCCATCGGCAACGTGCTGCTCTCCATGCACGTGAGCCGTAGCGAGTTCGTCGCCGGGCTGCCCCGCGCCGCCCGCATCCTGGACCTGGGCGGGACGCACCAGGGCCTGCCCGATGGTGCGCTCGTGCATCTCGGCTATCCGTATCCCTTCGAGCGCCTCGTTGTGGTCGACCTGCCGGTCGAGGAGCGCGACGAGATCTACCAGGGCGGGTCGTCGGGCGACGCGGTCGTCTCCGAGCTCGGACCCGTCGAGTTCGCCTTCCACTCCATGGTCGACCTCGGCCGCTACGAGGACGCGTCCTTCGACCTCGTCTACAGCGGCCAGTCGATCGAGCACGTCAGCGAGGAGCAGGGAGCAGAGGTCGCGCTCGAGGCGTTCCGCGTCCTCGCCCCTGGCGGCTGGTTCTGCCTCGACACGCCGAACGGGCCGGTCTGGCGGCTGCGCTCGAACGAGCCGATGAACCACGACCACAAGATCGAGTACGGCGCGGCCCAGCTCTCGGCCATGCTCGAGCGCGCCGGCTTCGTGGTCAGCGAGTGCAAGGGCCTCAACCTGATGCGGCGCGGCGTCGAGGCCGGCGTGTTCGACGAGGCCGAGGCCAGTGCGAATCCGGGCGTCTTCGCGGCGGCGGAGGATTGCTTGTTGTTGGCGCTCGTGGCGCGCAAGCCGGGCTGACCCGAACGCGGCGCGACGGCGCGAGGCCTAGGGGTCGAAGCGCTGCCCCACGAGCCGCTCGCTCAGCTCCCACAGTGCGGCGGCGTGCTCGTCGTCGAGCAGGTAGGGCATGAAGCCGTTCACGCCGGGATCCGCTCCGAGCACGCCCACGCCGCAGTTGGCGAGGTAGGCACCGTTGTGGTCGGCCAAGTCCGGCGTCGTGGCGGCCCAGACCTGGGTGGCCGCGCCCGCCTCCACGGTTTTGAAGTGGATGTCGCGCGACTCGCCACCCTCGCTGGTGGCGGCCGAGCGCCGGCGCGCGAAGTCGGCCATGTCGTTGATGAGCTCGTCGGTCAGGTGCCGGCCCAGATCGGTGATGATCCCGCCCGGGTGGACCGAGAAGGAGAGAAGGCCCGACGGCCCGGCCCGCCGGGCCAGCTCCCGCGCGAACAGCGCGTTGGCCGTCTTGGCCTGTCCGTAGGCCACCCACGGCGAGTACTCCGTGCGCTCGAAGTTCGGGTCCTCCAGGTCGACGTCGGCGCGGCTGTGCCCGGCCGAGGTGAGGGTGACCACGCGCGGCGCCTCGCCGGCTTGCAGCGCCGGGTTCAGCAAGGCGGTCAGGAGGAAATGGCCGAGGTGGTTGGTGCCGAACTGGGTCTCGAACCCGTCGGCGGTGTGCCCGAACGGGCACGCCATGACCCCGGCGTTGTTCATGAGGACGTCGATGGCGTCGTGACCGGCGAGATACGACTCGGCGAAGGCACGGATGCTGGCGAGGTCACCGAGGTCGACGACGCCGGCTTCCAGATCGGCGCCGGGGACCATGGCACCGACCTCGGTCACCGCCCCCTCCGATCGCTCGGTGCTGCGGGCGAGCAGGGTCACCGACGCGCCGTGAGCGGCCAGCGCCCGGGCGCTCTCGCGGCCCAGCCCGCTGGCGGCGCCGGTGATGACGAAGCGCCGGCCCGACAGGTCGATGCCGTCGAGCACCTCGTTGGTCGTCGTGTCCCGGCCGAACTCGCTCACCGCTCCCGTTCCCCGTTCCGCTCCACAGTGTCGGGGAGCTTACGGCGCGGGGAACGGGTGCAGCCGGGTGAGGGAGCCCCGGAGCGTCAGCCCTTGAGCGCCTCTTGCAGCTCGCCGGCGATCTCGTCGGTCGTCGCGTCGACGGTGTGCTTCACGACCTTGGACGCTCCGGAGATCGCGTCGTCCAGCGCCTTCTCGATCGTGGGCTCGCCGACCACGAGCAGGCCGGCCTCGTCGGCCGTGAGCTGCTCGGCGGCCTCGTGCAGCTCCTTGCGGGGCAGCGTCCCGCCACCGAACATCTCGGGGATCGCACGCATGCGCGGGCGGTCGTGTCGCTTCGCGATGTGCGGCTTGCCCTTCTCCTTGTCGATCACCGCGGCGTCGTACTCGCCGAGCAGGTGAGCCTTGTGCGCTTGCTCAACCGAATTCAGGTCGGCGAGCGCACCTGACAGGGACGAATAAGCAGCTGCGTAGACGAGCTGCGGCTTGTGGGCCATATCGCACCTCCCTGAGGGATGGGTTCGCCGGGTAACGCTACGCCCGTGCGACGGCCATTGCTATAGGTCATCTGACCGGGCGCATGTCAGGGCGCCCCCAGCGGCACGCCAGGGCTGGCCGAGTCGGCTAGGGGGTCGTCGAGGCGAGGATCGTGTTGGGCACGAGCTCGACCCAGGTGGTGCCGGGCTCGAGCGGGATCGGCACGCCGAACGCGTTCACGAACTGCGTCGGGTCCCCGAGTGCGCTGCGGTGCCAGGTGGCGGGGAAGGCCATGCCGTTGCGGAAGATCTCGGCCGTCCCGCTGGCGTTGGGGTACAGGTCGGCTTGCACCTCGAGGCCGCCCTCGCTGTTCTCGAGCCAGGGGCCGTAGCTGATCTGCACGTACTGGATGACCACGTTGGGCGTCTGGTTCTGTGCCCCGTCGGCCAGCATGTCGGGGGTGGTCCCGTTGTAATAGCGCTGGAACGTGTTGGTGGTGGCGTTCCACTTCCAGGTCACGTCCGAGGTCCCCGAGAAGTCGATGTTGACCGTCGCGACCTTGGACCCGCCGCCGGGCAGCGTGGAGGAGTACGGGAACAGCGGTTGCGGCGGCGTCGTCATCGAGGGGTGGGTGCCGTAGACGATGGAGGTCGACGTGTAGTCGGCGTCCGGCGGGATCTTGCCCGCCGGGTGGATCATGAGCGAGTTCGACGCCCCCAGGTCGACGTTGACGATGGGGGAGGCCTCGATGTTGGCGAGCACCGGGTTGATCCCGCCGACGTGGGCGAGGAGCGGGTTCCCGAGCTGGCCGAGGATGCCGATGTCGATGTTGCGCGCCGAGCGGGCCGGGCCGATCAGCGTGGCGTTCTGGCACTGGAAGACGGCGGCGTAGCGGGTGATGCCGCCTTCGACCGGCTCTTCGAAGACGATGTCAGCCTTGTCGAGGCCCGACTGTGGACGGCCCGCGGGGTAGTTGTCGATCTTGACCGCCATGGCCGGGCGTTGGGGCACCATCCCGTCGGGCGCGGGAAGGCCGGTCAACGGGCAGGCAGGCTTGGGCGCAGCGGACGTGGTCGTCGGTGAGTCCTTCGCCGCGGCGTCGTCGTGGACCGGCGACGAGGAGCACGCGCTCAACACCAGGCCGGCGAGTCCGGCGCTGGCCAAGGCCCCCCACGCGAACGGTCGCCGCGCCCGGGAGCGAGAGTCGTCGGGTCTGCCCATGTCTGCGGCGCGATCGTAGGGGGGCGGCGCCGAAAAGTGGTGTCATGGGCGCCGCGGTGCAGGTCGGAGGGGTCGTCGCCGGTCCGAACGCCCCCACATCCCCCGCGGGCGCCGGGGCCCCGCCGCTCAGGCCGAGTTCGTGCCCGTCGCGCTGCCGGCCGAGGCGGCCGAGCCGGTGTAGATGTCGGACCAGTTCGCCCCCGAGCTCCCGTACGAGGTGGCCGGCCCGAGTCCGAAGCGCCCGTACACGTTCTCCATGGCGCGGCGCACCACCGCAGTGATGCCCGGGAACGGGCCGGGGATGACGATCGAGGGGATGAGCCCGGTCGTCGAGAGCATCGAGACGAAGCTGGCCGAGCCCGAGGCGAAGACGCCCCCGCCGTTGGACGGGGCGGTGTAGTAGGTGATGTCGGACCAGTTCGACTGCCCGGGGATGGCCGAGTGCGCCAGAACGTCGAGGTTGCGCGGCCCCGGGAGCGACGGCACGTAGCGGTCGTACTCGCCGAGGACGACGTTGGGGAACGAGTCGCCGTCGCGCAGGTTGCAGCCGTTGTAGAACCACGACGACGCGTCGGTCACGACCAGCGGCGCCTTGGCGCCGACCGACTGGTACATGGCGCCGATGAGCGTGGACTCGGGCTGGTTCAACGGTGCCTGGTTCCAGTTGACCGTGGTCAGCGAGGGGTCCTGCGCCGCGATCGGGTCCTCGGCGGCGTCCTTGTAACAGACCTGCAGCCGGTTGGGCCCGTTGCCGCTCGGCTCCATGCGGATCTGGCGGTAGCAGGCGTTGGCGCCGAGGAAGGCCAGGTTGACCCCGGCCGCACTGGCCTGGGCGGCACCCTGGCGCATGGGCTGGGACCAGTACTCGTCGTGGCCGAGGCTGAAGAGGCACTTGTGGTTCATCAGCAGTTGCGGCCGCGCGTGCAGGTCCACATCGGTCCAGTAGGTCAGGTCGAGGCCGAAGCTCTCGAGATGCATGAGCAGCGGCAACTCGTTGCCCACGAAGTCGGCCGCGCCCGACGCCCAGGTCTGCGGGTAGGGGCGGTCGAAGGAGACGATGCGGGCGCGGCTTGCGAAGTCCGAACCGCCGCTGCTGGTGCGCCCGTAGTAGAGGCTGTAGTCGCCCCACAGGTTGTAGGCCTGCCACGTCGTCACGCTGTTCTGGATCACGTAGGACGCCATCGAGGCGTCGTCGCGCACCGTCAGCGGCACGAACTGCTGCTCGCCCCCGCTGCCGACGAGCTTCAGCAGGTAGCACCCGGGCGGCCAGTCCTTGGTGACGTGCAGTGTCATGGTCGGCTTCCACGGGCAGCTGACGGTCCCCGCCGCGGACACCGTCGGCGCGGGCTGCGGGGTGGCCGGCACGAAGTCCGTCTGCAGCACGAGGCGGCCGCCGTAGCCCTGGTAGTAGCCCATCCGGTACACCTGGGTCTGGACGGCGGCGGCGGTCGTGTTCACGAAGAGCGCCACGTCGTCGCCGTGCACCGCGCTCGCCTGGCTGGCGAACCCCTCGAGCGCGTGGGCCGGCTGCACGTGGTTGCAGATCCAGTTGAGCGTGCCCGGCTTCTTGTTCTCGGCGATCAGCCAGGTGGCGGTCGGCACCACGACGCCGCTCGGGAGCGCGGTGTTGACCACCGCCGGCCCGCTCGACCCCTTGTGGTGGCGCGCGTGCGCCGGGGGCTTCTTCGGCTTGCGCCCGCCACGTGCGAGCCGTTCGCCCCCCAGCGCACCCGCCGCGCCGAGCGCGGAGAGCTGGAGGAATTGCCGGCGGTCGATCGGTGACCCGGGCCGGGGGGCCGACGGCGCCGCGGGCTCGTCGCGGCCGTCGCGGCGGTCGTCGGATGGGCCGTCGGGTGGGAGGCCCTGCACGTCACGAGTGTACCTAGGTGCCCCTCCGTGACCTGGTGTCAGGCCGGTCACGGCAGCGCCACGGCGGCGTCCCCGCACCCGGCCGGGACCACCTACGATTCCGCGCGTGAGCTGGGCCAGGTCCCTCCCTCCCGTGGTGCGCCGGCCGCTGTCCCGGCTCGTCCACGCGGCGTGGGAGGGCGCGGCCGACCTCGGCGCGATCGGGCCCGGCGACGAGCGCGGGCAGCGCTTCGGCCGCATGGGACCGGGGGCGTGCCTGCTGTTCCCGCAGGGCGCGGTCTTCAACGAGCACCTCGTCCACATCGGCGCCGAGACGATCGTCGGTCCCTACGCCTCGATCTCGGCCGGGATGGCGCCGGGGCAGGAGATGCCGACCGACCCGGTGGTCTCGATCGGGAGCCGCTGCCTGATCGGGCGCGGCTCGCACATCGTGGGCCACTGGGAGATCGTGATCGGCGACGACATCCAGACCGGGCCCTACGTCTACATCACCGACCAGAACCACACCTACCTCGATCCGGTCGAGCCCATCGGGCGGCAGTGGCCCACCGAGTCACCGGTCCGCATCGGCTCGGGCAGCTGGCTCGGCGCCAACGCGGTCATCCTCCCGGGCGCGCAGATCGGCGAGCACGTCGTGGTGGCGGCGGGCGCCGTGGTGCGCGGCGAGGTTCCCGACCGCTGCGTCGTCGCCGGCGTGCCGGCCCGCATCGTGCGGCGCTGGGTGGAAGGGACGGGATGGGTGACCGAGAAGGACGTCACCCTGTCGTGAGCCCGCCGGAGGCCGCGCCGTCATCGTTCAT
>Ga0335075_10010940_pt1 | contig 13744 bp, 9 predicted proteins | sample Lox_Sample_24_FD_206723 | JGI IMG/M metagenome (GOLD analysis project Ga0335075, IMG submission 206723) | Soil microbial communities from Loxahatchee National Wildlife Refuge, Florida, United States - Lox_Sample_2.4 | ecosystem: Environmental > Terrestrial > Soil > Wetlands | place: USA: Florida...
CCGGGGTGTTCAACGTGGTACCCGGCGGTCGCGATGTCGGCGAGCTGCTGGTGGGCCACCCGGGCGTCGACAAGGTCTCGTTCACCGGGTCGACGGCGGCCGGCCGCCAGGTGGCGCTGGCCTGCGCCGCCGGGCTGAAGCAGGTCAGCCTGGAGCTGGGCGGCAAGTCGGCCGCCATCGTGCTCGACGATGCCGACCCGTCGACCGTCGCCACCGGAATTCAGCTGGCCAGCCTGGCCAACAGCGGCCAGGTCTGCAACGCGCTGAGCCGCATCCTGGTGCCGGCGGCCCGCAAGGACCAGTTCGTCGACGCGTTGGCGGCCGCGATGGAGTCGATGACGGTCGGCGACCCCGCCGATCCCAACACCCAGATCGGCCCGCTGGTGGCAAAGCGCCAGCAGGAACGGGTCCGCGGCTACATCGAGTCGGGCAAAAGCGAAGGGGCGCGGCTGGTGACCGGTGGCCGTGAGATGCCCGACGGTCTGGACACCGGCTGGTATGTGCGGCCGACGCTGTTCGGGGATGCGAGCAATGACATGCGCATTGCCCGCGAAGAGATCTTCGGCCCGGTGCTGACCGTCATTCCCTACCGTGACGAAGACGAGGCGATCCGGATCGCCAACGACTCCGAGTACGGGCTGGCCGGCTCGGTGTTCACCACCGACGTCGACCGCGGGTACGGCGTGGCGGCGCGGGTACGGTCGGGCACGTTCGGTGTCAACGAGGGCTACATCATGGATCCGGCGGCCCCGTTCGGCGGTGTCAAGAACAGCGGCTACGGCCGCGAACTCGGCATCGAAGGAATCGACGGTTACACCGTGAGCCAATCGATTTCGACGGCTGGCTAGTTCGACGACGATGCAGTGGGGGCACCTCCCAGCCGCGCAGCGGCGAGGGGGACGCGCAGCGCGATGAGAAGGAGTCGAACAATCGAACTAGTGCTTGCCGCCGCCCACCTCGGCGGGCAACGGTGGCGGCAGCGGCGTGGTCGGTGCCGGCGTCGTCGAGGGAGGCGGAGCGGCCGGCGCTGATGTTGCCGCCGACGCCGCAGGCGTTTTCGGCCCGTGGAAATACACCATCGGTTCGGTTCGGATTACCTGGTTGCCCTCGCTGACTACCAGAGAATTCGACGTCACCGTGTAGGTGATTCCGTCGTCTTCGCCGACGAATCCACCGTCGCTGGACGCCGAGGCCGGCACCACCAACTTGGCGCCATCGCTGATCCGCACGCCGCGGTACTCGTATTTGCCGCTGGGAGTCTTGCAGATCGCCACCCGCGAGGTCGCCGTGCTGCCGAAAACCACTGCGGTGTCCGGCGCCGCGCAGCGCGCCGTGGAGTCGACGAAACCGAGGGCGTCGGTGGCCGGATCGGCAAACGCCGAGGGTGCTCCGATGGCAAGCAACGCCCAGCACGCCGCCGCGGCGACGGTGACGCGGCGGGTGCAAGGCCCGGAGGAGGACATCAGGCCTCCACCAGAACACGGCCGACCAGGTGGCGCGCGTCGCCACGCCGCCCGACAACCAAATCGTTAGCCTCTCGAGATCCACCGGGTGGCTAGCGCTAGATTCGACGGCCATGGGACTGCTCTTCGATCCGAATGCCTACAACCCGTCGCAGTTCGACCCCGAGACGCGTCGTCAACTCCGGGCGGTGATCGACTGGTTCGAAGGACGCGGCAAAACCAAGCTGCTTCGCGATGACCTCGAGGCGGCGTGGGTGTCGGACTTCCTGGACTTCATCAAGCAGCAACGGATCTTCGCCACCTTCCTCACCCCCTCGGAGTACGGCGGAGGCGACCCGAACAAGCGGTGGGACACCTCGCGCAATGCCGCACTGAGCGAGATCTTCGGGTTTTATGGCCTGTCGTACTGGTACGCCGAACAGGTCACCATCCTGGGCCTGGGGCCGATCTGGCAGAGCGACAACATCAAGGCCAAGGAACGCGCGGCCGCACAACTCGAAGCCGGCGGGGTGATGGCGTTTGCGCTCTCCGAGCGGGAGCACGGCGCCGACATCTACAACACCGACATGCTGCTGACGCCCGCGAGCGACAACGACGACGAGGGTGTCGTGTTTCGGGCCTCCGGGGAGAAGTACTACATCGGCAACGGCAACGTGGCGGGCATGGTGTCGGTGTTCTCCCGCCGCACCGACGTCGACGGCGCCGACGGTTACGTGTGGTTCGTCGCGGATAGCGGGCATGAGAACTACGAACTGATCGGCAACGTGGTGCACGGCCAGATGTTCGTCAGCAACTTCCGGCTCAACGACTATCCGGTGCACGAGGAGGACATCCTGTGCACCGGCGCGGACGCGTTCTCGGCCGCACTCAACACCGTCAACGTCGGCAAGTTCAATCTATGCAGCGGCTCGATCGGGATGTGCGAGCACGCCTTCTACGAGGCGATCACGCATGCCAACAACCGCATCCTGTACGGCAACCCGGTCACCGACTTCCCGCATGTGCGTGCCAGCTTCGTCGAGGTCTACGCCCGATTGGTCGCGATGAAACTGTTCAGCGACCGCGCGATCGACTACTTCCGCAGCGCCAGCCTCGATGACCGTCGATACCTGCTGTTCAACCCGGTGACCAAGTCCAAAGTCACTTCCGAGGGCGAGACGGTCGTCACTCTGCTATGGGATGTGTTGGCCGCCAAAGGCTTCGAGAAGAACACCTACTTCTGCGAGGTGGCGCGGCTGATCGGCGCCCTGCCGCGGCTGGAAGGCACCGTGCACGTCAACGTCGCGCAGATCCTGAAGTTCATGCCCAACTACATGTTCAACCCGCAGACATACCCCGAGATCGGCACCCGCAACGACCCGGCCGATGATGTGTTCTTCTGGGCGCAGGGCCCGGCCCGGGGCGCATCCAAGGTCCAATTCGCCGATTGGACAGCAGTTTACGAAAGGCACCTGGACATACCGAATGTGGCGCTTTTCTATGAGCAGGCCGGTGCGCTCAAGGAGCTATTGGCCACCGCCGCGCCGGACGCAGACCAAATGCGCGACCTAGACTTCCTGCTCGTCGTCGGTCACCTGTTCACCCTGGTGGTCTACGGTCAGTTGATTCTCGAGCAAGCCGCTCTGATCGGACTGGATGCCGACCTGGTGGACCAGATTTTCGCCGTCCAGGTACGCGATTTCTCCCAACACGCCGTCGCGTTGCACGGCAAGCCGAGTGCCACTGCTGCGCAACAGGACTGGGCTATATCTGTGTTGCGGAGACCGGTGGTCGACGCAGACCGCTTCGACCGGGTGTGGGAACAGGTCAAGGCCTATGACGGCGCCTATGAGATGCGTCCCTAGCTCAGGGGCCGACCCGCTGCGCCCGGCTCCGCCGAGCTTGCGATCGGCCCTAGCGTCCGGTCTAAGATCAGCCCATGCGCGGCGCCAAGATCCTGATCACCGGCCCAACCGGGCAGGTCGCCAGTCCCATCGCCCAGGCCCTGGCGGTCGATAGCGAAGTCTGGGGTATCGCCAGATTCACCAACGCGGCGGCTCGTGAGGCGTGCGAGAAATCAGGGGTGCGGTGCGAGACCGTCAACCTGGCCGCCGGGGACTTCGCCGGCCTCCCGTCCGATTTTGATTACGTGCTGAACTTGGCGGTGGCCAAGAGTGGGAACTGGGAGAAAGATCTGGCGGCCAACGCCGAGTCCGTCGGTCTGTTGATGGCTCACTGCCGCAACGCTAAAGCGTTCCTGCACTGCTCTTCGGGGGCGGTTTATGACCCGCCGGATGACGAACCACGAACCGAGCACGCGGCCTTGGGCGATAACCACAAGCCTTTGTTCCCAACCTATTCCATCTCCAAGATCGCGGGCGAGGTCGTCGTAAGGACGATGGCTCGTGCGCTGGGCGTGCCGACCATCATCGGCCGGCTCAATGTTCCGTATGGCGACAATGGCGGCTGGCCGTTCTATCACATGGAGATGATGCTCGCCGGCGTCCCGATCCCCGTCCCGGCCGGCGGCCCGGCCCGCTACAACCCGATCCACGAAGACGACATCATCGCGACCATCCCGAAACTGCTTGCGGCGGCATCGGTTCCGGCGACCACACTCAACTGGTGTGGCGAGCAGACCGTCAGCTTGCAGGAGTGGTGCAACTACCTTGGGTCGCTGGTCGGCAAGGACCCGGTGTTCCGGGAAAGTGATCAGGCGCTGCGCGGTAACCCAACCGATTCGAGCCTGATGCGCGAACTCGTCGGCGCCACCACCGTCGACTGGTGTGACGGGATGCACCGGATGGCGGCCAAGTTCCATCCGGAGCTGGTCAGCTCCTGAGCCTCGGGTCCGCGCGCTAGCGAACACGGCGCCTTTGGTCTGCTCGTTCGGCGGTAACTGGCGGCCGCTCGATGTTTGCGCTGCGAAGATGCTGGGCATCTCCGAAGTACACGCGGCAATGATGTCCCAACGGCCAATCAGCCCACATCTGTAGCGTGAACAGTCGTCCACGTAAAAATATTCAAGTATGATCTTGTATTTGGCGGTCTAGCAATAGATTTGACAAATTTATTTGAACTCAGTGCACGACTGTGTACCATATATACCATGGCCGAACGCGGAGCTGAACCGCGCGTCCCACGCGGGCGCCGGTTGTTTCTGCGAGCCGTACGGCTGTTGTTCAAGCCGCTGGAGCCGGACGACTACCTGGAGATGATCAACCCGCTCTGGACCACGAAGGAGCTGCGCGGGAAGGTCGAGCGCGTCGAGGCACAGGGATCGGAAGCCGCCAGCGTGCTGATCAAACCAGGGTATGAATGGCCTGGTCACAAGCCTGGCCAGTACGTGCGGCTCGGCGTGGTTATTGACGGTGTGTACCACTGGCGCGCGTATTCGCTTACCTCGGATCCCGCACCCGAAGACGGTCTGATCAGCGTGACACCGAAGAAAGTGGACAACGGCGTGGTGTCGCCCTACCTGGTGCAAAAGATCCAGCCCGGGGATTTGGTGCGGCTCGGCGAGATAGAAGGCGTGTTCACGCTGCCCGAACCGCTGCCGTCCAAGCTGCTGTTCATCAGCGCCGGCAGCGGTATCACGCCGATCATGAGCATGCTGCGCAGCCTCGATCACCGTGGTGAGCTGGGCGACGTTGTCGTAATCCACTCCGCTCGCACCCGCGAGCAGGTCATGTTTCTGTCGGTCCTCGAGGATCTCGATCAGCGCCACGAGCAGATGCGGCTGGATCTGCGTCTCACCTCGGACCGGGGCCGGCTCGAGCCAGGCGACCTTAATGACGAATGTCCGGACTGGCGCGAACGGGAAGCATTCTGCTCGGGCCCCGAAGAAATGCTCGACGCGCTGATCGAGCACTGGGAGAGTAACGGCGATCCGGATCGTCTGCACTTCGAGCGATTCCAGCCCAAGATCGGCGGCGATGCCAACGCCGGCGAGGGTGGCGAGGTCAACTTCCTCGACTCGGAGAAGACAGTCGAATGTGACGGCGGCACATCAATATTGGAGGCTGGCGAGAAAGCCGGCCTGAACCTCGCTTACGGCTGCAGAATCGGCATCTGCCACACCTGCGTAGGCACCCTCAAATCGGGCAAGCTGCGTGATCTGCGCTCCGGTGACGTCAGTGAGCCCACCGAACAGGATGTGCGCATTTGTATCAATACCGCCGAAGGCGACGTTGAACTTGAACTTTGATCGAAAGGAGCCGCAGTGAGTACTGCTATGGAGAGCCCGCTCGCTCATCTAGGCGAACAAGAGCGGGAAAAGCTCGCGAAAGAACTGGACGCGATTCACGACGAGGTGTTTGCCGATCTCGGCGATCGGGACAGACATTACATCAAGACGGTGATCTCTGTTCAGCGGCAGATCGTGGTGGTCGGACGGGTGCTGCTGCTGGCGTCCCGCTCGAAAACCGCGTGGGTGCTTGGCACCGCATGTCTGGGTATGGCAAAGATCTTGGAGAACATGGAGATCGGCCACAACGTCATGCATGGTCAATGGGATTGGATGAACGATCCCGATATTCACTCGTCCGTGTGGGACTGGGACACCGCGTCGAGTGCGGAGTCATGGAAGCACTCGCACAACTTCATCCACCACACCTACACAAACATCCGCGGTAAAGACAAGGATCTCGGCTATGAGATCATGCGGATCGATCCGAATCAGAAGTGGTACCCGAGGTACCTAGGCCAACCGCTCTACAACCTGCTGCTCACGTTGCTGTTCGAGTGGGGCGTGGCGGTTCACGACATGGACATCGAGGCGATACGAGCCCGCGAGAAGCCATGGTCGGAGGTGCGCAAGGACCTCAAGGACATCGGCGTTAAGGCGCGCTCGCAGGTTAAAAAGGATTACCTGGGTTGGCCGTTGATCAGCGCTGGCGCATTTGCCGTAGCTCAGCTGGCTCTCGGCGGCCGTATCGACCAGCCGGCGAAGTCCCGTATCGGCCGGCGGCTACGCAAGATATCGAGCAGGGGCCGCATCGGGGCGACCGCCAACTTCCTCGACCGAGTTGCGCCCGGAGTAGAAAGCACATTCTTGCGCACGTTAGCCGCCGATGCACTGGCCAATGTGATCCGCAATGTGTGGGCGCACGCCATCATCTTCTGCGGGCACTTCCCCGACCAGACATACACCTTCAGCGAAGAAGAGGTCGAGGACGAGTCACGCGGCGATTGGTATCTGCGGCAATTGGTCGGCGCGGCGAACATCGATGGCAGCCCGCTGTTTCACGTCATCAGCGGAAACCTCGGCTATCAAGTGGAGCACCACCTGTATCCGGACATGCCGAGCAGCCGATATTCGGAGATCGCGCCGAGGATCAAGGACATCTGTGAGCGCTACAAGTTGCCCTACAACTCCGGGCGGTTTTCGAAGCAATGGTTCATGGTGCACCGCAGCATCTTCCGCTTGGCGTTGCCCGGCGGGAAGCCGCGGCCGAAGCCCGGGCCGTACCACAGCGAAGACGGCCGGCCGGCCCCCGAAGGCCCTGGCGAGGGCAGCCGATTCCGTGATCGGCTACCGGCCGAACACCCGGCGGCCGGTCCCGAGCACGAGTCAAGCGGTGTCGAGGTGCAGCCGCCGCCGCGTGGCAAGGACTGAAGTTACGCAACTAGTCCTGCTTGGCGATCAGCCGCTTCAGTGCCTCGCGATCGGACGCCAGCAGCTCGTCGATGCGCGCCTGGTTCACATCGGCGACGATGATCTCGCCGACCTCCTGGTACACGTTGCTGAAGATGCCGTGGGACTTCATCTTCTCGGTCTGGTAGATGTTGTCCTCGGTAGGTGTCACGTAGTACACGATTTCCGGCTTGAACCGATGGATCAGCCATAGATGGATGATGTCCATCAGCCTCTTCTTGCGCAGTTTCTCGGCGAATGTGTTCTGGTCACGCACGGTGAGGATGTTGCGTCCATGACGGTCCTTGATCGGGTCGACGACCGCGTTGGCAAGCGGCTCTTCTCCGTCGCCGTAGATGCCGAGTTCGAGCACATCGGATCCGGCGCGTCGCGGCCGCAGTTGCACGCGAAGCTTTTCCGGAATCTGGTAGTGCTCGCTCCATAGCGCCAGCCATTCTTCCAGCAGCTTCTTCGGCACCTCGGTCTGCACTAGATGCTGGTGCTGCGTGGAGCCCTCGCCCATGGCCTTCGTGGTCGCCGTGCGGCCGGAGGACGCGGCCAGTGCGGCATCGCTGCGTGGCCCACCGACCAGAGTTTGCGGCGTGCGGTAAGGCGACTCGACAAGGCGCATCTTGCGCTGCAAACGCGCCAGCGCGAGCATGCCGTCTTGGCGCAGCGAGGTGGCGAACTCCTCGGCGGCGACGCCGTCGATCTGGTGTCCGCCGTAGGTGATGAAGTTGAAAACGAAGCCCATCTTGCCGAGTTCCTCTGGGAACGCCCGCATTTCATCGTCGGTCATGCCGGTGGTGTCCCAGTTGAACGACGGTGAGAGGTTGTAGGCCAGCATCTGGTCGGGGTACACGGCGTGGATCGCGTCGGCGAATTCGCGGGCGTCGACGAGATCTGCCGTCTTGGTCTCCATCCAGAGAATGTCGGCGAATGGTGCTGCGGCAAGCGATTTGGCGATTGCATAGGGGATGCCGCCGCGGATTTGGTAATAACCCTCGGGCGTTTTGGCCCGCTCGCAGTCCCATCCGGGGTCCGCGCCCAACTCCCTGGCCTTTTCGCGGGCGGCGTACAGCGATGCACGCTCGGCGAACTGCCGCCACTCGGTGACGCTCATGTTGCGCGGTTCGCCCTCGCTTTCGGCGAATTCCAGCAGGTCCGCAACGGCTTCGCCGTAGGTCATCAGCCCGGCGTCGTCCTGCCAGGCGTCCACGAACTTCGACTCGACCTCGTCGAAGACGGCGTCGATCGACTGCTGGGCGTGGTCCGGCGCCGCGGCCGCCTTGGCGATCAGATCGGCAATGCCCTGACGCTCCAACCAGGTATCGGCCGCGGCGTACTCGCCGTCGGGCAGTGCGTAGAGCAGATGCCCGTTGAGCTCCGTGAAACCCGCGTCGTAGAAGTGCCGCACCATCGCCAGGAAGCAGGCCTTGTAGGACGGGATCTTCAGGTTGGTGGTGCCGAGCAGGAACGGCTGGTCACGCTCGTCGGCGCGGCTGTCGAGCAGGTTGGCCGCCTCGGCGTCCGTGCGCGCGACGATGATGCCGGGCACCCGCATGATGTCGAGCTGGAAGCGGGCGGTGTTGAGGCGCTTGATCTGTTCGTCGGACGGCACCAGAACCTTGCCGCCCTGATGCCCACACTTTTTGGTGCCCGGGCGCTGGTCCTCGATGTGGTATCCCGGCACGCCCGCCTCGACGAACCGTTTGATCAGGTTGCGCACATGCGGGTCGCCGCCGTGGCCGGTGTCGGCGTCGGCGATGATGAACGGCCGGTAGTCCACTGCCGGCGTTCTTTCGCGCTGTTCGTCGCTCATCCGCAAGCGCAGGTACTGCTGATTGCGGTCGGCGGTCAGCAGCGCGCGGACCAGGCCGGCGGCCTCGTCGGGCACCTGACTCAGCGGATAGCTGGCCAGGTCGGGCCCGGGATCCTCGCTGATCGAGCCCTTGGCGGAGGTCGCCCACCCGCCCAGGTAGATACCCTCGATGCCCATCCGCTTCATGGTCACCGCCTGCCCCGGCGAGTACGGGCCGAAGGTGGTGATGCTCTTGCGCTCGCTGAAGAGCTCGCGCAGCCGCGGGTAGAAGGCCTCCGCCGCCGCGCGCGCAACGATGTAATCGCTGGGGATGGTGCCGCGCTGCTCTACCACTTGGCGTGCGGAATAGAGGCGAGTAATCCCTTCGAACCGCGGGCTGTCGAAGTATCGCTGGGTGGCGGCGACATCGTTGTCAAAGTCGTCCGGCAGCGGTGTGCGCGCCTCGGTGTCCGCGTCAATTGCCATGATCGTTCGCTCCTCTTCCAGCCCAATTCCCGTGATGATGCGAGTCTATTGGCTGCCGTCCGGGATGAAGTTTCAAATCGGGATCTCCCAGCTATCGGGGCCCGGATGATGACTGCCACCTGAGGCAACACGGCCGCATCGAGAATGCCGCCATCCGGACGCGGTTAAACCCCAGGTCGCGGATCAGATTCAAGTCCCGCTGCTCGAAATAATTAGCGACGGGAGCATTTTGGCCGTTTGGAAAAGTCCAACCGGTTAGACTCGCCAAACGGCGCCGGTGCCGCATCAGAGGGGGGCTGCGAGATGAGTTCTCGACGATCGGTCCGCACGCTGGGCTCGTTACCTGCGGCATTACCGCCCGGCCGCACCGTGCCCGTCCGCGCCCCAGACGGCACCCGCCTGCACACCGAGGTATTTGGGCCCGAGGACGGCTACCCGATCGTGCTCTCGCACGGCATCACCTGTGCCATCCGGGTGTGGGCCTACCAGATCGCCGAGTTGGCCGGCGATTACCGGGTGATCGCGTTCGACCATCGCGGCCATGGCCGCAGCGGGATCCCCCGGCGCGGCGGGTACAGCCTCGCCCACCTCGCGTCGGACGTCGATGCGGTGCTCAAAGCCACGCTCGCACCGGGCGAGCGTGCCGTGATCGCCGGGCACTCGATGGGCGGCATCGCCATCGCCGCCTGGTCGGACCGGTATCGTCACGAGGTCGAGGCACGGGCCGACGCGGTCGCGTTGATCAATACCACCACCGGTGATCTGCTGCGCGAGCTGAGGCTGCTGCCGGTTCCGGCACCGTTTGCACCGGTCCGGGTGTTGGGTGCGCGCGCCCTGGTAAATATCTTCGGCTCGTTCGCCGTGCCGCCCGCGGTACGGGTTGCCATTCGCGAAATGATCTCGATGCTGGCGGTCGGCGCCCACGCCGAGCCCGAGGTCGGCGCGCTGATCCACGAGCTGTTCGCCGCCACATCGCCGGCCGGACGCGGCGGCTGCGGTAAGGCGCTGGTCGACGGGCTGCAGCGTCGGCACATCGACCTCGCCGGCCTGACGGTGCCGACGCTGGTCATCGGCAGCGAACGCGACCGGCTGACGCCGCTGGTCCAATCGCAACGGATAGCGGCCGCGGCACCCAATCTCGTTGACCTTGTCGTGCTGCCCGGTGGGCACTGCTCGATGCTGGAACGCCCCGTTGAGGTCAACCGGGAGTTGCGCGGGCTCGCCGAATCGATCGCGGGCAGCCGGCGCATCAGCTCATAGGCGTTGAGCGACTTCAGCAGCGGCCCGCTGCCCGGACCGCACCGCCCCATCGAGGAAGCCGGTCCACTCGTCGGCGGTCTCGGTGCCGGCCCAGTGGATGGGTCCGACCGGGCGGCGTAACCAGGGGCCGTAACGCGTCCACGACCCTGGCGGCACCGCGGCAGTCGGTCCGCCCGCCGCGAATCCTTCTGCGCCCCAACGATGGTCGACGTAATCCAGTGGCTTAAGCGCTTCGTCGCCGAACAACGACGCGAAGCATTCCAGCGCACGCCGCCGACGCTGATCGGCGGACAGCTCATCGAAGGTGCGCGCGTCGACGAACCCGAGCAGAATGCCCGGTCCGTCGGGCTGCGGGCTCACGTCGAAGGTGATGAACACCGGGCCCTGGTCGGACAGCGCTTCACCGGAGTACCCGTCGCTGCGCCAGAACGGGGTGGCGTAAGCGGCATACGCCTTGGACAGGCGGCCCTGCGGCCAATGGTTGGCGAGTTGGCTGTACTCGGCAGGCAGCGGGGGAGTGAACTCGATGAAGCTCCGGTGCGCCGGCGGGATCGCGACGACGACGAACCGGGCGTCGGCCCGGCCCTTGTCGCAGGTGACAGTCACCCCGCCGTCGTGGGTATCGACGCGTCGCACTTGTCGGACAGGGGCCTCCAGTACCACCCGGTCACCGAGTTCAGCCGCGGACATGTCGGCGATCTGTTGTGTGCCGGCTGAGAAACGGTCCTGCTGGGCGCCGTTTTCCACGTCGAGCAGCCGGTCCAGACCGCCGGCAGCCCGTACGTAGCGGGCAGCATGCAGCATCGACACGTCGTCGGGCTCGCATCCCCAGGTCACCCGCGCCATGATGGCGAGCAGATCGCGTGCGGTGGCGCCGGCATGCGCCGATCGCAACCAGTCGCCCAGCGACTGCCCGTCGAGCCGACTGGCGCGCCGGGCGGTCCAGGGCTCGGTCAGCGGAACGGACCGGGCGATGCGCTCGAATTGCCAACGCACCCGGCCGATGTCGATCAGGCCGCCCAGCGAGAGCCTCGGGATGGTGCCGCTATAAGAGCGGACCGCGCCGCGCCATCGGATCAGGTTGGCGCCGTCGTGGTAGGTCGGGATCGTCGGGATGCCGAGCTCACCGGCCAGCGTCAGCACGGCGTCTTGCGTCGGGCCGACGAACGTGCCGCCCAGATCAACCGGGATACCGGCGACGTGGCCGGTATGCGAGCGTCCGCCCACCCGGTCGCGGCCCTCGAGTACCAGCACATCGTGTCCGAGTCGGGTCAGCTCGCGGGCCGCGGTGAGCCCGGCGAAACCGGCCCCTACCACTACGACATCGGCGGTCCAGGTCACATCGGGCATGCCTGTCAGTCAACCCCATGGGCGCTGCGCAAAGTGAACCCACCTTGCAAGTCTGCACAGCTGGCCGCGATCGTCGACGAGCCGGCGCGACGGGAATAACACTTTCGGGCTTAGGGCGCCACGGTTAACCAGTCGGCGAACCCCGACGGGTCGTGCCGGCCCAGTGCGCCGTGCTCATAGAGACCCCAACCCTCCGCCGGCTTGCCGTCGCCGTCGCGACACACCGCGCGGCCGACGTGGTCGATCACTCCGAAGCCGGATCGCGCAATGATCGCCGGGTCGGTCATATCGTAGGTCAGCCGTTCGACGAACTTCTCGCCCTTCCACATGCCATGCAACCAATCCGAATCGCCGCCGTAGCCGCCGCCGACGTGGATGGGGACGGGCAGTTTGGACTCCACATCGAAATGCACCGGTGTGCCGTCGGGTGCAGTCGCGTCGATCGTCGCGCCGGTCGGGATGCGGGTGCCGGAGCGGTAGTGGATCTTGACCCGCGGCCAGCCCAGCTGCTCGACCCGGCCGTCGCGCCAGATCCGGGTGCAGTCGTTGAGCGAACGGAACCCGCTGGGCTCCTCCTGGATGATCAGCACGACGGCGAAATCGTCAAATGCCATCGGCACATACAGCCACCACATGCCCTCGAACGGCGGGTCGGCGGGGCGGCCCGCAGGCTCCGGCTCGCCGATCGGCCTGATGCCCCAGGACCGGTCGCGGCTGCCGATCCAGGTGGCGGGGTCGACCGCGATCTGCTGCCCGTCGACGGAAATGCGGCCGCTCCAGCTGCCGAGCTGGGCGAACCGCTGCGCGTTCAGCGTCACCCGGTTACCCGAGCGCAGGATGTGCGGCTGCTCCTGTACCACGTCGAACAGACCCTCCCAGGTGAGATCTGCCGCGATGCCTTCGGTTTCGTCGAGGATCAGCCGTAGCGTGCGAAGCGGCTCGATGACCTCGATCCGGTAGCCGTTGACGTTTTGGTTGAGCCGGTCCTGGTCGATGGCGTCCGACAGGTGCACCGCGGTCTGGGTATCGCCGCGCCTGATGAGTACAAACGCGTCCTTGACGCCGAGGTTGGGGTAGTAGCCGATGCCGCTGATCACGAAGATGTTGCCGGTGCGGTCGTGGGCGTTGAAGTAGGAGCGGTCGTAGAAGTTGCGGTCCGAGGAACCCGGCCACGCGATCGGCTGGGGGACTTGGTGTACCGGGAACTCATCGAGCGGGCCCAGCATATGCGGCATTACTGATCCTCTCCGATTAGACGCCTCAGCAATCCGGCGTGGTAAAAGAGCGATTCCACGTCCTCGGGTTTCTCGGTTTCCCCGAAATGCACCCGTCGGGCACCGGTGCGCATGAACACGCAAGCCCACATCACCCCCGAGTAGACGTAGAACCAGTGCAGGTCGCCGACTTCGACGCCGGTGAGCCGCTGATAAGTGGCGCGGACGTCCGCCTCACCCATCACCTCGGGCAAGCCGGGCAGCGTTGCCAGGCCGGCCAGTTCTTGAAAGACCATGTGCGCGAAGATCATCCACGCAACATCGAGCTCGCGTGGGCCCAGCGTCACCATCTCCCAGTCCAGCACGGCGACCGGTCGAAAGTCGCGGTACAAGACGTTGCCCACCCGGGCGTCGCCCCACAGCAGTACCGGCTCAGCCGCGGCCACCTGCTGCGGCCAGTTGTCTTCCAGCCATTCAAAAGTCCGCTCCAGCAACGGCGATCGTCCGATGTCGGGTACCGCGAAGTCGTACCAGGACCGCACCCAGTTGAAATGTT
>Ga0335075_10010941_pt1 | contig 13744 bp, 17 predicted proteins | sample Lox_Sample_24_FD_206723 | JGI IMG/M metagenome (GOLD analysis project Ga0335075, IMG submission 206723) | Soil microbial communities from Loxahatchee National Wildlife Refuge, Florida, United States - Lox_Sample_2.4 | ecosystem: Environmental > Terrestrial > Soil > Wetlands | place: USA...
GGACCCGCCCCCGCGCCGACGATCTTGCTGCTTCAGGGTTTCCCATCATCGTCGAGCACGGGCCGCTTCGCGTTGGTCACGGCTGCCGGCGATATCGCCCGGCTCGTCGGCGATGTACCTTTTCTCGGGATTTCCCGCGTTCAAGATCAACGTCGGTTTTCTCGGGGTGGCCATCACCGACGGTGCGGTGGACTTTTTGACGCGCTCGCTGGCGGTCGAGCTTGCCCCGGTCCGGGTCAACGCCATCTCTCCGGGTGTCATTGACTCCGGCGCGTGGGATTCGCTGGGCGAGCAGGGCAAGCGTGACCACTTCGAGAACGTCAGCCGTACCAACTTGGCGCGACGAATAGGGACGGCGAAGGAGGTGGCCGACGCCGCGCTTTTCGCGATGACGAACACATTTGTGACCGGTGTGACGCTCAAAGTCGATGGCGGCCAGCATCTCACCTAATCCATCGGTGACGATCGGCCCGCCGACATCCATGGGCGATTCAGGTCTCCTGGTTGATTCCTCAGCCGACGGATGTTCGGTAGCGCCGTACTTTGGCGCGGTTGCCGCACAGTGCCATGGAACACCAGCGTCGGCGGTGGGCTTTGGTGCGGTCGTAGAAAATGATGGTGCAGCCGGGGCATTGTCGAATGAGAGTCGGGTCGCCTTCGACGAGCAGGTGCGCCCAGGCTTGTGCGGACAGGATCAAAAGCTGGGTGGGCTGTTCCCAGTGCCGCCGCTCATGCAGCATCAGAGTGTCGCTGTTGTCGGGGTTGAGTTGGGTGTAGCGCCGATCCTGCGCCAGCAGCGCATTCAGCTCGTCAATCACATCAACGGGGAACGGCACCGGATCTTCGCCTGCCCAGGCCAACAGAATCGGCCGCAGCTTTTCCCGAAGAGTGCGGGCGTCCGCGGCGGCAGCGTCGAGTTGACGAGCGCTGAACAGATCCTCGAGCGCTGCGAGGTCGTCGTGGTCGATGAGTTCCGTGCGCGCGAGCCACCGAAGATAATCGGCCCCGTTTCCGATCAATTCGATTGGCCCTGCACTCGGGGACGGTGTGGCCCGGCTGTTCAGCAGTTCCAGGGCAGGGTCTCCTGCGAGGCCGACGATGACATCGAGTGGCTGCATCAGCCTCACCTCCCCCGCGGATCACCGTGGCGCTGGTAACTGCTCAGCTACGTCTTGACAGGTTACCAAGCGCATAGGTAACCTCTGAAACATCTTTTTAAGAGTTACGTTCCGCAGTGGGAGGGAGGGTTGCAATGGGTGCCATCAGTCACAAGAGGATCGACGTCAACGGTCTGGGGGTTTTCGTTCGTGAGTCCGGTGATCGATCGCGACTAGCACTCACCCATCAACCCCAAAGCCGCATAGCGACTGGACCACCAAACGGGTCCCCCTGGTTCTTTTCATCCAGTGCCCCGAGTTCCCAGACTCCCGTACCCGGGCCATTCATTAGTCCTGGCGCCCTCACCGGCTGGCTCTGATCCTCGTCGAAGCAACACGTGGTAGCCAACGCATCGCCGTGAACTGGGCAAACGGTTCCACAAAGCATATTCGTCAGACCCTCCGGGTTCACTCCTACATTGGAATAGACGAGGCGAAGGGAAACAGCCATGACTGAGGCGCTGAGCAGGAGGAAAAAGGTCGAAATCGCTTCGGCCGACGATCTTCGCGCTGCAGTTGACAATGCGCTTGCGCGCGCCGGCTGCACTTTCGATGAGCTAGCCGCGCAGGCTAAGACGGGACACTTCGATTCGATGCGGGCCCGGCTCGCTTGGGTAGCCAGTGGCGACCTCTACGGGAACCCTGGCTCGCCGGTTTGATCTTGAGAAGAAGTCACGGGAGTTCAAGACTGAACTCGATGAGCTTCTGAATCGTACTGTCTGTAAGAGTATTTCGCTAAAGTCTGTGCCTTCGACTATGCCTGAACGGACGGTCGTCGGTTACCGTATCACCAAAGATAATCAGGACGTTACTGAAGGCATTCCGATAACGATTGGTGGTGATCCCGGTTTTTAGCTGGGTCTTTCGATTCGGCTCGCGCCGGATGATCAGCGGGAGTACCTTATGGTCACGAGTTCGGTCATGATACTGGCGACGGCTCCAGATGTCGCTGACGAATCAAACCTGTTGCTGCACTACGACTACGAACGTGGCAAGGCGACTTATCCCGAGGCGCACCTGCAGGTGTGCGCGTCGTCAGATGCTTGGCGAGAAGCCGGCCGACGGCTCGACGGCAAAGAGCGATTACTTGAGCGGCTACATAAGCTCTGACGCCGTTGCGGCTGACCCGGGCGATGGGGGTGACCCATAGGGTGGTGCTGAGGGCCAGTCTCTTTAGCAAGACCTCAGATGCAGTCGCTGTGGGCACGCGATTCTGCTGCTGTCGAAATGCTGAGGGTCGACGCCACCGCAGGGACGTTTACGCGTCAACGAGGCGGGCACTTTGGGCAATCTTTCGGCCTGTGGGGGCAGGTGCGTGCGTCGGGTTTGGGACTGACAGGACCGTGTCCACCGCGGCGTCGGGGTGCGAAGGTTCTCCTGCAGGCGGCCCGCGTCGGCCAGCGAGGTGCGGCGCCACCCTGACCGGCGCCGCTGGGCCGATCTGAAGCTTTGGAGCGGAGGTATTCAATGACCCATCCCTCGGGTATTCCGGCGTTCGAACGGTTCTTTCGTTCGGTCGCAAGCATCAAGATCGACAAGAACGACGTCCGTCGCTTCCGGGAGTTCGTCGACGAGCAGATCGACGACATTGCTATCGCCGGGCGCAACTCAGCCAAGTGGAACGGGCGTGACGTGGTTGTGGCGCAGGACCTTCCGATCACCAAGGGCGTCCAGGAGCGAATGCGCGAATTCGACAAGCTGGAGGAGGCCGAGGAGATCCGTGAGCTGCTGCGGCAGGCGGTGCGGCAACCACCTGGCGACGTTACGTTCGCTGAGGACACCGAGCGGCTGCTGCCAGAGCTGTTCGGCGGGCTGAGTATCGCGCTCGCCCGTTCGTTCCGCGTGGTGGACCCGAAGGTGTCCCACCCGTCGACTGAGCATTGGGATCGGGTGTTCACGCTCTTTCGGCTGGTGTTCTGATAACCCGATCCGACCGGTCGTGCTCACAGGACCAATTATGGCGACCAACTTCAACCCACTGGGCGCACGCGCTAACGGCGCCAACTTGTCAGCCTGATTCAGGGCTTTGTTCCGCAAGTGCGGTGGGACGCTGCCCGGCCGGCACTTCCGCAGCTACGACCGCGACCCGACGATCGCACCCCAAGGAACGCCATGACTTTGATGCGAACTGCTCCTTATCCCGCGCGGCGTGGCGACCCTCAGGCGCATATTGGTCGCCACTTCAAGAGCTTCCGCGAGTATGTCGAAGCGTTGAAAGGTATCGGTGAAATCCAAGAGATCGACCAACCCGTCGACTGGAACCTGGAGATGGGCGCAATCATTCGTCACTCCACCGAGACGAAGGCCGCCGCTCCGTTGTTCAACAATGTGATCGGCGCGGATCCGGGTCTGCGTGCGATGGGCGCGCCCGCGGCGACGAGCCGCCAACCCGGGCTCTACTTGGCACGCCTGGCCATGATGATGGGTCACGACCCGCTCGCCACTGGTCTCGAACTCGTCGAAGCCTACGTTGAGGCGAAGTCGCGCCCGGTGCTGGCGCCGATTCTGGTAGCGAGGGACAAGGCGCCCTGCAAGCAGAACGTCATGCTCGGCGAGGATGTTGACCTCACGCGGTTTCCGGTGCCCTACATCCACGACGGCGACGGCGGTCGCTACATCCAAACGGCCGGCGTTAATATCGTGCACACGCCAGACGGCACCTGGACAAACTGGTCGGTGAACCGCTCCATGCTGGTGGATAACAATCACCTCACCGGTCTGGTGATACCCGAGCAGCACATCGGCATCGTGCACGGCATGTGGAAGCAAGCAGGTAAGCCGACACCATGGGCCTTGGCGCTGGGCGCACCGCCGGCAGCGATGCTGGCTGCCGGCGCACCGATGCCCGCCTATGTCAATGAGTACGACTTCGTCAGCCAGCTGACCGGCGCACCGGTCGAGCTGGTCAAATGCGAAACGGTCGACGTCGATGTGCCGGCCACGGCCGAGATCGTTTTAGAGGGCTTCATATCCGACACCGAGACCGCGATGGAAGGCCCACTCGGCGAATACGGCGGGTACACGATGGGTGAGCCTGAGCCGTGGCCGCTGTTCACGGTGACCGCCGTGACCTACCGCGACCGCGCGATACTGCCGGTGATCGCGCCGGGTCGGCCAGTGGAGGACGTGCACACGATATGGGGTTTGGGAATCTCGGCCGAGACCCTGGATTTGTGTCGCAAGGCGCGGTTGCCCGTCACCGCGTGCTGGATTCCGCTGGACTCGGCGACGCATTGGATGGTGGTCACTGTCCCGGACAGTTGGCACGACGATACTGGCCTCTCCGTCGACGATTTTCTGCACCGCATCGGGCAGACCATCTTCGCGTCACATACGGGTTGGCAGTTCCCCAAGATCCTGGTCATGGGTGACGACATTGACCCGACCGACCTTGCCCAGGTGGTGTGGGCGTTTGCGACCCGCTGCCATCCGGGTTCGGGCGAAATCTTGTTCTCGAAGACCAAACTCGGTTTCTGGGTCGCCTATCTTGACTCGTCGGAGAAATTCACCGGCCGAGGCGGGCAGGCGCTCTACAACTGCCTGATGCACGCCCAGTCTTTTGGACGGCCCCTGCCCGAGGTCGCCTCGTTCACCACGGCTTACCCCAAGGCGTTACAACAAAAGATCCTCGCAAACTGGCAAGACTACGGCTACCCGCCGGAGTAAGCACGCCCTTCGCCCGATCCGCGATCGGCGCCAGGACCTTTCCGTCGGTGAGGAGTCAAAGATGTTGGAAGGGACGGATCTAACGGCCCTTGAGGCGGCACGCGGTGCTGGCCAGGATTGCACGCTCGGCGGAGGGATGAAGCGCCTCATCGTCGGAATATCCGGTGCCACTGGCATTATCTACGGCGTCCGCCTGTTGGAATACTTGCACGCCGCTGGCGTTGAAACCCACCTGGTTACCAGCCGAGCCGGTGAGATGACCCGGTCATACGAAACCCCCTTCTCGGCAAAAGAACTGCGGGCGAAGGCGGATGTGAGCTACCCCATCGGTGATGTGGGCGCGGCCATTGCCAGCGGGTCGTTCCGGACGCGGGGGATGATCATCGCGCCATGCTCGATGCGCACCCTGGCCGAAATCGCCACTGGCGTGACCACCAGCCTGCTAACACGAGCCGCCGACGTCTGTCTCAAAGAACGCCGTCGGATTGTCCTCCTAGTGCGTGAAACCCCGCTCACCACAGTGCATCTGCGGAACATGCTCGCGGCAACCGAGGCGGGAGCCATCATTTTTCCGCCGGTGCCGGCATTTTACGATCGGCCCGAGACCGTCGATGACATTGTGAACCACACCATCGGGCGGGTACTCGATTTGTTCGACCTGGAGTCCGGCCTGGTTCATCGCTGGGGCGAACCGGCGCAGCGCGAACTGGCCCACCGAAACGGCAAGAGCGTCCAGATCGCAGAGTGATCCGCCGTTTACGAGCCAGCCACTTTCTTTGCTGCGCTGTACTTCTCGCAGCCCGGCCGCGGTGGTAACACAGCCACCCGGGCCCACGCATCTTCGGTCCGTTCGGCTGAGGCGGGAGCAGGACGGCGGGTAAGGCGTGCGAATTCGTCGACGATGGTGCTATAGAACGCGCTCATTTCACGTGGCGAGATCAGCTCGCCCCTTAATACAGAGGCGCCTGTCTTTCGCGGCGCCCGCATCGTCGCAGACAATGGCAGACTTTGACCCCGGGCGACTCCTGCTTCAAGCAGAGTCCATGCGCCGTAACAGACGATCCCGACCGGCTTCCCCGAAGTGATGAAGTCACGCACGAAGGAGACGACCACATCGTCGCTGGAAAGCCGATCGGATTTCACCGTTCCGGGCACCAGTAGCAACGCCTCGTACTCGTTGACCGTCGCCTGGGCCACCGTTTGATCGACGGTATACGTGCGGCCCGGTCCGAGGTCTGTATCGAGCGATTCGATGCGACCGGTTCGGAGCGACAACAGCTGTGTCTGTGCCCCTGCACGTCGCACCGCCTCGCCGGATGCCTCCAATTCGATCTGGCCAACGCCGTCCGGTGCGAGCAGCGCGATTCTCAAACCTTGCAGGCATTCGGTCATGTCGTACTCCGCTCGGCAGTGTGTAGTCGGGAATCCTTCCGCTTGTGCCAGCTTTGCCCTTGCGGACCTGTATTTCCTGCTCCCTCCGGAGCAAATCTGTGCAGCGGTATTCGTCCCGCTGTGACAGGGGGGCAAGGCTGCCTCTGAACAACAATCAAGGCATGGCGAGTGAGCACCCGTCGGCGCCTACGGTGTCGACTCGTGACCGAATCGCCCTCTATGCGGTGAATTTCTTCATGGCCGACATGGAGGCCGGCATGGGTCCGTTCCTGGGAGTACTACTACAGAGCCGCGGCTGGAGCACCGGTGCCATCGGCGGAGTCATCACTTTGGGCGCTGTTGTTGGCATGCTGACTGTCACTCTCGCGGGTGCGCTGGTTGACGTCACCACCCACAAGCGAGCGTGCGTAATCGTTGTTGGCTTGGGCGCGGTGGCAGCCGCATCGGTAATCCTGATGTCAGGGAACTTTTGGGTGATCGCCGGAGCCCAGGCGGTGATGTGCATCTCCGGTGCAACCATCGCACCCGCCGTGATCGGCATCACTCTTGGCTTAGTAGGCCAAGCGAGATTCAACAGTCAAAACGGCCACGAGAATGCCATTGGTGGGGGGCATTGTGATCTTCTTGTCCGGAGCTTTGCTGCCCGGCCGCCTTCTGATTACCCACCTCACTGTGTGACGAATGTGCCAACCGGATTTGGGTTTAAGCGTCGACCCGGCAGGTTAATAAATCATCAGCGCGGTAGGCCTCTGGGATCTAGTAACAACGGCCCGGGTCCTGCCCAGCAAGCGCGGATTCGGCACCGTAGGAGAAGTGGGCATCCTCCCGCGTTGCGTTGTATGACGGTTGATGTTCCTCGTCGCACTTTGTGAGCTAAGAAATTGAGGTTGGGACGTCGCTCTCAGGCAGCGAGGCGTGGGAGCAATCGTGCGCTCGGCAATGAGGTGGTTTGACAATGAGTACGTGCGACGCCTTCCTCGCTGATTACGCAGATCCAGCCGGTAACCGGCGGCGACACCGCCCAGGTCAAGAAGTTCTGCAGCACCTCGGAAGCAGGACGTCCGATTGGGCGCCGCTAATGGACACGACCGACATCGACGAAGCGACGGAGTTGCTGCGGGGCGCGTTCTTCCCTGTCGATATCGCTCCGTGCGGTGTGGACGCGTTGCGCATTCGGGTGAAGGCAGAGCAGCTACCGCTGATTAGTGTCGGCTACCTCAGCATGGGTGGCCCGGCCGTGCTGCGGGCAGCAGACGTGCCGGACTATCACCTCGCCGTCGCAGTGTCGGGCCACAGCGTGACGAAGTGGCCCGATCGTCACGCAGCCACCGTCACCGTGCCCGGATCGGCGGCGGTCTTCATGCCCGGCATGGACGTTGAGCACATATGGTCACACGATTGCGGCCAGCTCGGGATCAAGATCGCCCCGGCCGAAATACTGCGCGAACTGGAGATGTTGATCGACCGCCCGCTTCATCGGCCTGTGGAATTTGCTCGTCGGCTCGATCTGACAACGAAAGCCTCGCGCAGTTGGCTCAGCCTGGTAGGCGTGCTGGCCCGAGAAGCCGGTCAGGACGATGGACTGCTCAGGCATCGTCTTGCCGTCGCCAATTTGCAGCACCTGCTCGTCGAGGGTCTACTGCTCACGCAGCCGCACAACTACACCGACGCACTGAACGGTGATGGCAGGCTGGCGTCGCAAGCGGTGGTGAAGCAGGCAATCGACTTGATGCGCGGCCACCCCGAAGCGGTGTGGACAACCGCGGAAGTAGCCCGTGCGACGGGGGTCAGTGTGAGGGCGCTGCAGAAGGCCTTCGTAAAAGCTGACGAGCCGCCGCCCATGACATACCTGCGGCAATTGCGCCTGAATCGAGTGCGGGCCGAGCTGACTGATGCGTCGCAAACCGGGTCCCCGGTGGCCGTTACTGCCGTGGCGAGCCGCTGGGGCTTTGTGCACCTCGGCCGATTCGCTCAGCAGTACCGTCAACTGTTTGGCGAGGCCCCTTCGCAAACACTTCGCTCGTCGAATGGTTAACGGTCGCCGGTCGCTGCGCCCACCGTCGGGAAAACTTCGAACCGCTCACTCAGACCGGCTTCGGCCAATGTTGTCACGACCGGACTGGCATGCGGTGCCACCAAGCAGAACGAGATGTCGGATTCTCCCGCCACCGCCGAGGCGGAGACCAAGGCGTCGACAGCGGCGTTATCGACAGACGTCAGGTTCGAGAGCTCCAGCACCAACTGCGCGGGATTTTGTTGCAATTCGTCGGCTACGAGCAGGTACAGCTGCGAGCTGGTTTCGCTATCCAGGTCACCCGTCGCCCGGATAACGATTTCGCCAGCGGGAAGTCGTTGCACCACACACGAAAGAGACCTGCCTTGTTCCTCTTGTAGGTCACTCTCGCGTCCTGTTTCACCTCCTCCCGTCATCTCATCGAGTCAAGCAGGCCAAAATGCTTGTTGATATCCGTCAAGCGCCCTGACCCTGTCCGATTCGCGTCGAGCCCGTCGGTACCGTCCCTTAACCGGTCGGTGCGCTCCACCGCAACGGATCTTTTTGGCCTATGCAGTGGGGAAGGCCGCATGGCTGGGGGCGCGCAGTGTTTCCGATGGGGTCTCGCCGAACAGCTGACAATATTGACTGGCAAACCTGCCAAGGTGCACGAATCCCCAACGGCCCGCGATCATCGTGACCGTGACCGACCTCGGAGAGCTAGCGGCGAGTTCTGTATGCACTCGGTGCAGCCGAAGCCGCCGCAGATACATCATCGGCGAGGGCTGGTCGGACCGTTCAAATGCTCGCTGCAGAGCTCGTGCGCTGACCCCCGTCGCTCGTGCCAGATCGGCAGTGCTCCAAGGCTTTTCCGGGTGCTCGTGCATCAGGTCGATTGCCGCCTTCGCGACCGCTGTGCTCGCCGCCCGCGCACCCTCAGTCAAAGCCTCCGTGTAATTGTGGGGTTGTATCTGCAGCAGGCCCTGGATCAACAGAAGCTGCAGGTTCCCCACGGCGAGCCGGTGGTTGAGAAGTCCCCCGGCTTGCCCGGCGTTGCGTGCCAAGAGCCGAACTAAGTGATACCAATCGTTGGCGGCAGGGGTACTCAGATTGAACTGCCGGGCAAACGTAATCCGTTTGCGGACAGGGCGGTTAAGCATGGCCTCCAGCTGCCGCCGCATCTGCAATTCAGAAACCTTGAGACAGATCTGACCGCAGTCGCCGGACCAGTCAAGGACGCACGGCGTGCCCGGTGTGAATACCGCGACCGACCCGATCGTCGTCTCAATGAGCCCCCCGTCACGCCACCGACTCACCGCCCGGCCGGATAGCGGGGCATCGATGTAGTAGGCAGTCACGTCGTCTGCCCGGATAGCCACGTCGACGCCGAAGCCCAGGTAGCCGGCGGTCAACAGGGGAAGCTGCAGCGCGTTCATCTGCATGTTCACCGATTTGGTGCCGATCGGATTCAGCGCGGCCGCCACATAGACGCGTCCCAAAGCATCGGCCGCCTCATCGACGTCCGTTGTCCGAACCTCAGGCGCCAAGCCGAAGGTTAATTCCGACAATTCTCACTCCCGGCTTGGATTCAGCGATCGGCTTCTTTTTGCGCTCACCTTCAAGCGACATGTTATTCGCCAGCCATACCGACCCGAATCGCGCTCGGGGCGCGGCGAGAACTTCAACGCGACGCGCGCATCTCTGCCCGGGCCGGTGGGCAGAAACCCGGGTAGCGGTGGTGATCCCGTCAAAGCCTTGTCAACCGAGTAGGAACTCCGCGATCTGTCGCCTATGTGCGGTTGTCCGTCTGACGGTAAGCGGACAACTTCGGGGCGCTTAGTGGATATCACCGGCTGTATCCCTCCGCTTGGCTACAGCTGGGGCCTTGACGCATAGAGGGGGACGTGGACCATCCCGGCTTTTGAAGGTGCAGCCAGCTGGTTCCTTCCGCATCGAACTGCAGCATCTGCTGGCGACAAGGCCGTCGTAATGAAAGCGGCCGGCGACCAGAGGGAGCCGGCGGCCAGGCTAAAGGGCCAAGACCAGGTCCGGGCCGCGTTTGAGACAAGTACTCGAGAGGGAGCTTTGAGAACCGCAGTCGTCTACCGAACGCACGCCAAGGCGTTGAAGGCGGAGTGTGAGCAGGCCAACTACGGCGAGTCCGATGAAGTCCAGTTCGAGATGTGCGAATTCACCGATGGCAAGGTGGCGCAACGCTGGCGCGTGGGCGCACGCAGTTGCGTGTGGTGGGACTCGTTAGAAGATCTCTACGCCATCCATATTTACGCGCATCCCGACTACGGCACACGCATCGAATGGTCAGATGGCAACATCGAGGAACTGTAGCCGTCGCCGACGGGCTCCGCGTGATCCGTCGCAATCACGCTCGCGTCGCCACGAGCAAAGCAGTTTCTCGCGACACCTCGTCGCTGATGCGCGCTGCCACTGCGGCCGGATCCATCGGCACCGGTGCGTCGGCGAGGATGCCGGCTACAGCGTGGAGCGCGTCGGAGGCCTGCGGCTGCCACTTAACTACCCAGGCGGAAACCGCGTCGGCGTTCGAAGGCGTGTCGTTGATGAGGTGGCGCAGTAGTGCGGCCGTCCACGCGCGGTGCCAACGGGCATCTTCGTCGAGTGAGAAATGAATGCTGGTCAGGATGGGATCGCCGTTGACCGTTGCCAGAGAGCCGGCGATTTCTTGGTTCATCAGGCGATCAATTCGAGGCTTGATAACCGCGTTCGTCACGGTAAATGCCTCATCCCAGTCATAGGTGATCAGCGCACGTTCGATGAGCTCACGAAGCGGCTGGAACTCAGGCGCTTCCTCCCACGCAGTCTGGTGTCGCCGCAGCGTGGCGGCGTCGACCGGGCAACCGTTGACTTGCGCAGTGCGGTAGGCGATGCGCTGGACACGGCGCATCTCGTCTGCAGCCTGGAAAGCCGCGCAGTTGGTGATGCGGGAGGCAGGTGCCATCTGCGCGACGTAGGCGGCCAGCATCTGTAAACCGTGTACGGGATACCGAAGCGGGAAGTACCAGCGGTCCAGAAAGCGCAGCCAGCCGACGTCGAGCTGACGGTCGTAGCCGGTGTCGTCTATCTCCCGAAGGAGCCCGTCGATAACGTCTTCACGGCCATCTTGCAGCTGGGTGTATTCGCGATACGTGGTCCGCCGGGGGTCGGCAAACTGTTCCCAGCTCCGTGCTTGCAGGGTGGCGCCTTCACGGTGGCGGTAGTACCAGTCGACGACCGGAAGGTCGGCCGTCAGCTCGAACCGACGTGGGTAGTGGTAGTGCAGGTCAGTGCTCAGCAGCTCATACTCGAGCGGGATACGCCGGCCCGCCGCGAGTCGCGTGTAGGTCTTACGGCCCGGCGGGCGGCCCGGGGTTGTCATGTGTCGCGGCCCGGCGGGTTGGCCGCCGTCGTTTCGGTCACCAATGTCCACACCGCGCCGTCGTCGGTCAGCTTCAGTACACCTGTGAATGACGACATCACGACTTCGAGGTCGCCCGGGAACCGAACGGCCGGGCCGGTTGCGGCCTCCAGGGCGGCCCTGGGCAGGCGGCAGGTGCCGGGCGCCAGCACGCGCAGGTACGCCCCTTCGTCGAGGACAACGACGCCGTCGTTCTCGTCCTCGATGACCGCAGCCACCACGCGCGCGAATGGCGTGGCATGCAACACCGGGCCCACCCGGCGATCGGGTTCGTCTACGCCGCGCGCGGATTCCGGTGGTATCTGGATGAAGATCCGGTCGTCGTCGAGTCGAACCGGGAAGGGTTTCAGACGTGTGGCTTGCGGGTTCACCCCCTGGCCGGTCCGCGCATCAAATTCCCATTCGTGCGCGGCGCACCTCAGCGTGGTGTGGTTGAGGACGCCGTCGGACAGGGGATTTGCCAGGTGGGGGCACCGGTCCTCGTATGCGAACAGTTCGCCGTCGACGTTGCATAGCACGACGTCGACGCCGCCAAGGTTGACGCCGCGGACCTCGCCTTCCCACAGGTCGTCGAGCATTCCGGCGTATCGCCACACCGCCGGCGGCGTGTCAGCCGCGCTCGACCGTGAAGATGTCGCCATTAGTCAGTCCCGCTTGTGCGATGGTGTCGGCCGGCTCGAGAATCTCGCCGCTTTCGTTGCGCACTGTGATAGCTCCCCGCCGCTCTGGCGCCAGGCCCCAGGCCACCAGCTGGCAGCCCAGCTCGGCCACCGTGCGTTCATTCGGGGTGACGATGACGCGCCCCACGAAGTCGTCGCTGGCGTAGCCGAACAAGTAAACGCGCATTACCGTCGCCTCACGCTGTCGGGATGGGGTCCAGGCGCCACAGATCCAGACCGCGGCGCAGATCCTTGCCGTTCTCTACCGGTGCGGCCAGGCCCATCCACTCCAGTAGATCGATGAGCTTGCCGGGCGCCTCGCCCGCGACGATCCGGTCCACCACGTTTTTGTGGCCGGCGAAACGTTGCGGCTCCTGCTGGAAAATCCAACGGCACGGTTCTGAACAGAACAGATATCGCCGGCCATCCACCTCGAGGGTGCAGGCGGTATTGCGACCGGGCCTGATAAAAAGCGTCGGGAGCTGGCAGAGGTTACACAGCGCCGGCAGGCCGTAGGAAAGCGTGTTCGTCTCACCCGCTGCCTGCCAGCTCCCTTCCAGCTGATCCCATAGCGGACCGTAGGTGTCGTTCCAGTCCGGGTATTTGCCGTTCAGCCATGATCGTTCAGCGGCGTTTGGTGACGCGACGTCGAACCACAACGTTGTCCGGTAGGTGTAGAGGCCCAGCTGGAAGCTGTGGTGCGCATAGTCGAGCTCCTCCATGAAAAGGTCCCAGAACCAGGGTTTTTCGAGGTCGAACTCGGCGAGGTTCTTCGTGAACTGCACAGTTACCCATTCGGTCATGAATTCTTTGAACGAGCGCGCCCGGGCTCCCAATGGGGTGAGGTATTCCATCGCAGTTCCGGTCAACGCCAGGAACACCCGCCAACACCGCCACCACATCTTGTCGACGAGATATTGCGCGCGCTCACGCGACCCGTTGTCCAGTAGCGTCCGCATCACCGGGTGGCCGATCTGGGCGTGGCGGGCCTCGTCAGTCTGGATGCTGGCCAGCGTCTTTTCGAACAAATGATGGTGGGCGCGATCGGCCAGGGCCGCCATGGCCATGAACTGCAGGTTGGTGAAGCCCGTCTCGAAGACGAAGTTGAGCTGGATGGCGAGGTCGAGCGCGTCGGCGGCGAGGAACATGTCGTCAAACAGGTGACGCGCGGCAAGGATGACCCATTGGTTGGTGTGGTACGCCTTATGCGTCCAGTCGAAGTTCCCGTCGTGGGAGAGCATGTCGCTGCCGATCAGCAGCGGAATCTGAGTATGGCGGATCTCATCGAGCGCGCCGAGGGTCGCCATCATCCGCCAGGCACTGTCACGGCCGAACCGAGCCATGCGCAACTCAGCGACCGCGCCGGCGTATTCGGCCAGAGCGATCGCGCCGTTGTGAAATTTGACCAACTCCAGCCAGCCCGCGTCGAGTTCGTCGACCAGTCGCG